>WBZS01001509.1_pt1 | contig 18244 bp, 15 predicted proteins | sample 5204201 | NCBI WGS metagenome assembly WBZS01 (sample SAMN12344357, study PRJNA552823) | activated sludge metagenome | biome: Activated sludge suspended growth; feature: Nitrification reactor; material: Wastewater; isolation source: activated sludge from nitrification reactor of wastewater...
TCCGATGACCATGGCGACCGAGCGCTCGGCACAAAGTGGCACGAGTACGTCGCAATCGACACCACGACTGCGCAACTCGCATGCCAGGCTGCGTGAGCGTTGCTCAAGCTCGAAATAGGAAAGTATCTGCCCATGGAACTCCAGAGCCACCGCGTCGGGCGTACGCTGCGCCTGCTCCTCGAAGAGCCAATGCAGGCATCGTTCGTAGTTGTAGGGTGCTCGGGTCGCATTCCATCGGTACACGATGCGCTGGTATTCCTCCTGGCTGAGCCACTCAATGTCGCTCAGTGTGGGACAGGTTGGGACGCATGCGGCGGCACGGATAATTCCGCGCTCGATCGACCTAACCATGGCCGTCGCCGTGATCCGAGGGTCATAGGTAATCGCAACTTCGCGCACGGTCAGACCCTCGATGACGATACCGATGCCAAGGCGAAATTCACCGCACAATCTACCGTGCGATGGTCGGCACGAGCTTGTGATGGTCAGCAATGCGTCACAGGCTGCCGTGGCTGGACCGTAGTCGGAGTCCGCATACTCCCTATCGACATCACGGCACAGTTGGATAGGGTCTTGCGCCAGCGACACGTCAACCCGCTGAACACGAGTGGCCTTGTGTGAGCCATCACAAGAGATGGCCAGGCTTGCTGAATCGGCGTCATTGACCCACGCTACAACGAGCGCGCACGCGGCGATCAGTAGACTTTCCGGGCGCAGACCGTTCCGTTCCAGCCATGCCGCAGCGAGCAGCATGTCTGGCGTGGAGGACCAACGTTCCGTGTGAGCTACCCGGATCTCGCCAGTGTCGGGCCAGATGTTCGCATCCACGAGGTCGATCCGTTAACGCATTGGACGCAAGTGAGAAAAGGACTCGCGCAGTTCCCCGTCCACGATCGGCTGATGATAAACGCATTGACGGGTGGTCACAACCGAACCATGCAGGCGGTATTTTGGAACGAAAATCATGTCGCCGGGCGTAAAATGCAATGGCTCGCCGTAGCTATGCCAGAAGTCCATCTCACCGGATTCGATTACCAGCAGCCGGTCAGTGTTATGAACATGTGTCGTGGATCGCTCGCTCGATGGCTCGATGTAGGTCTCCATGTCGACTACTAATGAGCGCTCACGGATGACCCGCGTGTAGTCTTCCGCCATACGGCGATTCTCGCTGGCATGACCGGCCCAAGCAATCTGCTGCACGAGATCGTCGTTGGCCGCGACAAGGACCTGGCACATGCCTTGTATTCCTCGCTTGAAGGCGCGCAAACACTCGGCCCGCGGCACTCCCGACATGTTTTCGATCTGGCACAGCACTCGACTCGTAAGAGTCTCGATTGAAGAACGTTGCCAACCACTCGACGGGGCCGCGTCGGCGCCAAATGCAGACGCGAGGAGGTCGCGCCAACACAGGGCAAGTTCGAAGGAACACAGTCGATCGATGGCGATGGATCCCGCGGCTTCGAAGAACCTGCTCGGATTCCGTAGGACACGTGTCAAATAGTTTGTAACTGCCAGTTGCGACCCCAAGTAGAACTGCCAGTACGCGTGAGGGGTTTCGCTCAATTGCGCCGCACGTGCCAAGGCCGATGTCTCGTGGCGTCGCGTATGCGCCGCATGTGCCCCAGCGGCGATCCAGTCGCCCCAGAAGCTGTCCGGGCTGGCAATCACGTAGCGTTGGAGGGCCAGATCCCGTGCGCGCAATGGACCGCACATCTGAATCGCGAGGAGTCGTGCCATACGGGCGGGAGCATCGGCAGCGTCGATCGCTTTCGCGACGGCCTGTGCCGAGACCACGAACTGTGTCAACGACCGCTCGATCAAACCAGTCGTGCTTTCCTCTTGCGCTACAGCCGCATCGTCGACCCATGCGAAGCAATGTCGCTCCAACGCTGGGCGCACTTGCTCGCCGAGTACCCGGTTATTCGTCGAGTAGAACGCCGCTCGATCCGCGAGGCTCTGCGCCGAGGACGCCTCTCCGACGAAGGGCAGGTCTGCTTCGTAGATGTTAAGCAACATGCGATTACCCATGAGAGCACTCAAGGCACATGCGTGTTGTTGATCTACGGGCCGAGAAAAGTCGAGAAAGGACAAATCGTGTGCGCGCACCGGCCGGTGAAACGGATTATCAAAGATGACTTCGTGCCCCTCGGCACTGCGAAAGTGGGGCTGCTCAGCGTAGGCGCGCAAAGCGCAGTCCAAGGCGTTGCCAGCGCGCGAAGTCTGCCCTGAAAGCGGACTCTTGGGCTTGTCATTCATGCGAATCGAACCCCCTCCCGTTCCGTCTTGACTGCCCACAAGCCGCCCAATGACTCGCTCCCCACAGCCAAGGCTAACTTGTACAGTGTACAGAATAAGCAAAATACATACCTTCCCGTCTTTAGCTATGTTTCTTATGTGTTTTTTTCATCTGCAGGCGGTCAACCGTACGCCGGCTGTAAGATTTATCGACATCTATTCGCTCCGGGTGCTCGGCCTAAGGCACGAGTTTCTCTTGGCGGACGATGCGAACTCGTCGATGTGCGCCGGGTTGCGGTTCTTTGTTCCATCGCGGCCTGTCATAATGCTCCGATGCGCCCAACTTCACTTAGAAACTACGCCTGGCTGTCGATCTGCGCCGCGCTGACGACGATTCTGCTCAAGGGCGTGGCCTGGCGGATGACCGGTTCGGTCGGCCTGCTGTCCGACGCGCTCGAATCGGTCGTCAATCTCGCCGGGGCGATGATGGCCCTGGCCATGATCACGGTCGCCGAACAGCCGGCAGACGACCATCACGCCTATGGCCATGGCAAGGCCGAATACTTTTCCGGTGGGTTCGAGGGGCTGCTGATTCTGCTCGCGGCGATCGGCATTGGCGTAACCGCCGTCGAACGACTGCTGCATCCGCAGCCGCTTGAGCAACTGGGTATCGGGCTGGCCGTATCGGTCGCCGCTTCGCTGGTCAATTTGTATACCGCCCGTGTTCTGCTGGCTGCCGGACTCAAATATCGATCGCTGACGCTGGAGGCCGATGCGCATCACCTGATGACCGACGTGTGGACTTCGTCCGGCGTGATCACCGGGGTCGCCGCCGTCGCTCTGACCGGGTGGTTATGGCTCGATCCCCTGCTGGCGCTGCTGGTCGCCGCCAATATCGTCTGGACGGGCTGGAAGCTGTTGTATCGCTCGACACAGGGCCTGATGGATGTGGCCTTGCCGGCCGCCGAGCACGACCGGGTGCTGGCTGTCTTGAATCGTTATCGCGAACAGGGAATCGATTACCACGCCCTGCGCACCCGCGAATCGGGCGCGCGCCGCTTTGTCGAAGTGCATGTACTGGTGCCCGGCGAATGGACGATCCAGAGAGGTCATGAACTGGCTGAACGGATAGAAAGCGATATACGCGATGCCTTGCCGCAGGCGACGGTGCTCACGCATCTGGAGCCCCTGGACGATCCGGTGTCGCATGCGGATATCGCGCTTGATCGATAACCGGATGTCATTGCCGTTCTTCCGTGGCTGGCGCGCGCTGCTGTCTCTGGTCGTGCTGTTGCTCTCGTCCGGGCCGGCGCTGGCGTGGAACGCCGCAGGCCACCGGCTGGTGGCGGGCATCGCCTGGGAACGTCTTGATCGGCATACCCGTACCGTGATCGCGCAGTTGTTGCGCGATCACCCGGACTACGTGCGTTGGCGCGATCGGGCAGGCGCCGACGAGTCTGGACGGTTGGCTTTCATCGAAGCGTCCACCTGGCCGGACGATATCCGCAGCGACAATCGTTTCTACAGTGCCGGCATCGACGCGCCGACGCCGCTTCTGCCCGGCTTCCCCGACATGGAGCGGCACCGCGACTGGCATTACGTGAACCGTCCGCTGGACGGTACGCCGGCGATCCATGCGCAGCGGAATCGGGAGTCGGTATCCGGCATGCTCGAACAGCAGCTCGTGGCGTTGGGCAAAGTATTGAGCGCGCTCGGAGCGCCCCGCAGCACGCGCGTCTATGCCTTGCCCTGGATGATCCACCTGGTTGGCGACGCGCATCAACCCCTGCACACCAGCATTCGGCTCGACGCACAAGGCCATTGGGACCGCCTCGGCAACGGCGTCATGGTGATCAACCCGTTCAATCCACGCAAGCCGTCTTCGACGCTTCACGCCTACTGGGACGATCTGCCGGGTCCGCCCTGGCTGCGCGGCGAACGTCTCGATGCAGCGGGGCGGGCGCTGACCGCCGCGTACCCTGCCGCGCCCGCTGACCCGGCGCGATCGAAGCCGGGACTCTGGATAGAAGAAAGCTGGCATCTGGCCCGACAAAGCGCCTATCCGCCAGACGACGAATTCGTTCCAACCCTCAGCGCGGCGTTTCACGACAATGCCAAGGAGATTGCCAGGCGGCGGATCGCCGAAGCCGGGTACCGGCTCGCCGATCTGCTCAACGAACTGCTCGGCGAGCCGTAAGCCCAGCCATTTCCATCGCTAATTCGAGGCTGTACCTACGCGGTCAGCGGTGGTTTCGAGGATAATCACGCATCGTCCATTGGAGTACAGCATGAGCATACTGGTTACCGGCGGCGCCGGTTATATTGGGTCGCACACCTGCGTCGAGCTGCTCAACGCAGGGTATGCGGTTACGGTGTTCGACAATTTCTGCAACAGCCATCCCGAAGCCGTGGCCAGGGTCGAGCGCATCACCGGCAAGACACTCGGTCTGGTGCGCGGGGATGTGCGCGACCGCGCGGCGCTGGTCGCTGCGTTGCGCACGAGCGGCGCCGATGCAGTGATTCATTTTGCCGGGCTGAAGGCGGTGGGTGAGTCGGTGGCGCAACCGCTCAATTACTATGACAACAACGTGGTCGGTACGCTGCGCCTCCTCGAAGCGATGGATGAATGCGGAGTGAAAACCCTGGTCTTCAGCTCTTCGGCGACGGTGTATGGCGACCCGCAGCGTTTGCCGCTGACCGAGGATCATCCCTTGTCGGCAACCAATCCCTACGGCCGCAGCAAGCTGATGATCGAGGATATCCTGCGCGATCTGTATGTCAGCGATTCGACCTGGCGCCTGGGATTGCTGCGTTACTTCAATCCGGTCGGTGCTCATGCCAGCGGCCTGATCGGCGAGGATCCGCAAGGCATCCCGAACAACCTGTTGCCTTTTGTGGCTCAGGTGGCGGTGGGTCAGCGCGAGTACCTTAATGTGTGGGGCAATGATTATCCGACCCCGGATGGGACCGGCGTTCGCGATTACATCCATGTGGTCGATCTCGCGCTGGGCCACCTCAAGGCGCTGGCGCGCCTGCAGGCGCACGCCGAGTGTCTGACCGTCAACCTCGGCACCGGCATCGGATACAGCGTACTCGACATGGTGCGGGCTTTTGAGCGGGCCAGCGGGCGGGCGGTGCCATACCGGATATCCGCGCGGCGGCCGGGAGATATTGCCTCCTGTTATGCCGAACCGGAGCAGGCAGCCGCCTTGTTGGGCTGGAAGGCCGAGCGTGGCCTGGATGCCATGTGCGCCGATGCTTGGCGTTGGCAGATGAGCAACCCGAAAGGTTTTCAAGGATGATGGCCAAGCGCCGGCGCGGTGCGCAGCGCCGGCCCGCTTCACGCCGCGTGCCCGAATAATGACGAACGAGAACCTGGGGACTCGCCATGCGCACCAGCCGCCTTTTCCTCAATCGTCTTAACGCGGCGCCCGATTCCCATGACGCCGTGGTGGTGATCGATGTGCTGCGTTCGTTCTCGGTCGCTGCCTACGCTTTTGCGGCAGGTGCCAGCGTGATCTACCCGGTGGAAACGATCTCCGATGCGCTTTACTTGCAAGCCGCAATGCCCGATGCGCTGACCACCGGTGCGGTCGCTGGTGGCGACGCGGCGCCAGGTTTCGATTTCGGCAATTCGCCCACCGCACTGCAGGGGGCCGAACTGGCCGGCCGGGCGTTGATTCAGAGTACGGCCGCCGGGGTGCTTGGGCTGACGCGCTTTCGCCACGCGCGCGCCTTGTTTGCCGGCAGCCTGCTTTTCGCCCGCGCCACGGCTCAGGCGCTTCTCGACCTGCATCCGGAGGAAGTGTGCTTCGTGATCACCGGCGAGTGGGTTGATCGCGATGGCGATGAGGATGTGGCCTGTGCCGATTATATTGAGGCGCTGCTGCACGGCGACAATCCCGATCCGGCGCCGTATGCCGATCGCGTGCGCAACTCGGATTTCGGTCGCCGCTTTCTCGCGGGCACCAACCCCAGCCTGCCGGCCAGCGACCTTGAGCTATGCGCGCAGGCGGACTTGTTTGATTTTGCGCTGCGCGCGGAACATACCGACGGTCGTCTGCAACTTCAGCGCTATCGCGCGGGTGGTTAATTACGCGGCGTGATTCTTAGCCACAACTGTGCGTCAAACGGCACGATGACCGCGCCAGCGTTGCTGTTTGAAGAATAGGCGTCCGCCTTGCCGAACAGCACTTTCTCGAAGGACACGCTTGAGGCCAGGTAGGGCGTGTCTTCGAATGGAATGGCCAGCCGTTGAAGGAGTGTTGGATCACGCAGAACTTCTGCCGCAAGCTTTCCGCGATCCACCGGCTTTGCCCTGGAAATACGTGCTGCCCAATCCGCTTTGCCAAGTGCGGAATCGGCGATGTGTCTGGACAGCCAGGGATAGGCGATGACTCTTCCGAGCGAGAGTGAGGAAACGGCGGCGGCATCCGCAGGTCGGTTGCGCAGCCATTGGGAAACGATCCGACGATACGTTTCTTCGTCGACCTCGCAGTGTTCGAAGGCTGTGGTGTGTGGGCGAAACGAAGCCGACGACCACGAAGGATGCTCTTCTATGAACGGCGTGCAGGCCAGGGCAATACCCGAGCCCATAGTCAGGAAAGCAATCAGGGAAATGCCCAGGCAGAGGGGCAGAATGTGGCGTGAGACGGCCGATGTGGGCATAGGGCGCGTTCAGCTTGGATTTGCACGAACCAACAAATGAGGTCCGAGCTCTTGCAGGGAGGTGCACCCCAGTTGCCCGAGAACGCGGTCCACTTCGCCGGTGATAATGCCGATGGCGTGACGTGCCCCTTCCTCGCCACCGGCGGCCAGGCCATAGAGCGGTGCCGCGCCGATCATCACCGCGTGGGCACCCAGGGCGATTGCCTTTACCACGTCTGCGCCGCGCCGGAACCCGCTATCAACGACTATGGCGAGTCGGTCGCCAACCGCAGCTGCAATTTCGGGCAATACGTCGATCGGTGAGACACACCCATCGAGCTGACGCCCACCGTGATTGGTGAGGACGATTCCGTCACAACCCAGGTCGGCCGCTCGTTGCGCGTCGGCGACATTCAATACGCCTTTGAGGATCAGTTTTCTGGGCCATTCCTCGCGTAACCACTTCAAATCGTCCCAGGTGACGTCAGGCACCAGCAATTTCGGCAAATAGCCCACCCCCACGCGGGCGCTGCGTGCTTCCGCAGGCAGAAAATCGATGACGTTTTCAAACCTTGGCACGCCATGCGGAACGATCACATTCAGAAACCATCGCGGATGAAGCGCCACGTCGGCAAGATTACGCAGCGTCAGCTTGCCCGGCGCACGATAATTGCGCTGGTCCCATTCCCGGCGACCGAAGACGTTCGCGTCGGAGGTCAGGACCAGTGCTTCGTATCCGGCGAGATCGGCGCGGCGAATAATGTTGCGGGCAATCGACCTGTCTTTCATGATGTACAGCTGCATCCAGAGACGGCCGCCCGCCTTTGTTGCGAGCGCTTCGATTTGAACGTTCGAGAAGGTGCTCAACGTGAAAGGGATGCCGGCGGTGGCTGCGGCACGTGCCAGGGCGACATCGCCGCGATGCCGCAGCATGCCATTCATGGCGGTCGGCGCAATGACCAGCGGTGAGCTCGACGGGCGGCCGAACAGCGTGATGCGCTGGTGCCGAGCGCTTGTGTCCACCAGGGTGTTGGGCACCCAGCCGATTGATTCAAAGGCCGCGCGATTGCGGCGCAGCGTCACTTCGTCTTCTGCGCCGCAATCGACGTATTCGAAGGCGAAATGCGGGACGCAGCGACGCGCAATCGAGCGCAACTCTTCGATAGATAGCGCACGACGAAAATCGGTACCGGTGTATAGCTTGCGCTGGAGTGCCATGTTGCTGACCTGTCGTAGGGAAGGAGCTTTCCCCTTCGAGAATCCGGGGTTCACGCCGCGCGGCAACAAAATGCCAGGAGCGTGACCCCGCAATCGTACATTTGAAATTGATCGAGGTGGTCACACTTTTATCGGACGACAATACAGTACTGAAGCAAGCGTGGTCCGAGCCCGTTGTTTCCGGTATATTTCCGCTAGCAATGCGTGATGACCAACTACACGGGTGACCCTGGGCGTTGACCGGCGAATGGGTTGTCGAGCACCGAAGCGAATGGATGAAGGGCCGAAAATCATGCCAAAACAAGCAAGCACCGGGGGAGGCTCAGTCCATGGAATGCCCTTCGCCATCCCATGGCGACAGCATGCCGCAAGCTTGGTGTCGCGCCATGATTAGACCGGCTTGTTCCCGCAGAATGGTGCGGCAATTATTTTACGTGCTGGCCTCGTTCCTGCTTGCCGGCAGTGTGCAGGCGGAGTGGTCCCTGCTCGGCAGGAGTGATACTTTTCGTGTCTATCTGGACCAGAAATTGATGCAGAGAAACGGAAATTTCGCGCAGATTTGGCAACTCATGGATTTCACCGTCGCTCAGTGGGCAGACGCGCGGACGGCGGTCGGTTCGGTCAAGAATCTGCTCGAGTATGACTGTACTGTGCCGCGTTTCCGAACGCTTGCCGCCGAGGCTTATACCGAACAGATGGCGGGAGGTCGGCTGGTGGCGAATGAGCGATTGTCGGACCCGCAGTGGGAGGACGTTGCGCCCGGAAGTACTCCCGAAAAGGTGCGGCAGATTGTTTGCGGGAAGCAATAGCAGAACGCCGTTCGCCTCAACCCGCCGGGTATGTCAAGAGGGTATGGTTGTCGATGTGAGAACCGTGCGGATCCCTGCTCAAGTGTAACGAGCGCGTCGTCCGGAAAACATTGCTTGAAATCCCCTGGGTTGGAAAATCTGGGCCTGGCGTTTTGGGTTCAATGGAACAGCTTGAACTGGACGATATACACGACGGCACCCGCCACGTAGCCCAGCAACGCCAGCGCGCTGATCTTCTTCACATACCAGATGAAGTCAATCTTCTCCAGTCCCATGGCGGCCACACCGGCGGCGGAGCCGATGATCAGGATCGAACCGCCCGTACCCGCGCAGTAAGCCATGAACTCCCACAAGAAACTGTCGGGTGGGTAGGTTTGCATGCTGTACATGCCCATGCTGGCAGCCACCAGCGGCACATTGTCTACGATGGCGCTGACCAGGCCAATGAGCATCACGATCACATCCTGGCGCCCGACCGCATTGTCCAGCCACTGCGCAATGGACGACAGGATATGCGTATGTTCCAGCACCGCCACACTGAGCAGGATGCCGATGAAGAAGACAATCGAACTCATGTCGATGCGCATCAGCGCCCGCGCCAGCGTCAAGCGCTGTTTGCGCAGATCTTCAGCCTTGCGGTGAACCAGGTCGCCGACCAGCCACAAGATACCCACGCCGAACAAGATGCCCAGAAATGGCGGCAGGTGGGTCAAGGTCTTGAAAATCGGCACCGACACGAGGATGGCCAGTCCCAGAAAGAACATCAAATTGCGCTCGAAGTCGGTGGTGTCGAACTGCGGATCGGCTGCCACGCGTTGGGGCGAAACCACCGGACGTGCGCCGAGGAAATAACTGGTCACTGCCAGAGGCACGATGAGGTTGGCCAACGAGGCCAGGAGCACCCCTTCCATGATCGCCACCGTGGTGATTTGTCCGCCAATCCACAGCATGGTCGTGGTGACGTCGCCGATCGGCGACCAGGCGCCGCCCGCATTGGCGGCGATGACGATGATTCCGGCAAAGAACAGGCGATCTTCGTGCTTCCCCAGCAGTTTCTTGATCAATGACACCATCACGATGGTGGTTGTCAGGTTGTCGAGAATGGAGCTGAGAAAAAAAGCCACAAAGCCGACCATCCACATCAGGGTGGAGAGCTTTGTGGTTTTGATTCGCGCGGTGATGACTTCAAAGCCATTGTGCGCATCCACCACCTCGACAATGGTCATGGCCCCCATCAGGAAGAACACGATTTGCGCGGTGCCCATGAGCGACTCCGCCAGCTGCTCGTTGACCAGATGGGAATCACCCGCGCCAACGGCATATATCGTCCACAGCAAGCCCGCGCCCAGCAGTGCCGAGGCTGACTTGTTGACTTTGAGCGGATGTTCCAGGGCAATGGCGGTGTAGGCCACCACAAAAACCAGAATAAGGGTAGTGAGCATGGGAGCCTCGTGCGTTAGAAGTGGGAAATCAGTTCCGAACAGAAAGGGGCTGGTCATTTCTATTCAGCGCGGGTTTCTTGTAGTGTTTTATGCTAATTTCTTATCCGTTTTGGCGCGGCTTTCATGGAATCTTCACCCCCTCCTCTGGTGCAGATTCACCGCATCGTGGAGCGCTGCATATCCTTGTCAAACTATCTGAAAGCAAAAGGAAAATGACGGCCACTCCAAGGGCAACAAGGGGAGTATCGCCGAGGTATTCGACGCAGGTCAAGCGCATTCAATGCCAACAGTCTTTCAGGAAACTCGCCTATTCCGTTATCGGAGTTGTCTTTGAGCCACCGGATAAAGGAAGAAGGCGGCGGATAAGAACGTCCGGCTGTCGAGTTCGCCGTCCAGGACGAATCGCCCGCCTTTGTTCAAAAGCGAATTCTCTGCCTATGGAAACTACGACTGGACAGCAATCGGGTATCAGGTCCGATTCATGAAATTTTCAAAACCTTGCAAAGGCAAGGGGTGACTGAAAAAATAGCCCTGATAGGCATGGCAGCCCGAAGCGGTCAAGAAGTCTTTTTGAGCCTCTGTTTCGACGCCTTCCGCGATCACCCCGAGGCCCAGACTTTGGGAAAGCGCCACGATAGTGCGGGCGATCGCGGCATCGTTGGAATCGCTCAGTACATCGCGAACGAACGACTGGTCGATCTTCAACTGATCGAGCGGCAGGCGTTTCAGGTAGGAGAGCGAGGAAAACCCCGTGCCGAAGTCGTCGAGCGAGAAACTGACGCCCCTGGATTTCAACAAGAACATTTTTTCGATGATGCTTTCGACATCGGAAACCAGCAGGCTTTCGGTCAGTTCCAGCTTCAGTAACTGCGGGTTGGCTCCGGACTTCTCGAGGACAGCGAGTACCTGATCGACGAAGTCGTCGGCGTGGAACTGGCGCGCGCTGACGTTGACGGCCACCGTCAAATGGGCCATCGCCGGCCGGGTAGACCACAAAGCCAACTGGGTGCATGCCGACTCCAGCACCCAGCGGCCGAGCGGAAGAATCAGTCCGGTATCCTCGGCCAGCGGGATGAACTCAGCGGGGGGCACCAGACCGCGCTGCGGATGTTGCCAGCGCACCAGGACTTCGGCGCCGCTGATACAGCCGCCGTCAAGAATCTGTGCCTGGTAGTGCAAGAGGAATTGATTCGCGCCGAGGGCGTGCCGCAGATCGTCCTCCAAAGCGGCCCGTTCCTTCACCGCAAACTCCAGCGTGGGATCGAAGAAACGGGCCCTGTTGCGACCGGAAGTCTTGGATTTGTACATGGCCAGGTCGGCCTGTTTCATCAGATTTTCGACGGTCGACTGATCATTCTTGAATAAGGTAATGCCCAAGCTGGCCGTGCAGTGGTGAGGTATATCGCCGAGCGTGTATACCCGAGTGAGCGCGGTGAGTATCTTCTCGGCGACCATTTCAACCGCCGCAGCGGCGTCGTTTTCAAGCGCGCTCAGGCCGGCCAGAACCACCATGAATTCGTCTCCACCCAGGCGTGCCACAGTGTCGCCCTCACGTACGCAAAGCGCCAGACGCGCGGCCACCTGTTGCAGCAATTGATCGCCCTTGTCATGTCCGAGCGTATCGTTGAGCGTTTTGAAATTATCCAGGTCGATGAACAGCAACGCCCCATGAAACCCCGTCCGCGAATTGACCGCAATGGCCTGCTGCAGTCGGTCCTGCAGTAGCGTGCGGTTGGGCAGGCCGGTGAGTTGGTCGAAGTAGGCCAGTTCCTGGATGCGCTCTTCGGCTTTTCTGCGTTCGGTAACGTCTTCGGCCGACGACAAGGTGCCGGTAATGTTGCCGGTCGCGTCGCGTATCAGGGTGTTGTTCCAGGCAATCGTCAATTCCTGGCCCGAAGCATTGACGATGCGGTTCTCGTACTGTGCCAGAAGCCGCGCATCCCCTGCCATCAACTTGCCAAATACTTCGCGAATCTCGCTCCGCTGTTCTTCCAGAACGAAATTTTCGAACCAGTTCATTCCGAGCAGGGCGCTCTCGTCCTTGCCCAGAAGCTGCGCTCCCTTCTTGTTGATCATCTCGATCCGTCCTTCGCGATCGAGGGCCATGAGCATGACGCCGGCAATATCGAGGTAGCGCTTCGCGGAGTCGCGCTCCTTGCTCAGATCGGCGCTACGTTCCTCGACCTGACGTTCGAGCTCATGCTCACGGGATTGAAGGAGTTGGCGCTGACGCCGCTCGTCGAGGATGATCGCCAGCATGAAGAGGAAATTGCGGATATGATCAACGTAGGGCTCGAAAGCTCCCATGTACGTTACTTTGAAAGCGAGTTCGCCGAGGATGGTCGAGCCGGACGCAATGCGAAAGCATCCGGGAGTGGGCGACTCCGAAGGGTCGGCATGGAATTCAACGAGCCCAACCCCCGGAATGTCGGAAAGCCCTTCAATGACAAAGGGGATGATCGCATCATCCGGCAACGAGGCGACGACGCTCTGCATCAACAGGAGTTGACCGAGGACTTGCTTATCGACTGCGGAATCTGCCGTCATTCGGGTTGCCGAGGGCGTCAGCATTCACGTGCGAGGAATTCTGACGGTGCGATGTAGTAGGGATTGCGTACTACCACGCCGCGTATCACCATCATCGGGTGGACTTTGAGAATCTTCATGAGCATGGCGCCGTCGAAAGCATTGGCGTCGTACTGACAGACGGCGGTTACCGGGTGGTCTTTCAGCAACAGGCTGACACGCGATTCGTATTCCAGAAGTCGCGAACCCCCCGGCATGTTTTGCACCTCGGACGACATTTCGCCGATGACGCGTGCGGCGGGGTAGTTGTGAGCTACCGAGTCTTCGTGGTACTGGCGCAGCATGCCGAGCGTCCGCTCGGGGTCAAAGCGCCCGTCCTGGAAATAGACCGCTCTCGCCCCGGAACATGAAAGCGCGCCGGACGCCTTGAGCGCATCGCTCGACAAGCCATGTCTGTTGAGGTACTTCGCCAGATCGTGTTCGTCCAGATTGTCGGAGAAGCAGGCGGTGCGCTCACCAGCGACCAGGCCGCTGCGCAGGAATTCGAGCAGGGAGCTCAAACGCTCCTCGTCATTGCTGAATATCTGGCAGACATGTACCCCCGCAGGGAAAGTCTGCCCGGTGAACCCGAGTGAGATCGTGTGATGTTGGTGCGGCATATACAGCCTTATTCAGATAGTACGCTCGACTCTGTCACATGGCCATGCTGTTCAAGTATGAATAAATCCACAAAACCGGCATGTCCGAGTTGCCTGCACCGGTAAAGTCTGGCGAAGGTTGTCAAGCCGGAGTGCTTATGGATGGTACGCCGATGTGTGCGATGGGGGCGATTTCTCAACGCTCAAGGCTGGACCTGATCAATCACCAGTTTAAGATTCTTGCCGCCGGGTTTGATGCCCTTGAGCTGGCCGAACAGGTCCCCGCTCGAGCTTTGTGCGCGACCGGCCTTGGCGACGCGTGCTTCGATGTTGACCGTCTTGAACCCGGAGATTTTGCCGCCTCCCGGCAAGGCCATCGAATCGTCAAGCTGGAACTTAAGCGGCAAATCGGCCACTTGCGCGCGTATCACCGCCAACGGCATGCGCGAACCTTCTTCCGCTCGCGCGAAAACAAAGAGCAGATCGCCGGGCTTGGCCTGTGCGGCGATTTTGCCGCTGATCGTCACTTCGCCACTGATGGTTTCCGCGACCGTAGGCGCTTTGACGGATGGCTTGTGCTTGGTTGCCGGACCCGCCTTGCCCCCTGCCTGTGCAACGATCTCGCGCGCCTTGGCGACGGCGGTTTCCAGATGCTGCGCTTCCTCCGACCCCGGTTCGAGTTGCAGCAGCAGACGTTCCCAGTATTCGGCAACGGCAGAAAAATCTTTGCGGTCCGCTGCCGCCGCGCCCGCGAGGAATAGTGCCTGCGGTTCATTCGGGTCCATCTTGAGCGCACGGGAGATCAGCTCGGCGGGCTGGCCGGTGAAGCTGCCCCCGTGGGCTTGCGCCAGCACCTCGGCGTAGTCGGCCAGCAGCGAGGGGTCCGTGTCGACCAAAGCGCCGCCGTGACCGTAGGCTTCGGCCGATTCGGCAAAGCGGCCCAAAACCTTGTAGGAGCGGGCGAGCATGACCCAGCCCTTGTTGTCTTCCGGGTTCTTCTTGAGTTTTTCAACCAGTTTGCCAAGCATCGCTTCGATCTGTTGCGGGCTAACGCGTGCCTGTGTTTGCATCGGGTCGAGCGCTTGCGGGTTGCCGAGGAACAGATAGCCGGCCGCCGCAGCTAGCGGAATGGCGATGAGCAGGGCGAATGCCGTCTTCCGCCCGCCGCCTGTGCTTGTCGGCGCAATTTCGGGCTGCACTTCATCGAGCAAGCGACGAGCCAATTCCGCTTTGGCCTGTTCCAGATCGGCGTCAGTCAATATCCCTTCGCTTCGGTCGTGTTCGAGCTCGCGCATCTGATCGCGCAAGATGTCCAGATTGGCCTCGCGACGATTGACGGCGGTTGCTGTTACCCGGGTTCGCCAGAGTGGGGGCAACAACATGGCCAGGACGACGAGGACCAGCAGCGCCGAGGCCAGAATGAAACCGGTCATGACGGTCATGATTGCGCTTCTTTTGCGTTGAGCAGGCTTTCCGCCTGTTGTTGCTCTTCCTTGCTGAGCGGCATGTCCTTGATGGCTTTGTTGCGACGGCGCAAGTAGAGAAAGAGTGCCGAGAGGGAACCGGTCAGGAGCACGGCAGGGCCAAACCACAGCAGCAGGGTCGTTCCCTTGAGCGGTGGACGATAGCGCACGAAATCGCCGTAACGGCTGACCATGAAGTCCATGATTTCGGCGTCGCTCTTGCCGTCTTTGATCAGCGTTCGGATTTCGCGACGCAGATCATTCGCCAATTCGGCATGCGAGCCGGACAAGGATTCGTTCTGGCAGACCAGGCAGCGCAATTCCGAGGAAATATCCACCAGACGTCTTTCGACGGCCTCGTCCTCGGCGAGCGGCGCGGCTTCCTTGGCGTGCAAGGTCAACGAGGCCAGGGCCAGCAGTAGAAGTATCAGCCAGGCTTTCATTTCGACAATTCCGTAATCAGCGGCAGAATTTCTCCCGAGAACGCTTCCAGGGTGATCGGGCCGGTGTGCTTCATGCGGATGACGCCGGCTTTGTCGATGACATAAGTCTCGGGTACGCCGTAAACGCCATAGTCGATACCGACGCGCCCGTCGAGATCGAGCACCGACAGGCGGTAGGGGTTGCCGTGCTTGTCCAGCCAGGCATTCGATCGGTCCAGGGCCAGCTTCATTTCGGCGTCGGCGCTGATCTTGTCCGCATCCAGGGCGCCATCACCGCGTACCTCCTTGTAGTTGAGACCAACCAGCGTCACCCCCTTGTTCTTTGCCATTTCGACCAGCACCGGGTGTTCCTGCCGGCAGGAGACGCACCAGGTTGACCAGACATTGAGCAGCCACACTTGGCCGAGCATCTCCCTTGGCGAGAAGGTTTGCGTCGGCGCGGCGACCTGGGGCAGCGTAAACATCGGTGCCGGCTTGCCGACCAGGGGCGACGGCACGTCGCGCGGGTTGAGGTTGAGCCCGATAGCCAGCAGGGCCACGAGTATGACGAAGCCGATCAAGGGCCAGAGAAAGCGGTTCATGATTTTGGAAACCTCAGGCGTGTTGGGCCAGCGCGCCGAGATGACTCGATGTCGCGCGCGATTTGATCCGGTAACGGCGGTCGGTCAAAGCGAAAAGACCGCCGACCGCCATCAGTACGCAGCCCCCCCAGATCCAATCGACGAAGGGCTTGTGATAGACGCGAACGGCCCAGGCCGCATCCGGTCGGGATTTGTCGATCGGCTCGCCGAGCGAGACGTAGACATCGCGCAGCAAGCCGGTATCGATTGCCGCTTCGGTCATCGGCATCGAACCGGACACGTAGTTGCGCTTTTCCGGGTGCATTTTACGGAGGTGCTTGTCCCCTTTCAGCAGGTCGATATCGCCGACCAGTGCCACATAGTTGGGCCCCTTTTCCTGCCGGACGCCGTTGAACCGGAAGGTGTAACCGCCCACGCCTACGGTATCGCCAATCTCCATCTTCACGTCTTTTTCGGTTTGGTAACCATTGACCATTGTCACCCCGACGACGAAGACCGCGATGCCGACGTGGGCGGTATGCATGCCGAAAAAACTGCGTGGCTGTTTGAGTGCGGCAGCCAGAAAGGGCTGGCCGGCGCGTGTTGACTGCACGCGTTGGGCGAAGTTGAGCGTGCCCGCGAGTACGATCCACATGGCCAGCAACAGACCGAGGGCGACCAGCGGTTTCCATTCCCCGAAGACGAAGGGTGCGACGATGCCGACCGCCGCCGCCGCGAAAAAGGCCAGGCGCAGGGTGCGCGCCAGCTCGCCGAAGCTGGCCTGCTTCCAGCGGGCAAATGGTGCGACGCCGATCAGGAAAAGTGCCGGGATCATCAACGGAGCGAAAACAGAATCAAAGTAAGGCGGGCCGACTGAAAGCTTGCCCAGGCCAAGCGCGTCAATGAGCAGCGGGTAGAGCGTGCCAAGCAATACGGATGCGCAGGCGACGATCAGCAGCACATTGTTGGTGAGTAACAGCGATTCGCGTGAAAGCAGGCCGAAGCGGCCGCCCAGGCCGACCTTGGGCGCGCGCCAGGCAAAGAGGGCGAGCGAGCTGCCGATTACCGTCACGAGGAAAACGAGAATGAAGATGCCGCGCCGCGGGTCGGTGGCGAAGGCATGGACCGAAGTCAGAACACCGGAGCGTACCAAGAAGGTACCGAGCAGCGACAGCGAGAAGGCAGCAATGGCCAGCAGCACCGTCCAGTTCTTGAAGCTCCCGCGTTTTTCGGTGACCGCCAGCGAGTGAATCAGGGCCGTGCCGACCAGCCACGGCATGAAGGAAGCATTCTCGACCGGGTCCCAGAACCACCAGCCGCCCCAGCCGAGTTCGTAATAGGCCCACCAGGAGCCGAGCGCGATGCCCAGGGTGAGGAATATCCAGGCCGCGGTGGTCCACGGGCGTGACCAGCGTGCCCAGGCGGCGTCGAGTTGTCCGGAGAGCAGGGCGGCGACGGCAAAGGCATAGGCCACCGAGAAGCCGACGTAGCCCATGTAGAGCATCGGTGGGTGGATGATCAGGCCGGGGTCCTGCAAGAGCGGGTTGAGATCGCGCCCTTCGTCGGCGCCCGGCAGCAGGCGCTCGAAGGGGTTCGAGGTGAACAGGATGAACAGCAGGAAACCGGCGGTCACCAAGGCCAGCACGCCGAGTACCCGGGCGACCATGTAGTCGGGAAGTTGTTTCGAAAAGACTGAAACCGCCAGAGTCCACAACGACAGCATCATGACCCAGAGCAGCAGTGAGCCTTCATGGCCACCCCACACGGCGGCCACACGGTACTGTATCGGCAGCAAGGTATTCGAATGTTGCGCCACATAGATAACCGAGAAATCGTTGCTGACGAAAGCGCTTGTCAGACAGCCGAAGGCAACGGCCATCAACAGGGCCTGGGCGCGGGCCGCCGGGCGGGCCAGGGCGATCCATCCGGGTTGCCGCCGGTGGGCGCCGATCAACGGCAGGGTGCCTTGTACAAGCGCCACGCAAAGCGCGACGATCAGAGCGAAGTGTCCGAGTTCCGGAATCATGAGCGTTTGTCCGTTTCCTTCAATCAATGCTTTACGGTCTTGGCCGTCGCTTCGACTGCCGCTCTGTTGGCGGCTGCGCGCGCTTGCGCGTCGCCGACGGCCTGGGTGGCTTCCGGCGGCATGTAGTTCTCATCGTGCTTGGCGAGCACTTCACTGGCGATGAAAATACCATCCTCGCCGAGCTTACCCTGGGCGACGGCGCCTTTCCCCTCCTTGAAAAGGTCGGGCAGGATACCT
>WBZS01001127.1_pt1 | contig 18238 bp, 15 predicted proteins | sample 5204201 | NCBI WGS metagenome assembly WBZS01 (sample SAMN12344357, study PRJNA552823) | activated sludge metagenome | biome: Activated sludge suspended growth; feature: Nitrification reactor; material: Wastewater; isolation source: activated sludge from nitrification reactor of wastewater...
AGTCGCTCGACGAAGCCTCGCTCATGCTGCGCGCGGGCAGCCTGCAGACGCTGCGCCACGTGGTGCTGCCACTGCTCAAGCCCGCGCTGGTGGCGGCGCTGGTCTACAGCTTTGTGCGCGCCATCACCACGGTGAGCGCCGTGATCTTTCTGGTCACGGCCGAGAACGAGTTGGCCACCACCTACATCATCGGCCGCGTGGGCAATGGCGACTACGGCGTGGCGCTGGCGTATTGCACGGTGCTCATCGTGCTCATGTCGCTGGCCACGGCGCTGATTCAATGGGTGGTGGGCGAGCGCAAGCTGGGCCGGCGGTCGGCCGGTGGCGTGAAACTGCAAGGGGCACACTGATGTCGGGCATCGTCTTTCAAGACATCACCAAGCGCTATGGCGAAGGGCCGGGTGCGGCGCTGGCCGTCAAGGGCGTGAGCTTCGAGGTGCCCAAGGGCACTCTCACGACCATCCTGGGCCCCTCGGGTTGCGGCAAGACCACCATCCTGCGCATGATCGCAGGGCTGGAACTGCCGACCAGCGGCCAGGTCTTCATCGACGGCCACGAAGTCACCACACTGGGCCCGGCCGAGCGCAACGTGAGCATGATGTTCCAGAGCTACGCTCTGTTTCCGCACATGAGCGTGCTGGACAACGTGGCCTATGGCCTGCGCATGTCGGGCCAGGACAAGGCGGCGGCGCGCGCCCGCGCCGTGGAGGCCTTGCGCGGCGTGGGGCTGGTGGGCTACGACGAGCGGCTGCCGAGCGAGCTGTCGGGCGGCCAGCAGCAGCGCGTGGCGTTGGCGCGCGCGCTGGTGCTGGAGCCGGCCGTGCTGCTGTTCGACGAGCCGCTGTCCAACCTGGACGCGCGCCTGCGCCGCGAGATGCGCGAGGAAATCCGCGCCTTGCAGCAGCGCCTGGGCCTGACGGTGGCGTATGTGACGCACGACCAGAGCGAGGCGCTGGCGGTGAGCGACCAGATCATCGTGATGGACCACGGCGTCATCGCCCAGGCCGGCACACCGCAAGAGTTGTACGAGCATCCGGCCAGCGAGTTCGTGGCCGGTTTCATGGGCGAGGCCCTGCTGCTGCCCGGCACGGCGGGCGCCGATGGCCGCGTGCAACTGGGCACGCTCAGTCTGCTGCCGCGTCGCGCGGTATCACCCGGCGCGGTGAAGGTGGCGGTGCGGCCCGAGGCCTGGCGCATCGTGCCCGAAGGCCAGGGTCTGCCGGCGGTGCTGCGCAAGTCGGCGTATCTGGGCAGCGTGCTCGAATACACCTTCGACACCGATCTGGGGCCGGTGTTCGTGGTCTCGCCCGATCTGGAAGCGGCGCTGCCCGTGGGTGCGCGCGTGGCCCTGAACCTGGGCACGCACGGCGTATCCGTGGTCGAAACCGGGCGGTAAGGCATCGCGGCCCGCGCTGCGGGGCGCGCGTCGAAGGCGGGATAATCCGGGCATGAGCCAACTCGACACGCTGAAGACCTTCACCACCGTCGTCGCCGACACGGGCGATTTCAAGCAACTGGCGCAGTTTCAGCCGCAGGACGCGACCACGAATCCGTCGCTGATTCTGAAGGCGGTACAAAAGCCCGACTACGCGCCCCTGCTGAAAGACACCGTGGCGGCGCACTGGGGCAAGCCGCTGGACGAAGTGGTCGATCGGCTGCTGGTGCGCTTCGGCACTGAAATCCTGTCCATCATCCCCGGCCGCGTGTCCACCGAGGTCGATGCGCGCCTGAGCTTTGACGAAGACGCCACGTACAGCCGAGCCGAGCGCCTCATCGAGCTGTATCAGGCCGCTGGCGTGCCGACCGAGCGCGTGCTGATCAAAGTGGCCGCCACCTGGGAAGGTATCCGCGCCGCCGAACGGCTGGAGCGGCGCGGCATCCGCTGCAACCTGACGCTGCTGTTCAGCTTCTGCCAGGCGGTGGCGTGCGGGCAGGCCAAGGTGCAACTCATCTCGCCCTTCGTCGGCCGCATCTACGACTGGTACAAGGCCAAGGCCGGCGCGGGCTGGGAGGAGGCGGCGATGGCCGGTGCCAACGACCCCGGCGTGCAGTCGGTCAAGCGCATCTTTGACCACTACAAGCGCCACGGCATCGCCACCGAGGTGATGGGCGCCAGCTTTCGCAACGTCGGCCAGATCACCGCGCTGGCGGGCTGCGATCTGCTGACCATCAGTCCGGATTTGCTGGCCCAACTTGCAGCGTCTGACGCGCCGCTGCCTCGCGCGCTCAACGCAGACGCGGCCCGCGCGTTGGACATCCCTGCCGTGCAGTACGACGAAGCGGCCTTCCGCCTGGCGTTGAACCAGGACGCCATGGCGACCGAGAAGCTGGCTGAGGGCATCCGCGCCTTCATCGTCGACGCCGAGAAGCTCGACGCGCTGATGCAGGCGGCCTGACCGCCCATTACAGATGGATTGGCGAGACCGGCCGCGTTGCGACGAGGCGCCCGCATGGGCGCTGTTGCAGCGCCATTTCGCGCAGCGCTTCGCTGGCCCCGCAGCCTTCGACCTGCGAGAGGCGTTTGCCGGCGATGGCGCGCGGCGCACGGAACATTTCAGTTTTGACGCTTCCGGCGTGTTCGCCGACCTGTCGAAGAGCCTGATCGACGCCGAGGCCCAGCGCCTGCTGAACGCGCTGGCCCGTCAGTGCGGCGTCGAGGCACTGCGCGACGCCATGCTGGCCGGCGAGCGCATCAACATCAGCGAACAGCGAGCGGTCACTCATGTGCATTGGCGTTCAGCGTCAAATTCGACGCCGGCGCTTGATGGGAAAGCGCTGACAGCTACTGAAAATATAGCGACATTGCGCAGGCAGATTGCCGACGCGCAGCACGCCATGCTCGACTTGGCCGACGCCGTGCGCGCTGACGCGGGCATCACCGACGTCGTCAACATCGGCATCGGCGGCTCTGACCTGGGGCCGCGCATGGTGGTGCAGGCGCTGCGCGCCGGCGGCCACGCCGGCGGCCCGCGCGTGCACTTCATCGCCAACATGGATGGGCACGAGCTGGCCGACCTGCTGCCGCGCCTGGCAGCCCATCGCACGCTGTTCATCGTCGCGTCCAAGACTTTCGGCACCGTCGAGACCCTGCAGAATGCCGCGTCGGCGCGGGCATGGTTTCTGTCTCAGGGCGGCACCGACGTGGCGCGCCATTTTGTTGGCGTCAGCGCCAATACCGCCGCCGTCTCTGCCTTCGGCGCCGGCCGCTGCTTGGCGTTTGACGAAGGCGTGGGCGGGCGCTTCTCGCTGTGGTCCAGCATCGGCCTGCCCATCGCCATCGCCATCGGCCGCGCCGGTTTCGAGGCCCTGCTGGCCGGCGCGCATGCCATGGACGACCACTTCGCCAGCGCGCCGCTGGAGCGCAACCTGCCTGTGCAGCTGGCCCTGCTCGACGTGTGGAACCGCAATTTCCACGGCTTTGCCAGCCGCTGCGTGGCCCCGTACCACCATGGCCTGCGGCGCCTGCCCGCCTACCTGCAGCAGCTGGAGATGGAAAGCAACGGCAAGCGCGTCGATGTGCGCGGCCGCGCGCTGCCTTTCGATACGGCGCCCGTGGTCTGGGGCGAGGCGGGCAGCAATGGCCAGCATGCGTTCTTCCAGATGCTGCACCAGGGCACGCAGGCCGTGCCGGTGGAATTTGTCGCAGTGCGCGAACCCGCGCATGCGCTGGACGGCCACCACGGCAAGCTGCTGGCCAATGCACTGGCCCAGGCGCGCGCGCTGATGCAGGGGGACGCGGGCGACACGCCAGAGCGGCACTTCCCTGGCAACCGCCCCTCGACTTTTCTGGTGCTGGATCGGCTGGACCCCGCTGGCCTGGGCGCGCTGCTGGCGATGTACGAGCACCGGGTATTCGTCACGGGCGCGATATGGGGCATCAACAGCTTCGACCAGTGGGGGGTCGAACTGGGTAAGCGGCACGCCGGGCCCATCGCGCAGGCGCTCGGTCGGAACGACAATAGTGGCGTTCAGGTGGCCGACGATCCGTCGACTGCGGTGCTGGTTCAGCGCCTGCGCGGTCTGTGAACCAGCACGAAACGTAAACGCCCAAAAGAAAAAAGAGCCGCTGTCTCCAGCGGCTCTTTCAGCGATCAGCGCAAGGCTGACACGGCTGGGGCGATTACATCATCCCGTCCATGCCACCCATGCCGCCCATGCCACCCGGCATGCCGCCGGCCGGGGCGTCGTCCTTCGGCGCTTCGGCCACCATCACTTCGGTCGTCAGCATCAGGCTGGCGACGGATGCGGCGTTCTGCAGCGCGGTGCGCGTGACCTTCGTCGGGTCCAGAATGCCCATTTCGATCATGTCGCCATAGGTGCCGTTGGCGGCGTTGTAGCCGAAGTTGCCCTTGCCTTCCAGCACGCGGTTGACCACCACGCTGGCTTCTTCGCCGGCGTTGATGACGATCTCGCGCAGCGGGAACTCGATGGCCTTCAGCACCAGCTTGATGCCGGCGTCCTGGTCGGGGTTGGAGCCCTTGATGTCGCCCGCAGCCTGCTTGGCGCGCAGCAGCGCCACGCCGCCACCGGCCACGATGCCTTCTTCCACCGCAGCGCGCGTGGCGTGCAGGGCGTCTTCCACGCGGGCCTTCTTCTCCTTCATCTCGACTTCGGTGGCGGCACCGACCTTGATGACGGCCACGCCGCCGGCCAGCTTGGCCACGCGCTCTTGCAGCTTCTCGCGGTCGTAGTCGCTGGTGGCTTCCTCGATCTGCACGCGGATCTGCTTGACGCGCGCCTCGATGTCGTCGGCCTTGCCGGCGCCGTCGATGATCGTCGTGTTCTCCTTGCCCACTTCGATCGTCTTGGCCTGGCCCAGGTCGGCCAGCGTCACTTTTTCCAGCGACAGGCCTACTTCTTCAGCGATCACCTTGCCGCCGGTCAGGATGGCGATGTCTTCCAGCATGGCCTTGCGGCGGTCGCCGAAGCCAGGCGCCTTGACAGCCACCACTTTCAGGATGCCGCGGATGGTGTTGACCACCAGGGTCGCCAGCGCTTCGCCTTCGACTTCTTCGGCAATGATCAAGAGCGGGCGGCCGGCCTTGGCCACGGCTTCCAGCGTGGGCAGCAGTTCGCGGATGTTGCTGATCTTCTTGTCGAACAGCAGCACGTAGGGGTTGTCCAGCAGCGCGGCCTGCTTCTCGGGGTTGTTGATGAAGTAGGGCGACAGGTAGCCGCGGTCGAACTGCATGCCTTCCACCACGTCCAGCTCGTTGTCGAGCGATTTGCCGTCTTCAACCGTGATCACGCCCTCTTTGCCCACCTTGTCCATCGCATCGGCAATGATCTTGCCGATCGACTCGTCGGAGTTGGCGGAGATCGAGCCAACTTGAGCAATCTCTTTGCTCGTGGTGGTGGCCTTGCTGGCCTTCTTCAACTGCTCAACCAGGGCGGCGACCGCCTTGTCGATGCCGCGCTTCAGGTCCATCGGGTTCATGCCGGCGGCCACGTACTTCATGCCTTCGCGCACGATCGACTGAGCCAGCACCGTCGCGGTGGTGGTGCCGTCACCGGCGGCGTCGGACGTCTTGGAAGCCACTTCCTTGACCATCTGCGCGCCCATGTTCTGCAGCTTGTCCTTCAGCTCGATCTCTTTGGCGACCGACACACCGTCCTTGGTCACGGTGGGGGCACCGAAGCTGCGCTCCAGCACCACGTTGCGGCCCTTGGGGCCCAGGGTCGTCTTGACCGCGTTGGCCAGAATGTTCACGCCCTCGACCATGCGGTGACGGGCATCAGCGCCGAAAACTACGTCTTTTGCTGCCATTTGGTTGGCTCCTGAAAATATGAATGAAACAAGGCGCTAGCGCTGTACAGTCAAGCGCAAGCAGCTATGAAAAAATGAGTTCTTGAAAGTTGGCGAGAGCTTACTTCTCAACCACGGCAAACAGGTCGTCTTCCTTCATCACCAGAAGCTCGTCACCATCGACCTTCACGGTCTGGCCGCTGTACTTGCCGAACAGCACGCGGTCGCCCACTTTCACGTTCATGGCCGACAGCTCGCCCTTGTCATTCTTCTTGCCCGGGCCCACGGCCAGCACTTCGCCTTGGTCCGGCTTTTCGGCGGCGTTATCGGGAATCACGATGCCCGAGGCGGTCTTGGTTTCGTTCTCCAGGCGCTTGACGATCACGCGATCGGCGAGAGGGCGCAGTTTCATGGGTTCTCCTAAGTTCAAGGGATGTAAGGATTTTTTTTGCCGAAACGCACATCCTTAGGGGCGGCGAGCGGCCGAAATGCGATGAAGTAGCGTGCGTGTTAGCACTCAACCCCAACGAGTGCTAATCATAAGGGCGTTTTGGCCCATTTCAAGGCGACTTGATGCGGATGCTGCGGAGTGCGAGTGCGGAACGTCAGTGAATTTGGACGTATGGATCGCTGAACATGGGGTATCGGATCTTCCGGCCACGAACGTACGCGCGAGCTCTGGTCATCAACGTCCGCTCTGCTTAGTTCACGGATGACCGATCTGCGCGTGGACGCCCCATCAAGCCGCCCCATTCTGCAGCCCACGTCGCGCCTTGGTCTTCGACCTGCTTCTTGCTGAAGCACTCAAGCGCGTACCCGCCTCCTGCGCAAGCTCCACGCGTTTCTCCGACAAGAAATCGATCAGCGCCCGCATCTTGGCCGGCATCTGCGCCCGTGAAGGCACGTACAGGTAAAACCCCGGAAACGGCGGGCACCAGGCGCTGAGCACCCGCACCAGCGAGCCATCGGCCAGATGCTGGCGCACGCACAGGTCCAGGTACTTGATCAGACCCACCCCCTGCAGAGCCGCCCGCAGCATGCTGGCGTCGTCATTGAACACGGCGTTGCCCTGCGGCTCGAACACCACGGTGCGCCGCCCGGCGTCCGTCGACGTGAACGACCAATGGTCGATCGCGCCGCTGGACGCGAAGCGATAAGCCAGACAGTTGTGCTGCATCAGGTCAGTGGGCGTCTTGGGTATTCCGTGGCGCTCGAAGTAGGCCGGCGATCCCACGATGGCCATGTGCAGCGGCGGTGTGATTGGCACCGCCACCATGTGCTCCGACAGGCTCTCGCCCAGGCGAATGCCCGCATCCAGACCCTGCGCCACGATGTTGGAAAAGCCATCGTCCATCACCAGTTCCAGCCGCAGCCGGGGATGGCGCGAGAGAAACTCGCCCATGTGCGGCTCGATCAGCATCCGCGCGGCGATGCGCGAAGAGTTCATGCGAATCAGGCCCGACGGTTCGACGTGGGATTCACCCAGTTCGGCAACCGCCCGCTCGATGGCCGTCAACGATGGCTGCAGCACATCCAGCAGGCGGCGCCCTTCTTCGGTCAGCGACATGTCGCGCGTCGTGCGGTTCAGCAGCCGCACACCCAGGCGCTGCTCCAGCGCCTTCAGGTGCTGTGACAGCGCGGCGCGCGTCACCTCCATCTCGGTGGCGGCCCTGGTGAAGCTGCCGTTGCGGGCGATGTGGGCAAACCAGGTCAGCGACGAAACAAGGGCAGGTTCGAGCGGCATTTGTTTAGTTTATCTAAACGCTGATGTCATCAAAAGCGTATTTATCAAATCCAGTGTCGCTCCTACCATTCATTCCTGTCGGCACTACATGGCTGCCGATTCACCCACCCACACAGGAGATCACGCATGCCCAACGTCACCTTCAAGAACCACAACGGCCAAGGCATCACCATGGCCGCCGTCATCAATTTCCCCGCCGGCTTTGACGAATCGAAGAAGTACGCGGCTGTCGTGGTCTCGCACCCCGGTGGCGGCGTCAAGGAGCAGACCGCTGGCCTGTATGCCAAGAAACTGGCCGAGCACGGCCTGATCGCCATCGCCTTTGATCGCTCCTACCAAGGCGAGAGCACGGGCGAGCCGCGCCAGTTGGAGAACCCGTACATCAGCACCGAGGACGTGAGCGCCGTCATCGACTACCTGACGACGCTGCCCTATGTCGATCAGGACAAGATCGGAGCCATGGGTGTGTGCGCAGGCGCCGGCTACAGCGCCAACGCGGCCATCAACGACCGCCGCATCAAGGCCCTGGGCATGGTCAGCGCCGTGAACATCGGCCAGATGTTCCGCAATGGCTGGGAAAACACCGTCAAGGATGCCGACGCCGTGGGCCTGCTGGACTTCGGCTCCAAAGCGCGCACCACCGATGCCAAGAACCGGGGCGAAAAAGACGAAACCCTGCCGCTGGCCCCCATGCGGGAAGAAGACGCGCCCAATGCCGAATTGCGCGGCGCCTGGGAGTACTACCACACGCCCCGTTGCCAGCACCCGAATGCACCGGGCTTCACGCTGGCCCGTTGCCTGAACCAGATCATCACCTACGACGCCTACCACAAGGCCGAGGCCTTCCTGACCCAACCCGTGCTGGCCATCGCGGGCAGCAAGGCCGGCAGCAAGTGGATGAGTGACGACCTCATCGCCCGCGCAGCGAGCAAGGACAAGACCCTGCACGTCGTCGAAGGCGCCGATCACATGGACCTGTACGACGTGCCGAAGTATGTGGACGAAGCGGTTTCCAAGCTGGCGCCGTTCTTCCAGGCCAAGCTGAAGTAAATCCGAACGTTCAAGCCAGGAGAAGACCATGAGCAACCCCAAGACCGTCAAATTCCGCAATGCCGACATGTACTGGGACATCGCGGCTGATATTTACTTTCCACCGGGTTTCGACGACAAGAAAACCTACCCCGCCATCATCACGGCGCACCCGATCGGCAGTTGCAAGGAGCAGACCGCGGGCAATGTGTATGGCAAGGCGCTGGCCGAAGCGGGCTTCGTGGCGATTGCCTTTGACCGCAGCACGCAGGGCGCCAGCGGAGGCGAGCCGCGCTACATCGAAGACCCGGTCATGGCCGTGGAGGACATCTGCCGCGTGGTCGACTACCTCGTGACGCAGCCCTATGTGGATGCCGACCGCATCGGCATCCTGGGCATCTGCGGCGGTGGCGGCTACGTGCTCAACGCGACCATGACCGAGCGTCGCATCAAGGCCGTGGCCAGCATCACGGGTGTCAACTACGGCCGCCTGTGCCGCGAAGGCTTCACCGGCTTCGATCCCATCGGCCAGATGGAGGCGATGGCCAAGCAGCGCACCGCCGAAGCGCGCGGCGAGGCGCTGAAAGTCGATCTGTTCGTGCCGCCGTCGATGGATGCCGCCAGGAAGGCCGGTGCCACCGACATCGACGTGCTGGGCGCCACCGACTACTACCGTAACCGCTGCATCAACGACAACGCCGGCACCCGTGCGCTGTTCTCGCACCGTGCCGCCTCGGTGGGCTGGGACGCTTTCCACCTGGCCGAGACCTTGCTGACCGCGCCAATGATCGTGGTCTTCGGCGACAAGCCGGGCGGCTTCGGCGCCTACCGCGATGGCATGGAGATTTACGCCCGCGCCGCCTCCAAGGTGAAGGAACTGGTGGTCGTCGAAGGCACGTCGCATTACGAGCTGTACGACCAGCCGGGCCCCGTGGGCAAGGCGCTGGACAAGCTCATTCCGTTCTTCAAGGCCAACCTGTAATCACCGAATCATCATGACCAAGGTATTGATCCTCGGCGCCAGCGGCCAGATTGCGCGCTGGGCTGTCCAGATGCTGGGCGAACACCAGGACGTCAAGCAAACGCTTCTGGTGCGCGACCCGAAGAAACTCACCAGCCAGGAACCGGCCAACGCCACCGTCGTCGTTGGCGACGTGATGGACAAGAAGCTCCTGGCGTCGATCATGGAAGGCCAGGACGTGGTGTACGCCAACCTGGCGGGCGATGTGGATGCGCAGACCGAACGCATTCTGGCGGCCATGCAGGCCAAGGGCGTCAAGCGGCTGATCTTCGTCAACTCGCTGGGCATCTACGACGAAGTGCCGGGCAAGTTTGGCGAGTGGAACCGCCGCGAGATTGGCGAATACCTGCCGCCGTACCGCCGGTCGGCTGACCTGATCGAAGCATCTGGCGCCGACTACACGATCTTGCGCGCCGCATGGCTGCAGGACGAGGATGAGGTGGATTACGAAATCACCGCCAGGACCGAGCCGTTCAAAGGCACCGAGGTCTCGCGCAAGAGCGTGGCCGCGTTGGCGGTCGATTTGGTGTTGCACCCCGAGAAACTCGTCCGCGCCAACGTCGGGGTAAACAAGCCGAATACGGACGGCGACAAGCCGGCCTTCGCCTGAGCGTTGCTGTCCAACCCAGTTGGGAAAGAAGCTCATGACCGTTGTGCGTTGGATCATTGCTGGCCTGGCCCTCGACATCCTGGCGGGGTTTGCCTACCTGTACGCCGTCACCTGGATTGAACGCCGGCAAGCGCATCAACTCGCGGACAAGCAGCCTTATGCCGGGGCTGCAGCCGGCGCATCGCGCGCGGCGGTCGTGTACTTCTCCCGCTCTGGGAACACGTGGCTGGCCGCGCGCCATGTGGCCAAGAGACTGGACGCGCAACTGTTCGCGCTGGACGCGCCGGACTACCCACTCGGCCTGAGCGACCTGGCGCATGCGGTAAACGACGCGAATACTCGAAGGACGCAGCCCGACGTCTTGCCCGACATCACGCCGCGCACGATCGACCTGACGCCGTTTGAGACGGTCTGGCTCGGTTCACCCGTATGGCTTTACAGCCCTGCGCCACCCATCTGGGCATACGTCGAGCACAACCGCTTCGACGGCCAGCGCGTGGTGCTGTTCAACACCTTCAACAGCCACATTGGCGAAGACTACATCGCCGCTTTCAAAGCCAAAGTGATGGCGCGGGGTGCCAGGTCCTTCGAGCACAAGCATGCGCTTCGCGGCCGCATGACGCAGCAAATCTCCCCCGAGGCAATGCTGCAGGCGATGGATGCGTCGTGGTTTGGCACGCCGGATCGTCCTTGACATGCTGCGATGGGGACGGCGCGCTGACGAATGGCTAGCGCATGGTTGAGCGACGTTCGGACACTGGCGTAGCACTTGTCCACCAGAAAAGAGGTTCCGGTGTGTAACTCGGACTCTTTAGTGACTGCTCGATATCTTAGGAGCGCACATGAGTACCAAGCCAACCACCGCACAATGGCGAAGGCCGGCCCAGCGCGCGACCAACGCGGCACTGCTCAATGCATCGGCCGACCAAGCCGTTTGCTCGCCCATGAAATCGCGTAGTTCACCAGGCAATACAGCACCGCGACGACGAGGTACACGGGCACCAGCGAGTGGTAGTTGGCAATGAGCACCTTGGCGTTCTGCATCAGTTCGCCGTAGGTGACGACGTAGCCGAAGGTGGTGTCCTTCACCACGATGACCAGTTGCGCGACCAGTGCCGGAACAATGTAGCGCAGCGCCTGCGGGAAGACGATGGAAAAAAACACCTGGGCTTCAGTCATCCCCAGGCTTCGCGCTGCTTCGGTCTGACCGCGGGGCACGGCCAGTACGCCGGCGCGGTAGACCTCGGCCACCACGGCGGCGGTGCTCAAGGCTACGGGCAACGTCAGCATCCAATAGGTGCTCAGCTTGATGCCCACCTGCGGCAGAACCAGGAAGCACACGTAGATGAGCAGCAGCGTCGGCGTGCCGCGGAGAAACTCGATGACCGCGACGCTCGGCCAGCGCACCAGCCGCGACCGCGCCAGGCGCCCGACCAGCAGCACCAACCCGAGGGTGAGCGCAATGACGGCCGCCATCGCTGCCGAGGCCATGGTGCCGAGCAGTCCTTTGCCCAGGAAGGACCAGGTCGTCGGCCAGGCAAAGAACTTCCACAGCGGCGCTTCGAACTGCCCTGCGGTATCAAACTGGTACACGATGCCGGCTGCCAGCAAAAGCAGTGCGGCGGCTGCGACCCAGTTCATTGTGCGCAGCATGGCCTGGGCGCGCGGGCTTGGCGCGCCGAACAGGATGTCGTCCAGCGGGCGGCTCATCGCAGGATCCTCACCTTCTTCTCCAAAATGGCACCCGCCCAGCCGATGAGCAGGCCCGTCGCCACGTACATCGCCGCAGCCACCACGAAGGCGGGAATGCCGGCGGCGGAATCGTTGGCGATCTTGGACACCAGGGTGGTCAGTTCCCGCCCCGGAAACGGCACCTGCGACGCCAGCGACGTCGACAGCATCAGCGCGATCAGCAGCGAGGTCATGGGCTGCACCACCGAACGCAGCGCCTGCGGCAAGACGATGGCGGTGATGACCTGCAACGGCCGCATGCCCAAACTGAGTGCCGCCTCGGCCTGGCCGCCGGCGATGGTGTTGATGCCGGTGCGCAGGTAGTCCGCCGTGAACGCGGAGCAGACCAGCGCCAGGGTCAGGATCACGCTGGGTTCATAGTCGATCACGACCTGCAGATCGGGCAGCGCGAACACGATGAAGATCAGCAGCGCCACGCTGGGGATGTTGCGAAAGACCTCCACGTAGCCGGTCAGCACCCAGCGCAGCGGCGGCAGCGGCAGCAGCCGCAGCACTGTGACGAGCACGCCCAGCAGGACGCCGGGCACGAACGACAGGATGGTGAGCTTCCAGGTCAGCAAAAGGGCCTGCCCGAAGGCAGGCCCGTAGTTGGCCAGGAGTCTGGAAATATCGCCCACAGGTCAGTCCGGAAAAAGCAAGAAATCGACGGGGCGCTGAACTCGGCGGATCAGGGGATAGCGGGCGGCGTCGGAACGGCGGTGCTGCCGGTGCGCTCGCCAATGGCGATGGTCCAGAGCTTGGCCCAGGTGCCGTCGGCTTCCACCTTCTTCAGAAAGGCGTTGACGAAGGCCACGCCGTCCGAGCCCTTGGGCAGCCCGATGCCGTACGGGTCCTGCGCGCCAAAGGGCGCGCCCGCCAGCTTCATGTCGCCAGTACCCAGGCTCAGTGCATTGAGCAACAGCGTGTGGTCGGTCACGTAGGCGTCCACGCGGCCCTGGCGCAGCCCGTCCAGGGCTTCCTGGTGCGTCTGGAACTCTTGCACCACCGCCTTGGGCGCGTATTGAGCCAGGATCGCCGGCCCGGTGGAGCCTGCCTGTGTGGCGACCTTCTTGCCGGCCAAATCGTTGTACGACTGGATCGCCCTGTTGCTGCCTTTCACCAGCGCCCCGGCCTGCGAGGTGTAGTAGGGGCCGGCGAACGAGATTTTCTCGGCGCGGGCCGGCGTGATGGAGTAGGTGGCAAACACCATGTCCACCTGATCGTTGATGAGCACCTGTTCGCGCGTGGACGAAGTCACCTGCGTGAACTGAATCTTGGCCCCATCGCCCAGGATGTAGCGCGCAAGAAGCTGTGCCAGACCGGCGTCGAAGCCGCGCATCTTGCCGTCCTTCTCGTTGAGCAGTGAGAAAAGGTTCGAGGTCTGCGTGCCGCCCAGGCGCAGCGTGCCGGCCTGCTTGATCTTGCTGGCCCAGGTGCTGGATGCGATGGTCGCCGCACTGGCCACGGGGCCCTGCGCCACCAGCGCGTCAAACGCCGCCGCATTGATGGGTGTGCCTTGTGCGAAAAGCGACCCGCCGGTGACGGTCGCCAATGCGACCACGGCGGATTTCAGGATGGTTTTGATCGACATGGAGTCCTCTTGGATGGTGTGTTGCGCGGGTCAATATATAGCAGCTGTGAAAGGCGCGTACGACTCGTCGGTTCAGCTCGCCTTGGCACACGCCATGCAATCATTGTGCCGTTCAGGCGGCTCTCGACCGCGGCAGTCGGGCTGTCAAAGCCATTGGCAAACCCCGTGGACATCGTTCAACAAAGCGACTGTCGCGTTCGATCCCCATAGATTACGCTGTAAAAATCCCATCTTCAATGCCGCAAGAACAGCAAGCGTGCAGGTTCCGTGACGCGCCAGAAGCAAGTGTGCACGCGCGCCAAAATCGCGGGTCTTTTGAATCTGTTGCTTGCGTGGATCGCCAGCGTCAGCTTGAGCGGCGTTCCGCACGCAAGCGGTCATTCGCCGGGCAGGCACGCTCCTACCGACCCAGTTTGATCGACCCAGCTAAACTGCGACGCGCCCTTGGCAGCCGCCGAAGCCGCACCAGCCTGGGCGCCACATCACCCCACGCCCGCAAGGAGATCACCCATGGCCCGCTTGAAATCACCCTGGCGTCAGATGTGCGCTGCGTTGGCCCTGGCCGCCTGCGTGCCCTTCGCCCAGCCCGCATGGGCGCAGCCGCAGCCGCGCGTGCTGGAACTGGCACAGCAGCACAAACAGCCACTGCTTGACACGCTCAAGTCGCTGGTCGACATCGAATCTGGCAGCCGCGACACGGCGGGCCTTGCGCGCCTGGCCGACCTCATTGCCGGCCGCCTCCGGGTACTGGGCGCGCAGGTGGATCTCGTAGACGTGAACGAAGGCGCCTACCGCATGGAGGACACGCCGCCCAAGATCGGGCAGGCGGTGCGCGCCACATTCAAGGGCGCCGGCCAAAAAAAGGTGCTGATGATTGCCCACATGGACACGGTGTACCAGACCGGCCAACTGGCCAAGCAGCCGTTTCGCGTCGATGGTGATCGCGCCTATGGTCTGGCCATTGCAGACGACAAGCAGGGCATCGCCGTCATCCTGCACACGCTGGCGATGCTCAAGGCGCTCGATTTCAAGGATTTCGATACGCTGACGGTGCTTATCAACGGCGACGAGGAAATCAGCTCGCCCGGCTCGCGCGCGTTGCTCACGCGCCTGGGTGCCGAGCACGACCTCACCATGTCGTTCGAGGCCACGCGCACCGAAGACGACAAGCTCGCGCTGGCCACCGCTGGCATTGCATCGATCAACCTCAAGGTCACCGGCAAGGCCTCGCACGCAGGCAATGCGCCAGAGCGCGGCGTGAACGCGCTGTACGAGTTGGCGCATCAGGTGCTTCAGGCTCGCGATCTGTCGGACAAGGACAAGGGCGTCAAAGCCAACTGGACGATCGCCAAGGCCGGTAGTGTGCGCAACATGATTCCCGCGGAGGCCGAAGCCTCGGCCGATGTCCGCGTGCTGCGCGTGGCCGATTACGACGGTGTCGAACGGGCGATGCGCGAGCGCGTTCAGAAGAAGCTGCTGCCCGATTCCAAGGTCGACATGACCTTCGAGCGCCGCCGCCCGCCGCTCGAGGCGCCGCCGGCGTCCCAAGCCGTTGGCCGCCATGCCCAGGCCATCTATGCAGAGCTGGGGCGCAAGCTGACTGTGGACGCCGCCGCCGAGGGCGGCGGCACCGACGCCGCCTTTGCGGCGCTACAGACGAAAAACGCCGTCATTGAGCGCTTCGGCCTGCAAGGCTTTGGCGCGCACAGTGCCAACGACGAATACGTGCTGCTGGACAGCATCGAACCGCGCCTGTATCTGGCCACGCGCCTGATCATGGATTTTGCGCAAGGCAAGGTGCAGCCGTAAGCCAAGTCGTCAGCCGCTGGCGCTGAACCGCAGCGGCATCGCGCTGGCCCAGCGATTTTCCACCGCGCGACACGGCTGCTGCCGCCACCGAATCTGAATCGGCATGGGTTCTGGCGCCCCCGGCAGGAATCGAACCTGCATCTAGCGCTTAGGAGGCGCTCGTTCTATCCATTGAACTACGGCGGCGGGTGAGCGTGCGAATTGTATCGGGGCGGTGTCCCTGCGCGGGGCTGGGGGCCCATGCTGGCGCGCGCTCGACCGGCGAATCCCGGCGCGGCGTGCCGACGGCAGAGCCTCAGTCGAACGACAGCCGATAGATGAGGTCGATGGCCTGGTTTTCGCCGGCCTGGCCGCGCAAGGTCCAGCGGCGCGAGAGTTCGTAGAAGATCATCAGCGTGCCGCCGGTGCCGGCCAGGCTGTGTTCGTAGGCAGCGTACAGCTTGTCGGACAGGCGCTTGCCCAAGGTGACGCTGGCATCGGCCACGCCGCCCGCGCCGGCGCCGCCGGTAAAGCTCAGCTCGTCCAGTCCGAAGCGCGACGCCAGGCCGCGCCCCTCGCGCCCGCCCAGCAGGGCCAGCGCCGCGCTTTGCAGCATGGCGGCTTCCGATCCGGTGTCGGGCGCGGGGCGGCCCAGCAGCAGCCAGGCCAGCGTCTGGTTGTCGGGCAGCGCGGGTTCGGAATACAGGCGCACGCGCGGCAGCAGCGCGGTGCCCATGACCTGCACGCCGGCGCGCTGGTCGCTGGTGTAGTTGGGGCGCAGGGCGACGATGTCGAGCGTCGGGTTGCCGATTTCGCCGCCGAAGGTGATGGTGCCGCGCTGGATGATGAGCTGCTGCCCGTAGGCGCGGAAGGTACCGCTCACCGTCTGCACGCGGCCGCGCAGGCTGGGTGGCGCGGTCAGCGGGCCGTTGCCGGTGAGCGTCAGCACGCCGGCCAGCCGCGTGTCGATGCCCATGCCCTGCACGCGGAAGTTGTCGCCCAGGTCGACCTGCACGTCCACCTTGGCGGTGAGTGGCTCCGTGTCGCCGCGCTTCACGCTGGCTTCGGTGCGGGCGCGCGCGGCGTCGCTGCGCGCCTGCTGCTGCGCTGCCTGCTGGCCGGCGGCGCTGGTGGGGCGGGCCACGGCGCCGGGGCCTTCCTTGCCGTACATGATCTTGCTGTCCGGCCCCCGCACGATCACGTCGTCGCCCAGCGTGGGGCGGCTTTCGTCGGGCAGCACGATCAGCGCGCGGTCCACGCGCAGGCGGCCGTTGGCGCTGATGGCGCGGCCCTCCAGCGCGGCCTGCACGTTGCCCGACACGGTGACCTGCCGGTCGTCGCGGATGCTGGCGCGCAGCTTCTCCAGTGTGGCGGCCAGGCGCGCCTGCGGGCGGCCGTCGACCAGGGCAGCCTCGCCGGTGGCGCGCAGCAGGCCGCCGGCGCCTTGCTCGCCTGCCCCGCGCAGCACGAATTCGTCGATCAGAAAACGCGTGCCATCCAGACGGCCGCGCAGCCGGCCGTCGGCAAACTCGATGCCATCCACGATGGAGCGCAGCGCCACGTCGTCGGCCGACACCGTGCCATTGACCAGCGGCGCGGCGCGCGTGCCGGCGATGCGGGCGTCGGCCGCCAGCGCGCCGCGCAAGCGCCAGCCCGGCGGCGCCAGCACCGACCAGGCCGAAATCTGCGGCAGCCGCGCCTGCACCTGGCCCTGCAGCGGCGCGGCCTCGGGCCACGACCAACGGGTGCTGCCGCTGGCGTCGCGCGTGGCGGCCAATTCGGTGCGCAGCTGGCCGTCAATGCTGCCGGCGCGCTCGCTGTCCCACACCAGTTTCAGGTTCAGCGCCTGGCCTTCGCTGCGCAGCGTCAGGCGCGCGTCGCGCAGGCCGGCGGCCACGCGCGACTGCACGCCAGTTTCGGCATCGGTGGTCAGCACGGTGACGTCGCCGCTGGCGCGCACCAGGTTGGCCGACACGCGCAATTGCTGGCCCAGCGTGGCGTCCCAGTCGCCGTTGAAGACGATGTTGCCCGTGAGGCCCGCGTCCTGCATCTGCGCGCCGGCCACGCGCTCCACCCACTGCAGCGGCAGGCCGGTCAGGCGACCGGTGGTGGTCAGCTCGCCGCCGCGCCAGCGCACCGGGCCCCAGGCCACCAGCGCTTGCGAAGTGGGCGCGGGCGAGGTGATGGTGAGCTCGCCCGCACCGGCTTCGAACTGGCCGCCCTGCGCTGGCGACCATTGCAGCGGCACGCTGACGCGGCTGGCCAGCTGCCAGGTGCCGGCGCCCAGGGCTGGGTCGCGCACGCCGGCCTTCAGCTGGCCCAGGTTGAATTTCCAGGCCGATGCGGCCAGTGGCGCGTGGGGCGTGCTGCGGCCGCCGCTGGCGGCCAGGCGCAGGTCGAGTTGGCGCTCGCCCTGCGTCACGCGGCCGCTGGCGGCCAACTCGGCCTGCGCGAGGCGGCCGTTGGCGGTGGCGTCGAGCCCGCGCACCTGCAGTGGCGGTGTGCCGGCGGCGCTGCCTGGCGCCAGCCAATCGAGCGAGGGCGCGGCCAGCTTGGCCTGGATGGTGGGGTCGCGCCAGCCGCCGCGCCAGCTGCCGTCCAGCGTGGCGCTGCCGCGTGCGCTGGCGCCCGCCAGCGCATCGGCGCCGGGCAGTTTTTGCGCCCAGGCCAGCGCGCGTGCCGCGTCGGCGATGTGGGCGTGCAGCGTGCCGGCGCCGGTGCTGGGTTGCAGCTCGCCCTGCACGCTGGCGGTGGCGCCGGGCGCGGTCAGCGTCAGGTCGGCGCTGCCGCCCAGTGCGTCGGCGGCGGGGCGCAGGCGGGCGTTGCCGGCCAATTGGGCATCGTCGGTGCGCACGCGCAGCGTGTTCAGCGTCAGCAGGCCGTCCAGCCAGCGGCCGGTGGCGGTGGCGTGGGTCGGCAGGCTGTCCAGCTGCGCAGTGCCGCCGCCGGACGCTATCGATATTGAAGCGGATGACGCC
>WBZS01001511.1_pt1 | contig 18218 bp, 20 predicted proteins | sample 5204201 | NCBI WGS metagenome assembly WBZS01 (sample SAMN12344357, study PRJNA552823) | activated sludge metagenome | biome: Activated sludge suspended growth; feature: Nitrification reactor; material: Wastewater; isolation source: activated sludge from nitrification reactor of wastewater...
GCTACTCGGGCGAGGCCGGCGAGGGGCGGTAGCGCATTCCGGGCGGGGATGCCTCCAGCCAGCTGAGCAGGCCGGTCAGCGAGTCGGGCGCCATCGCGAGTTCCACCTGCTCCCCCGGGCCCTGCAGGCGCACGATGCGCTGGTCCTCGAGCAGCCAGGCCGCCTCGGCCGCGTCCGGCAAGCGTTGCTCGCCGGCCTTCACCACGTCACGGTCGAATCGCTGGCGGGGCCACAGGGACAGCGAGAACGCCGGAAACCACTGCAGTTCATGGCCCCGATAGCGGGCGACTCCGAGCACCCAATGGGTGCCCGGAGTCGACTTGGCGGGATGGAAGCTGCACGCGAAACTGCCCCCGGCACGCGACAGCCAGCGGCGGCGCAGCCAGAAACAGGCCAGGGCGGCACAGATGACCACGACGAGGATGATCAGCAGCCATTCGGCAGCGCCGATCACATCCATCCCGAGCCCCTTCGCGTGACGCCGATCAGGCGACCTGGTGTTCTCGCGCCTTCTTGGCCGCTGCGAGCTGTGCGTGGGCCCGGGCGAAGTGCTGCCTGGTGCCCTCGCTGTTGTCGCCGTCGTTCATCCTTTTCCAGGCGGCTCGACGTTCGCGCTCCGCCTCTTCGACCAAGATCTCGTGGGCCAGCCGGCCGTACTGACTGAGGATGGCGACCCGGTTGTCGGCCACCGAGATGAAGCCGCCGTCGACGGCCAGCACCTCGCGCTTGCCGTCGGCGGTCAGGATCTCGGCCGCGCAGGGCACCAGCACGGCCAGCAGCGGTTCGTGGTTGGCCATGATGCCGATGTCGCCCTCGGTGGTGCGGGCGATCACCGAGATCGCCTCGCCCTCCCAGACGCGGCGGTCGGCGGCCACCACGTCCACGTACAGGAGGTCATCTTCGGCCACGGTCAGACTTCCTTCTGCATCCGGTCCCAGTTCTCCATCACCATGTCCATGCCGCCGACGTTGAAGAAGGCCTGCTCGGCGACGTGGTCGACCTCGCCGTCGCAGATCATCTTGAACGATTCGATGGTGTCGGCCAGGGGAACGGTGGAACCCGGGACGTTGGTGAACTTGGTCGCCATGTAGGTGTTCTGGCTGAGGAACTGCTGGATCCGGCGAGCCCGGCCGACCAGCACCTTGTCTTCTTCCGGAAGCTCGTCGATGCCCAGAATGGCGATGATGTCCTGCAGTTCCTTGTTGCGCTGCAGGATCTGCTTCACCCGGACCGCGGTGTCGTAGTGGTCCTTGCCGATGAACTGCGGGTCGAGGATCCGGCTGCTGCTGGTCAGCGGGTCGACCGCCGGGTACAGACCGCGGGAGGCGACCTCACGGGAGAGCTCGGTGGTGGCGTCCAGGTGGGCGAAGGTGGTCGCCGGGGCCGGGTCGGTGTAGTCGTCGGCCGGCACGTAGATGGCCTGCATCGAGGTGATCGAGTGGCCCCGGGTCGAGGTGATCCGCTCCTGCAGCTGGCCCATCTCGTCGGCCAGGTTGGGCTGGTAGCCCACCGCGGACGGCATCCGGCCGAGCAGCGTCGACACCTCGGAGCCCGCCTGGGTGAACCGGAAGATGTTGTCGATGAACAGCAGCACGTCCTGGTTCTGGACGTCGCGGAAGTACTCCGCCATGGTCAGCGCCGACAGCGCCACCCGGAGCCGGGTGCCCGGCGGCTCGTCCATCTGGCCGAAGACCAGGGCGGTGTCCTTCATGACGCCGGCCTCGATCATCTCGTGGATCAGGTCGTTGCCCTCACGGGTGCGCTCGCCGACGCCGGCGAACACCGAGGTGCCGCCGAAGTTGTGGGCGATGCGGTAGATCATCTCCTGGATGAGCACCGTCTTGCCCACGCCCGCGCCGCCGAACAGGCCGATCTTGCCACCCGCCACGTACGGGGTGAGCAGGTCGAGCACCTTGATGCCGGTCTCGAGCATCTCGGTCTTCGGCTCGAGCTCGTCGAACTTCGGCGCGGCCCGGTGGATCGGCCAGCGCTCGTTGATCTCGACCGTCACGGTGTCCTCGTTGAGGCACTCCCCCGTCACGTTCCAGACCCGGCCCTTGGTGACGTCGCCGACCGGCACCGAGATCGGGCCGCCGGTGTCGACCACCCGCGCGCCCCGGCGCATGCCGTCGGTGGGCTTCAGCGAGATCGCCCGCACCATGTTGTCGCCGACGTGCAGCGCGACCTCGGCGTAGATGGTGCGGGTCTGCTCGCCCGCGTCGATGTCGATCAGCAGGGCGTTGTAGATGTCGGGCATCTGGTCGGCGGGGAACTCCACGTCGACGACCGGGCCGATCACCCGGGCCACCCGGCCGACGGCGCCCTGGGCGTCCTCGGTGGCGGTGTTGCTGTCCAGTGTCACGGTCATTGATCCACTCTCGTCTCGTGCCCTAGTCCTGGGCGGCCGCATCGGCGAGCGCACCCGCGCCGCCGACGATTTCACTGATTTCCTGGGTGATCTCCGCCTGGCGGGCCTGGTTGGCTTCGCGGGTCAGGCGTTCGATGAGCTGCTTGGCGTTGTCGGTCGCCGACTTCATGGCCCGCTGCTGGCTGGCCAGCTGGGACGCCGCCGACTGCAGCAGGTAGAACCACACCCGGCTGCGGACGTACATCGGGAGCAGCGTGTCCAGCACGGTCTCGGGGTCGGGCTCGAACTCGTACAGCGGCAGCAGTTCGCCCTCGCTGGGCTCGTGCACGCCCTCGACGATCTCGAGCGGGAGCAGGCGGCGGGCCCGCACCTCCTGGTTGATCATCGAGTTCATCCGGGTGTAGACGCCGTAGATGGCATCGACACCGCCCTCTTCGTAAGGACGGAGGAAGTCGTCGATCAGGGCGTCGGCGATGTCCTCGGCGTGCTGGAAGGCGGGCGCGTCGGAGAAGCCGTCCCACGACCGCCGGATCGGCAGGTTGCGGAAGTTCATGTAGGCGATGCCCTTGCGGCCCACCGCGTAGCGGACCACCTCGACGCCCTCGCGCTCGAGCCGCTCGCGGAGCCGGGCCGCGGTCTTGATGGCGTTCGCCGAATAGGCGCCGTTCATGCCGCGATCGGAGGTGATCACCAGCATGGCCGCCCGCCGCACCTTCGGCACGCTGTGGGTCAGCGGATGCGGGTCGCGGGAATAGGTCGCCACCGCCGAGACCGCCCGGATCAGCTCGGTGATGAACGGCTCGCCGGCCTGGGCGGCCCGCTGCGCCTTGATGATCCGGGACGCCGCGATCAACTCCATCGCCCGGGTGATCTTCTGGGTGGCTGCGACCGACTTCCGGCGCTGTCGCAGCTCACGCAAGCTCGCAGGCATCGATCAGTCCTTCTTGGTCTCGATCGTCTCCACACCGATCTCGGAGTCGGCCAACGGACGGTGCCCGCGCTCCTCGGCACCCACCCGCTCGCCGCCGGAGGTGCGGAACTGCTGCTTGAAGTCGGCGATCGCCTTCGCCACCGCGTTCGCGGTGTCGTCGTCCCAGCCGCCGGTCTCGGCGATGGTGGTGAGGATGTCGGTCCGCCGGCGCAGGTAGTCGAGCAGCTCGCTCTCGAACCGCAGCACGTCGCTGACCGGCACGTCGTCGAAGTGCCCGTTCGTGCCCGCCCAGACGCTGACCACCTGGTCGGCGACCGGGAACGGCGTGTACTGCGGCTGCCGCAGCAGCTCGGTGAGCCGCGCGCCCCGCTCGAGCTGGCGCCGCGAGGTGGCGTCCAGGTCGGAGGCGAACATCGCGAAGGCCTGCATGTCGCGGTACTGGGCCAGGCCGATCTTGAGCGTGCCGGCGACCTTCTTCATCGCCTTGATCTGCGCGTCGCCGCCGACCCGGGAGACCGAGATGCCGACGTCGATGGCCGGACGCTGGTTGGCGTTGAACAGGTCGGACTGCAGGAAGATCTGGCCGTCGGTGATCGAGATCACGTTGGTCGGAATGTAGGCCGAGACGTCGTTGGCCTTGGTCTCGATCACCGGCAGGCCGGTCATCGAGCCGCCGCCCAGCTCGTCGGAGAGCTTGGCGCAACGCTCGAGCAGGCGGCTGTGCAGGTAGAACACGTCGCCGGGGTAGGCCTCGCGGCCCGGCGGACGGCGCAGCAGCAGCGACATCGCCCGGTAGGCCTCGGCCTGCTTGGTCAGGTCGTCGAAGACGATCAGGACGTGCTTGCCGTTGTACATCCAGTGCTGGCCGATGGCCGAACCGGTGTAGGGGGCGATGTACTTGAAGCCGGCCGGATCGGACGCCGGGGCGTGCACGATCGTGGTGTACTCCATCGCGCCGGCGTCCTCGAGCACCCGCCGCAGCGCCGCGATCGTGGAGCCCTTCTGGCCGATCGCCACGTAGATGCAGCGCACCTGCTTGGACGGATCGCCGGTCTCCCAGAACGCCTTCTGGTTGATGATCGTGTCGATGGCGATGGCGGTCTTGCCGGTCTTGCGGTCGCCGATGATCAGCTGGCGCTGGCCGCGGCCGATCGGGGTCATCGAGTCGATCGCCTTGATGCCGGTCTGCAGCGGCTCCTTGACGCTCTGCCGGTCCATCACGCCGGCGGCCTGCAGTTCGAGCGGACGGCGTCCCTCGATGCCGGTGATCTCGCCGAGGCCGTCGATCGGGTTGCCCATCGCGTCGACGACGCGACCCAGGTAGCCGTCACCGACCGGCACCGACAGGATGTCGCCGGTGCCCTTGACCGGCTGGCCCTCTTCGATGCCCTCGGAATCGCCCAGCACGACGACGCCGATCTCACGGACGTCGAGGTTCAGCGCGATGCCCTTGGTGCCGTTCTCGAACTCCAGCAACTCGTTGGCCATCGCCGACGGCAGGCCCTCCACCTTGGCGATGCCGTCGCCGGAGACCACCACGGTGCCCAGTTCCTCGCGCGTCGCCGCCTCGGCGGAGAAGTTCGTCACGAACTTCTCCAGGGCTTCTCGGATCTCGTCGGGACGAATAGTCAGTTCCGCCATTGTTGGTCCTTGTCCTGTGTTCGTTGCTGGAAATGTGTCATTCAGCCGAGCTGCCGGTGCGCTTCGTCGAGCCGGCCGGCGATGGTGCCTTCGATGATCTCGTCGCCCACGGTGACCCGGACCCCGCCGAGGATGTCGGGATCGATCACGACCTGCAGGTTGACGTCGCGGCCGAGCTGGCGGCTGAGGGCCGCGGCCAGCCGGTCGCGTTGCTCAGCGGTCAGCTCCCGGGCCACGAGCACGTGCGCCAGGGCACGCTGCCGCAGCGCGGCGGCCAGCACGAGGTAGCCCTGCACGGTCAGCTCGAAGCTGGTCGAGCGGGCCGCCACCGCGCGCTTGGCGAGGTAGCCGGTGGCCGCGTCGGCACGATCGCGCAGCAGGTCGTCGACCAGCTGCTGCCGGGCCGACAGCGGCGCCGACCGGTCGCTGATCGCCGCGCGCAGTGCCGCGTCCCCGGCGACCAGCCGCTCGAAGCGGAACAGTTCGTCCTCGACGGCGTCCAGGGTGCCGGCGAGTTGGGCGCTGCTCAGCACCGCCCGGACGCCCTGGCGTTCCAGGGCCGCCGCCAGCGCCGATGGGCTGCTCGAGCGTTGCCCCACCGCGGCCCGCAGCACGGTCTGGGCGGCGTCGGAGAGCCGGGAGCCGAACAGCGACTCCAACAGCACCCCGCGGGCGTCGGCGTCCGCGCCCGGGTCGGTCAGGGCGCGCCGCAGGGCGGGCTGCCGGTCGAGCAGGTCCACCAGTGCGAACAACTCCTCGGCGAGTTGCGGGGTGATCCGGACCGAGTCGAGGACCCGGTCCAGTTCACTCAGCCGCGCCTGCTGCGTGCTGCTCATACCCGCTCCGGGCTCGAAGCCTCGAGGTCGGAGATGAACCGGTCGACCGTGCGCCGGGCACGCTCGTCGTCGTCCAGCGACTCGCCGACGATCTTGCCGGCCAGGCTGGTCGCCAGGCCGCCGATCTCGCCGCGCAACTGCTGGACGGCCTGCGCCCGCTCGGCCTCGATCTGCGCCTTGGCCTGGGCGATCAGGCGATCGGCCTCCTCCTGGGCCTTGGTGCGCATCTCGGCGAGGATCTGCGCGCCCTGGGTCTTGGCCTCTTCGCGGATGTTGCTGGCCTCTTCGCGGGCCCCGGCGAGCTGCTCGCGGTACTGCTCGAGCGCGGCGGCGGCCTCGGCCTGGGCGGCCTCGGCCTTCTCGATCCCGCCCTGGATGGCCGCGGCCCGATCGGCATAGGTCTTTTCGAACATCGGGACGACCTTCTTGGCCATCACGAACCAGATGATGACGAACAGAACGATGCCCGCGATGAACTCCGGGAGCGCCGGCAGCAGCGGCCCCAGGTCGATCTCCAGAATCGTGGTCATCGGAACGAATCCGATCACTGAATGGCGAACGCGAGCGCGATGCCGATGATGGCCAGCGCCTCGACCACGGCGAAGCCGATCCAGGCGGTGCTCATCAACGCGCCGCGGGCCTCAGGCTGGCGGGCGGTGCCGTTGATCACGGCTGCGAACACCATGGCGACGCCGATGCCGGGGCCGATGGTGGCCAGGCCGTAGCCGATCATGTTGAGCGAGCCGGTGATCTCCAGGATGGGGAGCATTGCGTTTCCTTTCGGACGGGATTGTCAGTGGTGGTCAGTGGTCTTCGGCAAGGGACGATGCGACGTACTGTGCGGTCAGCACGGTGAAGATGTACGCCTGCAGGGCGCCCACGAACAGTTCGAGGGCGAAAATCGGGAAGGCCATCAACAGCGAGGCACCGCCGGCGAGGGCATAGAGGAAGCTCGACTGCTCGAGCAGGAGCGTGCCGCCCACCACGAACACGATCACCACCAGGTGGCCCGCGAACAGGTTGGCGAAGAGTCGCAGGGCCAGCGTGACTGGCCGGACGATGAAGTTCGACAGGATCTCGAGCGGGATGATGATGACGTACAGCGGACCGGGGACGCCCTTGGGCATCGTCATCATCCGCAGGTAGCCGCCCAGGCCGTGCTTCGCGATGCCGACGCCGTTGTAGAGCAGCCAGGACAGCAGCGCGAGGGCGTAGGCGTAGCCGACTCGCGAGAAGGTCGGGAACATGGTCAGGAAGAACTGCCCGAACAGGTTGTTCACCAGGATGAACGAGAACAGCGCCAGCAGGTAGGGGGTGAACTTGCGGTAGTCCGGGCCCAGCGCCTCGCGGCCGATGCCGTTGCGCACCATGTTGTACAGCTGCTCGCCGGCCCACTGCTTGAAGGTGGGAACGATCTTCTGGTCCTTGGCGAGCCAGAGCCAGATCAGGATCACCAGCACAGCGCCGATGACGGCCTGGAGCAGGTAGGTGTTCAGCCAGTCCATGCCCGCATCGGGGAACAGCGGCTTGGGGTCGAAGCTGTGCACCCCCGGAGGCCAGTGGTGGGCGTCGTCCTCCGCGCCACCGCCCTCCATCGGGATGATCAGGCCGAGCGGGCCCATCGCACCTCCTGGTTCGACTTCACGGTCGTCCGTACCTTTGCACCACCAAATAGATCCCGGCTGCCATGCCGATCACGATGCCTACCACCATCCACAGCGGGGACGAGTGGAGCCACTGATCGGCCAGCCAGCCGAGGAAGCCATAGAACAACGGCCCGGACAACAGATAACTCAGGACCCGGAGCCCCTGATCGATGCCGTCGCCGCCCTCCATGACTTCGGTGACTCTAGCAGTTACCCGGTGGCCAGAGCCAACGCCCAACGCCTAGCGGGGGTCATCTTGCGGCTGATCGAAAACCGGAATCCGCAGCCGGGAGAAGGTCCAGATCTCGGCCGCCAACCAGCCCAATACCACGACGATGGCGGTCACCGCGACCGCGACGCGGTCCATTTCGGCAAGACGTTCCGGATCGCGGGAAATGAGCAGCAGGGCCAGCGCCGGCATGCCGACCCGGAACGCGTACGAGCCCAGGGCGGCGGTCAGCACGATCTGCGGCGCGGCGTCCGCCACCCAGATCTGGACCAGCTGTCCCAGCCCGAAGAAGGCCAGCACGGCCAGCGCGGTCAGCGCCGAGGACGCCAGCGAGGACGGCCCGCGGACGAAGTAGAGAACGCCGATCACGATCAGCGCGGCGGCATGGCCGCCCATCGCACCGCCGGCCAGCAGCTGGCGGGCGCGCTGCGCGTTGGCGCTGGCCGGAGGCCGTTCACGCCGTGCCACGGCGCCTCGGCTTCCAGGTCAGCCAGGCGGCCAGCGCCACCCCGGCGAGCAGCGCGACCACCGCCCAGGCGTCCGATGTCATGCCGATCGCGACCGCGCCGAAGGCGAGCAGCGCCGTCCACAGCCAGAGCAGCGCGACGGCCCGGCCGTGGCTGTGGCCGAGCTCGAGCATCCGGTGGTGCAGGTGCTGCTTGTCGGCCTGGAACCACAGCCGACCCGCGATGGTGCGGCGCACGTAGGCCAGGATCAGGTCGCCCAGCGGCAGCGCCATCACGGCGAAGGGCAGGATCAGCGGCAGGTAGGCGTTGATCGCCAGCCCGGAGCCCTCGACGGCGATCTGGGATGGATCGAGCTGGCCGGTGAGGCTGATCACCGAGGTCGACATCAGGAACCCGAGCAGCATCGAACCGGAATCGCCCATGAACATCCGGGCGGCGTGCACGTTGTAGGGCAGGAAGCCCAGGCAGACGCCGACCGTCACCACCGTGACCAGGCTGGCGGTGGTGGCGCGGACCAGCTCCTGCTCGTAGCTCAGCCAGTAGGCGTAGCTGAAGAAGGCCAGCGAACCGATCGCCACCACCCCGGCGGCCAGGCCGTCCAGGCCGTCGATCAGGTTGATCGCGTTCACGCACAGGAAGATCAGCACGACCGCGAGCACGATCGAGGTGGCGTCGTCCAGGCTGATGATGGTGCCGGGCAGCGGGATCCAGTAGACCTTGACGCCGTTGAGCACCACGATGCCGGCGGCGAGGATCTGGCCGGCGATCTTGGCCAGCGCGTTGAGGTCGAATTTGTCGTCGATGACGCCGACCGCGCAGATCACCAGCGAGCCCAGGAAGACCGCGCGGGTGTCGTGCTCGACCAGGTCGAAGCGGCCCAGCCAGGGCAGCTGCGAGGCCACCAGGAAGGCAGCCGCCACCCCGCAGAGCATGGCGATGCCGCCGAAGTAGGGAATCGGGCGGGTGTGCACGTCGCGGTCGCGGACGATGGCCACGGCGTTGTAGCGGAAGGCCAGCCGGCGGCACAGGCCGGCCAGCAGGTAGGTCACCCCCGCGGCGATCAGCAGGACGAGGGCGTACTCACGCATCGTCGCCGAACAGTCCGGGCACGGCCGCGGCCAGCTGCTCGCGGGTCAGCCGGCCCTCGCGCAGGATCCGCGGCTCTCCGGTCAGATCGACGATGGTGGACGGCACCGGCTCGCCCGCCGCGCCGGCGTCCAGGTAGACCGCGACCGAATCGCCCAGCTGCTCGAGGGCCTCGTCGACGGTGGCGGCGGCGGGTTGCCCGCTGACGTTCGCGCTGGAGACCGCCAGCGGCCCGGTGCGCCGCAGCAGGGCGCGGGTGAACGCGTGGTCGGGCACCCGGACGGCGATGGTGTCACCGCGATCACCCAGATCGAGGCGGAGGTCGGGGTGGGCGGTCACCACCACGGTCAGCGGCCCGGGCCAGAACGCCTTGGCCAGCGCAAGGCCCTCCCGGGTCAGCCCGCTGGCCAGCGAGCGCAGCATGGACGGCTCGGCGATCAGGACCGGCGGCGGCATGTCGCGGCCGCGGTGCTTGGCGTCCAGCAGGCCCTGCACGGCGGCGGCGTCGAAGGCGTTCGCGCCGATGCCGTAGACCGTGTCGGTGGGCAGCACGATGCAGGCGCCGGCGGTGATCGCCGCCTCGGCCGCCGCCATGCCGGCGTCGGCCTGGGTGCTGCAATCGAAGCGCTGCGGGTCGTTCACGAGGGCCATCCTGCCATCGTCGGCGCGCGACGGGCGGTCACGAACCGCGGGCCGGTCGTTGAGCGCGGCGACTTTGGCGGTCGCGAGCTCGGCGAGCGCCTCGTTGATGACACCCAGCATGAAGTCGATGAAGACCGCCGCGTCGATCTCCGGCTCGCGGGAGGCCCCCTTGACGCGCTCAGCGACCCAGCGGAGAACCGCGCCTCGCCGTCACGAATCGCCGGCGACCGGTGAGGTCGAGGCGGTCGCGGACCTGGTCGAAGCCGCCGTGGTCGACGAAGACTTGGGGGGCGGAGGCGTGCTGCACCTCGGCGTGCTCGGCGCACACCCGGCCGCCGGGACGCAGCAGGCGGGCGGCGACGTCCGCCACGATACGCATGGCGTCCAGTCCGTCCTGGCCCGAGAACAGCGCGAGTTCCGGCTCATGCTCGCGCACCTCGGTAGGGACGCCCTCGTAGGCCTCCAGCGGGATGTAGGGCGGGTTGGCGATCACCAGATCGACCGTGCCGTCGAGCTCGCGGAACGCGTCCGCCATGTCGCCCTCCAGCAGAGCGACGCCGGCGCCGGCCAGATTGCGGCGCGCGAACCCTGCGGCGATCTCGTCCAGTTCGACGGCGTACTGGGTGGCCGCGGGGAACTCGTCGGCGATCGCCAGCGAGATCGCGCCGGAGCCGGCGCACAGTTCGACCACGACCAGGGACTCCCCCAGCCTCTCGGACGCGAACTCGGCCAGGCGCTCCAGCGCCCAGCCGGTCATCACCTCGGTCTCCGGACGCGGGATGAAGACCCCGGGGCCGACCGCCACCTCGACGTGCCGGAAGGGGGCCCGGCCGGTCAGGTACTGCAGCGGGATTCCGGCCTCGCGGCGTCCGAGCAGGTCCTGGAAGCGGTCGTCGGCGCCGGCGTCCACCTCGCCCAGGGTGAGCAGCCGCGACGCCGGGACGCCGAGGGCGTGGGCCAGCAGCAGCCGGGCGTCGGCGTCCGGGACCCGCCGGGCGGCCGACCGCAGGGTCTGGCTGACCGAGGTCATCCGATGCCCTCGAGGCGTTCGGCCAGGTCGGCCGCCTGCAGCGCCTCGATCACCCCGCCCAGGTTGCCGGCCAGCACCGAGTCGAGGTTGTAGGCCTTGTAGCCGATCCGGTGGTCGGCGATCCGGTTCTCGCCGAAGTTGTAGGTGCGGATGCGCTCCGAGCGGTCGACGGTGCGCACCTGCGAACGCCGGGCCGCGGACGCCTCGGCGGCGGCCTGCTCCTCGGCGGCGGCGACCAGGCGGGCGCGCAGCATGCGCAGCGCCGACTCCTTGTTCTGCAGCTGGGAGCGCTCGTTCTGGCAGCTGACCACGATGCCGGTCGGCAGGTGGGTGATCCGCACCGCCGAGTCGGTGGTGTTGACGCCCTGGCCGCCCGGGCCCGAGCTGCGGTAGACGTCGATCCGCAGGTCGTCGGGGTCGATGTCGACCTCGGTCTCCTCGGCGTCCGGCATCACCAGGACACCGGCCGCGGAGGTGTGCACGCGGCCCTGGGTCTCGGTCACCGGTACCCGCTGCACCCGGTGCACGCCGCCCTCGAACTTCAGCACCCCGTAGGGGAAGTTGTCGGGGTCGCTGCCCCTGGCCTTGATCGCCAGGGTGATCGACTTGAAGCCGCCCAGGTCGGTCTCCTGGCTGTCCAGCACCTCCACCGCCCAGCCGCGCGTCTCGGCGTAGCGGCTGTACATCCGGAACAGGTCGGCGGCGAACAGGGCCGACTCCTCGCCGCCCTCGCCGGACTTGATCTCCATCAGGGCGTCGGAGGAGTCGTGCGGGTCGCGGGGCGCCAGCAGCCTGGTCAGCCGGGCGATGACCCCGTCCAGTTCGGCGCTGAGGCTCTCGGCCTCCTCCGCGAACGACGGGTCGTCGGCGGCCAGTTCGCGGGCGGCGGCGAGGTCGTCACTGAGCCGGTCGTAGGCGTCCAGGCCCTTCACGATCGGGGTCAGCTCGGCGTAGCGGCGTCCGGTCTTGCGGGCCAGCGCCAGATCGGCGTGCGTCGCGGGGTCGGCGAGTCGCTGTTCCAACTCGGCGAATTCGGCGCGCAGGCCGTCGGCCGCCTCGAACATCTGAGCCTCCCTGAGCTGCGTAGGACGACGAAGCGCCGGAGCCCGATGGGGCCCCGGCGCTGTGGTCGGCTACTTGCTGGCCGGCTTCTTGGCGTAGCGACGCTCGAACCGGGCCACGCGGCCGCCGGTGTCGAGGATCTTCTGCTTGCCGGTGTAGAACGGGTGGCAGGCCGCGCAGACCTCGGCGTGGATCACGCCGTTCTTGGCGGTGCTGCGGGTGGTGAAGGTGTTGCCGCAGCTGCAGGTCACCTGGGTCACCTGGTAGTCGGGATGAATTCCCTGCTTCATGATCGAACTCCTCATTCTGCGCCGGGTCGCCTGGATGGAAGTGGGGGCTGGATGGACCCCCTGGCGTGAACCGGCAACGACCGTCCATTCTGCCCGATCGGGCGGGACGACGGCAAAACGCCGCGGGGCGGCGGGCTATTCCCCGCGGGACCGCCGCGCGTCGGCGAGGGCCGCGTCGACCAGCGCGCGCGCCGTCGTCCGAGTGATCCGGCACGCCTGTTCGTCGTCCAGGCCGCGCAGGTCGTGCAGCACGATCATCGCCTCGAAGCCGATCACGACGGCGAGCGCCGACACCAGGTCGGCGGTCCTTCGCGGCCCGAGCGCGGTGCGCAGCGGCTCACAGGCCCGCTCGATCCAGTCGATCCGGCGGAAACCCCGGCGGGGTGCGTCACCCTCGGCGTCCGGGGCGAGCGTCAGCCGGACGATCATCCGGCCCCACCTCATGGCCTGCGGCGGCAGCGCGTACAGGCCGTCGATCAGTGCCGCTACCCCGCCGAACGGGTCGTCACCGGCCAGACCGGCGTCGATGGCCGCTTCTATCGGCACCGCGCTGAGCTCGCCGAGGGCGGCGTCCAGGAGCAGCTGATCCAGGCTCGGGAAGTGCAGGTACACGGTGCGCCGGGAGACCTCCGCCGCGGCCGCGACGGCGTCCACGGTGGGTGCGGGGTCGACCCTGAGCAGGCGGGCGGTGGCGTCGACGATGGCCTGGCGGGTGCGGCGGCGCTGCGCATCGCGGGTACGGGGGGTTTGATCGATCGCCATGGCAGGAGTATACCTCTATGCAGTAACTACACAGCAGTGCATTTAGGAGGGTGTCATGGTGATCTTCATCAACTGCTTCGAGGTGGCCGCCGGTCGCGAGGACGAGTTCCTCTCCTTCTTCCGCGACGTCAACGCGCTGATGGCCGCCCAGCCCGGGTACCGGGGCCATCGCATGCACCGCGCGCTGCGTCCGGACGCCACCTTCGGGTTCGTCAACTACGTCTCGTGGGACAGCGTCGCCGGCTGGCGGGACGCCCATGCGCTGCCGGCGTTCCGCGAACTGCTCGGACGGCCGGAGACCGCGGCCTTCTCGTCGACGCCGGCGCTGTTCGAGGTGATCGACGCCCGAGGCGAGATCGAGGTTCCGGTCGGCGGTTAGGCTGACCGGCCATGGGTCATGTCGAGCTGTCCGGTGTCTGCCTCGACCTGCCCGATGGGCGGCCGCTGCTGCGGGACGTCTCGTTCCGGGTCGGTGACGGCGCCGTGGTGGCGCTGGTGGGCGCCAACGGTGCCGGCAAGACGACGCTGTTGCGGATCGTCGCCGGCGACCTGGCCCCGCAGGAGGGCAGCGTCTCCCGCTCCGGCGGGCTGGGCGTGATGCGCCAGTTCATCGGCAGCGTCCGCGACTCCAGCAGCGTCCGCGATCTGCTGTTCTCGCTGTCCCCCACCCGGATCGCCGAGGCCGCCGCGGCGGTGGACGCGCTCGAGCTGGCGCTGATGGACGACGAGTCCGAGCGCGTCCAGCTGGCCTACGCGCACGCGCTGGCGGAGTACGCCGACGCCGGCGGCTACGACCAGGAGGTGGTCTTCGACGCCTGCTGTCACGCCGCGCTCGGGATCGGCTACGACGCCGCCAAATGGCGGGAGGTCTCGACGCTGTCGGGTGGCGAGCAGAAGCGGCTGGCGCTCGAGGTGCTGCTGCGCGGCCCGGACGAGGTGCTGCTGCTGGACGAGCCCGACAACTACCTGGACGTGCCCGGCAAGCGCTGGCTGGAGGATCAGCTGCGAGCCACCCCCAAGACGGTGCTGCTGGTCAGCCACGACCGGGAGCTGCTGGCCCGGGCCGCCACCCAGATCGCGGCTCTGGAACTCGGCGCGGCCGGCAACACCCTGTGGGTGCACGGCAAGGGCTTCGCCACCTTCGCCGCCGCCCGGCGGGAGCGGTTCGCCCGATTCGAGGAGCTGCGCCGCCGCTGGGACGACGAGCACGCCAAGCTGCGCGCCCTGGTGCTGATGTACAAGGCGAAGGCGGCCTACAACTCGGACATGTCCTCGCGCTACCACTCGGCGCAGACCCGGCTGGCGAGGTTCGAGGACGCCGGTCCGCCGCAGGCGGTGCCGTTGCGCCAGGAGGTCTCGATGCGGCTGGCCGGCGGGCGGACGGCGCGGCGTGCGGTGATCGCGGAAGGGCTGGAGCTGACCGGGCTGATGCGTCCGTTCGACGCCGAGATCTGGTACGGCGACCGGGTGGCGGTGCTCGGCTCGAACGGCTCGGGGAAGTCGCACTTCCTGCGGCTGCTGGCCCGCGGCGGCTCGGCGCCGGAACCGGGCAACACCTCCGTCGACGCGGCGCTGATCGAACCGGTGCGGTTCTCCGGGGTGGCCCGGCTCGGCGCTCGGGTCCGTCCGGGCTGGTTCGCCCAGACCCACGCCCATCCCGAGCTGTCCGGCCGCACGCTGCTCGAGATCCTGCACCGCGGCGACGACCACCGCGACGGCATGGGCCGCGAGGCGGCGTCCAGGGCGCTGGACCGCTACGAACTGGCCCAGGCGGCCGAGCAGCGCTACGAGACGCTGTCCGGCGGGCAGCAGGCGAGGCTGCAGATCCTGCTGCTGCAACTCGCCGGCGCGACCCTGCTGTTGCTCGACGAGCCGACCGACAATCTCGATCTGGAGTCCGCGGAGGCGCTGGAGGCCGGCCTGGACGCCTTCGACGGCACCGTGATCGCCGTCACCCACGACCGCTGGTTCGCCCGGCGGTTCGACCGCTTCCTGGTCTTCGGCGCCGACGGGACGGTCTACGAGTCCGGCGAGCCGGTCTGGGACGAGGGCCGGGTCGCCCGCGCCCGCTGACCACTAGGCCCTCCCTAATCAGTTCTGCCCTCCCGAATACGGGAGGGCAGAACTGATTAGGGAGGGCCTAGTGGGCGGATCAGGCCGCGAGTTCGTCCGGCAGCGGCTCGCTGTGGACGACCTGCATGCCGCTGACCGCGCGGGTGAGGCAGACGTAGAGCCGGCGCAGTCCGGTGGTCCGGTCGGGTTCGGCGGCGACGATCCCGGACGGCTCGACAAGCACCACCTGGTCGAACTCCAGGCCCTTGGCGAGGCCGGCGGGCACGACGTCCAGGCGGTGGTCGAAGGCCTCGTCGGCGGCCTCGCCCAGGACGCCGAATTCGATGCCCGCGTCGTCCAGGGTGTCGATCACGTCGGTCAGCTGCTCGTCGGCGACGATCACGCCGACGGTGCCCTCCCGGCGCAGCGCGTCCGCCGCCGCCGTCGCCACGGCGTCCAGGTCGCCGGGGACGATCCGGAAGTCACCGGCCGAGCGGCGCACCGAATGCGGCGGGGTCAGCGACGGCGCGATGCTGGGCAGCAGCCGGGCGGCGTATTCGATCACCGAGCGCGGCACCCGGAAGCCGGCCACCAGTTCGGTCACCGTGCTGTCGGGCTTGCCGAGATGCCGCAGCGAGTCGGCCCAGCTGGTGGTGGCGTGGGCGGTGGTGGCCTGGGCCAGGTCGCCCAGCACGGTCACCGACCCGGTGCTGGCCCGCCGGCCCAGGGCCCGCAGCGCCATCGCAGAGTGGTCCTGCGCCTCGTCCAGGATCAGGTGGCCGAGGCTGGGCGTCCGATTGAGCAGGTCGGCGACCTCGTCGACCAGCACCAGATCGGCCAGGCTCGGACGCCACGCGGCCGCGCTGCGCGGCGTCCGGACGCCGCGGCCGCGGGTCAGCTGGAGCAGCCGTTGCTCGTCGGCGTCGAGTACCCCGGCCGCGTGGACGGCCAGGAAATCGGGGTCGCTGACGAGGCGGAACACCAGCTTCACGGCGTCCAGTGCCGGCCAGTGGGCGTCCACGTAGGCCTTCACCGGGCGGGAGCGGGCGACCGCGTTCTGCACCCGGTCGTCGGGCGACTCGCCCGCCGCCTCCATCCGCAGCAGCACCTGGTGCGCCAGGCGTTGGGCGAGCATCTCGCGTCCGGCCGCGTACCGGACGCCGCGGCCGCGCAACTCGTCGATCACCGCGGCGCAGCGGTGTGCCGGTATCCGCCACTGGGCGGAGCCGCGCGGCACGACCAGGGTCTCGGTGGGTTCGACGATCGAGTTCCAGACCGCCCGGTGCAGCACCTCGGCCAGCCGCGGATCGCCCTTGAGCACCGCCGCCGCGGACTCCTCGGCGCCGGCCACCGGGCGTCCGGCCGACCGGGTGACGAGGGACTCCAGGGTCTCCTGGACGGCGTCGATCTCGCCGAGGGCGGGCAGCACGTCGGCGATGTAGGACAGGAAGGACGAGTTCGGGCCGACCACCATCACGCCGCTGCGGCTGAGCTGGTCGCGGTGGGCGTACAGCAGATACGCCGCGCGATGCAGCCCGACCGCCGTCTTCCCGGTTCCCGGTGCGCCCTGCACCACCACCGATTGCTCCAGCGGGGCGCGGACGATCAGGTCCTGCTCGGGCTGGATGGTGGCGACGATGTCGCGCATCGGGCCGGTGCGGGGCCGTTCGATCTCGGACTCGAGGATGTCGGAGTGGCCGGACGCGGGCTCGTCCCCGGTCGCTGCGGCGAGGTGCTCGTCCTCGAACGCGGTCAACTCGCCGTGGGAGAAGCCGAACCTGCGGCGCAGGGCGACCCCCATCGGCTCGGTGCGGCTGGCCCGGTAGAACGGCAGCGAGACCGGCGCCCGCCAGTCGTACACCATCGGCTCGCTGCCCATCTCGCGGGTGACGTGCAGGCGTCCGATCCAGCAGTCCTCGTCCTCGTCGCCGCCGGCGGAGCTCCGGTAGTCGATCCGGCCGAAGAACAGCGGGGTGTCGGGGTCGTCCCGCAGCGCCATCATCCGCCGGTAGAGCGTCTGCTTCAGGTACTCCCCCGACAGCCGGTCACCGGCCAGCGCCTCCAGTGACGCCGTGTGCTCGCGCATCTCGCGCAGCGCCGAGCGGGCCTCGACCAGATGGTCCCGGGCCTGCGTCAGTGCGTCGGTCGCGGGCATGACAAGACCTCCGGGTGCGTGGGCGGCCGATCAGCTTAACCCCGGCGTCCGCCGCAACCCAAAAGCCCCTGCCCAACTACCTACGCCCTCCCGCAGGTGGGAGGGCCCAGGTAGTTGGGCAGGGGGTTGGGGCCGCGGGGTTCGTCCGTCAGTTCTGGGACGGGGTGGTCCGGGTGACCTGGATCAGGAACTCGCGGTTCGACTCGGTCTTGCGCATCCGCGACAGCAGGGTCTCCAGCGCGGCCTGCGGGTCGAGGCTGGCCAGCACCCGGCGCAGCTTCCAGATGATCTGCAGTTCCTCGCGGCTGAACAGCATCTCCTCGCGCCGGGTACCGGACGCCGCGACGTCGATCGCCGGGAAGACCCGCTTGTCGGCCAGGTCGCGGCGGAGCCGCAGCTCCATGTTGCCGGTGCCCTTGAACTCCTCGAAGATCACCTCGTCCATCTTCGAACCGGTCTCGATCAGCGCCGTGGCCAGGATGGTCAGCGAGCCGCCGTCCTCGATGTTGCGGGCGGCGCCGAAGAACTTCTTCGGCGGGTACAGCGCCGCCGAGTCGACACCGCCGGACAGGATGCGTCCGGACGCCGGCGCGGCCAGGTTGTAGGCCCGGCCCAGGCGGGTGATGCCGTCCAGCAGGATCACCACGTCGCGGCCGGCCTCGACCAGGCGCTTGGCCCGCTCGATGGCCAGCTCGGCGATCGTGGTGTGGTCGTCGGCCGGCCGGTCGAAGGTGGACGCGATCACCTCGCCCTTGACCGAGCGCTGGAAGTCGGTGACCTCCTCGGGCCGTTCGTCGACCAGCACCACCATCAGGTGCACCTCGGGGTTGTTGGTCGTGATCGCGTTGGCGATCGCCTGCATGACCAGCGTCTTGCCGGCCTTCGGCGGCGACACGATCAGTCCGCGCTGGCCCTTGCCGACCGGCGAGACCAGGTCGATGATCCGGCCGGTCATGCCGACCGCGGAGGTCTCGAGCTTGAGCCGCTCCTGCGGGTACAGCGGGGTCAGCTTGCCGAACTC
>WBZS01001512.1_pt1 | contig 18204 bp, 18 predicted proteins | sample 5204201 | NCBI WGS metagenome assembly WBZS01 (sample SAMN12344357, study PRJNA552823) | activated sludge metagenome | biome: Activated sludge suspended growth; feature: Nitrification reactor; material: Wastewater; isolation source: activated sludge from nitrification reactor of wastewater...
CCCCGGTCGAGGCGGTGACCGGCTTCGCCGAATGCCTGGACGGCCGGGTGAAGACCCTGCATCCGCGCATCCACGCCGGCCTGCTCGCCGACCTGCGGCTGGAGTCGCACCGCGCCCAGCTCGCCGAGCTGGGCATCGAGCCGTTCCAGCTGGTGGTCAGCAACCTGTACCCGTTCACCGAGACGGTCGCCTCGGGCGCGAGCCCCGACGAGTGTGTCGAGCAGATCGACATCGGCGGGCCGAGCATGGTGCGGGCCGCCGCCAAGAACCACCCGAGCGTGGCCATCGTCACCTCGCCCGAGCAGTACCCGTGCCTGGTGGACGCCGTTGCCGCGGGCGGGTTCACGCTGTCCGAGCGGCGGGCGCTGGCGACCGTCGCGTTCCGGCACACCGCCGCCTACGACATCGCGGTGGCGTCCTGGATGGGGGAGCAGACCAATCCGGGCGACTGGCCGACCTGGATCGGTGGCGTCTGGCACAAGGTCGGCGGGCTGCGCTACGGCGAGAACTCGCACCAGCAGGCCGCGCTGTACCGCTACCCGGGCGGGCCGTCCGGCATCACCGGTGCCGAGCAGCTGCACGGCAAGGAGATGAGCTACAACAACTACACCGACGGCGACGCCGCCTACCGGGCCGCCTATGACTTCACCGAGCCGGCGGTGGCGATCATCAAGCACGCCAATCCGTGCGGCATCGCGGTCGGCGCCGACGTCGCCGAGGCGCACCGCAAGGCGCACGCCTGCGACCCGGTGAGCGCCTTCGGCGGCGTGATCGCCACCAACCGCCCGGTGAGCGTGGCGCTGGCCGAGCAGATCGCCGAGATCTTCACCGAGGTGGTGATCGCACCCTCGTATGAGGACGGCGCGCTGGAGATTCTCAGCCGGAAGAAGAACATCCGGCTGCTGCAGGCCGCGCCCTACGAGCATCGCGAGCGTCAGTTGCAGCCGATCTCCGGCGGCGCACTGCTGCAGCAGCCCGACCGGATCGATGCGCCCGGCGACGACCCGGCCAACTGGACGCTGGCCGCGGGTGAGCCGGCCGACGCCGCCACCCTGGCCGACCTGGCGTTCGCCTGGCGGGCCTGCCGGGCGGTGAAGAGCAACGCCATCCTGCTGGCCGCCGGCGGGGCGTCCGTCGGGGTCGGCATGGGTCAGGTGAACCGGGTGGATTCCTGCCGGCTGGCCGTCGAGCGGGCGGGCGACCGGGCCGCCGGGTCGGTGGCCGCCTCGGACGCCTTCTTCCCGTTCGCCGACGGACCGGGCATCCTGATCGCGGCCGGCGTCCGGGCGATCGTGCAGCCGGGTGGATCGGTGCGTGACCCGGAGACTGTCGCGGCCGCCGAGGCTGCCGGCGTCACCATGTACTTCACCGGCACCCGGCACTTCTTCCACTGAGGTGCCGCGCAGGCGTGGCACGATCGGGGCCATGACCTCCGCCGGCGAGCGCCCACCGAAGAACGTGGTGCAGCAGGTGCTGGGTCAGTGGCCGCTGGCCAGCGTGCTGCTCGGGGTTCTTGCCGGACTGGTCGTGGTGTGGACCAGCCATTGGCGGACGGGCACCACCCTGATCGGGCTGGCGATCACCATGGGCGGGCTGTTCCGACTGCTGCCCAACCGCCGGGTCGGGCTGCTCGCCGTCCGGAACAAGGTGGTGGATACCCTTGTGCTGCTCAGCGTCGGCATCGGGATCACCGTGTTGGCCTGGGCCGTCCCGGCGCTGCGGAACTGAGCCACCCCGGACCTACCGCGCGACGGGTCTCGACAAGCTCGACCGGCGAGGGGGCCCGCGTCCTACCGCTTCTTGGAATACCGGAATTGCTCGCCCGACTCGGCGTCCTCGCCGGCGACCCGGGACGCCTCGCGGCCGCGCAGGTCGACCCGGCGGATCTTGCCCGAGATGGTCTTCGGCAGCTCCTCGACGAACTCGATGATCCGGACCAGCTGATACCCCGACAGGTTCGCCTTGGCGTGGTCGAAGATCGACCTCGCCGTCTCCGCGGACGCCTCGAAACCGGCAGCCAGGGTCAGGAACGCCTTCGGCACGGCCAGCCGGACCGGGTGCGGGCTGGGCACCACCGCCGCCTCGGCGACCGCGGGATGCTCCAGCAGCACCGATTCCAACTCGAACGGTCTGATATTTAACTTAGGCAGGTACTCGGCTACTCTGCCGATATGGATGTTGTTCTGTACCTGAGGCTGTCGCTCGACCGGGAGGGCACCGGCCTCGGTGTCGCCAGGCAGGAGGCCGAATGCCGGGCCTACGCCGAGGCGCGCGGCTGGACGGTCACCAAGACCTACGTGGACAACGACATCAGCGCCACCACGGGCCGCAGGCGCCCGGCGTTCGAAGAACTGCTAGAGGACGCCCCCGCCGTCGTTCTGGTCTGGCACAACGACAGGCTGGTCCGCCTCTCCCGCGACCTAGAACGCGTCCTCGACCTCGGCCTGACCGTGCACGCGGTCACCGCTGGCGAGTTCGACCTCTCGACCCCGACCGGCAGGGCGATGGCCCGGACGCTGGTCGCGTGGTCCACCTACGAGGGCGAGCACAGGTCCGAGCGCCAGCGCGCCCAGGCATACCAGCGGGCCCAGCTTGGCCGTCCGTTCTGGTCGCGGCGTCCGTTCGGATTCAACACCGACGGCACCCACCGCGCCGAAGAGGCCGAAGCTATCCGCGACGCTTACGCCGCCGTGCTCCAGGGCGTCGCCCGGCACGCGATAGCGAAGCGCTGGAACGCCCAGGGACTCACCACCGCGGGCAAGCAGCCGAAGCCGTGGACTTCGAACCTCGTCCGGTTCATCCTCCGCTCTCCCCGGAACATCGCCATCCGCGAGTACAAGGGCAAGGAGGTCGGGCCGGGCAACTGGCAACCGATCGTTGACCGCGAGACGTGGGACGGCGTGCAAGCCATCCTCGACCACGACGCCGCGACCCGCAGACAGGGCCGACCGGTAGGCGGGCTGCTGAGCGGCATCGCGCTGTGCGGGGTGTGCGGCTCGGTGATGCGCGGTGGCGGCATCGTTCGCGGCCAGAGCACCTACATCTGTCGGCGCCAAGGGTGCGTAGCGAACGTCCCGAGGGACGCCGTAGATCGCTACGTGTGGGCCAAGGTCGTCATGGACGTCCTGCCGAACCGACGGACCGTGTGGTCCGGCACCGAGCACAGTGCCGCCAGGAAGTCCTTGGCGGCGAAGATTGCGATCATCAGGGGGAAGCTCACCACCGCCGCCGAGATGTGGTCCGAGGGCACCATCACAGACGATCAGCTACGGGTCACCACGGTCCAGCTGAAAGCCCAGGCCGCGGACCTCAAGGCCGAACTGGACGCCATCCCCGCCGACCTGGCGCCGGTCATCAACCTGACCGCCGCGGACGGCTCGGAGTTCGCCTACGTCACCCCTGGCGCGGTGCTGTTCCCGCCGATCGGGACCACGCTCGACCAGTGCCGCCGGGTGCTCCGGGAACTGGCCGTGGTGACGTGTCAACCGCGAGGCAAGGGCGCGAACCAGCCCTATGAGCCGTCGGCGTACATCACCGTCGAGCCGGTTGACATCAGCGCCGGAACAGCCGTCGCTTAGGACGAGCGTCCTCTAGGGCCTTGAGCCGGTCGTCTTGCTCGCGGACGTAGCCGTCCGACCACGCCAGGTGCTCGTCAAGCTTCTTCTCCAGCCGGTCCAAGTAATCCTTGACGGACGAGCCGCCGTTGTTCTCGGTGATGGACTTCTCGATGCGCTTTGCCGATTGCCGAGCCGACAACGACGGCCAGATCAGCAGTGCGAATATCAGCACGACGACGACCAGGGCCTGCCACGGGTTCACCACAGCCGAGATGTCTACGTAGTCGTTGATTCCGTCGAGAGGTAGCGGGCTCATGCGTGCACCACGTTCCAGGTCAGTTGCATTATTCCTTGGTCCACCAGGTACTGAACTCGCTGAACCTGGCCGCCGGTGTCATCTAGCGGCGAGCCCGACAGCATGACGCCATCGACGCGCGGTTGAATCCACCACAATGCCCGGCATTGCCCGGACCACGAACCGCGCGAAGCCTCGTTGACCCGCCGGAGCCAGCGGAGCGCCGGGGGCCAGGTAGCGGACGGCACTGCCCCGCTCGGAGGCTTCACGTTCAACGTGACGTCGCGCGAGCGAACCGCGCCGGTGCCGCCGCTCACCCCGGACGCGTAGTACGTGCGACGCTTGTTCACCGTGCTGTCCCCGCTGGTCCACTGCGTGGTGAGGCGCATCACGTTGGCCCACTGGTCGAGGTTCTCGGTGCGGTCGAGCCGATCGAACGCCGAGACGTCCAACTCGACCAGCCGTTGGTAGGGATACGGGTCGGAGACGCACTCGATAGTCGGCGTAGCGGCGTCCATCGCGCCCCGCATCCACTGCCCCATGGTGCTGGCCGCGGTCCTGAGCCAGTCGCCTACGTCGTCATCCTTCTCGATCGACAGCGCCCGGTATTCGGCCAAGGCGGCAGTATCCGGGGCGACATTCCACGACGGCTCGACCCACGTCGGGCGCCGATAGAACGCGTTGGCCTGGTAGAACTCCTTCACCGAGGTGTAGGCATTGTTCACGCCGACCGCGAGATGCGAAGGGTACTCAAGCAGGCTTTCGTAACTCTCCGCGACGAACTCCACATACGCGCCGGAGGAGTCCACCCGCAATGACCGTTCGGTGATGACGCCGCTGAACAAGGTGTGCAGATTCCGGGCGCCGGGGTAGCGCCATCCGGCGTCGATTTGCACCGGCTGCGCACCGCGGGGATTGGTCGTCGCGTAGCGGGCCTCGGTCAGCTGGTCTGTGGGCGCCTTCCATCGCGCCTGGCCGTAGGGAGCCCTGCCGCCGTCCAGGTCCACAGTCACGTCCCACGCGGGCATCTCGCGGCCCGGGACGGGCAGCATGACCCGGTAAATGGGCTCGACATATGGCTCCGTTGCGAAGTCGGGTGCGCTCTCGTCGGCCCAAGGATTCGGCCAGGCTTCACCACCCGGCGACGGCGTGGGCGACACTGTGCCACCATCGCCAGCGAGCGGGTACGTCACGGTGACCGAGACCGTCAACGTGCCGCCCGCGTAGTTGACACCGGACAGCGACACCGAGGCGGTCGCCTTGACCGCCGGTGACGTGGTGCTGAGGGTCTGCCACTGGCCGGTCACGGACTTGATGGTCTTGTCGCCCGAGCCGTTGAGGTTGAGGTTCGAAGACGAGCCGTCGTTGACCGCCCCGCCGGACCAGCTGAGCGAGTTCGTGGAGTCCACGATGTTCACGCCGCGCCGGATGCGGATTCGACCGCCGACGATGCGCGCCTGCGTGCCCGCGGCGTTCAGCTGAATCGAGTCGTAGAAGAATCCAACGGCAATGCCGTTCTTGGACGACCCCCACTTGCCCGCCATCAGGTCACCTGCTCGCGGAAATCTACGACCAGCAGCCACCGCGGGGACTTGCCGGGCAACGCCCGCTCAGGGTTGAGCCTGGCGCGGCCAACGGCCCGGTGCGTCAGTCCGTCCAGTTCGTCGGACGACGACAGCACGACGAGACCCGGCATCCGGTAGACGGCATCCAGCCCGAGCGCCTCCGCCAGTGACCGGCACAGGAACGTCAGCTGGCCACCCAACAGACCGGCGGTGCCCGCCGTGATGAGCGCCTGCGCATCCGACCAGATGTCGGCCACCGAGCGGCGTAGATCGCGCTCCAGAGCGGCACCGACCAGCTCCTCGCACTCGGCGCTGTAGGTCAGCACGGAATCCGTGGCCTGCACTGTGGTGCCGCCAGGGGTCGCGGCTGCCCACAAAAGCGAGTTGCTGTTGTTGGTGGCGCCTTCCCACTTGCTCGACTTGGTCCCGGCGACCAGCTGCGCCGACGTCCCATCGAAGTAGGGCGACAGTGTTGCTCCGTCCTCGAACAGGATGAGCGACATGCCGATGTAGTCGCCGTTGACCCACGCGACGCTGTTGGTCGTCATCGCCGTGACGCACATGTCCGTAGCTCCCGAGGCGACCGTGTAGGTCACGCTCAAGCGGGTCCAGCTGTTGGCCGCAACCGACACCGAGCTACCGGACGTCGCCGAGCCCTTCCAGGTGGTCCCGGCGTAGCCCCTGGCGCTGAGTTGGAAGGTCGCGGCCTTGGTGGCGTAGACGTAGCAGCTGATCGTCACGGTCTGGCCAACCATGTCGGTCACGGGGTACCCGGCAGTGCCGAGCGGGCTCGACCGGTCCGTCGAGTCGTAGAGGTTGATGCCGCGTCCCGAGCCGGTGTCGGACGACGTGCAGTTGACCCGCACATAAGTGGTCAGGCCGGTGACCGGCGTAGTGCCGGTGGTGTAGGCCGCCAGTCCCCACGAGTACCTGGTGTAGAAGTTGGCCACGTTGGTGGCGCGCGGGTCGGGGAACCGGTTGGTCCGCACCGGATCGCCAGGTGGCGCCATGGCCGACAGCAGCCCGATTTCGCACTCGACCGCGCCGGGCCCGGCCGGGCCGATGGGCAGCGAGACCGTGTTCTCGGTGCTCGTAACGGAGATGGTGCCGGTCTGGTCGGAGTCGGTGACGGCGCCGGTCGCGTCCAAGCACTTGTAGTACAGGCGGACGGTCGAGTCACCGACCGACGAGGCATCCCGGACCAGGGTCATGTCGAGGTTGCCGGTGAATCCCGCGCCGACCGCGACCGTGGTGAGCGCGACCGGGTCGCCGTTGGGCAGGGTGTCGCCCAGGCGCCAGGTGCCCGAGGCGATGTCAACCGCCGGGGACTGCGCCGACATGCGGGTATGAATCGTCCGGTCGGTGCCGGACAGGGTGACGCTCATTACGGCACCTCCTTCTTTGCCTTGACGTTCACGTAGATGGTCGGCGGGTGAATGGCGGCAGCGGCGCGATTGACTGCGCCCTGCAATCCGTCGTCATTCACCTTGGTCTTGAACTCGATTTTGTTGCCGTCGCGGTTGGCGACCTTCTGCGCACTGTCAGCGGCCTCCTGCGCGCCCTTCACGGCACCGGCCTGCGCGACCGTGGTCGGAATCTCTACGGGCTTGGCGTTGGCGGCCTTCTGTGCGTCGCTCGTGTTGATATTGACCTTGGTGACCTTCGCTTCGGCCTCCAAGTTCTGCACGATGCGCTTCTTGTCGGCCTTCCCGCCGTCCTTGAAAGCACGGGCAATCTGAAGCTGTGTCTCGGTCGGCAGTTCGGCGAAACGCGCCAGGGCCTCGTTCGACAGCTTGGGCGCGATGTCAACCGTGAAATCCTCTACGGCCTTGGTCTCCTTGGCGCGCTTCTTGAGTTCCGAGGTCCACTCGTCAAGCTTGAGCTTGCCCTTCTTCACGAAGCGGTCCAAGCCCTCATCAGCAACCGTGAGGTGGTCATTCAGGGAATCGGTCATCGACGCGGAAGCGTCAGCGGCCCGCCCCATCGGGTCATCGAGACCACGCAGCGACTCGGCCAGTTCCTCCGAGTACTTCTTGGCGTCCTGCAACTCCTTGTTGCCGCTGTTCATCGAGTCCTGAACTCGCTTCACCTCGTCGGCCTGTTGCCGGTAGGTGTCGTTCAGTTCGCCGGTCGCCGAAGCGCTGGCGAAGTACTTATCCATCAAGTCGTCGTACTGACGGCTCAGCGTGTCGTTGATGCGGGCGAGGGATTCCGAGTCGCCGGTCTGCGCGCGAATGACGTCCTGCATCGAAATGCCGAACTTCTGCGCGGCCTCGGACCACGCCTCAAGCTGCGTTTTGGGCTTGTCCTGCCAGAACTCGTACCACTCCTTGGTGTCTACGACCTCGTTCAGCTTGTCCTTGAGAATGTCGGCCCACCTCAAGGCAGCAGGATTCCCCTGCACCTCCCCGAGAGCATCCGCCAGGTCGAGAACGCGTTGCTTGGCCTCCTCGGCCTTCTCCGCGGAATCCTGTAGAGAGCCGATGAGCATGCCGATACCGGCAGCCGCGGCGATACCGGCAGCGGCACCAATCGGCCCGAAACCGCTCAAGGCCTGCGCGAGCACTTCCTGCACGTAATCCGCAACGTCATCGAACTCGCCACTAAAGCTAGCCGCCGCTTCACGCGCGGATTCGTTGGCCTCGTCTTTCAGGTCATCGAAGCCCTCACCGGCCCGGTCAGCCCCGTCCTTCAGGCCATCCCCGAGCTTGCGCCCGGTCTCCTTGCTCTCCTTCTTGACCTTGTCGAGGGCGTCGGAGAAGTCCTTCTCCAGGGCGTCCGCAGCCTTGTCGCTGGCCTGTTTGGTGTCCCGCGCCAGGTCGTCCAGCGAGTCGGCGACGTCGTCCAGGGCCCTCTCTACGTCGGAGGTACCACGCAGGAATCCGGCGACATCGGACAACAGCTGAATCTTGAACGCCATGTCTAGCCCTCCTGCCCCTTCTCGACGGCATCCATGAATGCCCGTACGACCGACTGCGCCCAGAACGACGCCACCCGAGGGAGCACCTCAGCAGCCGCCGGGTAGACCGCCCGGCCCTTCCGGTTACGGCCCGGCAGATGCCGCATTACGTGGCGGCTGTATTCCTTCTTCGGGCCGCGTCCGGAGTTCTGCGTACGCATTGCGTCCGAAGCGCCGAACTCGTACCCGGCAGCATTCCGGTTCGGGGTAAGACCACGCCCCACCTTCCGGTTCCCAGAGGCAGCCACCAGCGCCGGAGGGTTACCGGCGGCGATCCGCACACCGGCGGTCAGCAGCCTTGCCGCCATGCCGCCCGGAGCACGCGACGTCACTTCCGACTGCCACACCGGATTCATCGTGCCGCGCATCCGCTTGCTGATGTCCGAGCGGATTTCCTTGTCCGCAACCTTGAGCGCCAGCACAGAGGCACGCAGAGCAGCCGGGGCGTCACCGACGCGGACCGTAAGCATTGTGCCTCCTTAGCGTTAGGGGGACCGGCGGGCGGCGCACCCGAGGGGAATGGGTGGAGCGCTAAAGGTCCCCAGTTCTTCGCGCCAACCGCCCGCCGGTCGTCTGGGGTTAGCTGAACACCGGCTTCCCGTCGCACACGAGCGTGACGGTGCTGACCAGGTAGCCGGGCTGCACCGGGCCGCCGATTTCCGCGGGGGAAATGGTGGCCGTGATGGTGACGGTCACGCCGGTGGTCAGCAGCGCGGTGAAGACCGCCTTCTTGCCCTCGTTGGTGAGCAGCCAGCGCAGCATGCCGGTGGCGGCAACGTCCTGAATCATGCCGAGCGTCATCGCCCAGGTGGCGATGCTCTGATCCTGCACGACGTTTCCGCCGACGCCCGTCCAAGACGCGCTCTGCGTGGTCGGGGTGAAACGGATTTCCGACACCTGCGGACTGAGCGTGTCCGTGTCGGCGGCACCGACGACCGCGGCGGTCAAGGTTGCGACCTTGAACGAAAGCGGCGTGGTCACCGGATGGTTTACGACGGCCATTAGGGGGCCTCCTCTTCTTCCTGTTCGGCCTTCCAAAGGCACGTGATCGTCATTCGGTAGCCGTGGAATGTCTCGGCCAGGACATCGCGCTCGGCGACATCCCACGCGAACGAATCCAGCGGTTCCAGCGCCTGCATCAGCTGGTAAAGCAGGTCGTCTAGGTCGTCCTCGATGGCGTCGGGCTTATCCGCGGCGGTCAGCACCCAAAGGGTGCATTCCTCCTTGAACCAGTGCAGCCCGAGCGCCGGGGCCTTCTCGATGCGGGAGGTCCACAGCACCACCGCGCCGGGCTTCTTGACCGAGTCCAGCGGGCGAGCGGTTGACACCACCTGCCACCCCGGCAGGGCCGCCTTCAGGGCATCCGCCAGGAGCTTCCTGCCGCTCATGCGTCAGCCCTCCGTCCCCCGAAGTACGGGCGGCCCTTGCGCGGCCTCAGGAGAGCCTTGACGGTCCAATCGAGCGGGTAGACCACGACGGTTTCGCCGTAGCCGCCCGCCTGGTCCCCGGAGCCGGTCACCCCGGCCCGGACCAGGGCGCGGGTCTGCAAGACCTGCGCGGCGACGTAGTTGTCCGGCACGGGGGCGTCCTCAGCGAGCGCCGGAGCGAACTCCTCGCACTGCTTACGGGCGACGGCAAGCACGAACTCCAGGTCTTCCGGGTAGTCCTCGGAGCCGTCCCAGAGCACGCCGATTCGCGGGTCGTCGGATTCGGTAATCCACGTCCCGAGGGCAACAATCGGCGTGCTCATGGGTTCCTCGATTAGCTCGCGGCGGGAGCGTCGAACGAAATGACGCCCTTCACGTTCTCGACCTGGTAGCCGGCGTAGCCGAAGAGGGCTTCGTCAATGCCGCCCTTCGAAATCGCCTCGGCCTCGACGCGAATCGGCGAGCCCGGAAGCTCGTAGACCTTGACCGCGGACTTGTGGCCGACCAGGGTCTTGCCGACCCACGCGCCATTCGTCAGCGACCCGACCGGCACCGGCACGATGCGGAATCCCGAGCCGCCGAGCGTGCCTTCCTTCAGGCCGAGGGAAGCGTCCAGGTAGGCCAGGACGTCATTGACCTTGGTGTAGAACAGCGGCTCCCAGTAGTCCGAGGTCACGAACGCGAACGTGGGCAGGGTGTCCAGGTCATCAATCATCTTGATCGAGCCCTTGACGATCTGCCACAGCGCCGTCGGGACACCCGCCGGGGCATTGCCGGTCAGCAGGTGCACCCGCTGACCATTGCCCGCGGTGGGAATGGCCTTGGCCTGGTCGCGGATGTACTGGTCGGAGACCTTCGCGTAGGACTCGGCCATCGCGCCGAAGTACTTCTCCCAGAACTCGACGTTGGAGAAGTCGCGGAACTTGCGGTCGATATCGTGACCGCCGGCGATGCGCTGAATGACGCCGGAAGTCGCGACGGTCTCGACGTCGTTCGACGGGATGTCCGCCTTGTTGCCGGTGTAGAGACCGACCTGCGGCTTCTTGCCGTCGGCCCAGTCCCACCCCTTGATTTCGAACGAGGTCAGGTCCGCGTGGTCGAAGACGGGGATGTACTTGCGCTCGTAGGCGACGCCCTGCCACATCTGGCCGACGTACTGCGGCTGCTCGATTCCCAGAATGTCGCCGGGCACGATGTCGGAAAGCGCGGCCTCCATCTTGGTGGACGAGAGCCCCTTTCCGTGCACCCCGGCCAGGGTCGCGAACAGGGTCTCCTTGCCGGTATCCGGCTCGTCGGTCTTCGCCGCCACGAGGGCGGCATTCTGCACTCGGGCAGCGGTCATTTCGGTTTCTCCTTCGGGTGCGGACGCCGCGAGCGCGGACGCCTCGTTTTCGTGGTCGGGGGTCTGTGCGCTCGGCGCGGTGGTGATGGTGACGACTTCGGGCGTGACCTCGACGGCCTGCACGTCCGGCAGCTTGTCGCCGTTGATGACGACGTCCGGGGTCTTGGTCTCGGGCTCGGTCCCCTCGTCGGGGGCGTCGGTCATCTCAGCAGCGGCCAGCCGGGCACTCGGGAACGCGGGCGTCTCCACCTGCGACCCGCCGCCGACCACACCGGCGACCAGCCGACCGCCACGAATCACGGGCTGGTCTACCTCGACGCTCAGCCCGGCACGGGTGCCGCTCTCGTACTCGGCCAGGGCCGCGTCACCGAGCGGGCTCGACAGGTACCGGACGGAGCAGTAGAGCCCATCCTCTAGTTCCTCGAACTCCTCGAACGTCGCCACGCCGAGCTTGTCGGAGTGCTCCAAGGTCAGGTGCCGGGCCTTCTCGGCCAGCGTCAGCGCCCCGCGGGACGCGGTCACCTTGCCCTTGTTGGTGAGGCCGGGCTCGGTGTACGGCAGCAACAGCCCACGCTTGACGCGCGGGTCAGCCGTGGCCGTCAGCGGGCCGGGGGCGATGAGAGTGAGCGACATGAAATCAGTCCTCGCTTCCGGGATTGGTGCCGGTCTGCGTGGGATTCACGAGCCAGCTGATATCGAATCTGACGTACGTCCCTTCCGGGGTCACGTCGTCTTGGCTGAGCCGCGCTTCCACAGCGCTCGCCCAGTAGTTCAGCGAGAAGTCAACGAACTCCGAGCGCTTTCCTTCGGAGGTGCTATAGGTGAGCGTGGCGGTTGACATCGAGCCATCGAGCATTGCCGCGGGCAGGCCGACGAAGTTCGCCCAGTCCAGCCGCTCCGCATTCCGGCCCTCGACGTAGAGGTCCGGAGCCTGTCCGTTGCCCATTCCCTCGATGTCGAACCCGAACGGAATGAACGCCGTCCCGCCAGCTGCGCGAGCGTCCTCCCACTCGATGACGATGTCGTCAATCTCGTCATCGTCCAACTGGACGTTCGCCTCGACTTGCTTGATGGCGACCAGGGGGACCGGCGACTTGACCCGCTGCCCCCACGCATTCGCGAGGTTGCGGGACGCCCGGATAGCGCCGTCCGCCATCGTCAAGAGACCATCCTGCGGTCCCTCGATAATCAGAATCTCGTCGTCCTTGGCGAGTTCGCCATTGACCAGGATTCCCATCGAGTCCGGGTCCACCGTCCAGTTCTCCGGCGGGATTCGGATTGCATCGACAATCGCCTTCGCTTCGCCCTCACGCTTGACGGCCCACACCGACAACGCGCCGAAAAGCATGTCGTCCAGCGACCACAACATTCGAGAGATGGGGGACTGCCGCGTAGTCGTAGAAGTCATCCAGGCGGGGCTCTGCAACTGCTCATCATTCTTACCGTCCACGTAGCGCCACAGCGTCAGCGGGTAGCGCGAGAGCGTCCCGCAGATGAGACCACGCGCCCGAGCAACCGCGGGAATCCGCATGGCGTCCAGGCGCGAGACGATGTCCGGTTCCAAGCCTGCGAGTTCGGCGACGGCGACCCGGCGAAGCTGCGAAGCGGTCCAAGGAGACTTGATTGGCGCGTTCGGGGCGTTGACGAGTAGACCGACCTGTTCTTTGGTCGGCCCGGTTAGCGAACGCCAGAAGCCCACGCAGTCAGTCTAGACGAATCTAGTGCGTGCACTAGACGAAGATTTTCGCGCAAGAATGCGGCTGTTACTCCGTTTCTACGCTTATCCGCTACTAACTGACGGCGCGTAGCTTCCGCTGTGCTCGACGCTCGGCGATGGCGTCCGGAGAGCGGCGCCGGTAGCCGCCGCCGGTCCTCGCGCGCTGGTCGTAGGACCACAGCGCATGCCCCGCGGCCACCACCACGCACGAGCCCGGCGTGCGGAGGAACAACCGGGCGTTGAGCGCCGGACGCCATCCCGCGGTCTCCACGGCGTGCACCAACTCGGGGTCATTGAAGTGCACCACGTGCCGCTGGCGAATCTCACGGTCCAGGCGTGCCGCCGCGCCGACCGTGTCGCGCGACTTGAGCGGAACCGAACGAACGCGGTAGGGCGGTCGGGCCAGCCGGTCGGCAACCTCAAGGTTCGAGCCAATCGGATCGTACGTAGAGGCGCCGCGGCTGCCCTCCTGGTGCTCCTGTAGGGCCTCAGGCACCCATTCCGTGCCCTCGTCGGCCTCCAGTACCTCCAGGCAGGCCCGCCCGTCGGCGTCCCTCCAGGCCGCCACCACAGCCGCGTACGTGCCCCCGGGGTCACAGTCCCACGCTATCGCCGCGTCGTCCGGGCGTTCGGGCTCATCCTCCGACGCGCAATCGCGCCACGCGGCCACGTCCAGCGCCCCAGAGCCTGCCGCCAGCGGCCAGGCGCACAGGTACTCTGCGCTCCACTTTTGAAGGCCCATCTTGAACAGGCGGCTATAGACCTTGGCCGCCGTCGTCAGCCCGGAAGAGATGCCGGGGTGCGTCCCCAACAGCAACGCCCAGTCGATGACCGGCACGCCGTCGCCGTTCGGGTCGGACAGGTCGATGAACTGCCGTCCCTCAGGCGCGGCGTAGACGCATCCTCCGACGCCGGGAGCGCCCGCCTGTAGATCGGCAAGGGTGGACCACAGCAGCCCGCTACGGGCCTCTCCAGGCGTCCCAGCGACGATGATTTGCGAGTCGGGGCGGGTGTCCTGTGTCGGCAAGATTCCCGCCATCAGCGCGTCGGCCTTCGCCGGGTCAAGCTCGCCAGCTTCGTCAATGAGGACCAAGTCGAACGCGGCGCTCCGGAACGCGCCCGGATCGGGGGGCAGGCAGCGCCACACCGACCCGTTCGCAAACACGATCCTTTCCTTGCCGTTCGAGAAGTAGAGCTTGTGACCCTCGTCCTCGAAACCGGCGTGCCGGAGCGCCGTCATCACCTCGACCAGCTTCGCAGACGCCCGACTGCCGTCCTGCGCGGTGCTGGCCACCAAGTAGCCGGGCCGGGTCAGGCAGCGCCCCAGGATGACCGCCAGGGCCGCGGTGGTCTTGGTGCTACGTCGGGGGGCCTCGACCGCGACGGTCTCGTAAAGCGGCGTCCCCGCCGCGTTCCGGGCCTGCATCACGCCAGCAATCTCCTCGCCTTGGCGGACCAGCGGCAGGCCGAGCCACTTCGCCCCCAAGTGCGCCTCGTCCAGGTCGGTGCCCTCGGGGACGGGCGACAAAATCAGCGGGTCCGCGGTGATGTCCGGCAGGTCGTCCGGCGGGGAATCTGGGAGACCGGCGGGCAGGCCAATGGTTGAAGTCTCAACGAGATAGGGAAACGGAGTGGACGGCGAGCGTGGGGTGTTTCGTTTCCTCAAAAGATTTCGCTCGCGATTGGCTGCCTGCGCATGCTTGATGCCTCGCTGCCCACCTTCGCTCTCATTGCACCGGCCATGTGCGACCCCGAGATTCCCCACGTCATCCCCTCCGCCCATCGAGCGAGGAACTATATGGTCCGCGTGCCACCGCGACCCCGGCGCCACCGCCTTCCCGCACCGCACGCAGCGCGCACCGCCTGCCTCGACCATCGGCGCCAGCAGCGCCCGCGCCCTGCGCGACCGCTCACCTCCCCACTCCGATCTACTCACCCATCCATTATCCAGCACCCGCCGCGGCCAAGGTATTTTTCATTAGCGCCCTTCGGGCGCTAGCACTGTGGACGTGCTTCTTCCCAACCAGGTTAAAGGTAGAAGGTTAAGGTGGTTCTCTATATACCACCTTAACCTAGTTTGTTTACCCTAGGTTAACCACCTTCCAACTTCTTTCTACTCCACTACTACGTTACTCTGCTATCTCTCTCAATCGAACAGTCGTTCGAACACCGACAAGCACTCTCCCGATGCAACATCCCTAGTCAACACACACTCTCCCGTGGTAAGCCTAGGTCGCACTCTTACTCTGCTACTCATCCGACTACAGGCCACCTAAACGAACTACAGCGTAGTAGTGCTTGCCTCCCTGGCGCATTCCTCATAGCGTTGGAAACAGTTCGACGGGACATCGAACTAACACAGGCGAAGCCCCGCAGGGTTGACCGGTAGTCCCGTCCCGGTCCCCGCGGGGTTTCTAACGTTAAGGAGTTGCTATGCCGGACCAGATGCAGCGCGAACAGCTGCTCGAAGGTCACTTCACCAAGGCCGTTCAGGCACTGCTGGCCGCCGGGGTGCCCGAGGACAGCGTCTACGACGTGATGTACGAGTTCCTGGACTTCTGCGAAGCCAACGCCGTAGGAATCTGAACCGATAATCGAGTTGTCCACCCTTCTCGGGGGTGCCCTCGGGCTTCGCCCCCGAGAGTGGGTGGCGCTCGGCTGAAAGGTAGTTAGTTGCTATGTCACTCCCGATATACGTCTTCCCACTGAAGGGCAAGACTCCCTACCCGGGGTGCCGATGGCGGATTGAATCCAGGCCGCGGGAGGAATGGGAAAGCTGGCCCTCCGACGCGACCGGCTACGGGGTGGACTGCGCGAAGAGCCGCCTCGTGGTGATTGACGAGGACATCCCCGGCGCGGTGGCCGAATGGCTCGGCTACGACCCGCAACCTCTGACCTACACGGTAGAGACCGGCAGAGGCCGTCACTTCTGGTTCGAAGAGCCCGAGGGCGTGACCATCAAGTCATCGACCGGCAAGCACGGCAGCGGGGTGGACATCAAGACCGCGGGCGGCTACGTGGTCGGGCCTGGTTCCATCCACCTCGAAACCGGTGTCGAGTACCGAGCCCTCAACGAACACCCGGTGGTCCCGATCCCCAGCGACATTCTCCACAAGCTCGGCAAGAAGCCAACCGCCGACGACTACGACACCCGTACGGACGAGGAGAAGGACCAGCAACGCCAGGATCAGCAGCGCCAGGACGAGGACGACACCGAGTTCATCGACCGGTTGGCTCGCATCCAGTGGAAGATGGAAGCGGCCAAACTGGAATCACAAGCGAAAGCACGCGAGTACCAGGCCGAGAAGATCGCCGCCTCCGCCCCTCAACCGGATGTCGCGTTGCTGTCCGAGGTTCTGCTGCGCGAAGAACCGCCCGAGGACCGCATCAAGGGGCTCATGCCGTGGGACGCCTCCACAACGGTGATCGCACAGAACAAGACCGGCAAGACCACGCTCACCGGCAACCTGATCCGGTGCCTCATCACCGGGGACGACTTCCTAGGGCGGTTCGAAGTCCGCCCCATCGCCGAAGATGCCCGGGTCTGCGTCCTCAACTACGAGATGTCCGACACCACGTTCGCGTCGTGGGCGAGCGACATGGGCATACCGGGGGACCGGTTGGTGGTCGTCAACCTCCGAGGCCGCACCAACCCGCTGGCCTCGCTCGCCACCCGCAAGAGGTTTGCCGAGCAGCTGCGCCCCTACAACATTGAGTCGCTGATCGTTGATCCGTTCGGTCGCGCTATCGGACGCGGCAACCAGAACGACCCCTCCGTGGTGCAGCCCTGGTTGAACGACCTCGACACGTTCGGGCGCGAGTTGCTTGGTGTCCTCGACATCGTCTTGGTAGTCCACGCTGGTTGGGACGCCGAGCGCTCTCGGGGCGGCTCGCCGCTTGAGGACTGGCCGGATGCAAAGTGGAACCTCGTCAAGAGCAAGGACGACCCGAAGATTCGCTACTTCCGCGCCTCCGGCCGAGACGTAGAGGTGGACGAGGACCAGTTGCACTACGACCCCGAAACGCGCCGGTTGACACTCACCGGCAACGGAGGGCGGAGCGAGTCGGCTGATTCGGGCATCCGCCAGCGGATCGTTGAGTTCCTGAAGGGGAACGCCGACGGCGCATCGGGCAACGCCCTGAAGAACGGCGTGAAGGGCGACCCCTCCGCCATCACAAGAGTCCGGAACGAGATGGTCGATGACGGCTCGATCGTCCGGACCTATCGGAAAGGGCAGGGCGGCGGGTACATCTTCACGCTCGCCTATCAAGACACCAACCAAGGAGGAAAGTAGATGCACTACACCTATCTCCCGCTGCCCGGGGCGGCGGAGTTGAACAGCTACATGCTGGACGAGGTTTACTCCGGAATATCGGAACGAGACGCCTTCGCCCTTCGCATCCACAACGTGACCGGCACCGCCGAAGCGATGGACGGTTACGGCACCTGGCACGAACTCAACGAGTTCATGGTGCTTGAGCACTCTTGCCGGTGCGAGTCCGAGCTAGCCAGCGACCTCCACACCCTTTTCACCCACCCGAACAACCGAAAGGCAATCTCATGACCACCCGCCAGCGCCTCGGAGGAGTCGCCGCCGTCACCGGCATCCTCGCCGCCGTCATCTTCGCGCTCAGCGCCAACGCCGACGCGGCCAACCGTCGCCACTCCTACGTCACCGGCAGCACCGCCGCGGACGCCTTCAACTCCGGATGGGTTGTCGGGGGGTTCTTCGCCGTGGTCTGCGTCATCGCCATCCTCGCGGCGTTCATCCTGCCGCCGACCAAGTCGTGACCGACACCATCGACCGTCCGAGCCCGCCTTGCGAATCCGTTCTGCAAGGCGGGCCGGACTTTTGGTTCTCGGAAGACCCCCAGGAGCGCGCCCAAGCGGTCACCCTGTGCCGGGGCTGCGCGTGGTCTCAGGAGTGCGCCGACGCTCGCCCCTCCGGGGCGGGCGGGGTATGGGGCGGTCGGGACTACACCGGTGCCGAGTCGGGACCACGCAGGTGGTATCCCGCTCCAACGGTCGAGTGGCGTGACGGGGGCCTGCCAGGGACGTGCCCGCACGGGCACACCGGCGCCTACTTTCGCCGTCCGGACACCGGCACGCTTCGTTGCCGCGAGTGCGTCCGGGAGGACCAACGGCGACAAGTCGCCCGCCGCCGAGCCGATCGGCAGGCCGCCCGAGCGCTAGGCAGCAAAGGCAAGGACCAGGGGGCTGATCTTGTAGTCGGACGCCTTGAACACGTCGTCCGCGCGGCCCACGTAGGTCAGGTAGCCGTCGGCGTCCCGGGCGGCGATGTCGCCGGAGTGGTAGTAGCCGTCCCGCATCGCCTCGGCGG
>WBZS01000323.1_pt1 | contig 18196 bp, 21 predicted proteins | sample 5204201 | NCBI WGS metagenome assembly WBZS01 (sample SAMN12344357, study PRJNA552823) | activated sludge metagenome | biome: Activated sludge suspended growth; feature: Nitrification reactor; material: Wastewater; isolation source: activated sludge from nitrification reactor of wastewater...
TCATCGACGGCATCACGATCGGCGGCGCTGCGACCTACATGCAGAACGCACTGCAGTCGGACATCAACCTCTATATCTGAGGTTCAAGCAATCGAGAGTGCCGGAGGCCGGCGTACGCCTCCGGTGCGACCTGTTTAACGCCATACCGGAGGAATGATCATGGCTGACGTGACTGTCGACGCAAAGGGCTTGAATTGCCCGCTCCCGATCCTGCGCGCCAAGAAGGCGCTGAAGGACATGAAGTCCGGGACCACGCTCGAGGTGCTTGCCACCGATCCAGGTTCGGCCGCCGATTTCGACGCTTTCTGCAAGACCACCGGCAACCCGATGATCGAGCACTCGGTCGATGGCGGCGTGTATCGTTTCCTGATCAAGGCGGCCTGATCGCCCGCAGCGGAACAAGAAAACGGGCGGCGCGAACTTCGCGCCGCCCGTTTTGCATTTGGCGATCGCCGGGCAGGGGCGAGCCCTACATCGTACGCCCGTAATAGATCAGCGAAGCGTGCGTCGCTTCCGCGAAGAACAGCCAGCGTTCGGTGACGACACCGAGAATGGCCGAGAGCGTCGCCGCCAACGCCACGAGAAAGCCGGCGACCGGACCGAGCGGCACAAACAGCGCCAGCAGCATCAGCGCGAGGGGAAGCGCGAACAGGAACAGGTGCGCGATGAGGCGGAGCTTGCGGGCGTGCTTGCGGGCGATCTGGAAGCCCATCTCGCGCATGATGAAGTTCTCCTCGGTGTGCGGCATTTCAAGGAGTCGCACCTCACCAAGGCGGTCGAGACCCGTCGCCGTGCCGAGGTTGCTGCGCGCCCGCGACGTGTCGATGTGGTGCCAGTAGCCGATCTTGATCAGCCAGCCGAATACCAGCAGCGCGGCGGCGAGAATGGCAAAGGCCGGCGCATAGACATTGAACAGGCGAGCGAGGAGGACCAGCAGGATCGAGCCTGTCATGGCGCCGAGCACGAGGTAGGACGGCGGGACGAAGCCGTTGTGCCATTGGCGGATCGGTTTCAGGCTGGCGTAGATCATCGAGGTGAAGAACACCGTGACGCCGGCCATGACCGCGGCGAGGGCGGCCATCCAGCCGAAGAGACCGGTCGCGGAATTGAAGAATACCCAGCCGATGCCGAACAGTCCCGCCGGCACGAAGGTGGCGATGGCTGTCACGCCCTCGCGCGCCAGCCATGACGACCGCCACTGCGACAGCGCCTTGAGGAAGCGCTCCGGATGGCCGAGATGCAGCATCGACGACAGCAGGCCCGCACCGATGAGGCCAAGCGAGACGGCGAAGGCCACGAAGCCGAGCCAGGTATCGGTCGGCAGCAGGCCGGTGACGCCGAAAAGGGCCAGCAGGGCCAGCAGGCCGTAACCGGCGCCGGAAGCGGTGGTGAAGAAGATGACCGAAAAGGCAGGATGCATCGTTTCCTCCGTCAGCGCGACAACACGGCGTCGACCCAGCGCAGGAATTTTCCTGCCTTGTCGCGCGGGGCTTCGGATGGGGGCAGCTTGGCTTCAGCCGCCGAGAGCGGTTTGGCAGCCGGCCGCGGCGGCAGGTATTTCGAGGTCGGCTGGTAGCCGGTCTCGGGCATGACATCGAAACCGCCGCGTTCGCGCGTCAGCTTCGAGACGGACGATTCCGGATCGTTGAAATCGCCGAAATGACGGGCCTTGGCCGGGCAGGTGGCGACGCAGGCCGGCACGCGATCCGCCTCCGGCAGGTTCTCGTTGTAGATCTTGTCGATGCAGAGCGTGCATTTCTTCATCACGCCCGCGTCCTCGTCATATTCGCGCGCGCCGTAGGGGCAGGCCCAGGAACACAGCTTGCAGCCAATGCAGATATCGGCGTTGACGAGGACGATACCGTCTTCGGCCCGCTTGTAGGATGCGCCCGTCGGGCAGACGGTGACGCAGGCCGGGAACTCGCAATGCAGGCAGTTCTTGGGAAAATGAACCGTGCGTGCGTTGGCGCCCTGGCCTCCCGCCTCATAGGTGAAAACGCGGTTGAACCAGACGCCGCGCTGTTCGGCCTGGTAGGCGTTGAGGTCCGTCAGCGGGGCGGAAATGCCCGAGGTGTTCCATTCCTTGCAGTTGGTCGCGCAGGCATGACAGCCCACGCAGGTATCAAGGTCGATGACGAGGCCAAGGCGCTTCGGGCCCGGCGTTTGCGGAAGGCTGGTCATCAGCGCGCTCCCTTCTTGCCGCCGGCGTTGAAGCGGTTGACCGTCGGAGCCGGTTCGAGGCCGACAGGCCGGTTGATGGTTGGGAATTGCGGTTCGGAAACTTCCTCGCCGGGATCGCATTTCTCGATGCGGACCCGCAGGTCGAACCACGAGGCCTGGCCGGTCACCGGGTCCGAATTGGAGTAGCGGCGGCCGTCACGCGGCGGAAGAAGTTCGCTGATCAAGTGATTGAGCAGGAATCCCTTCTTTGCCTCCGGCGCGTCGGGCGCAAGGTTCCACGAGCCGGACCGCTTGCCGATGGCGTTCCACGTCCACACCGTGTCCGGGTTGACGCCCTCCATCGTCTTGACCTGCACCTTGATGGAGCCGTTGTGCGAGGTGACACGCACCCAGTCGCCGTCGACGATGCCCATCTCTTTCGCCTTGACGGTGGAGATGTAGAGCTTGTTGCGGCCGAGGATCTGGCGCAGCCACGCGTTCTGCGATCCCCAGGAATGGTACATGATCATCGGACGCTGGGTCAGCGCGTGCATCGGATAGGCGTCGCGGTCGACTAGTTCTTCCTCATAGGGCATGTACCAGATCGGCAACGGGTCGAAGGACGCCTTGAGCTGCTCGCGCATGTGGTCCGGCGGCTGGTTCGGACCGTGCCCCTCGGCTGCCAGGCGGAACTTCTGCATGGGTTCCGAATAGAGTTGCAGCACGATCTGGTCGGCGTGGCCGATGAAGCCCATCTGGACGGCGAAGTCGAGATAGTCCTTGTTGGCGAACTTGTAGAAGCGCTGGTTGGGTTCCAGGTGATGGTGCCAGAAGGCGCCATTGTCGATGTAGGCCTGTAACTGATTGGGATTGACCTCGCCGCGGCCGAACTTGTTGCCGTCCTTGCCGCGGAAGCCGGCCAGCGGGCCGATGCCGGGCGTACGCTCGTGGTTGACGATATAGTCGGCGTAGCCGCCGGGATATTTGGCCGTGCCGTCGGCATTGGTCATGCCGGGCAGGCCGAGGCGCGCGCCGAGGTCGAGCAGGACCGACTGGAAGCCGCGCACGTCACGGTCCGGCTGCACGACCGGCTGGCGGATGGCGTCGGCCGGACCGTCGGCTTCGCAGATCGGTCGGTCGAGCAGCGAGATGCAGTCCCAGCGTTCCAGATAGGTGGTGTCCGGGAGGATGAGGTCGGCATAGGCGACCATCTCGGAGAAATAGGCGTCCGAATAGATGATGCGCGGGATCTTGTACTCGCCGGTCGCCGGATCCTTGTCGGTGAGCATCTCCATGACACCCTTGGTGTTCATGGTGGAGTTCCAGCTCATGTTGGCCATGTACATGACCAGCGTGTCGATGGGGTAGGGGTCGCCCTTCCACGCATTGGTGATGACCATGTGCATGAGGCCGTGCGAGGCGACGGGGGCCTCCCAGGAATAGGCCTTGTCGATGCGCACGGGCGTGCCGTCCTGCTCGAGCAGCAGGTCTTCCGGTCCGGTGGTGAAGCCGAGCGGCAGGCCGCTGAGCGGCGTATTCGGCGCATAGGCCTTGCCGGCCGGTTTCTGGCCCGGCGGGATCGGCTTGGGGAAGGGCGGCTTGAAGCGGAAGCCTCCGGGAACCTCGACCGACCCGAGCAGGACCTGGAGCACGTGGATCGCGCGGCAGGTGTGGAAGCCGTTGGTATGGGCCGAGATGCCGCGCATGGCGTGCATGGCGACCGGGCGGCCGATGATCTTGTCGTGCTTGCGGCCGGCCCAGTCCGTCCATTCGACATCGAGTTCGATCGTCTCCTCGAAGGCGACGCGGGCGAGCTCGGCGGCGATGCGGCGGATATCGTCGGCCTTCAGGCCGCAGGTCTTCGCGACCGCGTCGGGATTGTAGCGCACGTCCATGTAGCGCTCGGCGAGAAGCTGGAAGGCCGGCACGGCGGTGCGCTCGTCATCCAGCTTGAATTCGCCGACCATCGCCGGGGCCACATCCGCCAGTTTGGCATTGGCGAGTTTCTTCGTCGCCTTGTCATAGCATAGCGGGTTGCCGTCCTTGTCGCGGGCGAAAAGGCCGTGGTCGGCCGCCCCTTCGTCCTGGATCACCAGCCAGGGCATGTTGGTGTAGCGGACCATATAGTCCAGATCGACCTTGTCGGCGTGCAGGAGCTCGTGGATGAGCGCCATGACGAACAGGCCATCGGTACCGGGGCGGATACCGACCCATTCGTCGGCGATGGCGGAATAGCCGGTGCGGATCGGGTTGACCGACACGATCTTGGCGCCGCGGGCCTTGAGCTTGCCCATGCCGGTCTTGATCGGGTTGGAGTCATGATCCTCGGCAACGCCGAAGATCATGAAGTAGCGGGAGCGATCCCAATCCGGTTCGCCGAATTCCCAGAACGAGCCGCCGATGGTGTAGAGGCCGGCGGCGGCCATGTTGACGGAGCAGAAGCCGCCGTGGGCGGCGAAGTTGGGCGTGCCGTATTGCGCTGCCCACCAGCCGGTCAGGGACTGGCTCTGGTCGCGGCCGGTGAAGAACGCCAGCTTCTTCGGGTCGGTCTTGCGGATGTCGCCGAGCCATTGGGTGGCGATGGCCATCGCCTCATCCCATTCGATTTCCTCGAACTTGGCCTCGCCGCGCGGGCCGACGCGCTTCAGCGGCTTGCGCAGCCGGGCCGGCGAATAGTGCTGCATGATGCCTGAGGAGCCCTTGCCGCAGAGCACGCCCTTGTTGACCGGATGGTCGGGATTGCCCTCGATGTAGCGGACGAGCCCGTCCTTCAGATGGACGCGGATGCCGCAACGGCACGCGCACATGTAGCAGGTCGTGTATTTGACCTCGTCGTGGACCTGCGGAGACAGCTCAATGGCCGGGTCTTGGCGCATGGGGGTCGTTCCTCCTCGGAGCGCGGCGCGCGGGAATGCGTAAAGGGTTCAGCTTGCGGAAGGCGGGGCAGATGCTTCGTCGAAATCTTCCTCGCGGGGCTCCTGCTTGCCCATGCGACGGCATTCGACGAAGACCGAACCGCGGCATTCGCGGCACAGGTCGTAGTTCAGGTGGCGATAGACCGTGCGCAGCGCGTCGGTCTTCGACGTGAAGATGTTCTTGCGGCCGAATTCCTCGATGTAGCCGCCGCGGGTCAGTCGCTCGATCACCGCGTCCTTCGGCTTGATGAGGTAGATGCCGCCGCCGCGCGTACGATAGCGCTTGGCCATCTGGACCAGCGCCTCGGCGCCGGTGACGTCGATGAAGTTGACGCCGCTCATGACGATGATGAGGTGGATCTGCTCCGGGGCGTTCTTCTCGTAGTCGAGGAGCGTTTCCACGAAGGTGTTGGCCGCGCCGAAGAACAGCGCGCCGTCGAAACGGATGATCCGCACCTGGCGGCATTCGGGGAGATGCTCGTTGACGGTCTCGAACTTGCGCCCGGGGCTGTTGGGATCGGGAACGCGGATGAGGATCGACGGGTTGGCCGTGCGGTGCAGGTAGAGCAGAAGCGAGAGCATCACGCCGGCGAAGATGGCGAATTCGAGTTCCAGGAAAATCGCCGACAGGAAGGTGACCGCCAGTACCACCGTCTCGGTCTTCGAGGTTCTAACGATCTGATGGATGTGGTGGGTGTCGATGAGGCCCCAGGCGACGATGAAGAGCACCCCCGCCATTGCCGCATTCGGCATGTAGGCCGCCAGAGGAGCGACGATCAGGACAATGCCCGCCAGCAGCACGCCGGCAATGACGGACGCCATCGGTGTCTTGGCGCCGGATTCGTAGTTCAGGCCAGAACGGTTGAACGAGCCGGTCGCCACATAGGCGGAGAAGAAGCTGCCGACGATGTTCGACAGACCCTGGCCGATGAATTCCTGGTTGGCATCGATATGCTGACCGGAGCGGGCCGCGAGTGCGCGAGAGATCGAGATCGCTTCGGTCAACGCGAACATCGTGACGGCGGCGACCGTCGGGGCGAGCTTGCGCCAGTCGGCATAGTCGAAACTCGGCGCCGAAAGGGGTGGCAGGCTGGCCGGAAGTGCGCCGACTGTCTTGATATCCGCGCCTTCGAACATGTTGAGGAGCACGCCAGCGACGCTGCCTACGAGGATAGCAATGATCATGTACGGCCACTTGGGCGCGTAGCGCCTCACGCCGATGCCGGCCGCCATCGTGATCACGCCGACGGCCACGGTCGGCCATCCGATCTCGCTGATATGATTGACGAAATGGACCACGACTTCGTGCGGATGGGCACCGCGCTCGATGTCCAGGGCGAAGAAGTTCTTCACCTGGTTGAACATGATGAGCACAGCCGCCCCGGCGGTGAACCCGATGACCACCGAATGCGAAATGAAATTGACGATCGCGCCTAGCCGCGCAAACCCCATCACGAGCTGAATCATGCCGACCATGAAGGCAAGCGTGAGCGCCAGGCCGACATATTGGGCGGATCCCGGCTGCGCCAGATTGCTGAGCGAAGAAAACAGGACGACGGATGCGGCGGTGGTCGGCCCCGAGACGAGGTGCCATGACGAACCGAACAAAGCGGCGATGATCGCCGGGACGACGCCGGCGTAAAGCCCGTATTCCGGCGGCATGCCGGCGATGGTGGCGAAGGCGACGCCTTGAGGAAGGACCACGACGGCGCCGGTCAGACCGGCCCAGAAGTCGGCGCGCATCGTGTCGCGCGTCAGCATCGGCGTCCAGTTCAGGAACGGGAACACCCTCATGAGCCAGGCGTGCTGCTGCAGCGATCCGGTATTTGCCGACTGGATTGCCATGTCCTCCTCATGCGGCCCATTCGAGGCTGCGCGCCAAGTGGTGGATCTCTTTCGGCCAGCGAACGCTCCGCCTGCCGCGCCCGACCATCAATCGGCGCAGCATACAGTCGCGAGCAGCCGGTCCTCCCGTCCGCACACTTATTCAAGAATTGCTATATACGGAATTTGGAACGAGTCCAGACTGGGCCGCGACAAATCACGCCCACCTGGGCCCGCTTCAAGGCATTTGAACCGCGTTTAATCGTCGCGCGGATCAACTCTCGGCGTCGAGCGCCGCGAGACCCTGGTGCAGCAGGTCGATGACCGCCTTCGGGGGATGCAGTTCGAGCGCAGCCTCATGGCCCTTGTCCGACATTTTCCGCCAGGTCTTGGCAAGGATGTCGGCCAGCTTTTCGGGCGGATAGGTGTATTTCGCCAGAAACGCGTCGAGTTCATAGGCGAGGAAGACGAGCGAGGCGACGTCCTCAAGCGTCTGCGCATCGGGGTCCGTCTTGACGCCTTCCTTCTGGACGATGGAACCGACCCGGGCGATCTGCTCGCCCGAGTAGCCCAGAGGCGCCATGATCTCGCCGAGACGGCGGGCATGAATCTTCTTCAGTTCGTTGCGCCAGCGATAATAGCCGGCCTTGCCTTCCGGGTAGGTTTCGCGCGGGATCGAGAACCGTTCGATGTGCTGACCGCGAACGGCGATCTTCAGTTCCTCCGGCGCATCGGGCTGGAATTTCTCCAGCATCGCGGTCATACGCTCGCCGTAGATCAGCGCGGCAGGGACGTTCTTGCCGCCGACGTCAACCATTTGCGGATCGGCCGCGTTGGCGGCGTCGATCGCGTCATAGACCTGCTGCAGGCGTTCGCTTCCCGTCATGGCGAGTGTCCGTCCCTTCGTGGCGATGACCGAATCTAGGCACGCCGGCGGAGACGGTCAACGCCGCTCGGCCGTCAACCCTGCGACGGAATGCGCGCCTGCGCGGCATGGCGTTCGGCGAGGACGACGAGGGCGGCGATCGCTTCGAAGAACTGCTCGGGAACGGCATAGCCGAGCGGGGCTTCGCGATAGAGCGCGCGCGCCAGCGGCGGGTTCTCGAACAGGCGGACGCCGTTGTCGCCGGCGATGCCGCGGATTTTCAGCGCCAGATGATCCATACCCTTGGCAACGACCACGGGCGCGTGATCCACGCCGCGCCGGTAGCGCAGCGCCACGGCGAAATGCGTGGGATTGGTCACGACCAGGGTCGCCGTCGGCACGGCCTGCAACATCTTGCGGCGACTGCGATCGCGCGCAACGGACTTCATGCGGGCCTTCAGCAGCGGATCGCCTTCCGCGTCCTTGACCTCGTCCTTGATCTCCTGGCGGGTCATGCGCAGGTCGCGGCGGTAGTGGACGCGCGACCAGGCCAGGTCGGCCGCCGCGATCACCGCGGTCACGACCAGCACCGATCCCGTGACCGATCGGGCAAGCTCGGCCAGGGTCGCGCCAAAAACCTCCAGCGGTGTCGCCTCGGCGCGGACGAGGATCGCCGGTGCATCGGCGAGCGCCACGGCGATTGCGACGGTGCAGGCAACCAGCTTGCCTGCGGATTTGGCGAATTCGACGCCGCCTGTGAGCGAATAGAGTCGTCGAAATCCGGCGCCGGGCGAAATGTTGGAGAATTTGGGCTGGATGCGCTTGGCGATCGCGCGCGGCCGGTTCTGCAGGACCGAGGCCGACACGCCGGCGAGCGCCAGCAGCAGCAAAGGAACGAACAGCAGCGCGAAATCGTGGCGTCCGACGTGAAGCAGCAGCGACTGGAGATCGGCGCCGGTGGCAAGCGGAATGGAATCGGCGCGGTCGAGATAGATCGACAGGACCGTTCCCAGCTGCGCCGCCATGCCGGCGAACTGCCAGACCACGAGGACATGGATCGCACCGACGGAGAACGCCGTGACGACTTCGCGCGAATGCGGGACACGTCCCTCGGCTTCCGAATCGCGCAACCGCTTTTCGGTGGCTTCTTCCGTTTTCGATTCGCGATCGTTTTCGTCGGACACCGGCGCTATGCCGCCTTTGGCAGGGAGATGCGACCTTCGCTTGCGAGCCGCATAACGGTCTGGACGATGTCGCGGCGCGCCTGTCGGATTCGGTCGGGAGCCACGCGGGCGGATTCCAGTTCCGCCTCGACCATCCGGCGCATTCGTTGCGAGATCGCGGCAAGGACCGCGGTGCGGACCTCAGCGCCGCTGTCGGTCAGTGCCGCGATGATTGTTTCGGAGCCCATGCCGTCGAAGACGGTCGTGCGCGCCGCGGCGTCGAGCGCGGCGACGTCCTCGAAACGGAACAGCCGCGCGCGGATCGCATCGGCCTTCGCCGGGTCGGTGGCGGCGGCGATTTCGGCGATGTAGCGGTCGGCATCGTCGCGATGCACGGCGTTGAGGATTTCGGCGACCTTGAGAACGTTCTCGGTTTCACGGCCTCCGCCGCTGTCCTTGAGGTCAAGCGCGTCGGCGAGGATATCGCCGATCGCCGCCACCGTGATCGCCGGGACATCGGTCAACGACAGCATGTGGGCAAAGAGCGGACGCCGCAGCTGTTCGTCCAGCCCCTTGAGGACGTCGACCGTCTGCTCCGGCGCCAGCCGGCCGACGATGAAGGCAACCGTCATTGGCGACTGCGCGGCCAGGAATTCGGAGAGGCGCGCGGCCTCCACCTTCGCCAGCGCCCCCCAGACGTCCAGGCTCGGGGCGGCGGAAGCCGGTTCCTCCGTCCGGTCATCGGTAAGCTTTTCGACCTCCTCGGGCGATAGCGTCTGGCCGAGAATAACATCCATCAATTCCGACGAGTCGACCAGGCCGGCGCCGACGCGGAAATCCTTCTCGAACTCGGCGGCGAGTTGCTGGAGGTCGGGCGGCGTGATGTTGCGCAGGCTCCGGGCCGCCTCGACGAGGAGCTTGAGCTCTTCCTTGCGGAACTGGCTGATCAGGCGGCCGGCCCGTTCCTTTCCGATCGCCAGCACGATGGCTGCGGCCTGCTGGGTACGCGAAAGGGTCACCGCGCCTCCACGATCCTTGCCGATGGATCTGCGGCATCAGACACCGGCGACCTCGGTCAGCACGACGCCGAAGCTCGGCGGATCCGTTTCCAGCACGGTGAGCTCGCCGCGCGCGATGCGACTGCCGTTGGCGGTAATGTCGATCGGTTCGCCGAGACGGCGTTCCAGGTTGATGCGTGCACCCTGCTTCAGCGCCATCAGCTCGGCCATCGGCATGGTCAGCGTACCGATGACGGCTTCGACCGTGACGGGAATGGCGAGCAGGAATTCGCGGTCGGGTGCGCCGATGTTGCCAGTTGCGGGCTCGCGGTGCGCCGCTCCATGATCCTCCGCAAGGGCTTCGCGCATGTCGCGGATGGCACGGTCGAGAGCTTCGTCGGTGGACGGCCCATCGTCTTTTGCGACGGCCTGGCGGGCGCTGGCGTTTTCGATGGTCATGGCTTGTCCTTCGGCGGTGAGGTGGAGGCCCGAACGGGTCCCGCCGCCTGCGGAATTCCCGGAAAGGCATCGAGGCGCACGCAATAGCGGCGGCCGTCCCGACCCAGTTCGCCGGTTGCCACCGTACGTGTGCCGGCGACCAGCATCACGGCGAGCGCGCTGCCGCCGGCGATCGGGATGGTATCGCCGGGACGCCAGCGCGCGATTCCGCCGAGCGTTGCTCGTGGCATCGCCAAAGCGACTCGGGTCGGCACGCCGACGCGGGCTGCCGAGCGGGCGAGGGCGCCGGACCAGGCGGCTTCGGCGACAAGGCCCGGCGCAGCCCCGGCGTCAGCACGGCGCAGCGGCGCGGCGGCGCGAAGGATCAGCGAGCCGGAAGTCCCGTAGCCGCACAGGGTGACGACGAGGCGCACCGGCAGTCCGCTATCGGCGTTGTCGGTGTCCGCCTCGGCAATGCGCCACGGGTCGGCGTCGCCGAGGGCCGCCGGGACGGCCTGGACGAGGAACCCCGCAAGGATCGTCGAAAGACGGAGATCAAGCGGCCGGGGCTGTTCCGCCGGCGGGTCGATCGAGGCGTCCGGCGGGGCGCCGAACATCTGGGCCATGATGATGGCGACGGCGTGCGCATCCGCTTCCAGCCGCACCTCGCCGCCCGGAGCGGTGACGTGCCATGCGACGGCGACCGGACCCGTTTTCTCCGGCTTTGCGCCGTCGACAGCGACGGTCAGGATCGGTTGGCGACCGAGTGCGTTGGCGAGGAGGGCGCGGATGCGCTCGGCGATGGCCTTTGCCATATCCTCACCGACGGCCGGTTCGGCGGGCCGAACGGCGAATGCCGCCAGACGCTCCTGCAGGCCGGGTTTGGGCAGGGACTGCTGCATCATGCCGCCTTCGCGCCGCCGCCGATGGCTTCTTCCTCGACCGCGTCGATACTCGGGCGGTCATGGGACGAAATGGCCTTGCGCCCGAATTCGAGCGCCACCTGGGGCAGGGAGCCGTTCATGAAGGCGATCAGCGTCTGCTTGGCGACGAAATAGACGCGCAGCTGCTTTTCTCGGACGATCTTCAGCTTCGAGGCGATCGGGCCGATGACCGCATAGGACATGGAGATCCCGACGAAGGTGCCGACAAGGGCGGCGCCGATGAGCCCACCGAGGATTTCGGGCGACTGGTCGATGGCGCCCATCGCCTTGACCACGCCCAGCACGGCGGCGACGATCCCGAGCGCCGGCAGGCCGTCGCTGACCGCGGTGAGCGCGTGGTAGGACTTCAGGCGATCGTGGCGGATGGTCGAGATTTCCTCCTCCATCAGCGCCTCGACCTCATGGGGGCGGGCATTGCCGACGATGATGAGGCGGCAATAATCGGTGATGAAGCCCGTCAGGTCCTCGTTCTCCAGCACGATCGGGTAGGCCTGGAAGATCGACGAGTTGGCCGGATCGTCGATATGGGCCTCGACCTCGGTGCGCGGCTTGGTGCGCAATTCGCGAAGCAGGGCGTGGAGCAAGCCGAGCAGTTGCAGGTAATCCGGCTCGTGGGGGGCCTTCTCCTTGATCGCCTCGACCAGGCCCCGTCCGGAATCCTTGACCACCGAAAACGGATTGGCGACGAGAAAGGTCCCAAGCGCGGCGCCGAGGATGATGACGAATTCCCAGGGTTGGGCGAGGACCTGGATGTGTCCGCCCATCGCCATGAAGCCGCCGAGCACGCAACCGAGCGTGACGACCAGTCCGATGATGATTCCCATGCCGCTCCCCGAAACGCTCGACCCGTCGGGACGCTAGGAAGCCACTCTTGCGCGAGGCTGGCGTCAGGGGCGCCCGCCTCGGTCGGCACCGCAAGCCCGGCGCAAGCCCCCGCGGCAACCATGGCCGAAACCGGGAGCACGCCGTGGCTTCGACCTATCTCGACTATGTTTCAACGACGCGGGACCTGCAGACGACCCTGCAGCGTATCGGCCAGCGACAATCCGACAGCCGCGAGATCGCCTATTACCTCGAACATATCGAGGCGGTGAAATCGGTCGACGATTTCGTCGCCGACAAACGGCTGATGCGCTTCGCCCTGAAGGCGTTCGGGCTCGACACCCATGCCAACGCGACAGCGTTCGTTCGCAAGCTGCTGGAAGGCGGGATCGACGACAGCACCAGCCTTGCCAACACGCTGAGCGATTCGCGCTTCGCCGCCTTTGTCGAGGCCTTCAACTTCGCGCGCTACGATTCCACCACGACCATTTTCGACCGGACGCGGCAGGGCGTGGTCGACAAATATCTCGACCAGCGTCTTGAGGAAGACGCGGGCAACCGCAGCGAAGGGCTGAGGCTGGCATTGTATTTCCGGCGCAAGGCGCCTTCCCTCGAAAACCACTATTCGATCCTGGCCGACAAGGCGCTCGCGCAAGTGGTCCGCACCGCGCTCGGGTTTTCGGACATGACCGCCCAGGCCGATGTCGACCGCCAGGAAAAGGAACTTTCGGCACGCATCGACCTTGCCGACTTCCATGACCCGGAAAAGCTTGACCGCTTCATCGTCCGCTTTTGCGCCCTCTGGGACGGGGCGCATGTGGAAGCGAGCCAGCCGTCCAATGCCATCCTCGCGACGGTGGCGGGCGACACGGTCTCCGGTGTCTCGAACGATGTCCTTCAAGCGCTGCAGAGGTTGCGGCGATGACCGTGTGGCGGGGAGCGGGGCCTCATGTCTGACGGTCTCTATGTCGGGCTGTCGGCCCAGATTTCCCTTGAGCAGAGGCTCGCGACGCTTGCGGACAATGTCGCCAATGCCAACACGCCCGGTTTTCGCGCCGCCAATATCCGGTTCGAGACTTTGCTCTCGCGCGCTTCGGGAAGCGAAACGGCGTTCGTTGCCTCAGGCGCGGAGTATTTTTCGCCCGCGCAGGGCGAGATGAAATCGACCGGCAATCCGCTCGATTTCGCCGTTTCAGGCGATGCCTGGTTCGCGGTCTCGACGCCGGCCGGCACGGTGATGACGCGCGACGGCCGCTTCAGCATGGATGCATCCGGAGCGCTCGTCAGCCTCGACGGCGATCCGGTGCTCGATCCGGGCGGGGCCCCGGTCCAGCTCAATCCGTCCGGCGGCGCGCCGGTCGCCGGCGCCGATGGCGTCATGCGCCAGGGTGGGCGCGTCGTCGGGTCCATCGGTCTGTTTTCGTTTGTGCCCGGCCCGTCCTCGGTGCGGCACGGCCCGTCCGGTTTCGTCGCCGCTCAATCGCTCGAGCCGATAGTCGACCGTACCGATACGACGGTCATGCAGGGTTATGTGGAAGGGTCGAATGTCAGCGCCGTCGCCGAGCTCGTCCGGCTGATCACGGTGCAGCGCAGCTTCGAAAGCGCCTCGGCGTTGATCAGCGAGCGCGAATCCGCCCTTTCGCAGACCGTCCGCGCGATGGAAATGCGATGACGCTTCGCCTCGAGGATCTGCCCGGAGCGGTTGGATCGTTCCTCGATGCCGATCGCATCCTCAGCGACGGCGGCCGCGTCGCTTCCGTCTCGCCGGGCCATCTTGCCGTGCGCGGGCTGGCGCAGCGCGCCGTGCTCGGCGACGTGGTGGATTTCGGCCAGCCGCACCGGCCCGGTCGCGGCGAGGTGGTGAGCATCGCCGCGGGCGACGTCATCGTCGCCCCGTTCGTGCGGCCGGAGAATGTCCGCCTCGGCGACAAGGCGGTCCGCCTCAGGCGCTTCGAGCCGGGCGGCGGACGCGAATGGCTCGGCCGCGTCGTCAACGCGCTGGGCGATCCGATCGACGGCGGCCCGCCGATCCACGCAGCGCCGGCGCCTGCCGACGCGCCCCCGACAAACGCGACGTCGCGTGCTCGGGTCGCCGAGCCGTTTCGCACCGGCGTGCGGGTCGTCGACATTTTTACGCCGCTGTGTCTCGGCCAGCGTTTCGGCATCTTCGCCGGATCCGGGGTCGGCAAATCGACGCTTCTCGGCATGCTGGCGCGGGCGGACTCCTTCGATGCGGTCGTTGTCGCCCTCGTTGGCGAACGGTCGCGCGAGGTCCGCGAGTTCGTCGACGACGTTCTCGGACCGGCAAACATGGCAAAGGCGGTCGTCGTCGCCTCGACCAGCGACGAGCCGGCGATCCTGCGCCGGCGGGGACCGGAAATCGCCGCCGGCATTGCCACGCGCCTGCGGTCGCTCGGCCTGAAGGTCCTGTTCATCGTCGATTCGCTGACGCGCTACGCCCACGCTTTGCGCGAAGTCGCCTCGGCCATCGGCGAACCGCCGGTCGCGCGCGGCTATCCCGCGTCGGTGTTTGCCGATCTGCCGCGCCTTCTGGAAAAAGCCGGCACCGACGGCGGCAGCGGCTCGATCACCGCGATCGTGTCGGTGCTCGTCGACGGCGACGATCACAACGATCCGGTCGCCGACGCCGCGCGCGGCATCCTCGACGGGCATCTCGTGCTCGACCGGGCCATCGCCGACGAGGGCCGCTTTCCCGCGGTCGCCGTCCCGTCCTCGCTGTCACGGCTCGCCGATCGCGTCTGGCAGCCCGACGAACGCAATCTGGTGCGGATGCTGCGGGCGCTGGTCTCGCGCTACGAGTCGACACGGGACCTGCGCCTGCTTGGCGGCTGGACGCCCGGGCAGGATCCCGAACTCGACAAGGCCGTCGCGCTGGTACCGCGCATCTACAGCTTTCTCAACCAGGCGCCCGGAGAACGCGCGTCGACCAACGCCTTCGGCGATCTGCTCGATTTCCTCAAGGATGGCGAAACGGCGCGTGACCGGAAGGGATGACGCATGGCAACGACAAAGGCGCTTGGGAGGCTTCCGTTACAGATGCCGGGCGGGTGGCGGGCCGGCGACATCGGTCTCGGAGCGGCCGGGATCATCTTGGCAGGCCTCGCCGCGTGGTTCCCGTGGCATGTGTATTCGCATCCCGAGTCCTATGGGCCTCCCAAGATGCTGTTTTCCCGCGCCGGCGAGATTGCCGGCGAGACGGAGGACCGGATCGGCGGGCGGACGGTCGGCCGCCTGTTCCTGCGCGCCGACGATACGGACGGCATCGACCGAACGCCGGTCGGCAGCGTGCCGCCGAAGGGAAACCGGGTAGCCGTCCCGTCCGACCAGCCCTTTCCCGGCGATGAAGACATCCATGTGGTCCTGATCTCCAACCGCCGCGCCCTGATCCGGGACGGCGACGTCCTCTATCCAGTGGCGGTCAATTCGCTGTTGCCCGGCGGCAGCCGGGTGGTGTCGTTCACCGAGCGGGGCGGCGAGTGGGTGCTGGTCACCTCGCGCCAGCAGGTCATCCCCGTCACGCGCTGAAGGGTCGCTGGCCGGCGCAAGCCTCGCGCAAGCGGCTCCCGTCACAGTGGGGACAAAGGAGCTGCGCATGGACGCCGTCTCGCTATTCGATCTGGCCTCGCTGCAGGCGCGCTGGCTCTCCGCCCGCCAGGCCGCCGTTGCCGGCAACATCGCCAATGTCGGCACGCCCGGCTACCAGGCCCGTGACGTCGTGCCATTTTCCGAAGTGCTTGACGCAAGCATGGCGTCGATGACCGGGTCGTCCTCGTTCGGCGGCGGCTCGACGGAGCCTGCCAAACCGGTCCGCACGATCACCGAGGGCGGCAATGTCTCCTATGAGCGGGAACTGGCGCGGTCGAGCGACATCCGTTCCGACTACGAGCTCAACGCCGCGATCGTGCGGGCGTTTCACCGCATGACGCTGCAGGCGGCGCGATGATGATGGACGCGCTGACCACGGCCATGCACGTCGCCTCCTCTGGGATCGAGGCGCAGTCGCTGCGCCTGCGCGTCGTGTCGGAAAACTTGGCCAACGCCAATTCGACCTCGGAAGTGCCGGGCGGCGATCCGTACCGGCGCAAGACCATTTCGTTCGAAGCCGTCGTCGACCGCGCCAGCGGGGCGGCGCTGGTGTCGGCGACGCGGACAGGCGTGGACGATTCCGCCTTTCTGATCGATTTCGATCCCGGCAATCCCGGTGCCAACGCCGAAGGTTACGTCAAGCGTCCGAATGTCTCGATGCTGGTGGAAATGGCGGACATGCGCGAGGCCAACCGCTCCTACGAGGCCAACCTGCAGACCTTCAAGCAGGCGCGGGAACTCATCTCCATGACCATCGATCTCATGAGGACATCCGGATGATCGACGCAGTTTCAGCGCTCGGGCTGTCGACGCGCGGCCTCGATGTCGGATCGCTGGCCAAGACCGGTTCGCCGTCGGCGACCGGCTTCGCCGATGTGCTCAGCCATGCGGTGCAGCAGGCGAGCGAGCGCCTGCACGCCGCCGAGGACGTTTCGGTCAAGGCGCTGACCGGCGAAGCAACGGCCCGCGAAACGGTCGACGCGGTGCTGTCGGCCGAACGGGCGCTCCAAGTCGCGGTCGCCGTGCGCGACAAGGCGGTGACCGCCTGGCTCGAGATTTCACGCATGGCGATCTGAGGGAAAAACGATGCGGGCGTTGTCGATCGCCGCCACCGGAATGGCGGCCCAGCAGACCAATCTCGAGGTGATCGCGAACAATATCGCGAACATCAACACGACCGGCTTCAAGCGCGCGCGCGCCGAATTCTCCGACCTGATTTACCAGGCCGAGCGCATCGAGGGCACGCCGACACGGGCCGACCAGGCCGTGGTGCCCGAAGGCTCCTATATCGGACTTGGCGTGCGCACGGCCGCGATCCGCAACGTGCACGAACAGGGTGCCATGACATCGACCGGCAACGAGTTCGACATGGCGCTGACCGGCCGGGGCTGGTTCCAGATCGACGTCGGCAATGGCGAGGTCCAGTATACGCGGTCCGGCGCGTTCAATCTCAATGCGGCCGGGAAGCTGGTGACCGCCGACGGCTACGGCGTCGTGCCCGAGATCACGGTGCCGACCGACGCGGTGGAGGTGATCGTCAACGAGACGGGCACCGTCTATGCGCGCCTGTCCAACCAGACCCAGTTGCAGGAACTCGGGCAGATCACGCTCGCCACCTTCGTCAATGATGCGGGCCTGCGTCCGATGGGCAGCAACCTGTTCGGCGAGACCGAGGCCTCTGGCGCGGCGACCGTCGGGGCGCCCGGCGATCCGGGCTACGGCGCGGTCCGCCAGGGTTATCTCGAAGCGTCCAATGTGGATGCCGTCAAGGAAATCACCGACATGATCGCAGCCCAGCGCGGCTACGAGATGAATTCCAAGATCATCCAGGCTGCCGATGAGATGGCAGCGGTCGTGTCAAAGAACATCCGATGACCGCGGCGTGGCGCATCATCACTCTCGGTTTCGCCTTGCTTGGCTCGCTGGAGCCGGCGCGCAGCGAGGAAACGCCGGGAAGCATCGTCGCGGTCACCAGCGTCGTCTATCCGGGCCAGCCGCTCGACGGGACCGGAACGGTCCAGCTGGCGCTGCGCCGGTCCTTGCCGGCGTCGGCCGGCATTGCCCTCACGTCTTCGGACCTGTCGGGCAAGGTCGCGTCGCGCACCATCCTGCCCAACAAGCCGATCCCGCTGTCGTATCTGCGCGAGCCGTTCCTGGTGGAGGCGGGCAAGCCGGTGCGGGTCGTCTACCGGCAGGGCGCCATCCAGATTGAACTGACGGGGCAGGCTCTCGGCGCCGGGTCGGCCGGGGATGTCGTGCGGGTGCGCAACGCATCGAGCGGCGTGACATTGACGGGTGTCGTCAGCGGCCAGGCCGAAGTCATGGTGGCGCGCCAATGAAAGGACGTTGCCTCCTCGCCTGTGGCCTGCTGCTGGGGATGGTTGGCGGTGCCTGCGCGTCGCGTCTCAAGGACATCGTGACCTTCGAGGATGTGCGCGACAACCAGCTGACGGGTTATGGC
>WBZS01001513.1_pt1 | contig 18196 bp, 14 predicted proteins | sample 5204201 | NCBI WGS metagenome assembly WBZS01 (sample SAMN12344357, study PRJNA552823) | activated sludge metagenome | biome: Activated sludge suspended growth; feature: Nitrification reactor; material: Wastewater; isolation source: activated sludge from nitrification reactor of wastewater...
GGCCACCCAGTTCTCGGAGAACGACTCCACCCTCGTCGCCGGCGTCGAGGGCAGCCAGTACGCCATCGGCTACTTCGGCTACGCCTACTTCGCCGCCGAGGGCGGCAAGCTCAAGGCCGTCTCGATCGTGCCCGCCAAGGCCGAGGCCTCGGTCGATGCTGCCGTGGCGCCCAGCAATGCAACGGTCAACGCCGGCACCTACCCGCTGGCCCGCCCGCTCTTCATCTACTCCGACGCCGGCATCATGGCCGACAAGCCGCAGGTGGCCGCCTTCATCGGCTACTACCTCGCTCATGTCGACGCCGAGATCACGGACGTCGGCTACTTCCCGGCCCCGATCAGCGCCCTGGGCGATGCGGTCGGGAGCTGGCTGGACACTCTGAAGCTCCTCCCCGATCTCGGCATGTAATCCTCCCGCCGAAGACGCGAATGGGCCGGGCGAAGGATCGCCCGGCCCATTCGCCGTTCCTTACAGTCCATTGACGGTCGCCCGTACATGAAACGGCTCAACCCATTTCGTGCAGGCGTTGGCGATCGAGAGCCCGCCTCACGCCGTTGACGCGACGGGCTCCGCGATCAAAACCGGGATGATGCGCTGGGTCTTGGTCTGGTATTCCTGATAAGGCGGGTACGCCTTGACCGCGAGGTCCCAGAGCCGTTGGCGCTCAACGGCGTCCGTGACTTCGCGAACGCGCATGTTGAAGACCTCGGTCTTGTCGCGGATGGTGACGACGGGATCGGCCGTCAGATTGTGATACCACTGCGGGTTCTCCGGCGCCCCGCCCTGAGACGCGATGAGGATATAACAGCCACCATCGGCCACGCGCATCAGCGGCGTCTTGCGAATCGCCCTGGTCTTGCGCCCACGATTAGTGACGATGATGACCGGCAGACCCGTCTCCCTCAGGGTCAGGCCCTCGGTGCCACCGCTCCCCTCGTACGCCTCCACCTGCTCAGCCACCCATTGCCGCGGACTCGGAATGTAATCATCCATGTGCTTCTCCAATGCTTTTGAGGATTGTATCAACGGAGGCCTTGAGCGCCCGAGGCCGACGAGATCATGCCCGACTTTCCGGCATTCGATCGTCGCCTTTGGCCCCAGCCCGAGACGGTTGTAAACTCAGCGAAGTCAGGGTTGTCCGCGTCACGACCGAGAACGACAGCGGGTTACGGGCCGTGTGCGCTGGCGAAAGGAGAATCCGATGAACAGCAACGTGTTTCGCCATAGGCCGGTGGCGCCGGATGAGAAGATCGGGCACGTCGAGCCGGATGGCCGGGTGTACGCCGCGCAATTCGGGCCGGACAAGTACGTGGGCCGGGTGGAACTCGACAGCGGGCGTGTCTGGGAAACACGTTTCGGGCCCGACCGGTTGATCGGCCACGTCGGGCTCGACACGGGCAAGTGCTTCCACGCCATATTCGGGCCGGATGAGTATGTCGGCCACGTCGACGGCGAGGGCCGACTCTTTCGCCACATCCCCGTCGCGGTCGACGAGTATCTGGGTCGTATCGAGCACACGCCGGGATTCGCGTACGCCGGCGCCGCGCTGTTGCTGCTGGTGTTGCCGAAGTGGGAAGCCGAACAGGCCGAAGCCAATGCTCTCAAGGAAGGTCAGGACGAGGCTCGGGAGCCCAAAAGCCCGCCTGAGTAAGCCGTGGGCTGTTGGCCCTTCCTCTGGTGACAAGCGGAATCCTTGAAAGGGATCGGTGGTAAACGGAAGGTTCGAGGGTCGGGCTGCGCCCCGACCCTCGAACCTTCTCTTTTTTTGCCCAACGTCTTGCTGGCCAAGCACACACAATATCGGCCGATTTCACGCTCAATTTTCGGCAGAGGGCGTCGCCGTGGTCGATACTGACTGTGGGAAGCCTCCGTGGTTGCGCAGGCGCCTGGCGTCGATCGCACCACGGGTGCGTTATACAGGAGGCGGAGTGACCGACCGTTCTGGCGCAGGGCTGAGACACATCGAGACCCGAATTCGGGTGCCCGAGCGCAATGCCGTGCAGGCTCCCCACCCCACCTTCAAGGAATACCCATCTGCGGCGTCAGCACGGCGCCTGATTTCGGGCTAACGAGGTCCGCATGCGAGCACTCTTATCACGATCCGGGTCGATCCGTCTGACCATTGCCATCTGGACCGGAGCTTCGCTCCTGCTGTTAGCGGCCGTTCTGGTCGGCTATGCTGCGGTCACGCTGAGTGCCAAGGAGCAGGCCCTCGTCGAGAACCAGGCTCAACAGATCGCGGGGACAACGGCGGCCCAGATCGAGACGCGCCTGCGCAATGGCATCTCACTGGCGCGGGCGCTGGCTTCGACCTTCGCCTCTGCGAAAGAGAACGGGCAGCCGCTTAGCCGCGAAGCGGTGTCGGCGATGCTCAACCGCGCGCTGAGCGATAACCCGGAGTTCGTCAACAGCTACACCTCCTGGGCGCCCGGAGCATTTGATGCGCAGCTGGATGCGCGCTACGGGGATTGGTTTTGGATGTGGTGGACGCGCCAAAACGGCCAGCTTGCCCCGGTGATCGACAACACCGACTTCGCCACCGATTCAGCTTACGATTACTACGCCTGCCCGCTGGCGACTCTACAAAGTTGCGTGGTCGAACCGTATTTCTACACCGACGCGTACCAGCAACAATACTGGCTGGCCACGATCTCGGCGCCGATCATGGTCAACGGTCAGATGATCGGGATCGTGGCATTCGATTACCAGGTCGACATGCTGCAGAGCATCGTCGACGCCTCGCCCCCCTTCGACGGCGCCGGCAAACTGGCCGTGATCAGCAACCAGGGCAATCTGTTGGGCGTCACCGGCCAGCCGGACCTCTTCGGCCAGTCGCTCGAGGCCATCCATCCACAGACCTTCAAGGACGACATTCAGGCGATCCAGTCCGGCGACGTATCGATCACGCGAAACGATGGCGTCGTGTCGGTCTACACCCCGATTGACCTCATCGGCACGCATTGGGCGCTCAACCTGGACGTGCCTGCGGCGATCATCGATCAGGGTGTGATCGGCAACACGACCCGCATGGTCGTGGTCGGCGGCGTGCTGGCCTTGATCGCGCTGGTCTTGATGGTCTTCCTGACCGGCAAGGTCATCGCCGACCCGATCGTGGTGCTGAGCCGGGCGTCGCAACAGATCGCCGGCGGCGACCTCAACGTCTCATTGCGCGCCGACACGCGCGATGAACTCGGTCAGATGGCTCAAGCCTTCAATCGGATGTCCGCCTACTTGCGCGAGATGGCCGATGCGGCCGATCGGATCTCGCGCGGCGACCTGACCCGAGACATTCACGCTCAATCGGACGCCGATCAACTCGGCTCATCGTTTGAACGCATGCAGGTCAAGCTGCGCGACCTGGTCGGCGGGCTCGCCGAGACGGCCCGGACCCTGGGAACGGCGGCCAGTGAGGTGAATGCATCGGCCAGCGAGGCTGCCAATGCGACCGGACAGATTGCCACCACGATCCAATCCGTCGCCCAGGGCATCGGACACCAGACGAGCTCGGTGACGCGCACCGCCGCCTCGGTTGAGCAGATGGGCCAGGTCATCCAGACGGTTTCAGCCGGGGCCCAACAACAGTTCACGGTCGCCAGCCAGGCTTCGCAACGTTCCACACAAATCACGCAGGCCGTCCAACAGGTCGCCGAAAATGCGCTGACGAGCTCCAACCGCGCCGAAGAAGCCGCCGAAGCCGCCCGCAAGGGGTCGCGCATCGTCGAGGAGACCATCGTCGGGATGCAGGCGATCAAGACGGCGGTGGGGCTCTCCTCCGAAAAAGTGCAGATCATGGGTCACAAGTCCGACCAGATCGTGCACATCGTCGACACGATCGACGATATCGCCTCCCAGACCAACCTTCTGGCGCTGAACGCGGCCATCGAAGCGGCCCGGGCCGGCGAGCAGGGCAAGGGCTTCGCCGTGGTTGCCGATGAAGTGCGCAAACTCGCCGAGCGCTCGGGGCAGGCCACCAAGGAGATCGGCCTGCTCATCAAGGACATTCAGGGCTCGATCCAGGCCTCAATCCAGGCGATGGAGGCCGGTACCCGGGAGGTCGAGGCCGGAGCGGCGCGGGCCAGCCAATCGGGAGCGGCCTTGTCGAGCATCCTTGCCTCGACCGAATCGGTCAGTCGGCAGATCAGCACGATCGCCTCGGCCGCCCGCGAAATCAGCGCGACATCGGGCAACTTGATCCATGATATGGAAACGCTGCTGTCCGTCGTCGATGAGAACACTGCTGCAACCCGCGTCATGGCCGAGGGCTCGCAAAGCGTCTCTCAGGCGATCGAAACGATCGCCAGCGTCAGCGAGGAGAACAACGCGGCCGTCGAAGAGGTCAGTGCCAGCACCGAAGAAATGAACGCCCAGGTGTCTGAAGTGACGCAGGCCGCTTCGGCGATGGCCGGGATGGCCGAGTCGTTGCAGGCGATGGTTGCTCGCTTTACCCTCCCCGGGTCAAGCACGCTCCAGGCGAGCCCGGCGCCTCAGAGCGCGACCCTCTCGGTTCCGGTGAAGGTGGCTGTCCGATCGCAGATCCGGGCCTGAACCGGCCGCGCGCAACGCGCTGTCGGCAACGGGTCGCATTGAGAACAGACTGCGAAAACGTATGCTGAGAAAGGCGGTCAGCCCCGGTGGGCTGACCGCCTTTTCGATTGGCCGTCGAGCCGTCAGGATCTTGCCCGCAGCGCTTCGGTGCGGCAATCCGTTGCGGCTCCCCGTGTTACGATCGTGAGGTCCGCACTCGCCACAAGGCGATCCACATCCGCCACAGAGGAAAACGGGTCTATGTTCGGCTCCTGGAAACTCAAAGACTTCGCGCCTGGCGAAGGTGAAGCGCAGCGGGTCTACGCCGGGTCGGTCGAGCCGGGAGGCTGGATCGACGTCATCGTTCCGGGCGACGTGCACTCCGCGTTGATCGCCGCCGGGCGCATCGCCGACCCGTACTACAACACCCAGGAGACCGACTGTGCCTGGGTCGAAAAACGAGAGTGGTGGTACCACACGACGTTCAAGGGTCCGCGCGAACTCGACTCGGACGAGCGCCTGCTGCTCGTCTTTGAGGGTCTCGATACCTTCGCCACCCTCTGGCTCAACGGTAAAGAGTTGGGCAACACGGCCAACATGTTCCGGGAGCATGTCTTTGACGTGTCCGCCGCTGTGTTGCCGGGTCTCGAAAACACGTTGACGCTTTGCTTCCGACCACCGCTCCAGGTGGTCGAGGGCAAACCCGTGCCCGGCTTCGGGACGATGAACCTCGGCGCGGAGCCGTCCAAGACCCTGATGCGGAAGGCCCAGTTCGGCTACGGCTGGGACTGGGGGCCGCGCCTCCCCACGATCGGCATCTGGCGGCCGGTGGCGCTGAAACGTCAACGCGCCGCCGCCATCGGCTCGGTCCACTTTGTCACCGAGTCGATCCGGCCCGAGCACGCGCAGGTTTCGGTGCGCGTCGAGGTCGATCGGTTCGCCGGCCGCGGTGAGCTGAGTCTGCGTATCACGCTTAGCGACGCCGGACAGCACGTCGTGGGCCGGCAGACCGTGGCGCTCCCCGCGAACAAACCCGGCGGATCGATCCAAGCGTCGCTCACGATCGCGGACCCGCAGCTGTGGTGGACACACGACCTGGGCGAGCCTTACCTGTACAGCCTCGAAGTCGCGCTTGAGCAGGATGGGACGGAGCTCGAGCAGGTTCACCAGCTCGTCGGCGTTCGCACCATCGCGCTCGACCAGTCGGCGGACCCCGATGAACCCGGCACACGGTTCTTCCGCTTTGTGCTCAACGGCGTTCCGATCTTCGCCAAGGGCGGCGACTGGATCCCGGCGGATTCTTTCGTCGGCGCCATCCCGGCCGGCCGCTACGAGCGTTGGATCAGGGCCACCCGCGACGCGAACATGAACATGCTGCGGATTTGGGGCGGCGGCATCTATGAGCACGACTGTTTCTACGAGCTGTGCGACCGACACGGGGTGCTGGTCTGGCAGGACTTCATGTTCGCCTGCGCCGCCTACCCTGACGACGACGCGGCCTTCGTCGACGAAGTCCGGCAGGAGGCGGTGTACCAGGTCAGGCGGCTGCGCAGCCATCCCTGTATGGCGGCCTGGGTGGGCAATAACGAATGCCAGATGATCGGCGCCTTCGCCAGGATGTTCGCCCCGGACCTGACGACGCTGCCGGGTGATCTGCTGTACGAGACCGTGCTCCCGGACGTCGTTCGCGCCCACGACGGCGCCGTGCCGTACTGGCCCGGCAGCCCATACGGCGGGCGCCACCCCAACGACCAGGCCGTGGGTGACGTGCACGACTGGACCGTCTGGCACGGCATGTCCGAGGACGCCAACCTGATGGAGATCTTCACCAAGGGCCCCACACCCGAACAGGTCGCGTACACGCGTTACGCCGAGGACCAGGGCCGCTTCATCAGCGAGTTCGGCATGCACGCTTCGCCGGTGCTCGAGACCCTGCGCCGGGTCATCCCTGAGGATCAACTCTTCCATCACAGTCCGTCGATGGATCATCACAACAAGGACAACCCCAAGAACAAGGGCGACCTCTTGATGATGACCTCCACAGGCCTGCCAAAGGACCTGGCCGAGTACATCGACTTCAGCATGCTGGCTCAGGCCGAGGGCCTCAAGTTCGGGATCGAGCACTTCCGCCGTCGCAAGCCGCACTGCTCGGGCACGTTGATCTGGCAGTTGAACGACTGCTGGCCCGTGTTGAGTTGGGCCATCATGGATTACTACGGGTTCGGCAAGGCCGGGTACTACTACACTCGGCGGGTCTATGCGCCGGTCCTGGCGTCGTTCAAGATCCTGGCCGACGGCGCGGTCGAGTTGTGGATCACCAACGACACCCTGCGACCGATCGAACAGCCCGTAAGCGTGCATTACGGCAGCTTTGGCGCCGGCACGCTGTGGGAGGAGACGGTGACCGTCTCCGTGCCGGCCAACTCAAGCCGACCGGTCTGGCGCTGCGACGTCGATCGCGCTCACGCCCTGCCCGACCGGTACCTGGCGGTTCGATCGTCTTCGCTGGCCTTCCCCGCCAATCGCACCTTCTTCGCCGCCATCAAGGATCTCGAGCGCCACAGCGTCGCGCCCACGGTGCAGGTGACCGCCGTCAGCGCTCATGAATTGCGCGTGCACGTCGAGGCTCACGCCTACGTGTTCTTTTTTCATATCTTGCTGCCGGACGAGCAGGCGCGATTGAGCGACAACTATCTCGATCTGGCCGCGGGTGAAAGCGCCGACATCGTCATCACCAGCCCGTCGGTTCTGGATCCGGCGACGCTGGAATATGGCTGGCGCTGAGCGGTGACCGGCGGCTCACGGCAGGCCGTCCGTCGAGGCGCGAGATCTCGGACGACTTTTGACCGATTTTCACCCGGCCTTTATCATGTTAGGGGCCGCGCCGCCCTATATTAAGTGATGAGGGTCTTCAAGCCGGTCTTGCCGAAGGCAGGATCTCAGACCCTGCCGTGCTGCGGAGTCGAATAGTTTGCCTATGGGAGAAAGACCATGGCCCAGGCATTGCTGACCGTAAAAGAAACCCAGGCCCGGGTCGAGATGGGTCGACCGCTCCTGCTCGCAGGTGATGAGCGCGTGTTGCGTCAGCTGCCGGCCGGCGATTGGATCGGCGGCACGATCCCGTATTTCATGTCGGAGCGGGGCGGCGTCTACTCCCAGGATCACGTTTTCGTCACCGAGTTCCCGGAAGACATCGTCGAAGCTCGAATCACGCATTACGACGAAGCGAACCTCTCCCGCATCTACAGCGACGTCCCCGCCAACGGTTTTGGGGTCGTGATCCTCCCGGCGGCGAGCCCGGTCCTATCGCGGTTCGCCGTCGAGTCCATCACCTACAAGGCCTTTTCGGCCAGCCCACTGATCGGTTGGGTCTCCGGCGTGCCGCTGGCCGAGATCGGCGTGGTCAGACCCAAGGTGTTTGACGGCCGCACGGGCGCAGCCCACGAAAACGCGTGCGTGGTGTTGCACATCACGCTTCCGACGGGCAGGCGGGCCGAGATCGGGATCGTCAACCCGTTTCACCCCGGCCCGGGGGATGCGTTGCAGTTTCTGGAGCAGGGGTTCGACGTCGGGAAGGTGCTCGTCAACGGCAAGTCGATGGCCTTCAGCGCTTATCTCAAAGAGAACCAGATCGACCTGCAACTGCCGATGGTCGCGGATCAAGGCGGCGCCGCGGTCAACGTCAGTTTTCAGGGCATCGACGAGTCAACGGGGCGCGTCAGTTTTCTTGCGCCCGTCTTTCCCGGTGTGACCTACCGCATGGCCCGTCCGATCGGCGACTATGTGGTCGCCTTCGAAGACGAGGTGACCAACGCCGGCCTCGAAACCGGGCCCGTGGTGGTCTCCTGCAATTGCGTCCTGAACTACCTTTACTCCGGATTGGAGGGGCGTCGCACGGAGCAATTCGTCGGCCCGATCACGTTCGGTGAGGTAGCGCATCAACTCCTGAATCAGACGATGGTGTATCTCTCCGTCAAGAACGGCCTCGCCTGACCCACAGAACGACGCAGTCGCAGCACCTGGTGGAACAGGGTTTCGTCACGTCTGAAGGACACGGAAACCGGATCGGGTCCTGGGCTGCATCAGCCGCATACTCGCGCGACAAATTAAAACAGCAGGCCGCGCCCTCCCGAAGGCGCGGCCTATCCACAGCACGAGGCGAGCAGTCGCCCGCCTCATCAATCTTCCCCTCGGCCCATAACGTTCGGCGGTATTAGATCTCGATCAGCAAGAACTCTTCGGTCAGGCCCTGCCATTCGGGGCGCCAGAGTTTGGTTTCGCTGGAACAGGCCGTGCATCGAAATACGAAGTGTGCCCGGCCGTCTTTGGCGACATCGACCTGCTGGGTGAATGTCATCACCGCCCCGCACTCTGAACACTGCGGCGGCGCATCGATTTTTACATAGGGCGTGGAATGTCGCATCGTGGTTGCCTCCCTAGAACTAACACTCGGAGTTTGTCGTGCTCGGGGATCGTCCTGGCGAGATCGATTCGACGAAACCAGCCCGATCATTCAGCCTACCGCATATTCGCGATTTCGTGCCTGGCAATTCCGGCGACCCGCGTGCGAATCCCCGCGGGACACGCGGGTTCAAATCCGTGGCCACGGTGTCTTGCGCGCTTCAGATGGGTCATTCGCCTCGGTTTCGCCCGAGCCTGTCGAATGCGGGCCACGGAAGGCCTGCAACTTCCGGAGAAACAGCGCTCGCCCTCCGCCTAACCAGGCCCGCCACGATTCGTCGCGCCGGGCCGGATTGGCCGGGGCGGTGACCGATTCGTGCTCGAGCGAGGCCTTTAGAAACCGTTGGGCAAACGCCGGAACCGTCAGGTTGTGATCCGCGACGCGCTTGCGCACAGACGCCAGGCGGGTCCCGCCAAGAAGATAAGCGTTATCGCAGTTGTTGCGGCGCCACTCCGCAGCTGCCTCGCAGAGCAAGGTCAGCCCGTCCAGGCTCGCCCGGGCCTCGACGACCACGGCTTTCAAAACCGGCCAGACGTCCAGCAAGATCTCGTGGCTCAAAGTGACGGCGCGTTCCAGACCTGGGCCGCCGGCGTCTTCCGCGAGTGTCAGCAGCCGGCTATTGATCAACTGGTGGGCGACCTCGTGGATCGTGGCAGCCGGCGTGTCGGGAAACGATAGGTCCGACAGCTGCAAGGTGCGCCGGGTCACGACTTGATCTTGCCCGATCACCAGCAGACCGCGCAACAGCTGCCGGGCCACGGTTTGTTGCCTGGGCGTGAAGGCGTCAAAAACCGCGGCGGCATGCCGTCGTAAGGACTGCCTCAGACCCCCGCGACGAAGATAGCCCTCAAGGGTCAGCTGTGGGGCGCCGTTTCGATCGCGCTCGGCCTTGAAGACGTCGCGCAGTGCGAACTGCAGGAGGGGCAGCGCTTCGGGATCCTGGCCGATGTCAGCGACGATGCGGGCCACCATAGCCGGCTCGACCCGCAGCCCCACACGCAGCGCCGGGAGCGTCACGGCCCGGACCACTTCGTCCGGGCTGAGCGCCCCAACCTGCAGCAGCCCGGCCCCGACCAGAGCGTTCAGCCCTGGATAGCGCGCGCAGGCTCCGATGAAGTCGCTGCGCATCGTAAGGATAAGTCGGAAGATGCCTCCGACCTGTTGAACGGCGGTGCACAATTGAGTGATGAAGATCTGGCGTTCGTCCTCAGAATCCACCTGAGTGAAGGTCTCCTCGAATTGGTCGATGACCAGGACGGCGCGCAGACCTTCGGCGCCTTGCAGCCCAACCTGCAGCCAATGGGCCAGTCGGGCGTCATCCGACGAGGCGAGACGCGTGAAATCGGCCTCGGCCTCGGGCGAATGACTGAGCACGGCCAGGGACTGCCCCAACGCCTTGAGCGGGTTTCGGCCGGGTGTCATGATGGCATAGCGCCAACGGGCGCTTGTCGGAATGACATCGCCCTTGAGCGCCGGGAGAAGCCCGGCCCTGACCAGTGACGACTTGCCGCTTCCGGATGGGCCCGCCACCAGGAGACAGGTCGAGAGCGTCGTGCGTCGCAGAAGCTGTTGGGTGAGCGCCTCACGGCCAAAGAAGAAGCCAGCTTCCGCTTCGCCATAAGGCTCGAGACCTGGATAAGGCACACGGCCATCGAAAGGCCGTACGGGATGACCGCGCTCGAGTTGCGTGATCTGGAGCCGCACCTCGTCCTCCGTGAGGCCGGGCGCGCGCCGCGCATCTACGCGGGCAGGCGACACAGACTCGCTGGCCGCCCCAGAGGATTGGAGGAGTTCCGGTGTGATCATTCGTTCGCGATTACTTTCGAGCAGTCAGCCGGTTCGACCACCCACGGATAGCGGGCCCGGAACCGGCCTGAGGGTCCGACCGGTGCCCGGTCAGGCACGTCCGACATGACTTCGAGATCTTGGGTTGTGCTGGCATTTGGTGGCCCGGTGTGGCTGGACCCGGGCTTTCTCGTTGTCCACAAACGTCGATCTTGACCGACCCGTGGACGCGCCACCCGGTCACATCATTTCATGTACAAGTTGCCAAAATCACTGGAAAGTCACTACGGATCAAGCTACAGTATGTACTGGTCTGACCAGTTGAGATTCTACCAGGTTTGGAACCGAATCCATGCCCCAAAGACGACACCCGAAACCCGCGGAATCCGCGGAGAGCCAACTGCTAGGCGCGATCCTGAATGGACGCTTCCCCATTGACAGCATTCTGCCCGGGGAACGGGAGTTGGCTCTACAGCTGGGGGTGACCCGGCCGACCCTGCGCGAGGTGCTCCAACGCCTGGCGCGCGACGGTTGGTTGAACATCCAGCACGGGAAGCCGACCCGCGTGCGCAACTATTGGCAGGAAGGCAATCTGGCTGTTTTGTCCGCCATGGCCCAGACGCCGCACAGGAGCGCCTTGGATTTCGTGACGGCTGTATTGGAAGCGCGCGTCTTGTTGGCACCCGCCTACACCCGCCAGGCTCTGGAGCGCGCGCCAGGGGAGGTCGCGGCGCTTCTGGCGGAATACGAGACCTTGCCAGACGATCCAGTGGCAATGGCCCATGCGGATTGGGATCTGCACCAACAACTCGCGCGCCGGGCCGCCAATCCGATCTTTCCATTGGTGCTCAACAGCTTCGCCGATCTTGTCCCGACGCTGAGTGTCCGGTACTTCGCTTTGGCCGATTGTCGCGAGCACTCGCGCGCCTTTTACCGTGCTTTGCGCCGGCTGGCGGAGGAGACCGACGCCGGGTCGAAGCATAGCGTCGCGCAGGCCGAGGACCTCGTGTGCCAGGTCATGCAGGCCAGTGTCGCGCTCTGGATTCGGGTCAACCAGGCTTGAGCGGTTAACAGGGCTATCGCACCTTATAGGGTCGCGCAGTTTCTTGTCGCGGATTTCGCGGATGACGCGGATTGTGGAAACACGCAACCCATCCGCGTCATCCGCGAAATCCGCGGCAAAATCAGGCCTGGACTGGTTTTGATGCGATCGCCCTGGAGCGGTTACAGGTTGGCGGCGTCCTTTTCCTGACGCGATTGCGTCGAACCCCACTCCGACCGTCGAAGGAGTTCGATATCCGATCGGCCTGACTACTCGCGTTCGGCGATCGCGAGCAGGATCCGGCCTCGCCCATGCCCCTTCTCGCTGAACCGATGCGCTTCTGCAGCCTGGGCCAGCGGAAACACCTTACCCACCTGCGGCCGCAACTTGCCTGACGCAAGGAGTGGGGCCACGTCACCCAACACGGAGCTCGGCGCGCGGCTCACCGACAGCGCGCGTACACCATGCTTGTCGGCCTGCTCCGCCGAGATCATGCCTGCGATGGTGATCAGGATGCCGCCAGACTTGAGCAATTGCCATGAGCGATCGATGACGTCGCCCCCAACGGTGTCGAGGACGGCGTCGACCTGACCCGCGACCTGTTCGAAAGGCTGAGCCGTATAGTCGATGACTTGAGCGGCGCCGAGCGAACCAACGTATTCGGCGTTGGCCGCGGACGTCGTCGCCACGACCTCGGCGCCCCGGGCCTTGACGAGCTGCACCACGTACAGCCCGACGCCGCCGGCGCCGCCGTGGATCAAGATCCGCCGCCCCGGCTGTGGATCAGCCGCCTCGACCATCGACCAGGCCGAGAGTACCCCCAGAGGCACGGAGGCCGCCTCGTCAAAGGACACTCCGTCGGGCTTCAGCGCCAGATCGCCGGCGCCGGTCACCGCGTACTCGGCGTAGCCGCCGTTCACCATTCCGAACACGGCCTGACCCGGAGTGAAGCGACCGACGCCCTCCCCGACCGCATCCACGATCCCGGCGCCGTCGAGACCCGGCGTCCAGGGGAAGGTCACGGGCATGAAGGCCTTGAAGATGCCTGAGCGCAATTTCCAGTCAACGGGGTTCACCCCGGCCCGCACCATTCGCACCCGGACTTCGCCGGCCCCGGGCTGAGGCACAGGGGCGTTCTCGAGCCTGAGTTGTTCCGGAGCGCCATAGTCGTTGGCACGGACCGCTTGCATGGTTTTCGTAGACACTCTGAGCCTTCCTTCAACTCGAACGGGGGTCTGCTTCCGAACGCTGCATCACTCGGCAGCGACAGTGGCCGCTGAGCCTAAGCCGGACAGTCCGTAATCCGACGCAACGTCCGACCCGCAGCTGGAACTAGCGAGAAGATATCGCTCTTTCACGGGCACAACACATACCGACGCCGGGCGGCGCGGGACGACGGCCGGTTTGGGCTTGCACGGATCGGATACCAACACGTGGGCGCTCAGTGGGGCACGGCGACAGCCTACGCGATCAGGGGGCGCCGTCCAACTCTCCAAGACCGACAGGTCCCCGGTCTCGCCGGATCATCCCAAGTTGGCGCTATCCAAACGCTGCAGCCGACGAGGTCAGGGCCGCCCCAGGCTCGTCGCGGACGGATCTCCGGCGTCCGGCACGAGATGATCGCGCAGGAAAGCGGCGATGTCGTCCAACGACTTCAATGCCTGGGGAAGATCCAGGTACAGCTGCCAGACATGCCACATCCGCGGGTAGATCTCGAGCCGCACGTCGACGCCCGCGGCCTCGGCCAGGGCTTTGACCCGAACCGCGTCGGCGCGCAGGATCTCGTCCTCACCCGCGTGGATGAGCAGCGGCGGCAGGCCGTGCCAGTCGCCGAACACCGGCGAGATCAGGGGATTGCGCCCGTCGTTCTGAGCCACATACGACGTCGTATAGATCCGGGTGGCTCTGGGCGGCAACAACGGGTCTTTGAAATCATCGGACCGAAAGCCCCGGTCGGTGAGGTCCGCCACCGGTGAGAGACAGGCTCCGGCAGCGGGCAGCGGGTCGCCGCTGTCGCGCAGCGTCATCAACGTCGTGAGCGTCAGGTTGCCACCGGCCGAGTCGCCTGCGATGACGATGTTCCTGGCGGAGACGCCCTGCGTCAGGAGCCACCGGTAGGCCGTCACGCAGTCGTCCAACGCCGCGGGAAACGGATGCCCCGGCGCGACTCGATAATCCACCAACAGCGCCGTGGTGTTCATGCGTCGGGCGAGATGGGCCACCATCTCGAGGTGCGGCGGCGTCAACCCGTAGACGAAGCCGCCGCCGTGAAGATAGAGCAGGACCCGGTCTTGGGCAGCGTCACGCGGCGACAGCCGGACACAAGGCACGCCGTCTGCCGACACGGCCTCACGCCCGATGTCGGCCGCCAGTCGAACACGCGCCAGCCCCTGTTTGATCAACCACTGAGACAACGAGAGCGGGAAGTAAGCCTGGAAGAAGCGCGTGAGCGGGAGCTGGCTGCGAATTCTGCGTTCAGCTGCGGTGATGGGGAACACGAATGGAATATACCATCCGCTGCACGTGGCCCGGACTGCTGGAACGGGCCATCGCATCAACAAGATCCAGCGCGGGTGTTTCCGCGCGTTTCACGACATGGTACACATTGCCCTATCGGGCGCCGTCGCATATTGTCTCGCCTGGATTAGGGAACAGGCGGCTTGTGCGAACTCAATTGTCGCCTGAAGCAGCGACGTAGACGCCCAACGCCACCAGCGCACCACCGCTCAGGTACCGCTGCCCCGCGCGCATGCGCGCGTTCGTCCTCAACGCGTGACCGATTGGCCCAGCGAACAGGGCCACCACCAGGTCGGCCGTCGAATTCAGAAGCACGGAAATCGTGCCCAGCACCATGAACTGCAGCACCACCGAACCGTGCGGATCGACGAATTGCGGGATGAATGCCAGGAAGAACAACGCGGTCTTCGGGTTGAGCACCTCCGTCAGGACACCCTGAAGGAAGATCCGGCGCGTCGGTTCCTGCGGGACGGCCGCATCGGTGACCGACACTTCTCTCGTGAGCAGGGCCTTTGCGCCCAGGAACACGAGATACGCAGCGCCTGCATATTTGACGACGGTGAACGCAACGGCCGAGGTGGCCAGGATCGCCGACAACCCGAGCGCCGCCGCCATCACATGAAAAAAACCACCCAGGGCCGTCCCGACGGTCGAAGCGATACCGTCCCGTCGTCCACCTTTCAACGACCTGGCCAAGACATAGAAGATCCCGGGGCCTGGCGTGACGGCGAGCAGGATCGCGGCTGAGAGAAAGACACCGAGGGCGGCAAAGGTCGGCACGTAGAATCGTCCTTTTCGGCCGGAGAGTGGCGCGAAGTATAGGGAGCACCGATGGCCATGTCAAGTCCGACCGATCTGGATCAGGATCGGCGGGCCCATAAGGACTGGAGGTCGAGCGCAGAGATCCAGCCACGCAGAAGCGCAGCAGCCGGCGGCGCAGTCGACGGCGAGAGTCGAACTCGTTTCGTCTGCAACACTAGATGAGCTGGAGCTCCCGGTTGTCTTTGTCGAGGAACGCCTTCGCAACCGTGCCGCCACAGTATCGGCTGACGAGCTCGGCCAATTCGTCGAGGGCAGTTTCAACCTTCTCGCGGCCGACCGGCGGCAGGGCTTCGATGACCAGGAAGGCGTTACGGGTCGCCGGGGTCAGTTTGGTCCGGTCGGCCTCCTTCCAGTTCCAACGTCGGCAGATCGCGCCGACCTCGTCTTTGTATAGGATCTCGCCGGCGCGCGGCGCGCGGGCCTCCTTCTCGCCCAGGAGAAAGATGGCCGGTTCGTCCTCGCCGGCGCGGGTGAGCAGAACGTCGCCGACGATCCGATCCAGGTCTTCCCCGCCGACGGGCAGGATGTGCCGCAGCGAAATCGTGTTGTAGATCGAGACCAGGTTGTTGATGTGGCCGATCGTCGCACCGTTCAAGACTCTTCGGGTCAGGTTCTCGACGGACGATGGGTAGTCCTTGGGCTTCGCGCCGAATCTCCGATAGGCTTCCCGCCAGGTTGCGATCGAGGGGTGCTCGATCACCGGAACGCCGCCGAATTTGCCCGGGAGCTCGGCTTCGGCTTCGCGCAGGAGACTCGTGATTTCGGCGTTGTCGTGTGCGTTATCGATGCCGTGCAACTTGACGACACCCAGGATCAATTCGGGGAAATCGGCGAAGATCGTATCGGCGATGACCAGGTTCACGGCGTTATCCTTCTACTACATCGACTGACCCGGTTGTAACGGGCGAACGGCCCGGCCCCGGGAATTCCAGGGCCCATGGTCGCCGGACCCTGTGCCGGGCGGCCGGCGTCGCGCCGCATGTCGCGCGCCCCGGTGTGGCCGGATCAGCGGTTGATGCTCGTCATGTTCTCGGGACTGTAGCGCGGCCCGGAGGCCGTCCCGGGCGGCAGCGCCTCGTCGAGCGCCCGCAGCCGCGTCGCATCCAGCGCGATCGCCGCAGCGGCGACGTTCTCCTCCAGGTACTTCACACGCTTTGTGCCCGGGATCGGCACGATGTCCGGTCCCTGATGGAGCAGCCACGCGATCGCCACCTGCCCCGCCGTGGCGCCGATCGACTGCGCCACCTTGCGGACCGCCTCGGCGGCCTTCAGGTTGTTGTCGAAGTTCTCGCCCTGGTAGCGCGGATCGTTCCGCCGGAAGTCGCCCTCGGGGAGTTCCTCCGCGCGCTTGACCCCGCCGGCCAGGAAGCCGCGCCCAAGGGGCGAGAACGCCACAAGCCCGATGCCGAGCTCGCGCAACAGCGGGAGGATCTCGTCCTCCAGATTACGCTCCCAAAGCGAGTACTCGCTCTGCAGGGCCGAGACCGGATGAACGGCGTGCGCGCGTCGGATGATCGCGACACCCGCCTCGGAGAGGCCGAAGTAGCGCACCTTGCCGGCCGCGACCAGCTCACCGACCGCGCCCGCCACCTCTTCGATCGGCACGGCCGGGTCGACCCGATGTTGATACAGCACGTCGATGTGGTCGGTCTGGAGCCGCCGCAACGAGCCTTCGACCACCTGCTTGATATGCTCAGGTCGGCTGTTGAGGCCGCCCAGGCGTTCCCCGTTGGGACCGAGGTTGAAGCCGAACTTCGTGGCGATGGTGACCGCCCCGCGTCGCCCCTTGAGCGCGCGACCCAGCAACGCCTCGTTGGCGTGGTTGCCGTAGACCTCGGCCGTGTCGAAGAACGTGCAGCCGAGTTCAATCGCCCGGTGCAGGGTCGCGAAGGATTCGGCTTCGTCGGCCGGCCCATAGGATTGGCTCATGCCCATGCAGCCGAGGCCGATGGCCGAGACCTCCAGGTTTTCATGTCCGAGTATTCGTGTTTGCATACTACGATGAACCAGAAATGGCCTCCGGGATTGCCTGATCCTCCAGAATCATAACCTGATCATGCAGAGCGATCCGCGTCTGCCTGGATGTGGCGTGGCGCAGCCTCAACCTGGAGGGAATAATAGTCCGGCCCCTGGCCGTGTCGCCATCGCAAGCGACGACGTCAGCGCGTCGATCAACGCCAACAGCACACGGGATAGCGAGGACACGCTTTGGGTCTTTGGGGTGAAGAGTCTGGACTTACCCAATCGGACGGACGATGTCCCCCTTGGGAAAGCGAATGCCCGTGACCTGCTCGCAGACGGCCAGGAACTCCTCCTGCAACGCGGGCTGAGCGGTCGCCGGGTGATCACGCGACTCGCTTTTGTGAAAAAGGTGACGGCCGCTGACTTTGGCGTTGTCGTCCTCGCCCACGGCCAACCAGACCTGCGTCTCGAACCCTTGCTCGAGATCATCGGGGGCGCCGCGACCGCCCATCCTGGTAGGGACCCAGCCCGGGTCGACGGCGTTGGCGCAGACATCCGGCCACAGGCGGGCGACGGCTTTCGTCAGCAGCACCACGTACAGCTTCGAATCAGCGTAGCGGACTCCGCCTTTCGCCGACGCGAGCGGCTTCATGGAAGGATCCCCTTGCAGGTGCAGGCCCGAGCTGATGTAGATCAGGCGCTGCGGCTTCCGGATCAAACACGTCAAAACGTAGGGCGCCAGCGTATTGACGGCCAGGATGTCCTTGCCGGGGGCCTGGTACACACCGGCGTTGTGGATGACGGCGTTGAAGCGGCCCAGGGCGTTCACCTCCGCAGCCAAACGCTTCATCTCCTCCAGACGTGTCAGATCGCCGATCAAGACAGCCTCGGCGTCCGGCACCGCCTCGCGCGCGTCCCGTGCCCGCTCCGTATTGCGGGCATGAATGACGACCCGATGCCCCTGCTGGATGAGCGCCCGGGCGGCCAGCCGTCCCAAACCGTCCGCCGAACCTGTGATGAAGACGCGCGCCATGGCGACCGTCGGTCTAGAGTTCGGCCACAACCGGCACGATGTCTTTTC
>WBZS01001514.1_pt1 | contig 18192 bp, 20 predicted proteins | sample 5204201 | NCBI WGS metagenome assembly WBZS01 (sample SAMN12344357, study PRJNA552823) | activated sludge metagenome | biome: Activated sludge suspended growth; feature: Nitrification reactor; material: Wastewater; isolation source: activated sludge from nitrification reactor of wastewater...
TTCGCTGTGTGAGGCGCGCAGGAGTAGCACCTGAACCGACGCTCGGCGATCTGTCTTTGCGCAAGCGCGGTTGCGAGTTTTCTCGGTCTGAGGTACACCATGCCCACCTTCGGTATCACGCCCGTCTCAGGGTTTCCGCCGGTCACCGATACGGGGTTCCCGCGCTTCATCCAATGGCGGGAAGACGGAAGTGACGTCGGCAGTCGCTCAGTCGAGAACGTCAACTTCACGGGGGACGTTGCCCTCTCCGTAAGCAGCGACGGAGCGACGGTCACCGTGGACGTCACTGGGGGCTCGACGCCTGGCGATCTGCCTTGGCTCAGTGTGAAAGACTACGGCGCGCTCGGCAACGGGCGCGTGCTCACCGACGTCGGCACCACGAATGGTGATGCCACGGTGACCTCGGCCAGCGGTGCTTTCACCAGCAGCGACACCGGCAAGGTCTTCGAGGTCACGAACAACGCGTCGGTCTTCCGCTCGACGATCGCGTCGATCAACTCGAGCACGAGTATCGAGCTCGCGGCCAACGTCACCTTCACGGCCACGAACTGCGTGGCGCATTTCGGGACCGACGACACCGTCGGTATCCAGGCAACTATCGACGCGGCGATCACGGCCGGTGGCGGCACGGTGCTGTTTCCGCTGGGCATCTACATCGTCAACGGCGCACTGCAGGACACGTCGCGCTCGAATTCGCAACTGCTGTTGCCGCGCATCAACACGAACGGCGGGCCGCCCATGGCGGTGACGTTGCTGGGTGAAGTGGCACCGGCGCCGATCCCGTCCGTGGTCGCTGCGGTGGCGCTGCCTCGCGGCGGTTCGATCCTCAAGAGCACGCTCAACACTACGGGCGGCACGAGCCCGTGCTTCATTGGCGGCCACGGCCCGTCCGGCAGCGCGTCAAACTTCAGCAACGCGTACGTGACCCTCAAGAACCTGTGCGTACGTATGCCCGTGAACCCAGTCCTCACTGCGGTGGACCTGTCGCACATGGCCTGCGTCGAGGTCGACGACGTGGTGATCGACTCCGGGCAGTACCTCACCACGAGCATCGCGGAGCCGACGACCAGCAGCAGTTACGGTCTCGTCATGCCGAAGCAGAGCAACGGCGCGCACTCGCTCATCGGCGCGTGCGATGTGATCGGCTTCTACTGGGGCTACCAGTTTGCCGAGCACACGAACGGCGTCAACGTCGCTGCGTGGGGTTGCAAGCGGGCCTTCGAGTTCTTCGGACTGACCGATCACGCCAGCGTCTTCCAACGGGTGATGGCCAACCACTGTGAGCAGGTCATCGTCGCTGGCGGTGGCGGACACTGGCTTCAGATTCAGCAACTCAACATCGAGCACGTCGCAAGCGGCTGGCTAACGACGGACTACGACATCTACGACCCCAACAACAGGCTCGTGGGGGATCTGCACTGGCACGTGGTCTTGGCCAACGTGGGCAACGACGCGACGTTCACTGTCGACGGTGGCGCAAGCCTGGACATGCGCCGCGTCGGGTTCAACGGCGTCGAGCAAGTGATCTCCTCGGCCGCGCTGTCGATCGTGGGTTTCCACGCCAACAAGCACATCTACCACCCGGCGGCCGACACCTCGGCGCGCACCTGGACAATCCCGGCGAACAGTTCGGTGCCGTTCCCGATCGGTACAACCCTCACGTTCATCAACGAGAACGGGGCCGGTACACTGACCATCGCGATCACCACGGACACGATGCGCCTGGCGGGCGCCGGCACCACGGGAAGCCGGACGCTGGCGGCCAACGGCCAAGCCACGGCCATCAAGGTCACGAGCACCTCGTGGCAGATTAACGGCGTGGGCCTGACGTGAGTCGTGTCGTGCCCCTCATGATGTCGCAAGGTGGCGGCGGTTCGTCGCCAGCGACCGACCCGTACTTTGCCGACGTGTCGTTGCTGCTGCACATGGAGGGCACGAACGGCTCGACGACATTCACCGATTCGTCGAGCATCGGGCACACCGTCACCGCGGCTGGCAACGCGCAGATCGACACCAGCACGTCGCCGTACGCGGGCGGCACTTCTTGCGGCCTGTTCGACGGCACCGGGGACTACTTGTCAGTCCCCGACGGCGTGTCACTCGACTTCGGCACCGGCGACTTCACCGTCGAGGGTTGGGTGCGCGCGGCCAGCTTCGCTAACGTGCCGTTCTTGTGGCACAAGTTCGGTGCTGGCTCGGGTGCGAGCAACGGGTGGTTCATCGAGATCGACGCGTCGAATATCTACGCCGGCAAGGGCGTGGCCTCGGCCGGTGCCGACTTCGCGGCCTTCGCGTGCTCACTGACCACGGGCGTTTGGTACTACATCGCCATCACGCGCACAGGCAACACACTGGAGTGCTACCTGGGCGGCTTGTCGTTGGGTGTGTTCACGCCAGGTGGCGGCGGCATTGCAACCGACGTGGACAACACGTCACCCATGGTTCTTGGCGGTGGCGGGGCTTCGTTCTTTGCAGCGAATCACCTCAACGGACGGCTGGCCGACTGGCGTGTCACCAAGGGCGTGCGGCGATACACGTCGAACTTCACAGCCCCGGTCGTTCCTTTCCCGGACAGCGGCCCGTGAAGTTCGCCATCACCTCCTTCCGCGGCGAAGTGCCCCGCCTCACGCCTCGAGCACTGCCCGACAACGGCGCGCAGATCGCGGAGAACACGCGCCTGTTCACGGGCGACCTCACCGCGTTCAAGCAGTTCGCGCCGACGATCGGTCTCGCCAACGGCAGCACGCCGATCCGCACGATCTACCTGCTGCGCGACGCGTGGCTGTCGTGGGCCGACGACGTGGACGTGGCGCGTGGTGCCGTCGCTGGCGACGAGAGCTACCGCACCTACCTGACGGCGCCGGACCTGTACGCCCAGCCACGCTTCACCGACTACGCGCTGGCCACGACCGGTTCGCCGCCCTACCCGGTGGCGACACGGCCCTTGGGTGTGCCGAACCCTGACGCATCACCCACGACAACGGTGGGTGTCTCCCCGACGCCGTCAATCGAGGTCGTTGACCCGGGGGACCAGTTCGATACTTGGTCGTCGTCGCCTCAAGTTGGATTCCCTGGGGCGCCAGATACGACGATCAGCCTGACGATGCCGCAGTCGTCCCCGGATGTCGGGTACTACCTTGACGCCAAGGCGAACTACCCGGACAGCATCGCTTACCTCTACCGAGACTTCGGCACAAGCAGCAGCAGCAACACCGCGTTCGGGTGCGATTTCACTATGACGGGGTCTATCGCGCACGCGGCCTCAGCATCGTGGCGAATCCAGTGCACGGGGGATGGCAACGGCCCGCTCGTGGACATCGGTTACCCGAGTGGTATTGCTGGCGGCCTAAAGCTGAGCCTCGGCACGCAGACATCATGGTCAAGCACGTATTCGATTTTGCAATCCGTTGATGCGCCGCTTGCGCAGAACACGCAGTACCGCGTAGAAATCACGTACTCAGCGTCGAACACGCTGCTGGGGACTATCACTGCGTCGGTGTATCAGGGGTCTTCGTTGCTGGCCTCGGTGACCGCGTCCTCGTACTTTACCGTCGGCGGCTTCTATGGTCTTGCTCTTGCGGCCAATGACGGGAACAACGAGTACGGAACCTTGTACAGCAATGTTTTGCTCCAAGGTAGTGGGTCGACAGACGTGGCCACCAACACCGCCACGAGCTACGTGTACACATTTGTAAACGATCTCGGACAAGAATCCGGCCCAAGCCCAACGAGTTCTACTTTGCTGCGCCCAGACGGGGTCAGCGTGACGGTGACTACGCCAGTCGATGTGCCCAGCGGCGTCAGTGTTGACTACGGCGTCACCACAAAGCGCATCTACCGCGCAGCCACCGGCAACATCGGCACGGTCTTTCGCTTCGTCGCCGAGATTCCGCTCACCACCGCCGATTACGTGGACCTGCTCACCGATTCGGATCTGGGTGAGACCCTGATCTCCGAGTTGTGGGTGCTGCCGCCCGACGACCTGCAGGGCATCCTCGCGCTGCCCAACGGCATCACGGCCGGCTTCGCCAAGAATCAGCTGTGCCTGTCCGCGCAGAACTACCCGCACGCGTGGCCGATCGAGTACCGGCTCAACACCGACACCGCGATCGTGGGCATCGGCAACGTCGACAACACGGTCATCATCGGCACGCAGAGCTTCGTGTACATCGCCTCGGGCAACGACCCCGCGGCGTACAGCATGAGCAAGTTCGAGGTGCCCTACGCGTGCGTGAGCAAGAAGAGCTTCGCGTACCTCACGGGCATTGGCGTGGTCTTCGCGGGGCCGGACGGCCTCATGGCCGTGAGCGGGCCGGGCCAAGTGCGCAATCTCACCGATTCGATCTTCACGCGCGAGCAGTGGCAGGCCCTCAACCCGAGCAGCATCTTCGGCGTCGCGCACAACGACATCTACTGGATGTTCTGGGAGAACGGGTCGGAGCGTGGGTGCTACGGCATCGACATGAAGGCCAACGGGTTCGGCCTCATCCGCATGCCGTTCTACGCGAGTGCGGTGTACACCGACCCGATCGAGGACAAGCTGTACATGGTCCTCACCGAGGACAACGAGCCCGACGATCCGTTGTTGCCGATCCCGGCTGACCCTCCGGCGCACATCGACGGCAGCACGGTCTTCGAGTTCGAGGGCAACCCTTCGGTGTCGATGATCTACCGCTTCCGCGGCAAGTTGTGGCTGCTGCCGCACCCGGGCTGGCTCACGATCTTCCAGGTGAAGGCCGAGGACTACGACAACATCCTGCTGCGCATCTACGGCGACGGGGCGCAGATCGACGAACTCGTGGTGACCGAAGAAACCGAGTTCACGCTCGCTGCCGCTGACCGATACACGCGCCTGGAATACGAGGTGCTGGGCACGTCCACCGTGCGCGTGCTGCAAGGTGCCGAGGACATCACGGAGCTCGACTGATGGCCTTCGGCAAGCCGGCCATTGCCACGCCAAACAAGGTCGACCTGCGCGCGTTGCAGGGCGCCATCATGGCAACCCGACAGCGCATCGAAACACTTGAGGCCGCGGCGACCGTGGCCCTAGGGGCACCCAACGCCTCAGCCGCGCAGATCGCGCAACTGCAAGCCCAGATCAACGCCATCGTCGCGAGCTCGGCCACGCTCGGCCTGAAAGCCCCGAACACCGTGCTGGCTGGCCCGGCAAGTGGGGCGCAAGCCGTGCCGACGTTCCGCGCGCTGCAATGGGTCGACCTGCCACTGTTGTCCGCGCTCTCCACGACCAGCGCGCTCGACGAGGACGACCTCGTGCTGCTCGAACGCGCGGGCACGCGGCTGCAGGCGACGTTGGCCGACCTGCGGGCCTACCTCGACACCGAGTTCTGGAACGAGGTCGCTGGCGACTACACGGTCGACAGCGTGGACGCTGGCGGCCTCGTCGCCACCACCGGCATGAGCGGCGCGCAGACCATCTTCGTGCCGGGCGAAGACGTGCCGTACAACGCGGGCGACACCACCCGCATCGCCCAGGAAGGTGAAGCTACGGTCGACATCGTGCCAGTGTCGGGCGTGCAGTTGCTCACACGCGTGGGCACGACGCTTGCCGGCCAGTACGCGGTCGCCTGGCTCACGAAGCGCGCGCCCGACGTGTGGTACCTGTACGGGGACCTGGTGTGATCTCGAACACGGCCTTCACCTTCGAGGACCCCGAGTTCGTCGAGCGGGCGTGCAACGGGCTGCGCGCCTCGGTGGCCTCGCCTTTCGAGGTGTCGGAAATCCGGGCACAATGCGAAGCCAAGGAAGCCCTCTGCATGGCCTGCGAGGACGGGATGCTGGTCATCTCGCTCGAGGCAGGCTCGGAGGGCCTGGAACTGTTCGTGCTCCTTGCGGTGGCTTTCCGCTTCGGGGCGTACGAACGGCAAGGCGCCGCACTCGATGCAATCGGGCGCGACCTCGGAGCCAAGACCGTCGCCTTCAGGGCAAGACGACGGGGCTGGGCAAGGCGGCTGGGCCCTGAGTGGCAGCGTCGCGGAAGCGAGTTCGTGCGGAGCATTCAGTAATGGCCGGCAAAGATCGAATCGACGAGACACCGCAGCAGGCTGCCTTGCGCGAGTATGCGTCCAACCAGCTGCGCGATTACGAGCAGCGCTGGGCGCCGGTGCAGCGCGAACTGGCCAGCCAGATCCAGCGCGCGGGCGCCCCCGCCTCGGCGCAGCGCGAGATGGCCGCCGGCAAGGCCGCCACCGACGCGTCGATCGCTTTCTCGAAGACGCAAGGCGCCGTCGAGAAAGCGCTTGCCGGCGCTGGCGTGAACCCGGCCTCTTCGCGCGCCAAGCTCGCCACCGTGGGTGTTGCGGGCGACGAGGCGCGCACCCGCGGCATCGGGGCGATGGTCACCGACCAGATGGTCGACGACGCCTACATGCAGGGCCTGACCGCGCTCACGTCCATCGGGCGCGGCGAGCGCGCGACTGTCGCCTCGGGGTTGGCCAGCCAGGCGCAGACCAGCGCCCGCGAGGCGCAGACCAGCGCCGAGGTCTCGGCGATGAACCGGGCGGGGAACATGGAACTCGCAGGCCAAGCCGTCGGCGCCGGCATCTACCAGGGCTTCAATAAGCCGCCGGCGCAGACCACCGGTACCGGCATGGGCCTGTATAGCGGCATGGTTCCTTCGGGAGTGCAGATGTGAACCCACGAGCCACACCCGCCATTCCGTCCACCGCCCCGTCCGCCGCGGCGTCCTACGCTGCGCTCACGCGCGAGCAGTGGCGCAACTACGTGAGCACCTTCGTGCCCATCGAGAACCAACTGATCCAGTACGCCACCGACCGCACGCGGCCGCAGCAGGCGATGCAGGAGGCCAGCACCGACGTGAACCAGTCGTTCGACGCGCAGGAAGGCGTCCTCGGTCGGCGCCTGCGCGGCATGGGCGTGTCGCTCACCGCCGAGGAGCAGGCGGCCAGCACGCGCAGCATGGGCCTGAACCGCGCGCTGTCCGACGTGCAGGCGCAGAACATGGCTCGTGACCTGACGGTGCAGCGGCAGCAGTCGCTGCTGGGCAACCCCGCGCCCACGATGGGCAGCGCGATGGGAGGCTGACATGGCGCAACGTGGCTACGGTGTGGGTGCGTCGCTGGCAAGCATGGGGCTCGACCAGAAGCGCGAGGCCACGCAGATGCTCGAGGCTTCCGCGAACCAGGAGTCGCAGCGCAAGCAGCAGAACCAGATGCTCGAAGCCCAGGACAAGGCCGGCAAGCAGCAGCTTGGCGCCACGGTGGGCGCGGCCTACGGCAGCACTTTCGGCCCGTGGGGCACGCTCATCGGTGGCGTGGTCGGCGCGGTAGCCGGCGGGCTTTTCTGAGCAGGATTTCACGAAAATGGCCAGTCCGTACGCATCAGCAGCCCGAGGGGTCGAAGCCGGCTTCGGCATGGCGCTGCGCGCCGACGAGGCGGCCGAGGCCAAGCGCGCCCGCAAGGTGCAGGAGGAACGGCAGGCCAAGGCCGACGAGCAGTCGACCGAGGTGCACGGCCTGCGGGTGCGACAACTGCGCACCGGCATGGAGGAGCACGACGAGGATCGGGCCATCAAGGGCGTCACCGCCCGGCTGGCCGAGATTGAGCGTCAGGCCGCAGCCGCGCAGTCCGCCGGCGGCAAGGTCGACCCCGCGCTGGCGCAGGAGCACGGCGAGCTCACCGACCTCATGGCCGGCCGGGCGCGGCGTGCGCGCGGCGTGCTCGAGCGGCTGTCGCCGCAGGCCCAGACCGGTGGCGAGGCGCCGAATCCGGCCGTGGGTGCTGCTGGCGCGACCGACACCGACGTGGGGGTCGTGGCGCAGAAGGCGCGCGACTTCTGGAGCCGCGCGGCCACGGGCGAAGTCGATCCGCTGTCCACCAGCGGCCCGGACCTGCGCATGCACCTGGCCGCGGCCACCGGGGTCAAGGTCGACGAGTTGCCCGAGGTGGTGCAGGGCACCCGTGACGTGGTCACCGGCATGCAGACCGCGAACCAGGGCCTCGTCATCAGCGGCATGAACAAGGCCATGCTCGGCCGCCTGCGCGTGGGCATCGGCGGCGAGAGCCCCTACGGTGGCACTATCACCCGCAAGGAGATCATCGGCCTGGACCCGGCCATCGACGCCAGCGGGCAGGCGCACCCGAACCGCTTCATCCCGCGCCTGCGCGTGTACGTGCAAGGCGTCTCGCCCACCGGCGGCGAGATGTACTACGACGCACCGATGACCCAGAACGGCTCGACCGAGGAGGGTGACAAGGTCGTTGCGATCGACGTCAAGCGCGGCATGGACTGGATGGGCAACATGGGCTTGCTCTCCGAGATCGTGAAGCGACCCGACCTCGCGTCGAAGCTGGGCGAGAGTGACGGCGGCAAGTCGGATGCCTACATCGATCGGCTGCGCAACCTGACGCGCCCGAAGCCGAAGCTGCTGAAGATGTCTGACGGGAGTCTCATCGCTGCGTACGACGATGGCAGCGCCGAGATCGCGCGTGAAGCACCGCCCAAGGCCGCGCCGGCAGCCAAGCGCATCGAGCAGAAGAACGCGGACGGCACGATCACCACGATGGAGTGGGACGGCCAGAAGTACGTGCCGGTGAAGGGTACCGAAGGCGCGCCGCGCACGGTGAAGGCCAAGGGTGGTGGGGGCGGTGGCGGCAGCCCGGCGCTGGGCGGCGCTACGCCGCCCGGCAAGCCCGACGAGATGGTCGAGTTCTGGGCCCGCGCGGTCATCGCCGGCGACAAGGACTGGCAGGTCGGCCTCGCGCGCAGCAAGACGGGTGCAGACCTCATCGAGAAGGTGAAGCGTCGCGTGCCGATGCTCGCCAAGGAGATGGGACTCGACCCGCAGGACATCGGTACCGCGCGGGCGCAGTCGGCCGCGCTCGGCGCCACGCTGAAAGAACTCACCAAACGCGCCGAGGCCATCGCGCTCTTCTCGTCGAAGACCGAGAAGGACATGCGCACGTTCGAGCAGATCGCGCAGGAACTGCAGCGCACGAACCCGACGATCATCGCCAAGCCGATCAACGCCGTGCGTCGTGCCCTCAGCGACACCGATCAGGCCCGCCTCGACCTTGCCGCGCGCCAGATGGCCACCGAGTACGAGCGGCTCATCAACGGCGGCGCGCTGTCGGTGGCCCAGCTGCCGGTGGCCGCGCGCCTGGACGCGCAGAAGCTCGTCAACGGCGACATGCCGCTCGAGCAGGTGCTCGCCATCACCAAGGTCATGCGCCTGGAGATGGACAACGCCAAGGCGGCCGCCAACGAGTCGCGCAGCAAGGTCACCGAACAGCTGCGGCAACTGGGCCGCGGAGTCCCGACCGGCGCCCCCGGCACGCCCAACACGGGCGGCGCTGCGCCCGCACCCGCGCCGGCAGCGGCCGGCGGGCTGCCGCAGCGGCCCGCCGGCGTGCCGCCGACGGCCAAGTACAGCCCGAGCCGCAACGAGTGGTGGGACAACGGCCGCAAGGTCTGGCCGCAGTGAGGTGACACGTGGCCGGCCCTCCGACCGACCTCATCGACGTTCCTGACGACCTGGTGGACGTGCCGGCCGGCGGTGCCGCGCCCGCGCAGGACTGGCGATCGAACCCGGCCATCCCCCGCCCGATCGGCGTGGCCGGGCCGCCAGCGCCGCCCCCGCCACCGCGGCAGGTCGGCGTCATGGAGTCCATGCTGCGAACCGTGGGCGAGGCTGCGCGCGTCGCTGTGGGCCAGCTGACGATGGCCAACGCGGGCCTAACCCGGCTCTTCGCCGGGCAAGGCGCCACGGACCGCGCCTTCGCGCTGCACGAGGAGACGCAGCGGTCGATGCGGGACTACTACGCCCCGAAGCCGACCGAGCAGTTCAGCACCGCGGGCCAGTTGGCCGGCGGCGTCCTGGCCGCGCCCATCGAGATCGCGGGCGGTGGCGGCCTGCAGCACGGCACGCAGCGCGCCACCGATGTTCTCGACCGGGGCGGCTCCCTGCGGGAGGCGTCGACCGCGGCCGCGGTGACCGGCGGCGCGCGCGCCGCGCTCAACCTGTTGCCGGTCAAGGCCGGCGGGGCGGTGGGGCGCGCGATCGAGAGCAAGGTCGGTGGCGCCGTCGGCGGCGCGCTCACCGGGGGCGCCATCGCCGCCGGGGGCGGCACGGCGGCGCGTGCCGTGGAGAACGCAGCGCTGCCCGAAGGCGAACAGTTCCGCGATTTGCGCCAGGACGTCGCGCCCAGCGCCGCGGAGGTCGGCCTCGGCATGGCGTTGGGCGCGGTGCCCGGCGCCGCAGCCGCCGGCTCGGCGGCGCTGAAGGCCCGCAAGGCGAAGACGGCCGCGCTTGAGCGGCCCGAACTGGAGGGGGTGGCCAAGGCTCACGATGCCGGGTACTGGCTGACTCCCGAGGCGGCCAAGGCCGGCGCCGCGGCGCGCGGAGTGGCGATTGCCGCCGGCCGCAAGAGCGTCGCGCGGCACATGGCCCGCCACAACGAGGAGAACACCGCGCGCCTGGTGCGCCAGGACGTCGGCCTGCCCGAGGACACCCCGCTCACCCCGGAGACGCTCGCCGGGGTGCGCAAGGAGGCGGGGAAAGCCTACAGCGTGCTCGAGCGCTACGGCGAGTTCGAGACGGACCCGCAGTTGAAGTCGGACATCGCTGGCATCACCGCGCAGGCGCGCAAGATCGCCGAGGAGTTCCCGACGCTGCTCGACTCGCCGCTGCTCGACCACGCGGCCGCGCTCGACGTGCCGAAGATGACCACCACCGGCGCCATCGCTGTGGTGCGCGACTTGCGCAACAAGGCCGACAAGGCGATGCGCGGCGAGAAGCCCGACCGTGCCCTGGCCAGCGCGTACCGCGCCTTGGCCAACGCCGTCGATGGCAGCATGGAGCGCGCGCTCACCCAGCGCGTCGCGGCCGAGGGTCCCGAGGCGCAGGCCGCCTTCGACGCCTACCGCGCCGCGCGCACGCAGATCGCCAAAGCACACCTCGCCGAGGACGCGCTCACCGGCATTCCGGGCGAGGTGGACTCGGCCGCGTACGCCAAGGCCGACGAGAAGCTCGGCGGCAAGATGACAGGCGCCGGCAAGCAGGTCGCCGACTTCCACAAGCAGTTCGCCAAGCAGGGTCTCGCCAAGGCGCCCAAGGCGCCGCCCGGGGAGTGGTTCCACGAGTGGCGCATCGGCGCGCTGCTGCACGCCCCCTTCACGATCGGGGGTGCGATCGCCGGCCGCATGGGCGCGCAGCACGGCCTGGGCACCGACACGGCGCAGCAGATGATCACCCGTCGGGCGCGCAAGGCGGCCGCTGCGGAGGGCCCGGTCGAGGCCGCGCCGCCGGCGTCCACCGGCCCGGCGCCGCTCGAACTGGCCCCCGAGGGGCCACTGCCGGCGCGGCCGACCGGCGAGGCGCCCGCCAGCCCGCTGGGCGATCTCACCCCGGACTGGGAGACGGCGCCGGGCGCCGCGCCGGCGCGCGCCGTCGAGGCCGTGCCAGCCGAAGGGTTGGTGCCCGCGGTCGACGACCTTGGCGGCCCCGCCCGGGTGCGGCCGGCCGGCAGTGCCGTCGAGCAGCCGCCGGCGCGCGGTGCCGGCATGGAGATCCCGGCCGTGCCCGGCCGGCCGGACCTGCCTGAGGCCATGGTCGCTGGTGGCCCGGCCGAGGTCGCCGCCACGGAAGTCGTCGGCACGGCCATGCAGGCACCCGAGGCGGCGCTGGCGCGCAGCCAGCAGGAAGCCGCACGCCTCAAGGCGAAGACCGCGTCGCCCGAGGTGCAGAAGGTGCTCGACGAGCACGAGCGCGCGCTGAAGAAGCGGGCCGCTGCAGCCGAGGCCGAGAAGAAGCGCGCCGAGGCGGCCGCCGAGATGCGGCGCCTGGCCAGCGAGACGGCCGACCCGGAACTGCGTGACATGCTGCACGCGCGGGCCAAGGCGCTGGAGGGTGCGGAGCTCGTGCCCGCCGGCAAGGCCAAGGAGACCGAGGTGCGCGCCAAGTCGGCCAAGGAGCCGGACAAGCCGCTGCCGGTGGCCGAGGCCACCGAGGTGACGCCCGAGGTCGTGGAGGCGGCGCCGGTGAAACCCGGCCCGATGGAGACGCTCGACGTGCCTGCCGACGTGCGCCCGCCACGCACCGAGCCGCGAGTCGGGAAGGCCGGGCCCAAAGACAAGTTCGTGCCCGGCCGCGTGTACCGCGACTCGAAGGGCGGTCGCGCGATCTACCGGGCGGATGGCTCGTGGCAGGAGCTCGACTGATGGCCTTCGATCCGACCACCGCGACCCTCGACAGCGACCCGGACTCCGACAACTTCGCCGAGTGGGTGAAGCGGTCGAGCCCGGGGGTGAAGGCCTCGGCGCGCAAGCAGGCGTCCGAGGGCATCATCGCCGCGTTCAAGGCTCGCATGCCGGCGGACGACGCCGTGCGCGAGATCATGCGGCACAGCGCGAAGGTGCTGCCGCTGGCCGCGCGCAAGGGCCTGCGCCGCGCGTACGCCCAGGCCAAGCGCGCGGGCGACGTGGAGCACCTGGAGGACTACTGGGCGACCAACGCCCAGAAGATCCTGAGCGAGAAGTTCACCGGCCGCGGCGCGTGGCGCACGCAGGCAAAGGGCTGGCTGCGCAAGGCTGCCGACGAGGTCAACCGGACTGCCGGCGTGCGCGGCGACGACGAGGTGCTGGCAAAGCTGCGCGGGCTGACCGGGGGCTAGAACCCCTGCTGCATCACGCCGCAGTTCGGGCAGTACATGCCGCGCTCAGTGGCGTGGAAGAGGTCGTTGCCACAGTCGCAGGTCCAGTGCGGCTCCTCGCGGCGCACCGGGTAGACGTAGAACCCCTTCATCGCGCTGCAGCTTGGACACTCGAAGCCTTGCACGACACCGTGCGGTGCCACAGCCACCCACTCGTGCTTGCAGGCCGCGCAACGCGCTTTGCCGCTCAGGTGGGGCTGGCGCTCTTCGCGTGCCGCGGCGAGGTCGATGACTTCAGCCATCACGTCGCGGCCAGCAACAGGTACCCGGCAACCGCAGCGATCAGCGCGGCCGTGACGATCAGGCCGCCGAACGCGGGCTGCTTGGGCTCAGGCACGTCGAACGGGTTCGCCCACTGCGAGGGCGACTGCGACGTGCGCGGTGCGTGGGTCCAGCGCGCAAATGCGCGGGTGAGGTTGTCGTTCATGGCCTTGGCTTTCGGTTTTTGGCGGAGACCCGTATCTTCTCGATTGTCTCTGGCGAGTGCTTGCGGCCGGTTCTCGATGCGGACATCTTTGCGCGCGTCAATTGACTCGGCGGTGCACGCATGAGAGCGGCTTGGCGGATCTTCTCCCGTGTCACCTCGGACACCACGCAGCCGCGTCTTAGATCACCAAGTCTCGCGGACCTTTCTGGAGACGCCGCCAAGATCGCTTTTTGCGCAGCACTCCTCCTGGCCTTGACCTCGGGGCGCGCAGACGCGGCGCGCAACGCTTCGCTTTGACGGGCGCGAACATCTGGGTTCAACCTCGCCGCGATCGACGCTTGTGTTCGGCGCTCTCTCAGGTCGAGGTCAGCCGCCACACGAAGCGCCGACGCTGACATCCTGGCTCGGGTTTCAGTGCTGTGGCGAAACCCGTCTATGCCCTCACCGCCGTTGGTGCAGTTCAGTAACCGAGCGCCTTCTCTGCGCAACACGGCGATCCACTCTGCTTCCGCTTCTCGCCAGCACCGAACGCACTCTTCGAGAACGAGAATCCTTGGTGCCAAAGGCTGTAGCGCCTTGATCCAACGGAAGCGCGGCAGAGCTTCAAATTTTCTCCGCCTAGCATCGCTGATGTGCTGGGCCAAGCGTCTCTCCGGGCGTGCTTTGGTCTTGCCGACATACCGGCACTCACCGGTCGTCGGATCGAGTAGCGCGTATATGGCGGTCGTCACTTGTCGTCTTTGGCTGCGCACCATTCTGCATCGAATGAGCCGCCCTGCCACCCAGACAACCAAGGGCCACCAAGGGTCATGTGCGCGATCACGAGATTGTCCGGGCGCGGCTGGACGTCGACCAACCAGTTGAACCGCGGGTGGAGCTCGCCGACCTCGTCGTCGTGCAACCAGTAGAAGGCGTGCAGATCACGGCCGGGCCGCTCGTTCACGTCGCGCACTGACAAGCGCCTGTTGGCCGGGTGCTCGCAGTTGTACAAGACCACCGAACTCCAGTTTTTTCTTGGGTACGCGGTTTGTTTTTGGTTCACCATCTTGTACTGCTCGATGGGCCGGTGGTCGTGCTTCACGACGCTGACGGCGTGCTCGGCCTTGACCTCGGTCAGCATCTCGCGTGGATCGCGCATGAAGACCATGTCGCAGTCCACGAAGAGCGCGTAGCCGGTCTGGCACAGGATCGGCGTGAGGAAGCGGCTCACCGCAAAGCGCGTACTCTTCGGTGCGTTGCTGACGAAGTCGTAGTCCTGGCCGCCGCGGTGGTCGCCGATTCGGTACAGGAGCCCCTGGTCGGAGAGCTTGGGCGCGCACAGGAACTCGGGCTCGATCGTGCCGACAGTGACCTGGCGCAGCGTCTTGGCCGCCACCTCCGCGGCCTCGGCCTCTCGCTCGTCGTAGCCGATGAACACCCTCACTTCGGCACCACCATGAGGAAGTCGCCGCCGATGTCCTGCGCCACGACGTAGCCCAGACTGTTGAGGAAGTCGACAGCGCCCATCGGCTGCAGCCCGAAGCGCGTGGCCATGTCGCGTTTCTGCTCGACGATGATGACCGGCTTCCACTGCCGGATCGTGGCCTCGGCGCCGCGCAGCACGTTCTCCTCGAACCCTTCGCAATCGACCTTGATGAAGTCCACGTCGCGCAAGCCGAAGCTGTCGAGCGTCTTCATCGCGATGGCACCCGGGCCCACGACACGCGAGTCGCCGCTGCTCCCCTCGGCCGGTTCCACGTTGACCCAGTCTTCCTTCGCGCCCAGCGCGCAGTCGTGCAAGGTGACGGTATCCGGGTCCATCAGCACGTTCTTCGCGAAGCACTCGCGATGCGCGGCCACCGGCTCGAACGCGTGCACGTGCTTGAAGAGGTTCGTCATGTTAAACGCCCACAATCCGATATGAGCGCCTGCATCAATCGCTGTGTGGAAGCTACGGCAGGCCCTGTAGGCCGCGACCTGCTTCTTGCCCTGGTAGGTCTTGCGACCGTTCATCACGATCGGTGCGTTCATGTCGAGCCAGTCGATGAGGTGTTTCTCGTGGTCGGGCCACGTCCAGCCATGGGCGATCTTCACAGCAGCAGTCCTTTCAACTCGGCAGCCACCATCTCGGGCGTGATGGCCAACATCGCTGCGCGGCAGTGCGCGCAGCTTACCCGCGAGCCGCACGGCTCGCCACCCGTGAACAGGTTGCGGTGGCTCGCGTAGCCGGTCTGCCTGGGCGAGATGAACCCGCCCATGATGACAACCGCCGGCACGCGCACGGCAGCAGCGCCGTGGTGCAGGCCACCCTCGGGGCCGACGTAGGCCCGGCACACCGATAGGATGGCCAGGGTCTGCCGGAACGAGGTCGTCATCACCTGGCGCTCAACGCCCAGCAGCCGGTCGCCGGCACGGAAGCACTGCAGCAGCGGGCCGACGCCCTCGGCGTCGAGGATCTTGGCCAGCGCGCGCCAGCGCTCGAAACCCCAGTCCTTGTTGCGGTGGCCGATGTCCTTGACGTTCGGCTCAAGCATGATGCACCCACGGTACGGGGCTGCGAACGCGATCTCGGCCGAGGTGAAGACGATGTCGGCTGGCTCGGGTTGGTAGTCGCGCCACGTCCAGTGCGTTGGGGATTTCGCCTTGATGTACGGGCGGTGCCCGGGGCAGTTAACGAGGCGCTGGAAGCGAACGCCGCGCAAGGGCCGCTGGATGAGGTAGGGCACTCCATCGAAGAGATCGGAGCGCACGGGGCGCCCGACCTGGTCGGTGATGAGGATCGGCTGGCCGGTGCGCTGGTGAGCGCGCTTCGCCTCGCCGATGGACATGATCTGGTCCCCGTAGCCCACTACGGCGTCTCCACGAGTACGAACTGCTTGCCTCCCGCCGCTTGATCGAATTGCTCTTGCCACCACTCGGGCGGCCTCACGCAGGTGTGCAAATTGCGGCCGTCAGCGAAGAACTTCTTGGCTTCCCGCGAGCAGAAGCTCGCCCACACGCCCGTCTTCGCGTAACTGAAAAGCCGAGCAACGAACTCCGGCACTTCTTCAGGTACGAGATGTTCCACAACGTCGGAACAGACCACGAGGTCGAACTGCCCGGTCGGCAGCGTGCTGGTCGAGAAGACACCGTCCGTGGCGAAGGCCGGGTCGTAGAGCGTCACCGCGGCGCGCGGCAGGCCCAGGTAGTGGTGCAGCTTGTGAGGTGAGCGGTACGCGTCGCCGCGGCCGCTGCCGAAGTCGAGCATGGTCTTGGCGCCAGTCGATTGCACGAACGTGCGAATCGACTCCTTGTGCTTCAGGATGCTGAGACCCTGGAAGTTGCCGTCCGCCGTCTTAGCGAGCTCCTGGTACGCGGGGATGAGGCTGTCCATCACGTCCTCCGGTACACGCCGATCCATTCACCGAGCGGCCCGTCGTTCGTAGCGCGCTCAAGCGCAAACCCGTGCTCGCGCACCGCGGCCGTGATGTCGTGGGGAACCATCTTCGAGCGCGAGTCGACGATCACAGCGCCGGCCGGCGGCAGGCGCACGACCATGGCCAGATGGGTGTGCATCGCCAGCCGCTTGGCCACCGCGCTCGGGTCGCGCAGCTTGTGCAGGATGGCCAGCGCCAGCGTGATGTCGTACTTCTTCCGGGGGCACCAGTCGTTTGCGTCGCCGACCTCGTACAGCGACGCGAAGCCGCGTGCCAACTGGCGGGCGTGCTTCACGCGCTCGGGCACGAGTTCGATCCCGTGCACGTGCGCGGCGCCGTGGCGCAGCATCTCAATGCCGATGAGGCCCTCGGCGCACCCGAAGTCGAGGATCGTCCTGTTGTGGCACAACTCGGCAAGCCACGGACGCAGGCCCGTCATCTGCTGCTCGAAGGTGCGGTCGCCGGGGGCGCCCGGGAAAGAGAACCATCCGCTCACTGAACCATCCTCCACGCGAGCCCGTCGCGCATCTCTCGAATCGTAAACTGTCCGTCGGCCAACACCCGGAAGAAGTGATACCGCTCCTCGGGCTGCATCCAGTAGATCGCGCTCATCGGCGACACGCGGAACGGCACGCCCATGAGCGCGCCAATGATCGCGGCCGCCGAGGAATGCGTCACGACCCCACGAGCGCGGGCAAGATCCTCGGGCAGCGTGCGCTGAATCTTGACCTTGTCGGGGTTCCACGGTCGGACCTTCACCGGCCACGGCTCGCGCGACAGTTCGGTCATGGTCTCCTGCAACCACGTCGGGTAGTTGGCCGTCGTGCGCATGAAGAGGGGCGACTGCTCGATGACCAGGATGAAGCCACTGCGCTCGCCGGCCCACGGGGCGATCTTCAGGCCCAGGTTCTCGAAACGGTCGCCGGTGGTCTTGGCTGCGCGCACGCGCTCCGCGGGCAGCTGCACCGCGTTCTTGGTCACGCGGAACTGCACGGTGCCGTGGATGTCCGAGCCGCCGCGCACGACATCGAAGTACGAGTTGTCGATGAAGTAGAAGTCCTCGCGTGCCTTCAGCACCGCGCGCCAAGCCGCGAAGTTCTCGTCCTTGATGCCGAAGAAGACGTGGCCACTGGCGTCCTTCGGGGCGCCGGCGATGAAGGCGTTGCAGATGTCCACGGACTTGGCCTTGGACGGAATGGGATGAGCGGTCAGCGCCATGTCGGTCCCCAGTTGGCGGCAGCCATCCGCGCGAACGGCTCGCCTGTTGCGACCTCCTCAAACCCCCACTGCCCGTGGCTCATGCGCTGCAAGGCCTCAACCCTGTTGCCGCGCCAGCCCTCGCAGATCCAGTGCGGCGCGTGGTGCTTGACGGGGATGCCCTCCACGAGAGCCCGCACGCCTGAGCCGCTCGACCAGACCCACACCTCGCGCGCTCCGCGCAGGTCGTCGGTGAGCGGCACCTTCGCGACGAAGTTGCCCGGGTGCAGGCGCAGCTTCGCGTTGGGGATCATCTTGGCGATCTTCTCGGCCCACTGTGGAGGGCTGGCCATCGCGCTCGAGCCGATGCCACGTTGGCCGCACACCAGGATGTACCCGGTCGGGAAATCGCGCATCTCCTTGATCGGGAAGCCGAGCTTCGAGAAGCGGTCCTCGGTGCCTTGCGGGAACCAGCCCGAACCATTG
>WBZS01001516.1_pt1 | contig 18181 bp, 19 predicted proteins | sample 5204201 | NCBI WGS metagenome assembly WBZS01 (sample SAMN12344357, study PRJNA552823) | activated sludge metagenome | biome: Activated sludge suspended growth; feature: Nitrification reactor; material: Wastewater; isolation source: activated sludge from nitrification reactor of wastewater...
GACGAAGGGCGCGAAGCGCTCGCCCAGGCCGTAGACCTGCTCACCGACTGCGAGGCCGAGCTGCTCATGGACGAAGCGCCCGTTCCTGGCGTCTTCGATCGCGCCGATGCCGCGCGGCCCGCTGGAGGTCAGCACCTGGCCGTCGGCCTCGAAAGTCAGCGCCCAGGGCGTGGTGCGCTGAACCCGCGCCGTCAGCCGCCCGCTGGTGAGCGTGGCGCTCTCGGCATCGACGTGGGCCTGGGCCGCGGCGCCGTCGTCGACGGCGAGCTCGAAACGCGGACCGCGTTCCACGGCGCCTGCGTGGTACGTGATGCGCAGGCCGATCACATCGGCCTGAGGAGACCAGAACGAGAGCGTCAGCAGACCGCTGTCGAGCGTATCGCCCCGGTGGCGGATGGGCCGACACGGCGCGTACACGGTGAGCCGACCGTCGGCGGCCTCGCAGGCGTCGACGCCGGCCGGATGATGGGCTGTAACGCCCTCGCGCTTGAGCCAGTACCCGTTCGTGAACTTCATCGTGACCTCGCTCCCGGATCAGGCGATCCAGTCGTAGCCGATCGCGTGCAGGAAGGCGCGCGCCATGGCGGTGTGCCCGACCACGGTCGGGTGGATCCGATCCCAGGCCAGCCCGGTCGGATGGATGTGTTCCATGACGGCGTCGAGCGCCGCCTGCGTGTCGACGAAGATGGCGTCGTGCGCGGCAGCGACGGCGCGCATCGCGGCGCCGTACCGGTCCATCGTCGCGCGCATCGGATCGACGCGGTTCGGATCGAGGACGTAGGGCGACATCAGCACCAGGCCTTTGAGTGTGGGACGGGTCTGCGCCACAAGGCGCTCGAGCGTGTCGCGGTAGGTCTCGAGCGAGACGTGTTGCTCGACCTGCCAGGGCGAGTCGAACTGGCGCCAGACGTCGTTGATGCCGATCATGATCGACAGCCAATCCGGCTGCAGATCGAGCACGTCGCTCTGCCAGCGGGCCGCGAGGTCGAGCACGGTGTTGCCGCTGGTGCCCATGTTGACCACGCGGATGTGGCGCGCGGGATACGTCGCCTGGAGCAGGCCGTCGACCAGGCTGACATAGCCGCGCCCGAGCGCGCCGAAGAGCCCCTCGCCGATCGGTCGGGCGCGTTCGCAGTCGGTGATCGAGTCACCGATCATCAGCAGTTTGCAGGCAGGCGGTAGCAACAACGTCATGATCGTGGGCTCCTGGCTCGGTGCAGTGTCCAGCTTAGATGCAACAGCCCGGATGATAGCAGAGCGGTCGGGCACGGCCGACGCGGCGGCTGAAGGCGCTACAGGAGAAACGCGCGGCCGGCCTTCGCCGACCGTGGCACGCGCGAGGGATCTTGTGCAAACCGGAGATGTCTGTAGGCTCAAACGCGGCGCGGCTGAGGAGTCTGATCGGAGATCCTGCGGCATGAATGCCGCGGGCTCATTCGCGCGCCCTGGTGTCGGACGCCCGGCGCTCAGGATGACATGAAGGTGAAGGGCGACCGAATAACGCAGGTACCGGGTGGCTGAGCACGCCGGTGAACGTATCGAGGCCGGCGCGGGCCGGCCTCGCCATCGGTCCGCAGCGGCTTAAGCCACTGCCTTCTACACCTGGACGTACACCTTGGCTTCGTTGTCGTTCGCCGATGACACCAGCGCGCCCAATCGATCGAGGACGCCGCGATCGACCATCTGGCCGCTCGGGGCAACCAATTGACCGGTGCCGGTCACCAGGTCGCGAGCCAGGATCATGCCCTCGTCGAGTTCGGAGGGATGCAGCTTGAGCTCCGATTTGGCCTGCTGCTGGCGGATCTTGGGGCGTTCGTCGAGGTAGCGGCGGAACTCGCGCAGGATCGCGGGATCGTAGCGCTTGCCGTCGCTTTGCTGCAGCGTGGCGTAGTCCTGATACTTGAGGTACCCGGCCACGACCGCCAGCACGCGCGACCCGATCGGGATCGCCTCGCCCATCAGCCCGTCCGGGAAGCCCTGGCCGTTCCACCACTCGCCCTGATGGCGCACGATCGTGGCGACGCGGCGCAGACGCGGCACCGTCGAGAGCAGGCTCTCGGCCACGAGCGCGCTGTGGCGCAGCATCTCTTTGTCTCGGTTCTCGAGCTGCAGGTTCGACTTCTGGATGACGCTGTCGGGCAGACCGAGCTGACCCAGGTTATGAAGCAGCGCCGCGATCTCGATGTTGCGTTGCTCCTCGAGCGGCAGGAAGAGCGCGCGAGAGAGCCAGCGGGCGGCATCGGCCATGTAATGCGACTGACCGGCCATCGTGCTGCTGCGCACCTCGAGGAGGTTGGTCAGCAACCGGATGACGTCGAGGAAGTTCTCTTCGAGTTCGGTGTTCTTGCGCTCGATCTCGACCGTGCGCTCGGCGACTTTGCGCTCGAGGTCGTCGTTGATCTGGCGCGTCTGCAGCGACTGGTTGATCGTCGACTCGTACAGACGCCGGTTGTCGCACAGCAACTCGTGGAAGCGGACGCTGTCGCGCACCAGGGCGCGCAGCTGATTGACGTCGACGGGCTGGATGAGGAAGGCGTAGATGTGCGCCTGGTTGACCGCCGCCGCCATGTCGGGCGAGTCGTCGGCCGGGCACATCAGCACGCGCACGACGTCGGGCCAGCGCGCCCGGACGGTCGAGAGCACGTCGATGGCCGAGAGCGGCCCGGCGACCGCCATGTCGACGATCACGAGCGCGATCCGCTCGCGCTCGAGCACCGCGAAGGCCTCTTCGGTGCTTCCGGCCGCCACGACCCGGTAGCCTTCGCGGCGCACGGCGAGTGTCAGCGGCAGGTTTTGCGCATCTGTTGGGGCGAGGAGCAGGACGGTCTGGCCGATCATGTCACTTGGCCTGGATGTCGGGCCGCCGCCGGCTCCCCTCGCCGGCGTCGGCCCGCCACGCTATTCGTTCACGGGTCGGACACGCCCGTCGGTGGGATCACTCCTTCCGACGTATCACCGTTAACGGCCGGAACAAACAGTTTCTTTAGCGTGGTTAGAGAATTCAAATCGGCTGTTGTCGCATTTCGGGCGGCGGCCAGGTTCTGGGCCTTGACGGCGTCCGCCAGCTCGCGGCGCAGCACGCGGATCTCGCGCGGCGCGTCGATGCCGACCTTGACCCGGTCGCCCTCGACCGACAGGATCGTCACCGTGATCCCCTCGCCGATCAGGAGCCCGTCACCGATCTTACGCGTGAGCACGAGCATGGCGCACCTCCGCGCGAACACCGACCGTCACCGACTTCTCATCGGCTGCGGCGTTCGGGAACAGGCCGACGGGCTGGGCCACGGGATATCCGGCGCCCGACTGCACCACCTGGCGGGCGACGCCCGTGCGCTTGTTGAACGCGACCGGTCCGAGCAGGTTGGCCGTGACCTTGAGCGGATCGTTGACGATGGTCAGCAGCACCAGCCAATCGAGCTCGCTGGCGCTGTTCAGACCGAGCGCAGCAGCGTCCTCCTCGGACACGCGCGGCTGATAGCCGGGGGCCACCAGCTCGGGATGCACGACCGGCAGCGAAAGACCGGGCTGGTCGAGCGACACCAGCAGTTTTACCGGGCGCATCTCCTCGGCGCGGCGCAGCAGGAAGCTCCGCCAGTCGGGGCAGCCGATCAGGCCTTCGGGCAGATGAATCTGTTGTTCGAGCAGGGTCACGGGTTGTTCGGCCGAGTAGGGTTGATCGGTCAGGACGATCTGAACGCCCTTCCCGCTCGCGACGTCGATGGCCAGCGGGCCAAGCAGGTTGGCCGTCACCTGAAGCGGCTCGGCGTGCACGTTAAGGATCGCCAGCGGCAGCAACGCGCCGGGCTCGGTCAGGCCGGCGGCGGCCAGCGCTTCGGCGGCGCTGTCGAGCGAGTAGCCGGGGACCCACAGACGCGGGTCGACCACCAGGAAACTCAACGTGGGTTCGTCGAGGCTCTCGAGCACCGCGATCGGCGCGGCGTCGAGGTCCTGCAGCAACCGGAACCGGCGCCACTCCGGGCAGCCGATCAGGCCGGCAGGGAAATCAAGCGGTAGAGATTGTTTCTTCATATGACATCCTGTCTTCGTCGACCACGAAGGGCCGCATGCCATCCATGGCCGTCAGAACAATCAACCGAGGAAGTCGAACAGCGACTGCGAGACCGCCTTGCTGGCGGTCTGCAGCACGGCCTGATTGACCGTCTCGGCGTGTTGCAGATTCATGATCGCCTCGGCCATGTCGACGTCCTCGGTCGACGACAGAAGCGATTTGAGCGAAAGCGAGACCTTCTCCATCCGGTCGAGCGCGGTCGTCAGCTCGCGGGTGCGCGCGCCGTTCGTCGTGCGCGCGCCGTTGACGCCGTCGAGCGCGGTCTGCAGCTGCCCGAGCGAGGCGCCGACTGCCGTGCCGTCGTCGGCGTTGAGCGCATCGCGCAACGAAAGCAGCGCGTCGAGCGTCGGGCGCACGACGGCGTTGCCGTCGACGTTGACCTGCAGGCTGTGGCCGGGCTCGATCAGGTTCTTGATCGGGCCGGCCGTGTTGGCCACGTTCGACGTGATCGCCACGCCGTTGAAGGCGTAGGGTTCGGTGTTGATCGAGAACCCCGAGAAGATGTAAGCGCCGCGATAGGTCGTGTTGCCGATGCCGACCGCGTGCTCGATCAGGCCGTTGATCTCGTCGGCCAGGCCCTGGCGTTCGGCGGTGCCCAGCGTGTCGCCGCGGCCCTGGAGCGCGACCTGGATCGAGCGATTGAGCGTGGTGACCAGGTCGGCCAACGCGCCGTCGTTGATCCCCAGGCGTTCCTGGCTGACCTTGCCGGTGTCGACGTAGGCCTGGTGCGTGGTGACGGCCGAGCGCAGCTGGATCGACTTCACCGCGACCTGCGGGTCGTCGGACGGCGTCTCGATCTTCTTGCCCGAGTTCGCCTGGCGCCGGTACTTCTCCATCTGACTGGCCGAGAGCTGCATGCGATCGATCGCATGCTGGACCTTCATTTGACTGGTGATACGCATCGCGGCCTCCGTTAGCGGCCCACCAGGCCGGTGTTGTTGATCAGCCGGTCGAGCATTTCGTCGACGGCGTTGAGCACACGCGCGGCCGCTTCGTAGGCCTTCTGCGTCTGCATGAGGTTCGCGGCCTCTTCGTCGAGCGAGACGCCGCCGACGGCCTGGCGCTGCTGGTCGAGCGCGGCCGCGACGGCCTGGCGATCGGAGTAGCGCGTCTCGGCGTTGCGGGTCTCGAGCGCGAGCGACCCGACCTGGGCCGTGTACGCGGTGCCGAAGGTCGCGGTGCCGCCCGACATGGTCAGCGCGCGCTGCAGGTTCGCGAGCGCGATGGCGTTGTTGCCGTCGCCGGGCGCGTTCGGGTTCGACGCCGCGGCGATGTTGGCGACGTCGGCGACGATGTTGGCGTTGAGCTGGATCGAGAGCGCGTACTGGCCGCTCGGGTCCGCGGCGGGCTCGAAGAAGTTGCCGCCGAGGGTGGCCGAGTTGAGCCGGTAGCCGGAATTGTGCTGGGTGTTGACCTGGGTGATGACCGTCTGCGCCAGCGTGTTCAGGCCGTCAAGTTGACCCTTGACGATGCGATCCCGGGCGTCGAGGATGCCGGCGATCTCGCCGGTCGTGCCGTTGTAGGCCGTCGGGGTCGGGGTCTGCCACTGCACGGCCAGCAGGTTGTCGTTGGCCGGGTCGACCACGGTCTGCAGTTTGAACGTCGACGTGCCGACGATCAGGGCATGGCCGTTGATCGAGGCCATCACCGTGCCGTCGGGCTGGTTCGAGATCGTGGCTCCGGTCAGTTCCGCCAGGCGGTCCGCTAACCGATCACGCTGATCGAGCAGGTCGTTCGGCTGCTCGTCCCGGCCGACCACTAACGCGATCTCGCCGTTCAATCGCGCCATCTGGCTGGCCACGTCGTTGACCTCGTCGACGCGTTGGTCGAGCGCGATGTCTTGTTCGCCGCGGGTCGCGCGCAGCTGTTGGGCCCGGCTGTTGAAGGCCGCCACCAGATCCTCGGCCCGGCCGCGCAGATCGCCGCGCATGGCCGTGTTGGCCGGGTCGGCGCTGAGCGCCTGCCAGCTGTTGAAGAACGCGTCCATCTTCCCCACCAGGCTGTTGGCGCCGGTCTCATTGAGCAGCGATTCGACCTGGTTGAGGATGTTGCGCTGGACGTCGTACTTGCCGCTCTGGGCCAATTCGGTGCGGTAGCGGCCGTCGAGGAAGTCGGTGCCGAAGCGTTTGATCGCCTGCACCTGCACGCCGCCGCCGAACTGCCCCGGGCCCCAGCCGCCGTTGAGCGACGGGGTCGGGAAAGCGACGCCGTTCTGGTACACGACCTGCTGCCGCCGATAGCCGGGTGTGTTGGCGTTAGCGACGTTGTTGTTGATCACATCCAGCGCCTGCTGGTGCGCACGGAGCGCCGAGCTGGCGATGTGGATCCCGAAGAATGCACCCACGACGATATCCCTCCTCTCCCCGTGCGGCTCAGGCGAGCAGCCGCGCCAGGGCGTTCTTGATCACGCGCGCCCATCCGAAGAGCGATGGGCCGCGCAGGATCACGGGCAACAGCATCATGCCGACACCTCCACCGACATGGTCAATCGCGGCGCGGCGACCGGTTGCGGCCCGTAGACCGGGACCGGCGTCGCCAGGTTGAGCAGATACGAGCGCGTCGCCTCGAGCCGGTCGAGCGCGATCTGGGCCAGCGCGCGATTGGCCAGGCCGAAGTCCCGCAACTGGCTCGCGATCGCCAGGATGCCCTCGCGCAGACGGCTGAAGCGGGCCGCGGTCTCGGCATCGACGTTCGTGATCAGGGCCAACAAGGTGGCGTCGCCGCCGTGCGCGCGCGACCAGGCGCCCAGCGCCGTGACCCGGTCGACCTCGAGCACGTTGAGTTGCTCGAGCGCCTCTTCCTTCTGGCGCACGGCGCTGCTCAATTCTTCGAGCGCGCCGACGATCAGGGCCTGGCGTTCCTGCTTGGTCAGGGTCAGCAGGTGCTGGTACAGCCGAAACTCGCGCGCCAGGATGCGCTCGATTTGTTCCAGGACGGCTGCGGCTTGCTGTTGGGTCATAGGGAGGTCAACCTATCCTTGCCGTGGCTCCGCGGTCAGCCGGTGACTGCGGGCAATAACTTGGCGGCCAACGCTTCGGTCGGGATCTTGTACGTGCCGGCCTGGATCTGGCTGCGCAGCGGCGCAACGCGGTCCTCACGCACGTCGGGCAGGTTCGACAGGGCGGCGCGCGCCTTGGCGAGCTCGACGCCGCGATTCGAGAACTGGGCCTGGTCGGGCCCGCTGACGCTGCCCGCGGCCTGGGTCGGCGCCGCGGCCTGCGTGGCGCGCACCGCCCGCACTTGCTCGATTCGCTGGATGTCGTTGCCGTTCGGCTCAATCTTCATAGTTCATCAACCTTCACTAAACCCAATCCCCACGGTTCCCAACCAAGTTATCGTCCGCACTACCCCTTACTTCAGTCTCGTGGCGTAAAGCGAACCTAAAGTCAAACCGATCTCCAATGTTGGTTGGCCAGTCAGGCAGTCGACCGGTCAACTACTTGGGCGCTCCAAGCTCAGCGCCCTACGCCGTTCGCCGTTCGCTCTTCGCAAATCAGCCGCGGCGCATCTGCACGGCCAGACCGACCATGGTGTCGACCTGCTGAAAGGCGCGCGACGACAGGCTATACGCGCGTTGCAGCGCGATCAGGTTCGACATCTCGGCGGCCATGTTGACGTTGGAGCCCTCGAGCGCGCCGCCGTTGATGGCGCCGAAACCGGCCGCGCCCGGGTTGCCTGCCACGGGCGCCCCGCTCGGGTCGCTCTCGAGAAACAGGTTGCGGCCGTAGCCGATCAGGCCGGTCGGGTTGGCGAAGCGCGCCAGGCCGATCTGGCCGACGCGCGCCAGCGTGCCGTCATCCTGGAGCACGTCGACCGAGCCGTCGCGGTTGACCGTGATGCGCTCGTCGGGCGTGTTGGCCGGGATCGCACCCTGCCAGATCAGACGGTAGCCGTCGCCGCTGACCAGGTTGTTGTCGGCATCGCGCGTGAACTGGCCGTCGCGCGTGTAGGCCGTGCGCCCGTCGGGCAGCTGGATCGGGAAGAAGCCGTCGCCGTCGATGGCGAGGTCGAGCGAGCGGCCGGTCGTCTCGAGCCGGCCCGACGCCAGCAGGATCTGGGTGCCCACCGGCTGAACGCCGTTGATGTTCGTCCGGCCGTTGAGCAGCTCTTGAAAGTTCATGCGCTCGCCGCGGTAGCCGTAGGTGTTGATGTTGGCCAGGTTGTGGCTGACCATGTCGACGCCCAGCATGCGCGCGAGCAGCGCGGTGCGCGAGGCGACCAGGAGCGAAGAGGTCGAAAGAGTCGGCATCACAGCCTCCCGAGGGTAGAGATGACCCGCCCGAGCAGGTCGTCCTGGGTTTGCACGAGCTTCTGGGCCGCCTCGTACGCGCGGTTGACCTCGACCATCTGCGTCATCATCACGGTCGGATTGACGTTGGATTCTTCGAGGTAGCCCTGCACGACCTGCCCGTAGTCGATGCTGGTCGGCGCGGCCGCGGCGCTGTACGTGTTGGGCAGATCGCCGACCAGCTCGGTGCGGGGGTCGGTGAAGGCCGCCAGACCGAGCGTGGCGAAGGGCGGGTTGTCGTCGGCCCGCAGCGAGCCGTCGGTGCCGATCACGATCATGCCCGTGGCGGGCAACGTGATCCGCTGGCCGGCGTCGTCGAGCACGAAGTAGCCCTCGGTCGTCACCAGGTTCTGGTTCGAGTCGCGCAGAAAGCGACCGTCCTTCGTGTAGCGGACGCCGTTCGGGGTCTCGACGGTGAAGAAACCCGGTCCTTCCAGCGCGACGTCGAGCGGCTCCTCGGTCTGACGCAGCGCACCCATCGAGTAGTCGGTGACGGGCTGGATCAGGTCGACGCCGAGCCCGATCGTGCCGTAGTCGGCCAGACGGTTATTGAAGCTGTTCGGGTACTGCGGCAGGTCCTGCACGTCGGTGTTGCGCCAGTCTTCGTTCGCGGTCAACAGCGTGCGAAAGCCCGGCGTGTCGAGGTTGGCCAGGTTATGCGAGATCAGGTTCTGGCGCGACAGGTTGGTGATCATCGCCGAAGCCGCGGCGTACAGGCCTTTGATCATGAAGTCGTTCCTTTCGCGCTCAGCGCTTCTTGCCGACGTTGAGCCAGAGTTGGACCTCTTCGCGCGAGGCGCCGAGGTGGCGGGCGATGTCGAGTTCGCTCATCCCGCCGGCCGACATGGCCTGCGCGGCTCCCAACCGATCCGCGTTCTGTGTGACCGCCGCGGTCTGTGTGACCGCCGTGCTCTGTGTCGGCACCGTCGCCGGGCGCAGCGCCAGCAGCGTCTGCAGACCGCCGTCGAGCGCGGGCGTCGCCGGGGCCGGACGCCGGGCCGAATCGGCGGCGGCGCGCAGGCCCTGTTCGGCGGGCCCAAGATCCTCGGCCTGGGTCGGCTTGCCGCTGGCCAGGGCGGCCTCGCGCGCCAGGGCGACGAGGTTGAGCGTGTTGCTCAGCATCGAAGACGAAATCCTAGACATGGACCATCCCTCCCTCGCGCGCGTCCTCGCGTGCGGGCTGTTCATCACGGGCCGTGTGCCGCGAGCGCGGCACGCGTCGATCTTTCACGTTGGCGCCCATGGCGGAGCGCATGTTGAGCACGGCGCGCGCATGCAGCTGGCACACGCGCGATTCCGAGAGATCGAGCACGGCGCCGATCTCTTTCATCGTCAGCTGCTCGTGGTAATACATGGCCAGCACCTGCTGCTCGCGTTCGGGCAAGCCGCGCAGCACGGTCGAGAGCTGATGGCGCAGGTCGTGCTCGTCGAGCTGCTCGGCCGGATCCGGCTGCGCGTCGTCGGCCAGGAGTTCGTGCAGCGATTCGTCGCCGTCGTCGCCATGGCTAAGCGTGTCGAGCGAGACCATCACGCGGCCGGCATCCATCAGGGCCTGGCGCAGGTCGTCGTCGGTTAGGTTGAGGTGGCGGGCCAGTTCTTCGTCGCTCGGCGCGCGGTGCAGCACCGACCACAGCTCGGCGTAGGCGCTCTGCACCTGGCGCGCGCGGCGGCGCGCGGCGCGGGTCAGCCAGTCTTGAGCGCGGAGCGCGTCAAGCATCTGACCGCGGATGCGCAACGTGGCGTATGTGCTGAACTGCGTGCCGTGGGTCGGGTCGTAACGATCGACGGCGTCGATCAGGCCGAGCAACCCCTGCCCCGCCAGGTCTTCGTACTCGGGCCCAAGCGCGGGCGAGAAGCCCAGGCGACCGAGCACGTAGTGCACCAGCGGCACATAGCGCAGGATGATGGCGTCGCGGCCGGCGGCATCGCGGCTCTTGAAGTAGCGCTTCCAGAGCGCGGCCTCTTCTTGCGGCCGGTTCTCGATGTCTTTGGTCGTCATGATTGGCTCCCTCGCGCGATTCGGCCGCCGGTCAATACCGATCCGGCTACGCGCTCAACGGGAAACTGGCCTCCTGATCTCACGCTTGCACCTCGACGTTTCTGCCCAGGGCGGAGCTCTCGTTCGCCGACGCCTTCTCCAGCTCGGCTTTGCGCGCCGCCAGCAGCCCGTGCGTCACCATCCAGTGCACGGTCCAGGAGACCGCGCCCACCGTGGCCGTTGCGAGCAGCGCCTGCACGAAGGCCAGCTCCGCCGGCGTGCCCGTAAGCAACGACACCCCAAGCACGGTGGCGCCGGTCACGCTGGTCACGATCTGCGCCCCGGCGAAGATCGCCTCGAGCAGCACCGGCCCGCGCGGTTTGCGCGCCGCATCGGGTTTGGCAGCTTCGGTCGTTTTCTCGGCAGTGGTCTCGTCGGCCATCGCCCCGCCCTTTCTGGCTCATCAGTCGATCACCAGCCGCCTTCGAACAGGGCGTTGACCAGCCGCGTCGGCTGGGCTGGATGGAATTCGTCGAGCACCCGCGGGCCGGCGCTGTAGTACAGCAGCGGCAGCTGAGTGCGCAACGCCAGGTTGAAGACCCCACCCAACGTGCCCGTCTCATCGAGCTTGGTCAGCACCAGGCCCTTGAGGTCGAACACGCCGAGCGCGGCGTGCGCGCTCTTCAGGTCGGCGTCCTTGGCGGTCGCCGGGGTGGTCAGATAGGTCAGCCGGTTCGGCAGCGCCGCGAGCAGATCGTTGAGCTCATGCAGCTGCTGCGGCCGGCGGACGTTGACGCCGGGCAGATCGACGATCACGAGATCGGCATCCTGCTCGGCGGCCACGGCCTGCGCCAGTTCGTCGGCCGTGTAGGCGACCCGCAGCGGCAGACGCAAGGCCTCGGCGTACATGCGGGCCTGCATGATGGCGCCCGCCCGATACGTGTCGGCGCAGACCCAGGCCGCGCGCAGGCCCAGCCGCCGCGCGGCGAGGTGCGCGAGCTTGGCCGCGGCCGTGGTCTTGCCGGCGCCCGGCGTGCCGACCAGGCACACGATCCCGCTGGCGAGGTTCGGGCTGGGCGCCGGCGCGATCAGACGCGCGGCCAGCCGGTTGCCGACAAAGGCCTGCACCTGCTCGGGCTCGAGCAGGGCCTTGGCACTCAGCGACTCGAGCGCGGCCTCGAAGTGCGGCCGAACCAGGTCGACCTCGACGCCCTGCTCGATCAGGGTCGCGTACAGGTCGGCCACCGCCGGGCTCCAGGTCTCTTCGGGCAGCGCCGAAGCGCCCGCCAAAACCGGCGCCTCGTCATCGGGCTCGGCCTCGATCACGTCGAGGGACTGCGACCCCGTCTGCACGGCCAGTGCCGGCGGCGGTTGCGGCACGGCGCGCCGGGTCTGCAGCGCGGCCCGAACGGCGCCGGCCAGGGCGGTCGTCAGGCTCGCCGCGGGCGCGGGCGTGGTGGCCGGCTCCTTGAGGTCGGCGTTGCGTGACGATTTGCCAGACCCGGAGCGCAGGCGTTCCATCACCCGCTGCTCGGCGTCGTTGAAGGAAGCCTGCGGCTGCGCGACCGGCCGGGTCGCGGTCTGCGGCGCCGCGAGAGCTCGGGCGCTGCCGCTCGAGCGCCCGAGCGTGACCGGCGGCATGGCGACGACCTCGACGGCCGGCTTCTTCCACACTTCCCAGGCCGCGCCGCCCGGGATCTGACGGACCGACACAATCAAGGCTTCAGGCCCAAGCTCGTCTTGAATGCGTTCGAGCGCGGTCAACATGTTGGGGGCCTGATAGGTTCTGGCTTGCATCGTCATCTCCCTTACGCGGCCGGTTCAACCATGCCGTGGGCTTGGACCGGCGTGCCGGTGCTGATCTCTGAGAAAGCGAGCACGATCAGGTTGGGCAAAGACCGCTCGATCAATCTGCGGAAGGCGAGCCGGAGCTCGCGCGGAACGAGCAGCACGGGCGTGTACCCCTGCTGCGCCAGCGTCTCCATGGCCGCGCCGGTGCCCGCGATCACGGCCTGAGCCGTGCCGGCGTCGATCTGGAAGCCGAAGCCGCGATCGGCCGGGCCGAGCGACGCGCGCAACTGCGCCTCGACGTGCGGCGCGAGCGTGATCACGTGCACGCGACCGTCCTGCGCGCGAAACAGGTTCGAGAGCGTGCGGGCCAGCGTCTGGCGGCAGGCTTCGGCCAGCACATCGGGGTCGCGCGTGACGCGCGCCGAGTTGGCGAGTACTTCGAAGATCGTCGACAGGTCGCGGATCGGCACGCGTTCGCGCAACAGGTTGCGGAGCACGTCCTGCACCTCGCCAAGCGTGAGCTGCTCGGGCACCAGACCTTCGACGGCCGCAGGCTGTTCGCGCTTGACGCGGTTGATCAGCTCCTGGACCTCTTGCCGGCCGAGCAGACCCGGCATCTGCGCGCGCACCACCTCGGTGAAGTGCGTGCCCATCACGGTCAGCACGTCCACCACCATGCAGCCGAGAAGATCGGCGCGCGGCTTGTCGGCGTCGGTGATCCAGATCGCAGGCAGCCCGAAAGCCGGGTCGGTCGTCGGCGCGCCGTGCAGATCCTGCGCGCCCTCGGGGCCGAGGATGGCCAGCTGGCGATCGATCATCAGCTCGCCCTTGGCGACTTCCTCGCCGCGGATCTTGATCCGGTACGACTGCGGGCTCAGGCGCAGGTTGTCGCGGATGCGCACTTTGGGCAGCACCAGGCCGTACTCGGCCGCGATCTGCTTGCGGATGCCGGTGACGCGCTTCAGCAGGTTTTCGGCGCGGTCTTCGCCGACCAGCGGGATCAGGGCGTAACCGATCTCGAGCTCGAGCGGATCGACGATCAGCAGACCCGCGATCTCCTCGGGCCCCTCGAGCGCGGGCGCCGTCGGCGCGGCCTCGGGCGGCGCGAGCAGCGCGATCTGCTGATTGCGCCACAGCCAGTAAGCCGCGCCGCCCAGGCTGAGGCCGACGATGATGAAGGGCACGAAGGGCATGCCGGGCACGATCGCCAGACCGCTGATCATGACGCCCACGATCGCCAGCACGCTGATGTTGCTGAGCTGGCTGACGACGTTGGAACCCAGCGACGACTCGCCCGAGGAGCGCGTGACGATCAGGCCGGCGGCGGTGCTGACCAGCAGCGCCGGGATCTGGGTGACCAGACCGGAGCCGACGGTGAGCAGCGTATAGGTCTGCAGCGCCTCGGTCAGATCCATCCCGCGCATCAGCATGCCGACCGCAAATCCGCCGATGATGTTGACGACCACGATGATGATCGCGGCCGTCGCGTCGCCGCGCGTGAACTTCGATGAGCCGTCCATCGCGCCGTAGAAGTCCGCTTCGGCCTGGATCGCCAGGCGCCGCGCCCTGGCCTGCTGCTCGTCGATCAGACCGGCGTTCATGTCGGCGTCGATCGAGAGCTGCTTGCCGGGCATCGCGTCAAGTGTGAAGCGCGCCGCCACCTCGGCCACGCGACCCGCGCCGTTGGTGATCACCACGAACTGGATGATCATCAGGATCACGAAGATCACGACGCCGACCACGTAGTTGCCGCCGACCACGAAATCGCCGAAGGTCGCGATCACGCGCCCGGCGTCTCCGCCCAGCAGGATCAAGCGCGTGGCGGCGATACTGATCCCCATCCGCAGCAACGTGATCAAGAGCAGCACCGACGGGAAGGCGCTGAACTCCATCGGCTGCTTGATGTACAACGACAGCAGGATCACGCCCACCGAGAGCGCCAGATTGGCCGCGATCAGCAGGTCGAGCAGCAGCGGCGGCAGCGGCACGATCATCAGGCCCAGGATCAGGATCAGGGCCACGACGAGCACGGCGTCGCGCGAGCCTGTCAGGGCGCGCCAATCGAACCGCGGGAAGGTGGGAACTGAAGTCGTCATGATTGCTGATTGCTGATCGATGATTTCTGATTGGCTTTCAATGGCAATCAGAAATCATCAATCCCCAATGACTACTCGGGCACGCTCGCCCCCTTCGGGCGTTTGAGGCCGTACACATAGGCCAGCACTTCGGCCACCGCGAGATAGAGCTGCGGCGGGATCGGATCGTCGATGTCGACCAGGCGATAGAGCGCGCGCGCCAGCGGCGGGTTCTCGACGATGGGCACGTTGTGCTCACCGGCCACCGCGCGGATGCGCAGCGCCACGCCCGACACGCCCTTGGCCACCACGGCCGGCGCGTCCATGTCGTCGCGCTTGTATTTCAGCGCCACGGCATAGTGCGTGGGGTTGGTGATCACGACATCGGCCTTGGGCACCGCCGACATCATGCGTTGGCGCGCCATCTTGCGTTGCTGCTGGCGGATGTAGTTCTTGATCTGCGGGTTGCCTTCGTTCTGCTTGTACTCTTCCTTGACCTCTTGCTTGGTCATCTTGAGCGACTTCCACCACTCCCAGCGCTGGTAGGCGTAGTCGGCCACGGCCACGATCACGTACGTGCCCGCGACGCGCCAGAACAGATCGAGGGCCAGGCCGACCCAGACCGTCACGGCATCGCGCAGCGGCATCTGGGCCAGGGTCGGCAGTTGAGCCGCCTTGCCCTCGAGGAAGGAATAGGCCACCCACCCGATCACGAGCAGCTTGACCGCGGCCTTGAGCAGATTGACCAGACCGCTGACGTTGACCAGCCGCTTCAGACCCTGAAGGGGGTTGAGGCGCGAGCCGTCGAACCAGGGCCGTTGACTGGCCCACACCAGGCCGGTCTGACCAAGCGAGGCCGCCACCGCGACGGCGGCGATAACGCCCACGATCAGGCCCAGATCGCCAAGCGCGGGCAACTGTCGACTCCAGGCCGCCGTGATCGCATCCGCCGGGCCGGTCTCGGTCGACTGCGCGACAAGCGGGAACGATGACAGCGTCTCGCGGATCGCTTCGCCCGCGTGCGCGGCATAGCTGCTGCCCGCCGTGTTCAGGATCGTGGCTGCCGCCATCAGCACCGCCGCCGACTGCAACTCGACCGAACGCGGCACCTGGCCTTTGCGCCGGGCTTCGGCGAGGCGACGTCCGCTGGGGGCTTCGGTGCGTTCCTGAGACATCTCACATCCCTACCAGCCACTGCATGCGCGGACCGATGTCGCGCACGAGGGACGTAATGCCGGGCAAGATCACGCCCAGCGAAGCGATCAGGGTCACGAGCACGACGCCGACCTTGAGCGGTCCTTCAAGGAAGAAGACCTGGATCTGCGGCGCCACACGCGCCAGCAGACCGAGGGTGAGGTCCGCGATCAGGCTGGCAGCCAGCACGGGCAACGCCAGGGTCAGGCCGGCGGTCAACAGGCTCTGGGCGAGCGCCAGCAGGCGCTCGAGCGACAGTTGCGGGAAGGGGCCGGCGACGGGCATGGCCCGGAACGTCCCGGCCAGGCCGAGCAGAACGAGGTGATGGCCGTTGAGCGTCATGAACATCAGGCTCGCAAGGATGAGATAGAGCTGATCGATGGCGGTGCTGGCGCTGTCGAAGGCCGGGTTCATCACGCGGCCGGAGGCGAAACCGCCGCCGGTGCTGACGTACTCGCCCGCGGTCTGCACCGCGCCGAAGGTCAGAGCCGCGACAAAGCCGATCGCCCAGCCCAGCAGGAACTCGCGCGCCAGCGCCGAGCCAAACGCGAACAGGCCAAGGGGCTCGGCCTCGGCGCCGAGCGGCGCCCACGGCACAAGCAGCACCGTCAGCAGGATGCCGAGCGGAATGCGTACGCGGTTAGGGATGGCGCGACCGGCCAGCACGGGCACCTGCACGGCGGCAGCCATGATCCGCGTGAACGCGAGAATGAATACTTGAACCTGGGCCAGTGCGATGATCACGTGGCGTCTCCTGCAAAACAGCATAGGAGAGCGCGCGAGCCGGGTCAGTAAACCGCCGATGAACCGGCGCTAAAGCCGAAGTTAATTGCGAGGGTTCGGGCTCAAGTGGACGGGCAAGCGGTCGACTCGCCCAAAGGCGGCGTGAAGGTTGAGGAAGTTCAGGCGTTCTTTATGGCAGCGGCGGCCGAACATCGGTCTGTCCGGCGCCGAGGGCTATCACAGGTTAACAGAAAAGCGCCAGCCCGGTCGGGGCTGGCGCTCTGAAAGTCCTGAACTGTTACGGGTTGCCGTGGCCGCCGCTGTCGTCGCCGCCGTGGCCGCCGCTGTCGTCGCCGCCGTGGCCACCGCTGTCGTCGCCGCCGTGGCCACCGCTGTCGTCGCCGGCGTGGCCACCGTTGTCGTCACCGCCGTTGTCGTCGCTGCCGTGCCCGCCCTTGTCGTCCGTGGGGGCCGGGGTCGGCGTCGAGCCATCGACCGAAGTTGGCGCCGGGGTCGGCGTGACGTCGTCGCCGCCATGGCCGCCATGACCGTCGTGCCCGTCGTCATCGCTGCCGTGCTGGCCGCCGCTGTTGTCATCATCGCCGTCGTCGCTGCCGGCCTTCTCGATCTCGCGGGCCACCACGCTGCCGTCGGCCTGCGTGACGCCGTGGACCTTGACCAGGTCGCCGACTGCGATCGTGCCCTTGATCTCGCCGGTCACGGTGACGGTCTTGCCGTCGACCACAAAGACGTTGCCGTTGATCGCGGACACGGTGCCGGTGAACTCGATCTCCCCGGCCTGTTGGGTGCTCTTAGGATCGCGCGTCTTGTCGGCGCGTTCGATCTCGCGGGCCACCACGCTGCCGTCGGCCTGGGCGATGCCGTGGACCTTGACCAGGTCGCCGACTGCGATCGTGCCCTTGATCTCGCCCGTCACCACCACCGTGATCCCGTCGACGATGAACACGTTGCCGTTGATCGCCGAGACCGTGCCCGTGAATTCCTTCTCGCCTGCCTGGCGCGTGCCTTGCGGTTCGCGCGTCGTCTCGGCCCGCGGCGTGCGGGTCAGATCGGGCTGATGCGTCGCGCGGGCGTCCGGCACCGACTCGATCTCGCGGGCCAGCACCGAGCCATCGGCCTGGAGTGCGCCGTGGACCTTGACGTTCAGGCCCTTCTGCGGCTGGAATTTGACCTCGGTCTGCGCCGTGATGATGACCTTGCGGCCGCTCACCATCAGCACTCCGCCGTCAAACGACTCGATCGTGCCGATGAATTCGACTTCCTGGCCCGCGACGGCGGTCGCCGTCACGCCGGGCATCGGCGTGCTGGTCGCACCGGGCGTAGCCGTGTCGTCGGTCGCCATCGCCGTGCTCGTCATGCCGGGCGTGGCCGTGTCGTCAGTCGCCATCGCCGTGCTCGTCAGGCCGGGCGTGGCCGTGTCGTCGGCCCCCTGCTGGGCGACCGCGTCCACGGCGCCGTTGCTGGCCGGCTGATTGCCGGAGGCCGGCAACGCCATCGGCGCACAGGCCGCCAGGCTTAGTCCTCCAAGCACGACGGTGCTGCGCCAGATCCAGGTGAAGTGCTTCGACGTGTTCCGGTTCATGTTTTTCTCTCCCTGCCAGTTTCGTTTTTCTTCTTGCCGCACTCTGTTGTGGAGAGGTCGCACTGGGCCGTGTGAAGTTATGGGCCGGAAAATGAGCCTTTTCTCATATAAACGACCGGTGAGAGGAGAGCGTCGCGAGACCGCAAACGGTCCATCCATCTCAGCAGATTCACCGAGGTCACGACTCGCCGATGCGCCAGATGCAACGCACATGGTGGCGGCAAAAGACAAGCGCAGGCCCGGGTGATCACCCGGGCCTGCGCTTGTCTTCCGATCTGCAATGGGGAGGTTCAGTTCAACCGCGGCGGCCGTTGCGCGTAAAGGTCGAAGAACGCCTGGCTGACCCGCGGGTCGAAGTGCGTGCCGGTGTCGCGGCGGATGATGTCGATCGCCGTGGCGTGCGAATAGGGGGGCTTGTAAGGACGACGCGAGCGGATGACGTCATAGGCATCGGCCATGG
>WBZS01001517.1_pt1 | contig 18176 bp, 15 predicted proteins | sample 5204201 | NCBI WGS metagenome assembly WBZS01 (sample SAMN12344357, study PRJNA552823) | activated sludge metagenome | biome: Activated sludge suspended growth; feature: Nitrification reactor; material: Wastewater; isolation source: activated sludge from nitrification reactor of wastewater...
CGACCGCGGTAACTTTCCCCGCCTTCTTCAGAATGCTCTTCAGGGCATGGAAGATTTCAGTAATCCAGCGAAGGCCTTCGGTGTAGGTCTTCGCGCCGATCGGCATGATCATGAATTCCTGGAAGTCGATCAGGTTGTCTGCGTGCTTGCCGCCATTGATGATGTTGGCCATCGGCGTCGGGATTACAAATTCCTTATTCTTGTGGATCTTGCCGATGTACTTCCACAACGGCATTTTGCTGACGTTGGCACCGCACAAGGTGATGGCCATCGAAGCGCCGAGCAGCGCATTGGCGCCGAGCTTGGATTTGTTGGTGGTGCCATCCAGAGCGATCATCGCGTCGTCCAGCTCGCGCTGATTGAGGGGATTCTTGCCCTTGAGCAATGCAGCGATCGGGCCGTTGACGGCGGCCACGGCTTTGAGCACGCCCTTGCCAAGGTAGACCTTCTTGTTGTCGTCGCGCAGTTCGCAGGCTTCGAATTCACCGGTGGACGCGCCGGACGGAACGGCGGAACGGGCCATGAAACCGTTGTCGAGTGTGATGTCGACTTCAACGGTAGGGTTGCCGCGCGAGTCGAGAATCTGGCGGCCGACGACTTTGGTGATCTTGATGAACTTGGCGGGGGCTGCCTTCTTGGCAGGAGTTGCCTTCTTGGCGGGAACAACCTTCTTCACTGCAACAGCCTTCGCGGCAGGCGCAGGTTTTTTAGCGGGGGCAGCTTTCTTGGGGGTTGCAGCTTTTACGACCTTGGCCATGTTTGTACTCCATGCGAGAAGTTAGAAAAAAACGTGAGGCAACGACAACAGTGTGACTATACAACGGAATACTCGAAGATTTGCCAGCGTATTGGCAAAGACGACCTCCTTGTCTGCCAAAAATACCACAGCACCGGCACGCGTTGACGTCCATCAGCCGGTTGCTTGTTCGTCGGCCGATACGCCAAGCGGGTCGTCTGAATCCGGGTTGATAATGCCAAAAGCCGCCGGCATGCGCGCATAGAAAACCCGGATGCCCTCGGTGCGGACGAGCGCCAGCAAACGCTCAATCTCTTCATCGCCGGCGATGAATTCGACTTCGATCCCGGTGCTCCCGGCCAGCTCGAAAAAACGCGCTTCCTGCAGGAAATGGTGTCGTCCGAAACTGCCGATGGCGCGAAAGGCCGATCCACCCTGCATACCCAGTGCACTGGCCTGCTGCAGCAGCCATTCCCAAAGAAGGACGCCGCGATGCGTCTGCTCTTCCGCAACGTAGATCCTGAGCAGCTCGCCTGCCCGATCCGACTTAGGCATACCTCGACCTCCGCTTCACGTTGAACTCTTGAACAGATAAATGGTGGCGATGCCGGCGAAGGTCATCACGACAGATCCGACGACATGCGCCGCAACAGCCCCCAGTGCCCAGGTAACTCGGCCTTGTTGAAGCAGCGTCGTAATCTCGGCCGAAAACGTCGAGAAGGTGGTCAGGCCGCCGCAAAAACCGGTGATGATCAGCAAGCGCCACTCGGGAGAAATCGCCGAATAGGTCGCGAAGAATGCAATGCCCAGTCCGATGACATAGGCACCGATCAGATTGGCGGCCAGGGTTCCGGGAGGAATGGTTGGGAAAAGACTGTTGAACCTGGCGCCCAGCTGCCAGCGCAACAAGGCGCCGAGCGCAGCTCCAAAAGCAATTGCCAGAATCGACTTCCACATAGTCCCTACCTGAATACTTGACCCTATCGGCGCTTCAAGAAGAAACACCACCCTTTGCCCTCTATTGATGGTGAATATAACACCGGCCTACGGCGTTTGAAAACGCACGCGGGTCGATGCCTTGCCCCAGAACGAATCTATCCACAAAAGCTGTCGACAAAACGGTGGGGATACGGTGAACTGGCCGTTCGAATCCAGGCAGGTCACAGAACGGCAGGCACTGCTCAAAACAGATGCAGCACGGTCTCTGCCTTCGTCGGATCAGCTCTTGCCCGATGCCGCGCTGCGCAGCTCGCGTCGCAGCACCTTGCCGACATTGCTCTTTGGCAAATCCGTTCGGAATTCGACATGGCTGGGTACCTTGTAGGCGGTAAGGAGCTCGCGACAGTGCGCGACGAGTTCCGTCGCTGTCAACGCCGAATCCTTCTTGACGACAAAGATTTTCACCGCTTCGCCAGACCTCTCGTCGGGTACGCCAATGGTGGCAACCTCAAGCACCCCGGGATGCATCGCCACGACGTTTTCAACTTCGCTGGGAAAAACGTTGAAGCCGGAAACGAGGATCATGTCCTTTTTGCGGTCGACGATACGCACATACCCTTTGCTGTCCATCACCGCAATATCGCCGGTATGCAGATATCCATCGGGCATCAGAACGCCGGCAGTCTCCTCAGGCCGGTTGTAGTAGCCTTTCATGACCTGCGGTCCGCGGATGCACAGCTCGCCGCGTTGTCCCAGCGGAACATCGTCGCCATCGTCATTGCGAATCACGACTTCGGTTGATGGAATCGGGAGCCCGATCGAGCCGGTGTATTCAGCGCAGTGCAAGGGATTGATCGTTGCCGCGGGTGAGGTCTCGGTCAGGCCATAGGCTTCGATCAGCGGCAGTCCGGTGGTGCGTTTCCATTTCTCGGCCACGGCTTGCTGCACGGCCATGCCACCGCCCATAGACAGCTTCAGCTTGCTGAAATCCAGCGCTTTGAAATCTTCATTGTTGAGTAACGCATTGAACAGGGTGTTGACCCCGGTGATGACGGTGAACGGATACTTGGCCAGCTCCGCAACCAAGGCCGGAATATCCCGTGGATTGGTGATCAGCAAGTTGCTTGCACCAATCTTGACGAAGGTGAAGCAGTTCGCCGTCAAGGCAAAGATATGGTACAGGGGCAAGGCGGTGACAATGAATTCTCCACCCTCGGTGATCACCGGTTTGATCCAGGCATGCGCCTGGGCCAGGTTAGCCAGGATGTTCCGGTGGGTCAGCATCGCGCCTTTGGACAGACCGGTCGTGCCGCCCGTGTATTGCAGAAAAGCAAGCGAGTCATGATTCACACCGACCGGGCTGACGTCAGACTCGGCGCCCTTGGACAGCGCGGTGCAAAAACCGACGTGGAAAGGCAGGCGCCACGCCGGCACCATTCTCCTGACATACTTGACGACAAAATTGATGGCCGCGCTTTTCGGGAATGTCGACATGTCGCCCAGCCGGGCCACCACGACATGCTTGACCTGTGTCCGGAAAATAACCCGTTCCAGCGTATGCGCAAAGTTTTCAAGTATGACGATGGTTTCAGCTCCTGAATCCTTGAGCTGATGTTCCAGCTCGCGCGGCGTGTAGAGCGGGTTGCAGTTCACCACGACATACCCGGCACGCAGGGCGCCGAACATGCAGATAGGATACTGAAGGATGTTGGGCATCATCAGCGCGATCCGCGAACCGATCGGCAGTTTGAGCACCGCTTGCAGGTAGGCGGCAAAGTCGCGCGACCGCGTGTCGAGTTCGCCGTAGCTCATGGCGATGCCCCTGTTGATGTAGGCGATACGGTCACGGTACAGCGAGAAGCTTTTCTCGAACAAGTCACCCAGCGACTGAAACTCGTTCGGATCGATTTCGGCAGGCACGCCCGCTTGATAACTCTGTAGCCAGACTCTGTCCACTTGCCATCCTCCGAAAGCTCAGGGAATGATGTTTGTGCTTTGATTTCCCCTGATTGCAGTCACGATGAAAGTCCTACGACCCACTTCCGGCGATGCTATTCCATTCGGCTAGTTTTGGGAAGGCTCCGAACCCGAAGCGCGCCGGCCAGTACCGAACGGTCCCGAACATTGCCGATAGCCTCAGTATGTTTCAAGCAAAGAGGCATCGGCGAAGATCAAGGCCCCGCGCACCGCTTTGCCTGAAGATACGGCTTCAAGCGCCCGGCAATAGCCGGCGATCTGCGTGCGATATTCTTCAAGACGCGCACTGTCGGTTCCCGAACTCTTGTAATCAAGGATCCAGACCTCCGCATCGAACTCGACCAGGCGATCGATCCGTAGCAGTTCGCCCTTGCCCGTCGAGATCTCGACTTCGTTCCACGCGCGACGATACAAGGCCGGGTTGAAGAAGCGTTGCAGTGCATCTGCGGCCAGCAGCCGCTCGGCCGCCGGCAGCACACGCCGGTAGTCGCCCTCGTCAAACCCGAGCTCCTTCCACCAGCCTGTCCGCTCTGCCCCGGCGGTGCGTCGTTCGAGCAGGGCATGAAACAAGATACCGAATCGGGTGGCGTCATCCGCCACGCGCCGGCGTTCACCGATCTGCGGCAAGGGCGCGTAAACCGCCGTTGCGCCAGGCCGGCGTTTTTCGCCGGGCGCTGCACAACTCACCGGCAAACTGTCGCCGTACGCCAGTCCGTGTGCCGATCCTTCTCCCGAATCGACCAATCTTTGCAAGGCCGCTTCGATCAGCCGGTAAGGCGTTCGCCCTCCCGCCTTGCCGTTCTCGATGCCGCTGGCAAAGAAGACCTGCCGCGCGCGCGTCATGGCGACATAGAGCAGGTTCAACTCCTCGCGCATCGCGGCCGCACTTTCTGCTTCGAACAGGGGCTGCCGTGCCTGCCCGCGATCCGCCTTGCGTCCGTAGAACGAGACGTGCCGCGGGCCTGAAGCCTGGGCCGGCCAATCGACCAGCACGTCCCACGCATCCTGCGAGCGTGGCGCGGAATTCGCTCCGAGCAGCCAGACAATCGGCGCTTCCAGTCCCTTGGCACCATGCAGGGTAAGAATCCTCACGCGTCCCGCTTCAACACCCGCCGGCGCCTCGATCACGCCCTGATCCGGCGCGTCGTTGGCGTCGGCTTCACGGAGTTCGCGCAATTCGTCGATAAAGCGCGGCAGGCTCGGATAGCGCGCGCCGTCGAGTTCAAGGGCGAGCAGCAGCAAGGCCCGCAAATTGGCGAGGACGCTCGCGCTGGCCGCTTCCGGCACGGCCCGACGATAGCGAGCCAGCACTTCGCCTTGATGAAAGAGGCAATCCAGCAGGTCGTGCGCCGGCAGGCGATCGGCGGCCAGCAGCCAGCCTTCGAGCAAACGCGCCGCACGCACCAGATGAGGCGACGCACACCCTTGCGCAACGAGCGCCTGGAGTCGCTGCCACCAGGTCGATTCCTGACGCGCCGCGAGGTGCATCAGATCGTCATCGCCGCAGGAAAATATCGGTGAACGCAGTGTGTGGGCGAGTTTAAGATCGTCCACCGGTGTCACCAGAAATTCAAGCAGCGCCACGCAATCGCGCACTTCGAGTGCCGTCAGCAATCCGCCGCGCGATCCTGCCGCATAGGGAATGTTGGCGGCGCTAAGCGCCCGTTCGTAACACGCCAGATGCGTTCGCGTGCGCACGAGCAACATGATATCGTCGTAACGGGCGGGGCGTTGCTGCAGGCAACCATCCGCGCCTTTCTCCTCGATCAGCCAGGTATCCACGATGCTGCCCAATTTTTCGGCCAGACATTCGGCTTCCTGTCGCAAGCGACGGTCTTCGGGAATGCTGTCCGGTTCGACGAGTGGATTGCGCAAGGCAGTCACGCCTTCACGTCCAACCGGATTTGCATCTTCCGCCTTGCCGAACAACGGCATCAACTCGACCCGGCCCGGCAATTCGCCAGCCAACGAGGTCTGCTCGCGGTACGGTGCAAAGCTGGGCTCATTCATGAAAATCGCATTGACCACGTCGATGATCGGCTGGGCATTGCGCCGCGAGGCATCCTGCTCGCAACGCAGCGCGCCAAACGACTGCGCGAGGAAATCGGCGGCTCCTGAGAACAGTTTTGGCTCGGCGCGACGAAAGCGATAGATCGATTGCTTCGGATCGCCGACCAGGAAGATCACCGGACGCTGCGAGTCCGAATACGCCGCCAGCCAGGCCATCAGAATCTGCCATTGCAACGGGTTGGTGTCCTGAAACTCGTCGAGCAGCACATGACTGTAACGCGCATCCAGGCGGGCCTGCAGAAATGCTGCGGTTTCTTCGTCGCGCAGCAGCTTGAGCACACTCCATTCGGCATCGATAAAATCGATCTGCCGTCGCGCCTTCTTGAACTCTTCGACATGCGCCAGGAAAGCGGCAAACACCGTGCAGGCGTCACGATTGAAGGCGAGAATACGCTCCGCCGTCTGTTGTTCGAGACAAACGATCACGCGCTCGCCGAGCCGGCGATGCAGTTCGATGAAACGCGCCGCACCTTGCGGCGTGTAGCGCTGATCAAGGGTGCCTCCCGCCTGCTTCGCGCGCAGCGTGCCTTCCTTGATCAGGAACACGGAACGCAATCCTTCGAAGGACCTTGCCCGATCCGCGTCATCCAGCGCCATGCGCAGTTTCGCGGCCGCGTCCTGATCGCTCTTGAGCTTGCTCATTTCAAGGAAACCGAGATAGGCCTGAAATTCCTGCTGCCATTCACCGGCAAAGAATTCACCGAGGGCCTGGCCTGTCTCTCCCGCACCGGATTGCGCTCGCAACCCAGCGACGATCTTTTCCGCCGTGCCCGATTCCGCATCGGCGTATGCCAACCATTCGCTGCGCCGATCCATCGCCCGGACAATCAGCCGCTTCGTCGCGTCGAGCCCCGCCTCGTCCAACAGCCGGACAAAAGCCTGCGTAACTTCATGCGCAGGCATCTTCTGAAGACTGCCGGCAAAGGACTGCCAGAGTTCGTCGAACAACCGCGAGTCGGTTTCGACCAGCATCGCTCCGGCCAGATTCGCTGATAACGGCGCCGCATCGACCAGCTGCAGAAACCAGCTGTGAAAGGTATTGACCGCCAGCCCGGACGGTGCGGTCAGCACCCGCTCGTACAGCCCGCGTGCGGTACGTATCGTGGACGCCTCGGCTTCGTCGGTCGCGCCAACCGGCACCCCGCGTTCGGCCAGGAATTCGATGACCTGCGCTGCGCTGCACGTGGCCAGTTGGTGCAACCAGTTCACCACGCGCTCTTCGATCTCCCGCGCTGCCTTGCGCGTGAAAGTTATCGCCAGAATCTCGCCCGGCGCGACGCCGGCCAGCAGCAGACGCACGATGCGTGACGCCAGCAGCCAGGTCTTGCCGCTACCGGCACAGGCTTCGACGACGACGCTGCGTGAAGGGTCGAGGGCGCGCAGAATCAGGGCAGCAGCGTCAGTCACGGCGCGTCAAACAAGCTGTGCAGGCATCGTCATTCATTCGGGGATGGCGGCGCCAGACACTGGAACATAATCCCTTCGGCATAGTCCGCGCATCTCGCACCACTGGCATACGTTGTCGACTCCCTGTGCCGGGAGTCTGGCGCCTGCGTATATCGACGCCACGACGGTTTGCAGGCGCTGGCCCTGTGCGTCGGCCGCAGCCATCAAGGCAGCCTCCTCATCGCCCGCCGCAACGGCCAGTACACGCTCGTCGTCGAGTGCAACATAGGCGGCCTTCACGGCATGGCCATGCAGCAGCACGTAGGTCGGGAGCTGAATGTCGTCCTGCAGTCTGTCGCGAATCGTCTTGGCCGCCTGCGTCTTGTAGTCGAGCAGAAAGGCGCGATCGGTATTCGTCGCCCCCGGATTGCCAAGATCGATTCTGTCGATGCGGCCGTAAAGCTCGATGCGACCATCCGTGCATCCAGCATCGTCCAGCGCGAGTATGCGGCTAACCCGCGTTTCGGCCTGCGACCAATGCCAACCTTGCGCCTCCTGATCGCGTTGCCAATCGAGATAGGCCACCAGCCGCTTGTCCCAGCGCAGGCGCCAGCCCGTCACCAGGAAATCGTCATCGACCGCCGGCGCGAAGACTTCGGCAACGCAGTCTTGCATGGCTGTCAGCGCCTGATCCTCAGCGAGCTCGGCGAGCACGGGATGGCGCTCGTGGAATCGCTCCAGAACGCGATGCACCAGCGCGCCGTAGTCGCGCTTGGCCATCGCCTCGCTGACCTCGTCCATTTCGCCCAGCTTGAGCACATGGCGGGCAAAGAAAAGGTAGGGGCAAGCGACCAGGCTGGCATAAGCGCTCACCGAAACGCGATGCGGGATAAGTTCAGGCGGGACAACTGGCGCCGCCATCCCGCTATTCCGCGGCGCCGTTGCCTGGTCTACCGCAGGATCGCCGCGCACTGGCAACGGTGGCCTCAGCAGGTCGTCCTGCCAGGCCAAGCGGTGCAGGGTCGACAATAGCGCGAGGTCGGGCGCCAGCAGATTGGCTTCGCCGTCCTGTTCGGATTGCCAGGTCACGGTGACCTGCGGCACGGTGGCAAGCAGCATTTCGAGATTGCGGCGCAAGTCGCGCTCGACGTCGTCGCGGGTGCGTAATCCAAGCTCCCGCCGGACCGATTGATTGAAGAACAGCCCATCGGCTGTCGGCGCCAATTGGCGTGCATCGCCGCCAAGCAAGAGAGCGGCCTCGAAACCGCGCATGCGGATAGCATTGAGCGGGGTGAGCACGATCGGGCTGCTGATGCTGTCGTCGCAAAAATTTGTTGACTCGAACTCGCGGTTCAGCCAGTCGCGCCACGCGGCAAAGGCAAAAAGCACTGCGCTGTCTTCAAGTTCCTGGCGTCGCAATTCGAGCAAATCGATCAGCACCTTGCCGGCGGCATCCTGGCGCAGTGGTTCCAGTGCGCCCAGCGCTTCCAGCGCCTTGAGTAGCCGGGCGATCCAGCGCACCAGCGGGGCGGGACGCGCCAGCAACAGCGTCGCTGCCGCCTCGACGCGATCGAGCAGGCCCAGCCCCAGTTCCTTCGCGGCGGCACGCGCGTCGTTGTTTTCGATCAGGCAACGCCGGAAACGCGACAAGCCGGATTTGGCCGATGCCGTGCGGATTGCCGTTTCGAGCGTGAATACCGCCGCCTTGCGCATGCCAACGTCACAGTCGGAAAAGACGAAGGGCGACTTGCACAGGTCAAGCAGATCGCGGTGGTAGGCGCCACCGGCAACCGTTTCAATGAGCGCATCGACCGCCGCCGCCGCGCGGGACGTCGAAAGTTTCCAGCCGGTTTCGTCGCTGACGAGCACGTTCTCGCGTTCGAGCAGCGCACGAACGCGCCGCGCCGTCAGCCGATCCTGCGAAATCAGGACGATGCGCCGCTTGCCCGCCTCGAGCCACGCGCCGATTTGCGCCACCGCAAACGCCGCCTCCTGCTCCCGGCCTGTTGCCGGGACGAGTTGCAAGCGCCCGATCAGTGGGCTTTCCGTGCACTTCGTCGCCAGCTCGATGGCCCGGTCGAATAATGGTGTGACGGACGATGAACCGCGCAAGGCTGATTCGTGGCTTTCCTCCGGCCAGGCTGCGGCAAGCGTCGCCATCAGTGGCGAAGCGCATGCGCTGCGGGGCGCCGGATGAAATACGAATAGGGGTTGCACCTGCCCGTAGCGCAAGAGGAAATCGTGTTCGGCCGGATCGAGGGACTCCTCGGGAGCGGCTTTGAGCAGAACCAGCAGCGGATGTGACGACGCATTCGCCAGCGCGACCTGTTTCGCCAATGCGGCCAGACGCATCCGGTAGACGGCCGTCGTATCGGGCCGCCCGGCTGATGCCTGCGCACGCCAAAGTTCATGCACGACACGCGCCTCAAACGCCAGCGGCGCAGAGACGTGCTGTGCATAGGCGCGTTGCAGTTGCCTGAGCAATCCGGCCTGATCGTCCGGCAGGGTAAGGGCGGCTGTCGTCAACTCGTCGAATAGCCGGGTCATCTCTGAAGCGATGCCCCACAGCGCCGACTCGTCAAACCAGCCGCGCTCGCGCAGGGCTTCGCGCAACAGCACGATCCGTTCGCTGTCCGGCATCGGCTCTGGAATGGCGCTGAAGGACGCTGACCCGACCCAGCGCGCCAATGTATCGAAGCGCGGCAAGAGCAGCGGCCGGGGTGCCGCACGCAGTATGGCGGAACGCAACTCGGAGGCGACCGGCAGCGAAGGCGCCAGGACGCGTACCGAGGAAAGATCGCCAGAATCGACGGCCTCGGTGCAACAGGCGAACACGGCGATTGCGAGCGTATCGAGGAACGCTTCGCCCGCCGGCAAGGCCGTCGAAATCAGCCGCTCAGCGTTCTGCTGCACGGGAACCGGGGCAACAGGGAAACCGGGTGAACCGAATCAGCGTTCGAGGTGCTCAAGCTTGTCGGGCGTACCGTTCCACTCGTCGGCGTCGGCCGGCGGCTCGTGGCGTTCGGAAATTACTGGCCAGTTCTTGGCCAACTCGGCATTCAGCGCAATGAACTTGTGCTGGGGTTCAGGCACGTCATCCTCGGCAAAAATGGCTTCAGCCGGACATTCGGCCACACACAGCGTGCAATCGATGCACTCTTCCGGGTCGATGACCAGAAAGTTGGGGCCTTCGTGAAAGCAATCGACCGGGCATACATCGACGCAATCGGTGTACTTGCACTTGATACAGTTCTCGGTGACAACGTAAGTCATATTTCCTGCTTTTCAGAATTGGCGCACAAAATTATAGCGTATTTGCCTGCTCGCTTCCCTTGACGGACATTTTTCGCTAGGATGGAACCCGTCTGCCGAGCCCTGCATCTACAGGCAAACCACCTCCCACCTTTTTGTTACCCAGAAGGCTTCATGATGAGCGAACACATCCATTACATTACCGATGACACCTTTGACGCCGAAGTTCTGCAGGCAACGCAACCGGTACTGGTCGATTATTGGGCAGAGTGGTGCGGCCCCTGCAAAATGATCGCGCCGATTCTCGATGAAATCGCCACTCAATATGCCGGGCGCTTGAAAGTTGCCAAACTGAACATCGACGACAACCAGAATACGCCGGCGAGTTACGGCGTGCGTGGCATTCCCACGCTGATGCTGTTCAAGAACGGCAACGTCGAGGCGACCAAGGTAGGCGCCCTTTCCAAATCGCAACTTTGCACTTTCATTGACAGCCAACTTTAAAGTCGCTACCCTCAGCCTGTTGGTTCATTCCGGTGCGGCACCTGAAAACACTCATAACAAGGTCCGCACAGAACTTGGAAGCTTGACTCCCACTTGCGTTTCATAGCTCGGCGTTAACACCCGGTCGCAGCACGTCCGGCCACACCCATTACCCCCTCCGCATGCGTGTCGTTCTTGACCGCGCATCACGCCTTCCCAATTTTAAATACTCCACTCATGCATCTATCCGAACTTAAAGCCCTACATGTAAGCCAGTTGCTCGACATGGCTGTTACCAACAATATCGAAGGTGCCAATCGACTTCGAAAGCATGAACTGATTTTTGCACTGCTGAAGAATCAGGCCAAAAAGGGAGAAACGATTTTCGGCGACGGCACCATGGAAACCTTGCAGGACGGTTTCGGATTCCTGCGTTCGCCCGACACCTCGTATCTGGCCAGCACCGACGACATCTATGTCAGCCCCAGCCAGATACGCCGTTTCAACCTGCACACCGGCGACACGGTCGAAGGTGAAATTCGCACGCCCAAAGACGGCGAACGTTATTTCGCGCTGGTCAAAGTCGACAAGATCAATGGCGAGCCTCCGGAAGCTTCGAAAAACAAGATCCTTTTTGAGAATCTGACGCCGTTACATCCTGCCGAGCACATCAAACTCGAACGCGATATGCGCGGCGAGGAAAACACCACCAGCCGCATCGTCGACATCATCGCGCCGATCGGGAAAGGTCAGCGCGGACTGTTGGTCTCCAGCCCGAAGAGCGGCAAAACCGTGATGATGCAACATATCGCGCATGCCATCACCACCAACCATCCGGACATTACACTCATCGTGCTGTTGATCGACGAGCGCCCGGAAGAAGTCACCGAGATGACGCGCTCGGTACGCGGTGAAGTGGTCGCGTCGACCTTTGACGAACCGGCGACCCGCCACGTCCAGGTCGCCGAGATGGTCATCGAGAAGGCCAAGCGTCTGGTCGAACATAAAAAAGACGTGGTCATCCTGCTCGACTCGATCACCCGTCTGGCTCGCGCCTACAACACGGTTCAACCGGCGTCCGGCAAGGTTCTGACCGGCGGTGTCGATGCCAATGCGCTGCAGAAGCCGAAGCGCTTCTTCGGAGCGGCGCGCAACATCGAGGAAGGCGGTTCGCTGACGATCATCGCCACGGCCCTGATCGATACGGGCAGCCGAATGGACGATGTGATCTACGAAGAATTCAAGGGCACCGGAAACCTTGAGATCCACCTGGATCGGCGCATGGCAGAGAAGCGCGTCTATCCGGCGATCAACGTCAATCGTTCAGGAACGCGACGCGAAGAGCTTCTGCTGATGCCCGACGTACTGCAAAAAATGTGGGTACTGCGCAAGTTGCTCTACAACATGGACGATCTTGAGGCGATGGAATTTCTGCTCGACAAGATCAAAGCCACGAAAAACAACGGTGAGTTCTTCGACTCGATGCGCCGCTAGTTTGCAAATTGGCGAGGAATCGAGGATAATGCGCCGTCCTCCGGAACCGGAACCGAACTACCGGAAGCTCAAAGCTGGAAACTTATTTCCGGCGCTTTACCCCGAACCGGCTTGATTTGACTCACAGGAATTTCTCCAGATGAAATCCGATATCCACCCCGCTTACCAAAACATTGAGGTCACCTGCTCTTGTGGCAACGTGTTTAAGACTCAATCGACCATGAAGAAAGCGCTTCATGTCGAAGTGTGTTCCGCCTGCCATCCGTTCTACACCGGCAAACAGAAAATCATCGACACGGCCGGCCGCGTCGAGAAATTCAACCGGAAATATGGCGCTATGCACAAGCCGGCCTGAGTCTCGTACCGAGTTCATGCGGACTCAACGAAAGGGCAGCCGCAGGGCTGCCTTTTTTATTTAAGCGACAGTCAAACGCCGATCACTATGTCTGGCCATGCCATTCTTACCTGAACATCCGCGCTTCAAGGGGATAGCCTTGCCACCCAGCGGCTGGGTGTTGGCCCTATTGCTGGTCACCTACATTTTCATTGGACTGATCGGCCATGACCCCTGGAAACACGACGACGCGGTTTCGATCGGCATAGCCTTCGATACGGTCAACAACGGGAACTGGCTCGTACCTCACCTCGCTGGCAACCCGTATCCGGATGCGCCGCTCTACTACTGGACTTCAGCAGTCACTGCCCGTCTGTTTTCCTGGTTATTGCCGGTACATGACGCCGCCCGTCTTGCCAGCGGCATATTCACTCTGTTGGCGCTTGAATTCATCCTCCTCGCGTCGCGGGAACTGCATGGCCGAGACCACGCTGCCGCCGCGCCGCTGATCCTTGCCGGGAGTATTGGTTTCCTGTTCCATGCCCACGAAGCGCAGCCGATGCTGGCCGCGCTGACGGCTCATACGGCGGCCTATTGTGCGCTTTGCTTGCTGCCGCGACGGCCTGCCTTGGCGACCCTGACCCTGGGCGTTGCCATCGCCATTGGTTTTCTCGCCAATGGCCTGCTCCCCGTGCTGACCTTGCTTCCGGTTACCGTGTATACCCTATGGCAGTCCGAATCCAGGATAGCAAGCGCGCTGCGGCTTGCCCTGGCCATCGTCCTGGCGCTTGTTATTTCCGCATTGTGGTTGTTTCCCCTGTGGATGATCTCACCACAAAATTTCAAGGCCTTTTTCTACGGCGAGTGGAGCCCCTTGACGCAAAGAGTACCCCCTCTTTCCAACACCCTGCGCTACCTGAATTTGTTGCTTTGGTACGCTTGGCCGGCGCTGCCGTTGGCGGCATGGGCGCTTTGGTCTAAACGTCGCGTTCTGCGGAGCAAAGCGCTGGCGCTGCCAATTTTCTCTTTCGTCATGGTGCTGCTCATTCTGGGCCTGAATGTCGAGACGCGTAGTTCTGCGGCCTTGCTACTGTTGCCACCGCTCGTTCTGCTGGCCGTACCCGGTGTCGCCACACTGCGCCGTGGCGCGGCAAACGCATTCGACTGGTTTGGCATGATGACCTTCACCTTCCTATCGGCCGTCGCCTGGATCGTCTGGAGCGCAATGGTCTTCGGCTGGCCGGAAAGACTGGCTCGTCAGACAGTCCAACTGGAACCCGGTTTCGTTGGGCACTTCGGCCTGTTTTCCTTCGCTGTCTCGGCGTGTGTCACGGTGATATGGGTTTGGTTGATCGTCACCAGCCCTCGTTCGCCGATGCGCGGCATCATGCACTGGATGGCCGGTCTGACCCTGTTCTGGCTGCTCATCGCCATGCTGTGGATGCCCTGGATCGACTATGGCAAATCGTATCGTCCGCTTTCCGCCTCGCTGGCCAGATCGCTTCCGGCCGGGTTCGACTGCATTGTCAATGCCAACCTTCCCGATTCCATTCTGGCGTCATTGGACTACTTCGACGGAATCCGCACTCTGCCGCCGAAAAACGCTGAAGCCGCTAAATGTCATTGGCTTCTGGCCCAGGGTGAAACGCGTAACCCTGCCAAAATTTCGCCTGGAGTATGGCGCCAGGTATGGGAAGGCAAACGGCCTGGCGATCGCCACGAAAGCGATAAATTTCACCTATACCGAAGGTGACACGGGATGGGCAAGCGAACATGCCTCCCAACGTTCGCTCGCCAAACAAAACATGGGCATACGTCTCCAACGCACCCCGCTCACGACATCTTGATGAAGTGTTCGCGGTAGTACTTCATCTCTTCAATTGATTCACGGATATCGGCAAGTGCCGTGTGATTGCCTTTCTTCGTGAATCCCTTGGCCAGCTCCGGACGCCAGCGCCGGCAAAGCTCCTTGAGCGTGCTGACATCAAGATTTCGGTAATGGAACCAGGATTCCAGCTGCGGCATGTAGCGCACCATGAAACGGCGATCCTGGCCGATCGAATTGCCGCACATCGGGCTGGCCTCCCTGGCCACGAAATCCTTCAGGAAGGCCAGCGCTTCCACCTCAACCATGGCTTCGTCAAGCACCGAATTCTTGACCTTGTCGACCAAGCCGGAGCGGCCGTGCGTGAGCTTGTTCCATTCGTCCATCGCGGCAAGCTGAGTATCGGACTGATGGACAACCCACACCGGCGATTCGGCAACGGTCTGCAGATCGTTGTCGGTGACGATCATCGCCAGTTCGATAATGCGCTCGCGTTCGGGATCGAGTCCGGTCATTTCCATATCCAGCCAGACAAGGCGATTTGCGTCCTGTGCCATATAATCTGTCCAATCATTTAAAACCCCATTCTGTCACAGCTTGAAGATCAATAATTTTTCCTTGCTATTTCTGGCCGCTCTTGCCCTGATGATCGTGCTTCGCCTGATCCTGGCATGGCGACAAATCTCCCATGTCATGCGTCACCGCAGCGAAGTTCCCACGCAGTTTGCCGGACGTGTCGAGATTGCAGCGCATCAGAAGGCGGCTGACTACGCCATTGATCGTACGCGCTTTGGCGTACTGAGACTGGCCGTCGAGATATTGCTTCTGCTGGCCTTTACCTTTGCCGGAGGACTGCAGGCGCTTCATGACTTCTGGTCGCTCAGGTTATCCGGGCTGGCCTATGACATTGCGCTGGTTTTCAGCGTGATGTTCGTATCGGGCATCGTCGACCTTCCGTTCTCGCTGTATTCGCAATTTGTCATCGAGGAAAAATTTGGCTTCAACCGCATGACGTTGCGGTTGTTTGTCGCCGATCTCGCCAAACAAGCGGCGCTTGGCATGGTCATCGGCACGCCGGTGCTGACCGCCGTTCTCTGGTTGATGGCGCAGAGAAGCAGTTATTGGTGGCTTCATGTCTGGCTGTTCTGGTGCGGCTTCAACCTGCTCATCCTCTTTGTCTATCCAAGCTGGATCGCGCCCTTGTTCAACAAATTCACCCCGCTCGACGATGAACCGCTCAAAGCGCGCATTCAAGCCCTGCTGCAGCGCTGCGGCTTTGCCGCTTCCGGCTTGTTTGTCATGGACGGTTCCAAGCGCTCCAACCATGGGAACGCCTACTTCACCGGATTTGGCAAAACCAAGCGTATTGTCTTCTTCGATACCTTGCTTGGCCGCCTGCAGCCGGTTGAGGTCGAAGCCGTGCTGGCGCACGAGCTCGGTCATTTCAAACACCGTCATGTGATCAAACGCATCGTGCTGATCTTCGGTTTGTCGCTGGCATTTCTTGCCGCGCTCGGCCAGGCCATCGATGCGGACTGGTTCTTTTACGGACTTGGAGTCACAACGAAAAACATGGCCCTGGCGCTGATTCTTTTCTTTCTGGTTGTGCCCGTGTTCACTTTCATATTTACGCCGGTGACCAGCCTGATCTCGCGGCGTCACGAGTATGAAGCTGACCGCTACGCCGCCGATCACGCCTCGGCGGCGAGCCTCATTGAGGCGCTGGTCAAGCTTTATGAGGACAATGCGTCGACGCTGACGCCTGACCCCCTGCATTCGCTGTTCTACGATTCCCACCCCCCCGCCGCGCTGCGCATTGCACGCCTGAACGAATGTTGAGTCGTACATGATGCACGAAGGCACTATCGTTGCCGTGCATGGAAGACAATATCGGGTCGAGTTGGCGTCAGGCGGATTGTTGCTTTGCTTTCCACGAGGGAAAAAAAGCGAACTGGCCTGCGGCGACCACGTTCAAGTTGAGCGTAGCAGCGATACCCAGGGGGTTATCACGGCAATCATGCCGAGAAGTTCGCTGCTTTATCGCTCGAACGAATTCAAACAGAAGCTGATCGCCGCCAACGTGGCACAAATTATCGTCGTCGTTGCGGCTGACCCTCCGTTTTCAGATGAACTGGTCACCCGCTGCATTGTCGCCGCAGAAAGCCAGAATGTCGCGACGCTCATTGTGTTCAACAAATGCGACCTGGCCGACCGTGTTGAGCCGGGCATGATGGCTTTGGCGCCGTTCGAAAAATTGGGCTACCAGGTACTTAGAATTTCAGCGCGCCACGATGTCGACGCATTGCGGCCGTATTTAAGCGGTCGAACAAGTGTTCTCGTCGGTCAGTCCGGAATGGGGAAATCAACCCTGATCAATGCTTTTTTTCCTGATGCCAACACGCCGACGCGCGAGATCTCTGTCGCGCTTAGATCCGGCAAGCACACCACGACGCATGCCACGCTCTACCGCTTTGATGCACAATCATCGCTGATCGACTCTCCAGGACTGCAAGAGTTTGGCTTGCGCCATCTCCCGCCGAGCACGATTGAGCATGGTTTCCTCGAATTCAGGCCGTTACTCGGCCAATGCCGTTTCCGCAACTGCCTGCACAACCGGGAGCCGGGTTGCGCGGTCCTCTCCGCAGTTCGACAGGGCGACATCGACCCGCGTCGTTACGCGGCTTTCCGTTCGTTGGTTGGCGAAGCTGGCTGATCCTTTAGGAATCTCCTCATGAGTGAAATTATCATCCGCCGCAACCATGGAAAAAGCCCATCCGATGCTCGCAGCGCTGCCGAGAACATGGCCGCCCAGCTCAAATCGGAGTTTGACCTCGACTACGCGTGGGATGGCGAAGTGATGCACTTCAAGCGTCCCGGCGTTTCCGGTGAGCTCACCCTTGACAACCAGGAAGTCGCCCTGAAAATCCGTTTGGGTTTGCTGCTTTCGGCGCTGAAACCCAGCATAGAGCGCGAAGTTCACAAGTATTTCGACGAGAATTTCCAGGCCAGCTGAGTGCATTGCCCTTCAGCGAGAACGTGCCTTATCGCGGGGTGAATCCATCAGGCCCACGCATCGTTTCAACGTTGCGGCCTGTTCTTCCGGAGTCTTGCCCACCAGTTCGCAGTTCTCCGAGTCGGGCTTCTTCTTTGGCTTGCGCGAGTCCGGCGTGGCCGAGGTGTCGCACTTTCCACTGGCTACAGACGGCTGCGGCGAATTTGCTGCAGGATCAGCCGAAGCCCCGGCAGTCGCCTTGGTCTTGTCTGCGTCAACCGCTTTATGCGAACGAGCAATCGAGTATTCTCGAAGGGCATATACCTGTTTGGACAGCACTTCAAATTGCGCTTTCATCTCGTCAAGCGCTTTGGCTTTTTCCTGGAGTTCGACTTTTGCCGCCGTGACTTCGGCTTCCATCGCCCTGCGCTGCTGGAAATGAAACGACACACCTGCGGCAAAAATCGTCAGCAGTATCCCCAGCAGTATCGACAAGATGACGACAATCGAGAGGCGCGACTTGACGGCCTTTTCCTCTACGACGACTTCCGGCTCTTCACTGCGAGTTGTCACGGTATTGTCCTTTGACGATCCGACGAGCAAGCTTGGCACTGCCAAACACCCTTGCTCCCGGATATAACGTATTCCACAGGCAATACTTTAGCAAACCGGAAAAACACCTTGAAAA
>WBZS01001150.1_pt1 | contig 18105 bp, 11 predicted proteins | sample 5204201 | NCBI WGS metagenome assembly WBZS01 (sample SAMN12344357, study PRJNA552823) | activated sludge metagenome | biome: Activated sludge suspended growth; feature: Nitrification reactor; material: Wastewater; isolation source: activated sludge from nitrification reactor of wastewater...
ATGGATGTGCTCGCCGTGCCGCTGGTGGCAAATTCCACATCGGGTTTCGGCAACGGTTTCCCTTGGCCACCGGGCGGGCGATTGTCGTTGGTCATCAGCATTCGCTCCATGCGGTCGGCCAGGTTTCTTCACGATCCCGGTGTCTGAGGTTGTTTCGGCGTCTTTTCCGAGGCAGCGGCAGCATAGAACCGGCGAGGATGATTACAACACCTTTTGTGGTGACGACAGCATGCTATGAGATTCCTGCCGAGGCCGAGACCTGATGGCGCCGCCATCCTCGTTCACTGGACCGACGCCTTCGCTTGGATCGCCATTCCTCATCTTGTCTGGCGTGATCAGTGGAGCGTTGGCTTCACACTCGTGATCGGCCGTTTTTCGAAGCGTGTCCCCTCCTCCCATTGGATCCTGTCCGCCACCAACGCCGCTCGTTCCTGGGCCAGTTCGTGGAGCAAATCGAGCCAAACGGCATCAGTTCGACGAATCGCCGTTCGCAATCTCGGCCCCGTGATGGCTATGCCAACCAGGCCTGCTGAAATCGCGATGGCCACGAGAATCAACACGGATACTTCAAAGGACATGCCCGAATTCCTACCATGCCCGATGATCGTCGCAAGCGGAATTCGCAACGATGAGCTCGCCGGCGAAGCCAAAATCTCGGCGGGAACCGGAACTCAGCTAGGCCACTGAATAGGCCTTTGGCAGACCACTGAAGTCGACTTTGGAAATGGCGTTTTCAGTTCCGGATTGCAGTAGGCGGCCAGCAAATCCGCCTTCTGAATCAGCAAATCGCGAGACCATTTGTCAGCAATCCGCTTCAGTGGGCAATTCGTTCACCAACTAACGACTTCAGTGAATGGCTTCAATGAGGTCGTTCGATGACCTCGCCGAAAGCACGGCCTGGAAACACCGAGGCAGTTCGATCCCATCGAGTTTCCGGTTGGCGGATTGATCGTAGCTTCTTACCTGGGGTGTACTCCGACCGGACACAGAATGTTGCAGAAAGGACGCACATCCCTGCAAAGGGGGAACGTCTCGTAACAATCGTTGACGGAGGGTCGCCAGCAGGTCCCTCGCCCGAACGATCCCGATTGAGATTTGTTAAAGCTCAGGCCCACTGAAGTGGCTACTGACACTACTGCAATCCGGAACTGACAAATACAGCCGACTGACTGGGAGATCGCCAAAAATCGTGAAAATGTTGACAGGCATCTTCCCTAAGCGTCGCTTAGGCGAATTTTCCCGGGGAAACTCCGACCATTTTGCCCCGGGAAACCGGATTTACGAAAAGCCGGCTTTCCGTAAATGCGTAAATGTGGGTCCACGTTAAATTGGATTCTCACAAGTGTGCCATGTCGCCGATCCGGCGATCCGCAAATCAACAAATCCAGAATCGCGGATCTGTGCAAATGCAGAAAGGTGTAAATACGGAGTTCCGTCATTCCGACTTGTCGGCAACACGGAAACCCGGAAATCCGGATTGCCGACTTTCTGCAAATCTGTGTTTGACCATCGTCGGAAATGGTGATAGTTACAAAGCCGCACTTCCGGATAGTCGCTTTTCCGCTTTATCGCACATCTGCAAACCCGCAAATACAGAAAGACACAAATGATCATAGGACTTCTTAACCAAAAGGGTGGAGTAGGCAAAACCACCCTCGCAGTGCATATCGCCGACGCATTGGCCCGGCGTGGTCAACGTGTGCTTCTGGTCGACGCCGATCCGCAAGGCTCCGCGCTCGACTGGGCTGCCGCTCGCAAGGGCGATCCGGTCTTTCCCGTGGCGGGATTGCCCAAGAAATCCATTCACAAGGAACTGCCTGCATTGGCCAAGGATTATGAAACGGTGCTGATCGACGGTCCGCCTCGCGTATACGACGTTGCTCGCTCCGCCATCATGGCGTGCGACCTCGTGCTGATTCCGGTCCAGCCTTCGCCCTATGACGTGTGGGCTGCCCGCGAAATTGTCGACATGCTTCAAGAAGCCATGGTTTACAAGCCAAGCCTGAAAGCCGCTTTTGTAATTAATCGCAAAATCGTAAATACGGCTTTGGGCCGGGATGTCGCGGAAGCCCTGGCAGAATATCCGTTCCCCGTCCTAAAAACCGCCATTTGCCAACGCATCGCCTTAGCCGAGTCTGCAGCTCAAGGCCAAACGGTCTTCGAAGCGGCACCGGACAATTTGGCTGTTCGGGAAATGAATGAACTCATCGACGAAATCATGGAGGTCGTCCAATGAAGAAAATCACCATTCAATCCAAGCCGGCCCAGGGAGCCAAGGGATCCGGAGTTGACGCTTGGGTGCAAGATCGGCAGACTACCGGCGAGCCGACCAAACGTCTGACCGTGGATTTACCCAGCAGTTTGCATCGCCGGATCAAAAGCCAATGCGCCCTTCGTGAGGAAAACATGGCCGACGTCATCCGGGAATTGTTGGAACGGCATTTTGCAGGCGATTCAAAGGAAGCGAGGGAAGGGGACTTCCCATCGGCTTAAACCGGAAATACGCTTTTGTAACTTTCAGTAGATACGGATGTGACGGAAGAAACCAACAAAACTCCACAAGCCAAGCCACTTACTCGCACCCAGCAGCGATTGCTGGAAGCCCGCGATCGCATCCTGAATGAACCGCCGGACCGAAATGACTTTCTGCACACGGTGATGTGTCAGGTCGGCATGCCCCGCAAAGCCACGGACGCCCGCACGTTCGAACGCACCAGTGGGCCTTTCAGCGTTTCACTGGAAGCGGGCCGACTGTGGAACGGCAAAGACTGGATCGACCAGCCGCTGCCTTATGGCACCACGCCACGGCTTGTGATGGTGCATTTGAGTTCGGAAGCTGTACGAACCAAAAACCGGCGAGTCGAGCTGGGCAGCAGCATGCGGCAATTCCTGCAGGTCCTTGGCATTAGCGACGGGGGAGGGCCTCGCGGAGGTTACACGGTGTTTCGCAAACAGATGGAAGCCTTGGCCGCGTGCCGACTCACCATCGGCATGAAGGCTGAGGGGAGGGTGGTCACGGTCGATGCGAAGCCAATCAAGCGTTTCGAAGCCTGGTTACAGCATGACGACACCCAGGCCACGCTTTGGCCCGGAATGTTGGAACTATCACCGGATTTCTACGACACGCTGACCAAGCATGCGGTGCCGCTCGATTACCGGGCCCTGGCCGCGATCAAGCATTCGGCCCTGGCCCTCGACATCTACACCTGGCTCGCCCACCGCCTGTGCCGGATCAAGGAGCCGAATGGCGTCATGCTCACCTGGGAGAATATTCGCGATCAGTTCGGACAAGAATATGGCAATCCAAAGGATTTCAAGAGGGAATTCAAGGACGTACTTCGCCAAGTTTGGCTCGTGTATCCCGATGCCAACGTGGAAGAAGTCAGCGGCGGCATTCAACTCTGGGAATCGCCACCGCCGATTCGCAGAACGCAAATCAGCATGGCCGGGCCGAGATTCGAGGCTGTGTCTGTGGATAACTCCGGGGAAGGAGGAAGTTATCCACGATGAATCGCCCCCTGATGTTCGATGAATCACCCCCCCATGACCCCTCAAACCTTCGATGAATCGCCCCCCCACCATATATACCTATAGATACTACCTGTAACTCTTCCTGGTAGTTGGCGGCGAGATTCTGAGGATAACACGACGCGGGCCAACCCGATTTGACGGGGCAAGACGGCCTACCTGTTTGCCTGCAGGAGGAGGCAGCCATACCGGCGGGGCTAATTAAGTGTTCACCGAGCATACGAACATTCGTGAAGCAAAACCTGCGACGATGCATTCCAGCGAAATCGGGGTGTTAGCGTCTGATCGCTTCAAAATCCCACAGAATTGCGTTTTTAGAAAAATGCCCATCCAGTTCGAGGGGGAAAGACCATAAACTCCACCTTGGTCGCCCAACGGCCTTTAAAATGCGATTTTGGCAGGCATTCCCAGAGTTGGTGGGTCACTGCGCCTCCGCCCTTCGTTCTTACATGCCATCAAACTTCAGCACTTGTTCTGTTGTGCTTGCGGGTGTGGGTTTGCAGGCGGGGGCGCCGGGTGCGGCACCGGTGTCGCGGCATTCGAGGTCCCAGCGGCTTTGCGCGGCGTCGATGGCACCGCCGCCGCTTCCCCCACCCGCTACGGCGGTGATGGTGAGCAATCCAGTGGTCACACCCGCAGGCAGTGTGATGTCGTAATTGTTGTCGCTGAAGGCAGACAGCGAGAGCGTGTAGGTGCCCGCGCTGTCGGCGTTGCCGGCCGTTGCGCCACCGTAATCGAACGTGACAGAATCCAGGCCTGTCGCGGTGTCGGCGCCGTAAAAGCCGCTGAACGCGACATGCGATGCGTTGGTGGCCGACAGCGTGGGCGTGAGATCGCCGGCGTCGAGGCTGATATTTTGCATCACGGCGGTGAGGGCTTTTTTGCCCACGGTGATGGCGGTGGTGCTGTTGGCGTAAGTGAAGTCGTACCCCAGGGCGGAGGCCAAGCTGCCGCTGCTATAGTTCACGTTGTAACTGCCCACGTTGCTGCCCTGCGCATAGGTGGTGGAACCGGTGAGCGAGCCGGTGACGTTATCCGCGCCGGAATCTGACGCCAGGTAGCCTGTGAGCGCATAGGCATAGCCCACCAGGTTCGGCACGGCGTCACCGTAGGTAATGGCGGCGAGGGCCGAAGGCGTGGCCGTTAGCGTGGGCGTGTAGCTGTAGAGGAATCCGCGGCCGCTCTCGCCGGAGAAGTCCGGGCAGCTGCCGCCATAGGCGCACGTGAAGCGGCGGAACGTGGCCGTCATGCCGCCCAGCGTGTCGCTTGCGGGGTTCGTGGAGTAAATGAGCCAGCGGCCTGCGCCCGTGGAAATGGGCGTGCTGGAGCCGGAACTGTTCACGAAGTTCCGGCCCGACACCAGCGTCACGTTCGTGCCTGCCCCGCTGGTCGCGATGGCCGCGCCAGACGCCAGCGTGATATCTGCGGCCGCGCCCGTGCTGCGTGCGAACAGGCTGGTGGCGTTCACTGAGGGCAACGTCAGGCTATTGGTCGCATTCAGGACGACCGCATCAAGCGGCGTGGTCCCGCCCACGGCCGATGCAAGGGTGATGGTGCTGCCCGTTGCCGTGAAGTCATATCCGCCATTGAGCACGTCATTAAACGTAATCGCAGCGGCCCCTACGGCCCCGCTGTTGGTGGTATCAAGCACCGTGTTGGCCGTAATCGCCACATCGTCGCTGCTGGTGATGGTGCCACCGACCGTCGTGACATTCGCACCGATGTTGAGCATTCCCGCCGTATGCGTGAGGTTGCCGTGAAGCTTCAATGCCGAGCCGATGGTGAATTGGTCGGTCAAGCCGTCTGTGGACGCGAGGGTGAGGTGATAATAGTCATTCGCCCCGAAATCCTTGATGGTGTAGCTGTCCGCTAATCCGTCGCCATCACCGGTATATTCCACCGTGCCCGAGTCGGTATCCATGGTGGTGAGCGTCAACGTTTCGCTGCCATAGAGGCGGAGTGTGCCATCGTTGGAAAGCGTGGTGGCGGAGAGATTATAGCCCCCTTGCGCCATGATGCCGCTGGTGATGGTCAGGTTATTAATCCCCGACAGGTTGGCCGGTTGGGTGAAAACGCTGGAAACCCCGCCCGCGACGGTGAGGTTGCTATAGCTCCAGTTCTTCATGGTGTAGCTGCCGCCGGTGCCGTTGTATTTAACCGTGCCGCCCGCGGAAATGGTGGGGTTTTTGTTGGTCGTCTCCCCGCCTTGCAGCGTGAGCGTGCCCGATGCACCGATAGTGAATTGGTCCGTGACGGATAGGTTGTAGCCCCCTAAATCAAACTCGCCGGAGGTGATGGCTAAATCCTGCCCGGCCGCGTTCATGGTCAGATCGGAAAGCAACGTCACCTTGCCCGAGGCCTTGTTGATGGTGGTGTTGAGATCCAACAGATTCGTGGCGCCGGTCAGATCAAAATTCTGGTTGTTCGTGCCCGTGAACTGGAAGGCAGTGGTGCCATCATACGGCATACTTCCAGTCATGGTTACATCTCCCTGCGCAGCAAGGGTTCCCGTAGCCAATGTAGCGCCTGCTCCAGAACCTTCAAAAGTAAGCGTTCCGAGCGTGGTCAGCGTGGTGCCACTGGCGATATTGTAGATTGCGTAGATAGGTGCTCTATTTGTAAACGTAACATTATACAAAGAATGAGAGCCAGTTATCGTGCCAGGCACTCCCGAGGCACGAAACACCAAAGTGCTCGTTCCTGCATCAATCGTGCCTGCCGTGTATGTCCAGCTCCGCTCGGTGCGAATGGTGCCGGCCAGGGCGAGAGTTCCGGATGCTTTGTTGATATTGATATTTGGAAGTTGTCCTGCAGTTACCGTCGCATTCCCGGTGAAGGTTTGGTCACCCGTACCGTTAATCAGAAGCGTGGCCGTTCCAGTGTCATACGCACTGAGAGCATTGATACTTCCCTTTGCAGAAATCGTTCCACTGTTAATTGAACTCTGGCCGACACTACTCAGCGTCAATGTGCCAAGCACCGTTAACGTATCACCCGAATTAATATTCCACGTACTAACAGCGCAGCAGTTTCCGTTACTAAAGGTGACGTTATAAAGTGAGTGCGATCCAGTAATCGTTCTAGTGCTATTATTTGTACCACTAAACACTACGGTGCTTGTGCCGGGGTCAATCGTCCCCGCCGTATACGTCCAATCACGCCTTATTCCGATGGTGCCTGCCAGGGTGAGCGTGCCGGACTCTTTGTTAATGTTAACAGTTGGAAGTATGCCGGCACCGTTCCCTGTAAACGTCTGGTGGCCAGTGCCATTAATAAGAAGCGTAGCTGTACCGTCATAATAATGATCATCTGCAACTATAATATCACCCTTTGCAGCAAGGGTGCCGGTATTGAAGGCATTGTAATAACCTCCACTCGTAAGCGTTAATGTGCCGAGTGATGTTAAGGTGTCACCCGAATTGATGATCCAGGTACTCGTATTGTTACAACAGTTATTGTTATTAAAAGTGACATTGTAAAGTGAGTGCGATCCAGTAATCGTTCTAGTGCTATTATTTGTACCACGAAACACCACGGTGCTCGTGCCCGCATTGACGGTGCCTGCCGTGTAGGTCCAGTTGCCGTAAATTGTAATCGTCTGGCTTCCGAAATCATACGTGCCGTTCGTCATCGTGAAGGCACCACCAGTTCCGAACGTGAGTGCATTCGCAACCGTAAACGTATCCGTCGTGCCATCGGTGGCGTTGATGGTGAGGTTGTAATAGTCGGTGCTGCCAAAGTCTTTGATCGTGTAGTTATCCGCCAGGCCGTCGCCATCGCCGGTATATTCCACCGTGCCGGCCCCGGTGCCCAAGTTGGTGATATTCGTCAGGGTTTCCGCACCCTGCAGCCGGAACGTTCCGCTGTTGCTCACCGCACCCGAGGTGTTGCGCGTGAGGTTATAGCCCGCCAGCGAGAATGTGTTGCCGGAGTTGATGGTAAGCGACGACAGCTTCACCGCGCTGCCCAGCGTGCGCGTGGTGGTGGTGCCGCCAATCGTCACCGCGCCCAAATCCTGGCTGGTTCCGTTGCTGTCGGTAAGCGTGCCGGTTCCGTCAAATGTCAACGCCGAGCTGTTCGACGATTTGGTGAACGTCGCGCCGTTGGCAATCGATAGATCTCCCTGAATGGCAAGCGTGGCCGTGCTTTGGTTAAAAGTGCCTGCGTTGTGGGTGACGTTCCCATTGATATCCAGCGCGCCATTCTGGGTAAGCGTGCCGGCGCCGGCTTTGGTGAGCCCGCCGAGTGTGCCGCTGATGTTGGTGGTGCCGCTGCCGTTCGTCAAGCTGAGCGTACCAGCACCGCTTACGGCATTGGCGAGCGTCATGGTGCTGCTGCCGGCATTCAGCCCCACGGCTGCGCCCACAGCGGTTGCACCGGTGAGCGAAATGGCGGCCCCACTGGTCGAGATATCGAAGGCATGGCCGAAGGTGATGCCGCTGGTGCCCGTCAGCGATACCGCGCCTGCGTTGGTGGTAATGGTGCCCGTAGAGGCGGTGGTGATCTGGTTGGTTGCGCTGAGTGTGAGGCTGCGCGCGGCGGTCGCAATATTGAGGGTATCGCCCTGGAAATCTAACGCGATGTCGTTGGTGGCCGAAAGCGACACGTTCGCGCCAACGCTCATCGTTTCCAGATCCGCCGTGGTGTAAGTGCTATCTTGATCGGCCCCCACATAGGTTCGGTCGTAAATCGTGATGTTTACAGGATCGAGCAGCCAGGTGCCTACACTGCCGCCCGTTGCGGTGAGGTACACGCGTCCTCGGCTGGCGCTGAGGATGGCCTTGCCGGAGGTTTCGACGAATCCGCCGTCGCCGGTGTCGCCGCCGGCCATGGCCTCGATGGTGCCGGCGAAGGTGGTGTTCTGATCCGCCCAGACAATCACCCTGCCGCCGTCGCCGCTGGTGGTAGCGTTTGCCTCGATCACACTGCCCGCCTGCATCAGCGTGGAGAGGGCGGTGGCGAGTGCGCCCTGGCCATGATAATCGCCGCCGATGCGGATGGTGCCGCCGCCCGCATCGCCGCTGGCGGTGAGGTGTGCGCCGGTCAGAATGCCCACGCGGTCGGCCACGGCGTCGATGCGCCCGCCCTTCTCGCCGGCGTGCGCGCCCGACACGTCGATCTGCCCTGCAACCAGAACGGTGCTGCGCGCCGCTTCCGGCGCTGCGCCGCGCGCTTCGGCATTCGCACCCGGCGCGGAGAGTATCACCGTGCCCTCCTGCGTGGCCACGCTTCTCGCCTCCACCAGGCCGGTGAGGTTGATGAGGCTGTCCATGGTGTGGCTGGCCTGCGCGGCGCTGATCGTCACCGTGCCGCCATTCGCATGAATCTCGCCGCTGTGCTCCACCAGCAGGTGCTGCACGTCCGCGCTGGCCTGCAGGTTGATCAGCCCGTCGCCGTAGAGGTCCAGCGTGAAGGTGTCTCCCGCGCCGAGGTTCACGCGGCCGAGGTTTGCGGTGATGGTGCCGGAGTTTTTGACCGTCGGCGCGACGAGTGCCGCCAGGCCCGCATCGGAAACGGTGATGGTTCCGTGGTTCTCCACGCTCGCGTTCGGGTTGCCCGCCTGGTCGAAGGCGTCATTCCCGGCGAGGAAGTTTTGGTCGGAGATGTTCGCCGTGCTCGCCACCAGCCCGCCGACGTTTACCTGCGCACCCTGGCCGAACACCACGCCGTTGGGGTTGATGAGGAACAATTTGCCGTTTGCCGTGATCTGCCCGTTGATCTGCGAGGCGCTGGCGCTGCCCGTCACCCGGTTCAGCGTGACCGAACTCGCCGAGGGCTGCTGGAACTGCACGCGCTCGCCGGCGTTCACGTCAAAACTCTGCCAGTTCAGAATGGCGCGGTCGGTGGTTTGTGTGATGGTGGTAGTGTTCGCACTTTGCGCAATCGCAGCGGACCCGCCCGCCACCGCTCCCCCCGCCGGCCCCGCCGCCGCTGCCCCAGGCGTGAGCAACGCCGTGGTGATATATAACCACGCGCGCGAGTTGGAATACCCTCTGTCCTTGGCGAGCCCCATATCTTCTGATGATCGCAGAACCGAATTAGCAATATGGAAATAAAGTGTTAATAAGTCCTTTAATCAATCGATTTGATGAGGTAGACGAACGATCAGGATTCGAAGGGCTTCCGTGGAATGGAAATTGATGCCGAGAGCGTCGGTTTTCTTGGAAGCGAACCGAGTTGGCGTACGGAATCCGTACAGAATTCAGGACAAAGTGTACGGAATCGTGGTAAAATAAAGACTACGGACGCCAAAGGGTGGCCCAACAAAAAAGCCATAAGTCTCGGTGACTTATGGCTTTTGGGAGTGGACAGAGCCGGGATTGAACCGGCGACCTAAGGATTTTCAGTCCTTCGCTCTACCAGCTGAGCTATCTGTCCAAGTCCTCTTATGCTAGGTGCCGGCTGGGCGGGCGTCAACGGGCTTTGTGGGCATTTCCTGCTTTCTCTTTTCGTTCCTTAAACCCGTTCTAAATTCCTCCGCAATCTCCTTCTCACCGTTGCTTTCTAAAAGAGTCCGAGAGGAGCTGACTGGTTCGCGGTGGACCTCAGTGTCTTTTGAATTAAATAGGCGGGATGTCACGAAATCGTTGCGAAAAACGCCGTTGGGATCGACTGCTTCGCATGCTCGGCAAAACGCGGACCGCTCGGGATAAGCGTTGTTGATTTCCCGCTCACCCCAAGGGAAGTACTTCCCCCAATGCAGCCGAGCGTCAAATAGCTCCGCCATCGCTCGGCCCAAAATCGTGGCAAGCTTCACAAATGGCTCACGCGACGAATTATAAGTAATAAAGCTTATAGCGTACCACGCGGATTCTAGCCCGGCCGACGGGGCGAGCATGGCTTCGTCTCGTAGCACACGGCGAAACGTTACCGGGTAATGATGGCTATAGGTGTTCAGCCCGCTGCGAACTTCGTCAAAAAGACCTATTCGCTTCAATGGTTCCGCCGACTCCGGCGGAAGCGTCGGTCGCGAGCCATCAAAAACGCGCAACACGTCAATTACGAATTGGCCGGCGGCTTTCACCCGTGAGGCCGGCACGTAGATCTCGATTTCCAAATGGCGAAATAGTTCGTGCTCCATCACCAACATTCGGTCCGCGCGATCGATGATGGTCAAATTGCACGGAATCATGCGAGGCAAAAGGTCGCGAAAAAAAATCCGAATCCAACGTGGATTATTGCGCAGCAGGAGCAGGGTTTTGATCGCAAGATGCAGGCCCACGTCGATGAATAAAAACCACCAAATGCGATAAAGCCCCGCGATCAACGTGCGGGCTCGCTTTGGAGGTGGCAGGGCTTCGCGGCGCTGAACGAAATATTTCCACAGGTGAGGCACCAGGTAAAACTGCTGCAATGGAAAACGGGATTCGCTTGTCAGTGCCTCGTCCAGGTCGTCGCACCGAACGATGGTCTCGGCGATGTCGTAATCCGGTACACATCGGATACGGACAGAAAGCACGACGCCCATACACCCCAGCGCGCAACGGACCGCGCGTAATGAGTCGCCGGCGTTCCAGACGAAGATGCGTGCCTGGCCCGTTTTCGCATCAAAAGCAGCCACCCTCGCTTCCTCGATGTAATGGGAAAACGAGTGCCGGCCGGATCCGTGCGTGGCGGTCGCGATCACTCCACCGATGGTTTGCTCGGTGATTAGGCCGATGGCGGGAAGGGTGACGTTGGCAAGCGAGCGTAATCGATTCAACGCGTGTTTAACTTTGCAGCCAGCGGCGATCGTCGCCCAAACAGCTCCGTCTGGATCGCGATCGATCTGAACGTCACGAAAATTTTCCAGCGAAAGCAGGACATCCTCCGTGACAACAAGAGGGCTCCAGGAGTGAAGCGAGCCCACCACACGGATTTTTCCCTGAGCATGGCGATCGAGAATGGCGAGGATTTCCGATTCCGTCGCGGGTGCGTAGCAGTAGCGTGGTGAGAAACGAAGGTTGCCGCCGAAATTGCGGATGGTTCGGCCCGTGAAATCTTGCGCGTGCGAATGCTCGCTAGCGTGAGGCATCGTGCTTGCGCTCCGTGCCGGTCTTTGGGTCGATGTTCAGCGCAAGGCGTTCCTGGGCGTGCGTGTAGAAAAAGAAGCCATACATCATTTCATGATGGGTTTGTTGACCAAAACGTACCGTGGCCAATGGATTGGGGTTGTAGGGGTTGAAGGCGCTGTTGTCGAAGCGAGCCACGCATTCGATTTTCGTTCCCTTCGCGAACGTAGCTTTGCCAGGCTCCCATCGATAGGGAATTTGCCAGGAGAAACTATAGTTGGGGACGATGAGAAGCGTCTCCGTCTTTCCTGACGGGGATAATGCCGAGAAGGTCATGTCGCGACCACGGAGATGCATGTGCGAGAACATACCGACACCGACGGAATCTTCCGCAAGGGTTCGGCTGGCAGCAACCTTGTGTGCCGGCGCGCCGGGTGGGATTGAGAATCGGCGATCGGTGACTTGCAGGCTCCGTAGCCGTCGCTGCACCGGCTCACGAGGAAAGCGTAAACCGACAGAGACTTTACATTTTTCTTTCTTTCCCGTGGGCACGAAGTGGTGCTGAAGGGCTAACACGGAACCCGCAGGAAGCAATACGGCGATTCCATCGTGAAGGTCGACGTTCTCTCCACCGGGCACATACCCGGTGATGAAATTGCTTTCATTGAATCCTTCCGTCACCGTGGCGTACGCCATGTTGCAATGGTGGAGCACGGCGGGGTTGTCGGGCTTGATCTGAATCCCCTGCACCCACGTATCTTCCGCAAACACATGAGGAAGGATCGCATACTTGTAGGGAATGTCGCCTTTTTCAGGCAGATCAAACGTGATGGAATCAAGTACCAAATCAGGCGTACCGATTTGCCAATCACGCGTGTTTTTGGTCGCCGGCTGCTTGATCACGATTTCTTCCCCACGCGGGGAACCGGAACGCACCCATTGAAGGATGGTCGAGCGTTCCTCATCGGACAATGCGCGCCGATTGACGAAGGGCCCAAATTCATGGCTGGCGAACCACGGAGGCATTCGCTGCTCGTTGACCACTTCCGCGACCGATTCCGCACGTGCGGCGACTTGCTTGTAGTTCGCCAACGCGAACGGTGCGGATCCGTCCTGATCATGGCACTCAAGGCAATGTTTTCGCAGAATCGGAGCGACGTGCCGAGAATACGTCACGCTTTTCGAGGAATCTATCGGACTGAACGTGATCGGGCAACCATCCACCTCCGTCTCGGCGATTGCAACTTCGCGTCCCGCCAAGACCGCGTCGATGGCCTCGTGGAGATCTTTCCGCGTCGGTGCCGCGCGAACACCACCAAGGCGGTACTGATTGTCAATTCTGCCCCGGTACCTCAATCGTTTCGCGCCGTCCAGCACCACAACTTCGGGAGTTCGGCGCACGCCAAGCGTTTTCGCCACGTCGCCTTGGAAATCCTTCACGAAGGGAAACTCGATGTCGAATCGAACCGCGTGCGTGGCCATGACGAGTAAGGAATCTTCCTCGGCCGAGTTGACGCCTACGAATTGCACCTGTTTATCGCGAAGGTCTTTCTCGAGGGCTTGCAGCACGGGCAGGTACCGTTGCGCCAGCGGACAGGTCGTGTTGAGAAAGACAAGCACGTACGCTTTCTTTGGGCCGAAATCGTCGAGCGTGCGTGGAAGGTAACGGATGTCGGTGAAGCGAAGCTTCGGCACGGTATCGCCGATTTTTTTCCCGTCCTGCGACCACGCGGCGACTGGAAAAAATCCAAGAACGACGATCAGCGCAAGCCAACGGTGATGGTGCACGAGTAACTCCCCCCTGCAATCCGCCGAATCGAGGTAACGTCGATTGTATTCGTGGGAGAGACCTCGATACAAGAGGCGATAGGAAAGTGGCCCACGAGCGAGAAGGCAACGAAATCGCGTCCCATCTTCGTAAGAAAAGGACGCGACCGAAACCGATGGCGGGCCGGGCTGCGAAAGCGACCGGATCACAAAGGAGTTGGCGGCGTTGATCGGATGGTTGTGGCTTCGGTACTCCAGGTGTTTACGGAACCTGGCTCGCCCGGAAAACCCCATCAGGGAGCGAGACGTTCGATCGTCCAGCCGGTTTCTTGCCGACGATAACGAACGCGATCATGAAGGCGGTCGGTTTGGCCTTGCCAAAATTCGACCACACTCGGGATGACACGGTAACCGCCCCAATGAGCCGGACGTGGGACCGGTCCATCGCCGATCTTCGCGATCACCTCGGCTAATCGGCTTTCGAGCAATTCTCGGCTCGCGATGACTTGGCTTTGCGGCGAAGCATGCGCCCCCAGCTGATGGCCCCGCGGGCGATTCTGAAAATAGACGTCGGACTCCCTGGCGGAGACCTTCTCCACGCGACCTTCCACTCGCACTTGGCGCTCGAGCGCCGCCCAGAAAAAGACCAACGTCGCGTGCGGATTGGCGGCTAATTCGTCGCCTTTGCGGCTCTGGTAATTCGTGAAAAAGGCGAAGCCTCGCTCGTCGTGTCCACGTAACAACACGATTCGGGCCGAAGGAATACCTTCAGGCGTCGCCGTCGCCAGCGTCATCGCGTTTGGATCTGGGATCTGTGCGGCTACCGCAGCGTCAAACCAGGTGGAAAAGAGTTCGAACGGTTGGGAAGGAAGAGCGCGTTCGTCTAAAAGGCGGGAGGTGTCGTTGGGCATAAGAAATAATCCTTATAAATCTCGGCGCATAAAAAAGTCCCGCTGCAGACTGCCTCGGCGTCGCCCAGTCACCGGAGCCATCACATCAGCGGGACACTTTTAATCATAATCATCGGTTCCGGTGTTGCAAGTTTTATTTTTCGAAAATGATTCATGAAAGGGGGGTGAAAATCAGATTTTTTTTGAGATTTTTACCCAGAAAAGAAAATTACGAATAAAAATAGAGTTTTTGCTCTGATTTTGAGCACCCGCTTACCGCCATCGGAACCAAAAAAGCGCCATCGTGAAGGTGATCCCTCCCCAAAGAGCCAAAATCACGAGGTGTCCAAGGACGTCTTCGAGACCCGCTCCGTCCAACATCACTTCTCGAAGGGCGTCGTTCAATTGCGTCAACGGCAGCGCCTGGATGAAGGGCTGATAGGCTTCCTGAAATCGTTTCGAGGAAAAAAAGATCCCCGAGAAGATATAACTGGGAAGCATGACCAGATTGCTCATGCCGGACATCGTTTCGGTTTTCTCGGTTCGGCAGCCCAGCAGAAGGCCCAATCCGGAAAACGCGAACGAACCAAGCAGGATGACGGCGAACAGGAGGAAGATGGAGCCACGGATGGGGATGCCGAACACCCACACCCCAACGAGCAAGAGCGACCCCATTTCGGGAACGAGAAACAGCAACCGAGCCACCAAGAGCGCCGCCAAAAATTGCGAGTGCCGCATGGGCGTCGCCATCAGGCGTTTGAAGAGCTTTCGCACGCGCATATCGACGAGGACGAACCCGACGCCGAACAACCCACCGCCCATGATGTTCATGCCCATCAGCCCAGGGAGGAGGAAGTCGATGTATCGGCTGCCGGGTTCGGTGAACGTGCTTTCCTCCGCCGCCGCCCACTCGGGATGAACGCCTCGCAGCAGGGCCGCGTCGACCCAATAGCGGGCGAGCACCGAATCGCTGCGTGCGGGGTCGAACGTGTATTTGAATTGCTCGCCGTGGGCATGCACGATCAAGGCGGTTTGCGTTTTCTTCAGCCTCACCTTGCTTTCCGATTCGGATTGCACGGAAGCATTGATGTTCTGAGACGTGAGGATCTTCGCGATTCGCTCCGCTTCAGGCCCAGCTTCGACGTCGACGATGGGAGCTTCGGGCCGACTGCTCTTGAACGCCAGCCCCAAACCAAGTGCTAAGACGAGGGGAAAGCCATAAACCCAGAACAGAGCGTGGGGCTCACGAAAGAACTCTCGGATGCGTGATCCCACGAGGTGGACGAAAGGATGATTCACGTCGTTCTCGCCGTGGAGGATTCATGCGAAAGCAGGCTGGCTTTCGCATGGAGATATTAAAGATTGAGCGTGCGATCCGTTTCGTAAACGTTTTTACACTGCCTTGTCGGCACTCGGGTTCGAAAGCGTGTTCTCAACCCGCGGCCCGTGATTCCTCGCGTGGCACGTTGTGTTGGTCGAGCCAAGTCAAAAGATCGTTCACGAACGCGGATGGGTCGGGCTCAAATTCAAGAGTATGGTGCGCGGCGGGATATTCAATTACCTGTTTGTCGTTCGTCGCCAAGAGATCGATGAACTTCCGGGTTTTCGCGTTATGGATGATCTTGTCGTGCTCGGCCAACATGAGCAAAATCGGCACGATGAAATACTTGGGGACAAAGTTTAGATACGCATCGAGGCGGGCACTTTCGAGAAGGAAGCGTGCCGTCGCCTGATGAAGGCGAAGCGGATCGTTGCGAAGGAACTCCAGCCATTGGGGATTGGCCGTGAAAAGCTCGGGGTCGTTGAGAGGAATCGGGAACAAGGCACGTGGGCGAAATAGCCGACATGCGAAGATCCAAAACCGCTGCAAAAAGGAAAGTCGGATTCGCGAGACGATGCCGGGGCAGAGAAGAGCAACGCCGTCGACCAAGCCCGGGTGTCGGCGTTCGAGCGCCAGGGCCAATTTCCCTCCCCACGAGATCGCCGCCAAAAAAACCGGTATGGGCGCCGAGCCATGCCCTCGTGCCACCGAGCGAGGCAGCGCCGTCAAGAATTCAGCCACATCGTCGATCAATCGGCGGAACCCCGGGCAATCGCCTCGATCTTGCGTGTTCAAGCCCGAGCCTCGGCGATCGAGGAAATGCACCTCGTAGCCAGCGTTAGCTAATTCTGTACAGGAATGCGTGTACCAGCCTCCGTGGCTTTGAATCCCGTGCAAGAAAACCACATGCCCGCGTGGCGATTCCTTGGTGGCATAACGGCGGTATTTCCAGGTGTATCCGTCGCTGGCGCGGAAATCCGCCAGGGTGAAGGCGGCTTCAACCAAGGAGCACTTCCTTTCGCACCGCGACCCGTGCCAATGCTTGCGGGTCGAGCGTGACGCCGAGCCCCCCACCCGCGAGCGCCGGCGCCCAACCGGCCCACCCAAACGTAATATCCCGGGTGCCGAGCGATTCCTTGACCAGGTGGTGATCGTACGAACCTTCGAGGTACCGCAGATCGCGAACGGAGCAACCGAAATGCCGACCGGCAGCGGAGAGAAGTACCGTTTCCCCCACCTGGCAACCCAACTGATAACCCAGACCATGTTGCTTCGCGAACTGCGCCAAACGAAGCGTGGGCACGAATCCCCCACATTTGGAAAGCCGAAGGTTGAAGAGATCGCAACTGCCAACGCGAACCGCTTCCTGTGCGTCGACCATCCCGCACATCGATTCGTCGTGCATGATGGGAGTATGGATTTGCCTCCGTACCTCCGCCAATCGGTGCGCCTGCTCGTGGGGCACCGGTTGTTCCACCGAGGTGATGCCGAATGGCTCGAGCGCCAAAATCCGCTTCGGCGCTTCCTCGATCGACCAAGCTTCGTTGGCGTCGATGCGGAGATCCACCTTTTGCCCCATGCGGCTTCGAACGGCGCGCAGGCGGTCGATGTCGTCCTGGCCCTCGATGCCCACTTTCACTTTCATCTGTCGAAATCCGAAAAACCAATACTTCCACGCGTTGAAGCGGATCTTTCGCCCTTGGGCCGAGGTGATCGCTCCGCTATATTGGATTTTTGGCTTCGGTTCGAAAAGCTCGGGTGCGAGAAGGCGAACCACCTGGGAAAGCGGCTGTTGAAAGCGTTTGCCGACGGCGTCGAGAAACGCCAACTCGACGGCGCAACGGGCACCGTTTCCCTTGCAGCGGCGTGGATCGTCAGGGATGTCGGCCAATCTCAACCGTTCAACGAACGCCACCGCGGAGTCGAAGGATGAACAGGGTTCAAACTGTTGGCCCAGGTCGCTCCGCTTTAAGAGTGCCAAGGCGGAATCGATGGTCTCGCCCGTGACGTATTCGCGAGGCACCCCTTCGCCGAACCCGGCCGTTCCATCCTCGAGCACGCATTGGACGATCACATTGTCCGTGTCGGTGCGGGTGTGAGACGCATGCTGAATGGGCTTTCGCAACGGAATGCGGACATGCCAGGCGGTCAGCTCTTTCACACGCATGCGGAAATTCTCGAAGGAATTCGAACGTCTCATCTTAGGAAACGAATTCTCCGCCATGGTGTCAAGCGACCGAGCCCGCGCAATGTGCGACGGCCATTCCGGATTGGAGGTTTGAATGAGCCAAATGAGTAACTCGCCATGATCGAAGTGCGAATCGCTCACGTGGAGGAATGGCCCGAAGCGCTCGAGTTGTTTCATCGCGCGCTGCCGGAAGCGGAGAAATCCAGGCATATTCTCGACGGATTGGCGTCGTTGCATCATGATCGCCGAAACGCGGAAGGCTTCTGGATCGCACGGGAGAGTGGCCGACTCGTGGCCGTGCTTCGCGTGTTTCCTCTTGGGGGCGATTCCCTTCTCGTGATGCCGCCGGTTTCGCATGACCCAACGAAAAGCGACGAACGGGAAGGGTTGCTGCTCACGAAAATGCTGAGCTGGGCGGAT
>WBZS01001522.1_pt1 | contig 18070 bp, 11 predicted proteins | sample 5204201 | NCBI WGS metagenome assembly WBZS01 (sample SAMN12344357, study PRJNA552823) | activated sludge metagenome | biome: Activated sludge suspended growth; feature: Nitrification reactor; material: Wastewater; isolation source: activated sludge from nitrification reactor of wastewater...
CGATTCCCACACGCACGGACAGGGGGCAGCGCCGCTGGAGCCGTCGGGTTCGTTCGGCCTGGCACTGATCCGCGCCCATCGCGGTGACCTCGCGGGTGCGTTGGCCAGTCCGTACGCCACCGCCCAGGTGAACATCGAGATGAGGCGCTACTTCGACAACGGATGGGTGCAGGACCAGGGCGAATGGGTGATGGCACAACCGCCCCGGTTGGAGACCATGCTGCTAGGGCGTGAGCTGTTCAAACAGGCGGTCACCTTCACCATCGAGGACGCTCTGTCCGGCACCGACCAGCCGCGTGTGCCTGCCAATCCGTGGGCCTACCTGGACCGCTACGGGGTCGCCGCCCCGACCCGGAACCGGTACTCGATGCCGGCGCCGGTGTGGGAGGCCGTGACACCGCGGCCGCCGTCCCACCCGGTCGAACGCCAAGGGATCTCCCCGCCGCCGATCGACCGCACCCCTGCCCGCTGATCGCCCAGAGCAATCAAGCCGCTCTCCCCGAGGCGCAACGTCCCGGGCATGGGCCTTTGGAAAGGAGGCCCCCAGATGGCCGAGAACGACACTCCGATCACCGACCGGGCACTGGTCGCGCATGACCTGCTGGACGAGATCGAGCAGGCACGCCTCGAGGGCCGCGATCAGGCCGCCATCGACGCGCTCGTCGCGGAGTACCTAGAGCTGCGGCAGGATCTGTGATGGCGCGACGCACCCCCACACCCGAACAGCGAGAGCAGGCCGAGGCGCGCCGGCGGGAAACGGTCGAAGAGTTGCACCAACAACTCGCTGAGGGCGTCGGCAGCCTCCATGAGGGTCAGGCATGGCAGGACTGGCTCGCAATCGCCGGCCGGTTCCACCGCTACAGCTTCCAGAACACGATGCTGATCATGAGGCAGAAGCCCGACGCCACCGCGGTGGCCGGATATGTCGCATGGCAGAAGCTCGGGCACCAGGTGCGGAAAGGGGAGCAGTCCATCAAGATCCTCGGCCCGGTACATCGACGCCTCCAGGTGGTCGACCGGATCACCGGGCAGCCCATTCTCGACGACCACGGCCAACCGCAATGGCGGCGGCAGATGGTCGGCGTGAAACCCGTCTCGGTGTTCGACGCCTCCCAGGTCGACCCGCCTCCACCGGAGCCACCCACACCCGTCCTGCTCCAGGGGGAGGCGCCTGCAGGGCTGTGGGACGCGCTGGCCACCCTCGTGGCCGATCAGGGCTACACCCTCACCCGCGGCAACTGCCACGGCGCGAACGGCTTCACAGACTTCCACAGGCGCGAGGTCCGAGTCCGTGAAGATGTGAGCGACGCCCAGGCGGTGAAGACCCTCGCCCACGAGCTGGGCCACGTCCTGCTCCCACCGGCACCCGGCGAACCGTTGACGGGCCACTGCCGAGGGCTGCGGGAAGTCGAGGCTGAATCGGTCGCCTACATGGTCACCCAGGCGCACGGGCTGGATTCAGCCCAGTACACGTTCAACTACGTCGCCGGCTGGGCAGGAGAGGCCACCCAGGCCGGCGTGAGCGTCGCCGACGTCGTCGCCACCACCGGAGCCCGGGTCATCGGGGCGGTCGACCAGATCCTGCGCCGTACGCAGCCCGATGACCTCGAGGCCCGCGTCGTCGACGCCCACGCCGACTCCCTCGGCATCAACCACGATGCACCATCGGCGTCCAGCCCCTCCTGGGAGACAGTCAGACCGGCCGCACCGGTCGCCACCGCCCGACACCATCAGGTGCCTATTCCCGAGCCGCAGCCAACCCTCGCATGGTGAAACCAATCGCCTTGCTGAGGCAACGGTTCAAGGCCCCGAGCGCAAGGAGCTACGTGCCGAACAACAAGGAGCTACGTGCCGAACAAACGTCAGTGGGTGCTCGTAGGCTTTCGCCCAGGGCAAGGCGTACAGGGGGTGCATCTTGATGTGGGGACTGTTTCTCTTGGTGGGCCTGATCTACGGGGCCGTGATGACGGCCATATCGAGCATGCCCATTTCCGGGACGGTTCTGCCTGCCGGTCAGGTACGAGTCGGATATGTCCTGATTGCAGTGGGGGGAATGGTGCCGCTTCTGGTCGTCAGGCCCGACAGTGCGCTCTGAACCGCCCCGGCATGTCCGGAGGCTGGATTTGGTGGCTCAGCCGGTCGGCTTGAGCTCGTTCTTTGCAGCGTAGTGGAGTTTCTCGGCGGTCATCGGGGTGAGGTCATCAAGGGACTCGTGGGGGCGCTCGTTGTTGAAGAAGTCGACCCGGTCGACGGCTGCGACGAGGGCGGTGCCGGGCTGGTCCTTCGCCTGCCACGCGCCCACGAGCAGCCCTGTCGCTGCGGCGGCGACGACCTGGCCCGTGCCCGGATCCGCGCCCGCCGGGTGCGTAGTGAGCGAGTTCCACGCGTCGGTGCCGAACGCGTCCACGGCCGCGTTCGCGGTGTTCTCCGGGATCGTCCACTCGTGCACCACGACCTGCGCGACGGAGTACGTCGGCACGGAACGCACTGGGAAGGCGCCGGCGGACGTTGGCAGGTCCAGCGTCACGGGCGACACGGTCCTCGTGGACCCGTCCGCGGCGACGACCGTGGCCCGGGCGTCAGGTGCCGCACCGGGAAGGACGAGGCCCGATTCGGAAGCCGGGTTGGCGGGTTGGTCCCCCGCAGGCACGGTGACCTCCATGACGACCTCGCCGGTCGCGGCGCGTCTGACCTGCACCGTGGACGACCACGACGCGCGGGACCCGCCCGACCCCGGAGACTGCACCTGAGCGACCAGTGCAACCGTCGACTTGTCCAGCACCCGCGCCATGACCGGGCTGGCGTCGGCGGTCGTGAACGTCCACGCCTCCGAGCCGTCCGCGCGGCATGCGGTGACCGTCTGCGGCTGCCCGGCCGTGAGGAGCGTCCCGTCCACGACGACAGGCAACGGGGACGCGGGAACTCGTGGGGCGACCCACAGCGGCCCGCCGGGGAACCACGCCCCCGGCGTCACCGCCACCGAAGGCGACGGCGACGGCGACGCCTTGGTCGGTGTCGCGGGCGTCGCCGCCGGGTCGCCGGCGCTGGCCGGCGGCTGGCTTGAACAGCCTGTGAGGAGGGCGGCCAGCAGCAGCGCGAGCGCTGGCAGGGTGATCGTTTGGCGTGACATGACGCGATCCTTCGGCGGGGTTCCCCTGACGTCCGAAGACAACCGTCCAAGTCTACGTCCTGTCAACCGATAGTGCAGATTCGCGCACTGACGAACTTCGCTCTGACTAGTGTTGATGGACCGGTGCCCCGCTCCGCGCCCCTCCCCGAACCCGACCTGACCCGCCTAAGGGGCGCCTTCGACAAGGCCCGGATGGACGCCGAAGTCACCTACGACGAACTGGCGGACGCCACCGGCCTGTCCCGTCGGACCCTGCTGGACATCGCGACAGGCACGAGCGCGGGGACGCTGCGTACGTGGGCACTGATCTCACGAGCACTCGACGTCCCTTTGGACGAACTCGTGGCACCCATCTGGGAATAGGAAGAGCCCACCACCGCGATCGACACGACAGCCAGGACGACGCACGACCACACCCTCCGCCTGTCGCAGGGGCGCCGGTGCGCGTCTCACCATGCGCGCGATCGACCGGATGGGCAGGATGGGCCTGTCGGAGACGGGGAGAGGAACACGAATGGCATTCCAGCGCAGGCAGCACAAGTCGGCGGTGCCCTCGGATCCTGAAGCGCTGTACCGCGACCTCGCGCGAACGAACAACGGACCAAACGCGACATGGGGCCACCAGACGGACATCCTCCGCGACTGGCACTCGAACTACCGCACCTGCCCGGACGTAGCGCTCGAACTCCCAACAGGTGCCGGCAAGACCCTCGTCGGGGGCCTGATCGCCGAGTGGCTTCGACTCTCGGAGGGCCAGCCTGTCGCCTATCTCTGCCCGAACAATCAGCTCGCCGCCCAGGCGGCACGAAGGTTGGACGACTACGGCGTCGAGACGGTCCTCCTCACAGGCAAAGTCCGAGACTGGAGCCCCGCCGAGAGGGCCAAGTTCACCACCGCCGGTGCCGTCGCCGTCTCCACGTACCACCACGTGTTCAACTCGAACCCTGCCCTCGCGGACGCGAGCACCCTCGTGCTCGACGACGCACACGCAGGAGAGCAGCCCGTCGCCGGAGCGTGGAGCCTTGCGATACGCCGCGACCAATCAGCCGCGTACCAGGCGGTGTTGTCAGTCGTAGCGGAGGGCCTCGACCCGGTCATCATTCATGGACTCCGCGACAACGACTCCGTTCACAGGTACCACCGCACCGTGCATCTGGTCTCTCCGATCGTGGTGGCCGAGAAGGCTGGCGAACTGGAGGCCGTCCTGGGTGACGCCCTTAAGGCGGGAAACCTCGAAGCCGGGCAGGGTTACACGGTCGGCACCCTCTCGGGGCACCTTGGACGCTGCATGGTGTACGTGACGCACTCGCGCATCCTGATCCGCCCGCTCATCAGCCCCACCAGCTCCCACGCTGCGTTCGACGACCCCCGCCGCCGCATCTACATGAGCGCCACACTGGGACCAGGCGGCGAGCTTGAGCGCGCGTTCGGACGCGTCCACATCGAACGGATGCCCGTGCCCCGAGGCTGGGACAAGCAGGGCACCGGACGGCGGTTCTTCGTCTTCCCCGAACTCACGAACGAGATCTCGAAAGACGACCGGCTGCTGCCGCCGTGGCTGTCACGGACGATCACCCGGCACGGGCGCGCTGCGCTCATCACCCCCGCGCAGTACGTCTCCGACGCCGTCGTCGACGCCGGGTCGGTCGCCGACGACTACACCCGGCTGGACGGGCACGACGTCGAGGGAGACCTGACCCTGTTCACGCGGGAACCCAAGGCGCTGCTCGACCTGCCCAACCGATACGACGGCGTAGACCTGCCCGACGACACGTGCCGGCTCCTCCTTCTCGCCGGACTACCCGCCCAAGGCGACCTGCAGGAACGGTTTCTGTACGAGTCCTTGGGCGCTGGCGCGGTCCTGCAAGAACGGGTCCGGGCCCGCATCGTCCAAGGCTCAGGCCGCGCCACCCGCAACCCGAAGGACCATGCGACCGTCGTCATCATCGGCGACGAACTCACCAACTTCGTCATGCGCCCCGACGTGCTCGCCGCGCTCCGGGAGGAACTACAGGCCGAGATCACGTTCGGCTACGAACAGTCCACCGGCAACTCCGTCGCCGACGTGGACGACAACATCGACGCATTCCTCGCTCAGAACCAGGACTGGCGAGACGTGGAAGACGACATCGTCAACGACCGCAACAGCCGCACCCGAGTCGACCCGCCCGCCACCAGCGAACTCGCGGCCGCCGCCCCCGCCGAAGTCGCCGCCATGGACGCCTGGTGGGCTGGGGACCTAGAAACGGCCCTCGCCGAAGCGGTCAAGGTCCTCGACGCGCTGGGCCGAGGACCGAAAGCGGCGAGGTACGCGGCCCTGTGGAACTACCTCGCGGCGAGCTGGACACGACAGGTCGCCCGCGAGAAGGGCGACCCGACTGGGACGCTCGCGACGGCCGCCGACGGCTACCTCGCCGCCGCCCGCGCCTGCGGACGCGGCACCTCATGGCTGGGCCACCTCGCGAACCACGCCGACGCCATCACCTCCCCCGACCAGTACGACGAACTCGACCGGATCGCGGCCCGGAACATCCTCGACCTGCTCCGCGCGTGGTCTCCCAAGAACAAGGCCGAACTCGACACTGCCGCACAGGGACTCGCCCAGACCCGCTTCAAGCAGTACGAGGCCGGGTTGAGGATCCTCGGCAAGTACGCGGGAGCCAGCGAGTACTTCGAGGCGGGCACCGCGACGGCGGCACCCGACGGGACGTGGGTCTTCGAGGACGCCCTGTGGGTCTGCTGGGAGGCCAAGAGCGAGGCCAGCGAGACCTCCTCAATCTCTACGTCGAAGGTCCGCGAGGCGAACGGCCACCTGCGCTTCGTAGAGGACAAGCGTGGATCTAGCGCGCCGGTCGGTTCCTTCACCTGCTTCGCCACACCGCAGACCGTGATCGACCACGCGGCCAAGGCAGTCTGCGAGGAGACGGTCTTCCACGTCCCGGTGCACGCGGCCGCTGACCTGCTCGCACGCGTGGACAGGGCGCTCACTACAGCCCGGCGGCTCGGCCCTGCCCTGGACGAAGCCGGTGTCCTCGCAGCGCTGAAGGCGGAGTCGTGCCTCCCCAGCCAGTGGTCGGTAGAGCTGATGGCGCAACCGCTGCGGACGCTCGGTGCATAACTCGGAAGTGCACGTCGCTTGATGCCGGTATCTGGCGCCACGCGTGAGGGACGGTCGGTGTCCGCGCGAGCGGACGGGTAGTTTGTCCACAGGTCGTGGGTACCTGGCGGACCCCGGTGCTTGTACGCCGACAAGTCATCGCCGTTCACGACACCCGAAGGAGGGGCTGTGCCGCACGAGTTCGCCGCAGGGCAGCGGCTCCTCGTCCCAGCCCTGCACTCCGTCGGATACGTGACCGTGGACATGGCGACCCCCGACGGCGCGGGCGGCTGGATCCTCTACGTGAAGGACGACGCCGGCCGCCTCCACCGGGCAGACGTGCCAGCAGATGACGTCGCCGGCGTACAGGTCCTCGACAAGGACGGCGGCGCACCCTCCGAGCGAGTCCTCGCAGGCATGTGGACACAGTGGATGGCCGCGGCTTCGATGAACGCGCGCTCCACTCTCCTCGCGTCATCTCCGCTCGAGCCCTACGCGCACCAGGCGCACGCCGTCTACGGGGCGATGCTGCCGCAGCCGTGGCTTCGATTCCTGCTCGCGGACGAGCCTGGCACGGGCAAGACGATCATGGCCGGTCTGTACCTGCGGGAGATGCAGAAGTACGGTCTGATCCGCAAGGCCCTCGTCGTCGTTCCCGCCAATCTCGTGTCCAAGTGGCAGGCCGACTTCGAGCGGTTCTTCGGCGGCGGCCTGCGCCGGATCACCGCCGACACGGTCCGCGAGCACGCCCTCGACGTGGACCACGACATGTGGATCACGTCCCTAGAGCTGGCCGCAGTCAACCCCGCCGTTCAGGACGCGGTACGTCCCGACCAAGCCGGCTGGGACATCGTCGTGTTCGACGAAGCGCACCGGCTCACGCCCACCGCACAGTCGTTCCACCGGGTCGGCAGGCTCCTCGCACGGAACACGCCACGCGCCCTGCTAATGACCGCCACGCCGCACCGCGGTTCCGAATGGCTGTTCCGTCACCTGCTCCACCTCGTCGACCCCGACATCTACCCCGAACCCGGAGACGACCCAAACCAGCCGCTCGCCGCGCTCCGCCCCGGGTCGACCCACTTCCTGCGCCGCATGAAGGAAGACCTCGTCGACTACGACGGCGTGACCAAGCTGTTCAAGGGCCGCCGGGCGACGAACCTACGTGTCCCCCTCACCCTGCACGAGCTGACCGTCTACACCGAGGCGCTCGCCATGGTGGACCAGTTCTTCCCGCCCGGCGCGCAGGCGCTGGCGCGCATGGTCTACGGGAAGCGCGCCGCGTCCTGCCTGCACTCCCTCGCGGAGACCCTGAAGCGGCGCCGCGACCACATGGGCGGAATGACGCAGGCGGAGGTCGCGATCGCCGTCGACCCGTACGCGGAGGACGAGTCCGAGCGGGAGGTCGAGCAGGTCGTCAACACCGACTCGGTTTCCGCCCGCGCGGAGAAGAAGGCGATCGGGACGCTCCTCACCCAGATCGAAGGCATCCTCACCGACCCCGGCTACATGCCGTCGAAGTGGAAGCGGCTCACCGACGAATGCCTGGCCGCGCACGGAATCCGGCCGGGCGGCACGGAGCAGGCGGTCGTGTTCACCGAGTACGCCGACACCGCCGAATGGATCGCCGCCCGACTCAACCGTGAGGGCTACACCGCTCGCACGTACTCCGGCCGACAATCCCACCCGGAACGGGACACCGTGCGGGCCGCGTTCATGCGCGGCGACTTCCAGATCATCGTGACCACCGACGCGGGCAACGAGGGCATCGACCTCCAGGCCGCCCACGTCCTCGTCAACTACGACATCCCCTGGTCCCTCGTCCGGCTCGAACAACGCATGGGCCGCATCCACCGCGTCGGGCAGACCCGCGACGTGGAGCTGTTCAACCTCGTGGCCGTGGACACCCGCGAGGGCGAGACGTTGCACCGGCTGCTGGAGAACTTCGTCAACGCCGCCAACGAGCTCGACGGCCAGCTCTTCGACTCCCTCTCCCTCGTCGCCGAGCTCACCGGCGTGGACTACGACAAGTGGCTCACCGCCCTGTACGGCAGCGACGAAGCCAAGAAGGCCGAAGCGATCCAGGCCGCGAAACGCGTCACGACCGCCCAGTTGAAGCAGGCCGCCCAAGCGGCCCGCGCGCAGGAAGCCCGCCTCGCCGAGCAGGTCAAGCTGGTCGAGGCGCTCGCCCTGCTCCAAGCCGACTACCTCGAACGGATCAACCCCGCGATCGTCGACGCCTACCTCAACAGGCTCGACGCGTCCGGGCTCGTCACCGTTCGTCCGACCGCGATGGGCGACGAGGTCCGGCTCGTGTCCGCCCCGAGCCTGCCCCGCGCCCTCGGCGGCCAGTCTCAGGCGCTCGTCGCCATCAGCGGCGACGCGCTCAAGGACGCCGCCCTCGTCGACTCCCGCGTCCTCGCCCTCGGCCCCGGCGACCCCGCGTTCGCCGCTCTCATCGACATGGCGGAGGACGCGTACGCACCCGACCTGTTCCGGGGCGGCGCCGCCCAAGACCCGACCAGCATCACCCCGTACGACCTGTACGCGTACCGGGCCGAACTCACCGAGGCCGACGGCCGGCGCCGAACCCAGTGGGCCGCACTCGTCCGCGTCGACGCGACGGGCAAGGCCACCGCCATCCGGTGGGAGACCCTCGCCAACCTCGTCCCCACAAACCAGCCGGGCAAGGCGGCCCACCCAGCCCGCGACCTCGCCGCTGACGACGAGGTTCACCGTCTAGCAGACCGCGCCAAGAGCGAATCCCAAGCGGCTCGCAACGACTGGTTCGCCACCGCCCGTCGGGACCTCGCGAACCTCCCCACAGACCTCACGCCGAACGTGTCATTCCCGGATAGGGGGGAACGCGTCGCCCTCCGAAACGCGTTGAAGGCCAAGACCGAGGAACGGCTCGCCGAACTCCAACGCCTCTCCGTCGTCGACATCACAGAACCCCGCCTCGTGGCCCGCATCCACGTCCACGCCGTCGGAGTCCCCGCCACCGTCGAGGAGAAGGACTCCGAAGCCATCTCCATGCGCCTCGTCGCGCACACGCTCGCCGCGCACGGCTGGATCGTGTCCGACGTGCACACCGACAACCTCGGCTACGACCTGTACGCCCGCCGCGGACGCGAACACCGACTCGTTGAGGTCAAGGGCATCTGGGGCGCAGCCAGCAGCACCGGCGTCCGCCTCACCGGCAACGAGGTCCTCATGGCGACCCAGCACGGCAAGGACTACTGGCTGTACGTCGTCGACCAGTGCTCGGACGGGCAAGGACGTGTCTACGGGACCTTCCAAGATCCAGTCAGGGTGTTCGCCTCGAACATCACCGCCGACGCCATCTTCAAGATCCCAGGCTCCCGCCTCGCGCAAGCCGCCAACCAGGAGGACCACCAGCCGTGACCCGCATGATCGAACGCTGGTTCCCCTGCGCCGAGGTGAGCGAGTCGTCCCAGAGCGGCTGGGGCAGCGGCAACACTGAGTCCAGCCTCTGGGTCTGGTTCGCCAAGAGGCCCGTTTCCCAGTCGAAAGCGGCCATCCTGACCAGCCTCCTGCCGTGGCCCGACGACCATGACGAGCAGGAACGGCTGAAGAAGCTCGTCCGCTCCGCCCTCAGTGGATACGGTGCCGCCCAGAAGGAAGTGCTCGATGTCCTCGCGCGCGAGTACCCGGATACGGCGCGCGTCCTCGATCCGTTCTCAGGGCGGGCGATGATCCCGCTGGAGGCCGGCCGGCTGCAGGCCAAGGCGTACGGGACCGACTGTTCTCCATTCGTCACGCTAGGGGGACAGCTCCTGGCCGACCTCATTCACCGGGACTGGGACAACGAACCGGAGACCCCGTTCCCTGCCAAGGGTCAAGGCGAACTCGGCACGCGCCGTATGGCGCAAGACGCTGGGGCGTTCATGGGGGAGGTCGGGCGCCGATTCTCTGCGAGCATGGCGCCCTACTACCCCACTTACGAAGGTAAGCAGCCGTGGGGCTATCTCTGGGCCTCTACGCTGCCCTGCCAGGAATGCGGTCTTCGGTTCCCGCTCGTCGGTGAACTGACTCTCCGGCAGGCGCGCCCCAAGGTGAACGATCTCGGCCAGAGCTTCCGGCTGCGGGCCGACAAACGCACTGGGAAGGTGATGGCCGAGGTCCACGACGGGCCACCTGACGGCCGCCCAACACGCGTCCAGGCCGGCAAGAGCAAGTACGCCGCCGAAGGGCGAGTGGCTGTATGCCCATTCTGCGACCACGTGCACGTCAAGGAGTTGCACACCCGATTGAGCATGGAGGGTCTACGTCGAGACCAGTTGCTTGTGGCAGCGGACATCGACGCGGGGAACACGAAGATGTTCCGCTCCCCGACTGCGGCTGAGGAAGCAGCCGCGGAAGCCGCCGCGCAGCAGCTCCGCAGTGAGGAGCCTTTCGGGTTTCTCGCAGCGCTTCCCGACGAGCCCATCGGGAGCGGGAACACCCGAACGATTCAATCGGTCAACTACGGAGACAAGACCTACGGCGACCTGTTCGAGCCACGGCAGGCGCTCGGGCTCATCCACTTGGCTCGCGCGATCAACGAGTGCACGACCGAGTGCATCGCCGCAGGCACGTCGCCGGACTATGCTCGGGCGCTCGCCGCCGCTGCCACCGCAGCGATGATGCGCAAGATCAGGCGCTCCACCCGTGGCGCTCGGCTGCAAATCACTGGAGGCAGCCGCGTCGGGGACCTGTTCGTGAATCAGTCCGCAGTGTCCTTCTCATACGACTGGTTCGAGAGCGGCCTCTCAGACGGCCCGGGGTCGTGGTCTTCGCTCGCGGGGCAGACCGTCACTGCGATAAGGAACATCACCGACCGCGCACCGGCCCGGCCTGCGAATATCGACCTCGGGGACGCCACGCTACTGCCGTTCCGTGACGCCACCTTCGACGCTGTCGTGACGGACCCGCCCTACGACGACATGATCGACTACAGCGACTCGACGGACGTGTTCTACGTCTGGGCGAAGCGGGCCATGTCGACCGCCGATGTCGCACTCTCGCTTGCCGCACGCCCCGATGGCCTGCAGGACAAGTCCGCTGAGATCATCGTCAAGCGAGGAGGTGGCCCCGCTGGCGACCCTCGCACGAAGGACAGGTACGACACCCTCATCGGGAGAGCATTCGCAGAGGCACGGCGGGTCGTCAGCGCCGACGGGGTGGTCACGATCGTGTTCGGGCACGGCGACCCCGAAGTGTGGCACCGTCTGCTCTCGGCCGTCGACACGGCCGAACTCGTTCTGACAGGGGCGTGGCCGGCGAAGACCGAGAGCGCGGCGAACACCGGCTCGGCCAACATCGTCACGACATTGACCATGGCCTGCCGCCCCGCGGCACCGGACAGACCCACAGCGAGCCGGGCCGCCGTAGAGCGAGAACTCCGGGCGGAGGTCCAGTCCCGGTTGCCGATGTGGGAGGAGGCCGGGCTCGCGGTCACCGACATGCTCATGGCGTCCGCTGGACCGGCGATGGAGGTTGCCGGCAGGTACAGCCTCATCCTCAACGCCAAGGGCGAGCCTGTCCCACCCTTCGCCTTCCTACCGTTGGCTCGCAGAGCAGTCCAAGAGGCATTGTCCGGCTCCATTGACCACCAGCCGTTGGAGACCTTCGACGCTCGTAGCCGGTTCGCGCTGTGGTGGGTCCGGGTGTACGGACGACAGGTGCAGGCGAAGTCGGAGTTGCGCTGGCAGGCCCTCGCCGCGTCGATGGACTTGACTGAACTGCGTGACCTGGTACCGGATTCCACGAAGGGCTGCCGGTTCGTGGAGGCTTCCCGTTTCAACACCAAGGTGACTGCGGAGTCTCCCGTCATCGACGTCGCGCTGGCTATGGCGAAGGCTTGGCCCGCGGGTCTTGACGCGGTCGGTGAGGTGCTCGATGCGGCGGGTCGCGATCCCGACGACGCCTACCTGTGGGGGGCGATGTCCTTCCTCGCGGACAAGTTGCCGGACAGCGACGCTGACGGGATCGCGTGGACTAGCATCCTGAGGAACCGCCGGAACGTGGCAAGCGCAGCGCACGGCGTGAACGTGTCGCGCAGCCAGGCGCAAATCGACGCCATGCGCCGGGAGAACCAGCCAACGCTGCTGGGTGACGCGAACCTGTGGGGCGGGGGTTTGCTCAGTGCGACCTTGACGGCGGAACCAGGGCAACCGGACGAAGGGGACCACCGATGACGAACGTGACGCCCTGGTGGAAGGCGTTGAAGCTGCGCAGCGAAATCGTTGACGCGTCCGGCGCGATCGACGACGTGCAGATGTCGCTGCACGACGCGGTGTACGGGAAGGGCCCCCAGCGGCCCGCCTACGCCTCGTCGTCCTACTACGGGGAGATCACGCACCCGACAGGCCAGCTCGTCGATCTGCTGGCGAAGATGGCGATCCGGGTTGGCGGCGACGACGACTACCTGAAGGCCCCGGCGCTGATCCGCTTGGACCAGGGGATGGGAGGGGGCAAGTCCCACGCGTGCATCGGTGCGTGGCAGCTCGCTGCCGATCCGGCAGAGTTCGCCAAGACCGACATCGGCCACGAGGTCCACGCCCACGCGAAGGCCGTGCTGGGTCGCCCTCTGCCCAGCGACCTGAACCGGCCCCGCGTCGTGGTCCTCCCGTGCGACTCGATGACGCCGGGAGCACCTGTGCAAGAGCTTGATGGTCCCGCCAAGAACCTCTGGGAGCGGTTCCTCTGGCGCCTCTTCGACAAGGACTACGCGAGGTACGAGTCCTACCAGCCGTACTTCAACGACAAGTCGAAGGTCATCGACGCGCTCCGCTCAGTGGGTCGGCCTGTCCTGGTCATCGTGGACGAGGTCATGAACTACGTCGGCAACGGCCTGGACGGTGCGGGCGACCCCGAGCTCGTCGCGCAGGACATGGGCTTCCTCCGTGTCCTCTTCGACGCCGTCAACGACGTACCCAACGTAGGCATGCTGCTCGTCATGATCGCGTCGGACAAGGACACCCTCGCGCTCAGTCCCAGCGCCACCCAACGCCGTGACGAGATCACCTCTCTCATCGACCGGAACGGCCGCCCGGCGACCGTGACTGAGAACGCCGACTTCGCACAGATCCTCCGTCGGCGCCTGTTCGAGCAGCCACCCGCGAAGGAAGTAGTCGAGGCGACCGCCGCCGCATTCGGCGGGGTCATGCGAGACAAGGGCTGGAAGTCGAAAGTCTTCGACCAGCTCGGTGCTCCCTGGGTCACCGACTTCCCCGCGCAAGCGGCGCGCTCATACCCGTTCCACCCACAACTCATGCACCTCGCAGAGTCCGAGTGGGCCAACCTCGCCGGATTCCAGAAGGTCCGCTCAACGATCCGCGTCTTCGCCGCGGCCGTCTGGGCGCTGCAGCTCCGGGCAAAATCAGGAGACTGGGTTCCGCTCCTCATCGGGCCCGGCGACCTTCCCCTGTCGGACTCGACAGTGCGTGAGTCAATCCTCGGCTCTGGGCTCATCTCCGACCAGAAGACCCAAGCCAACTACCGGTCCCTCGCACAGAACGACATCGTGTCCCTTGACCAGTCGGCAGGTGCGGCACGGCTACTCGACGAGAACCGGCAGCCTGGACTGTGGAACGCGTTCAACCCGCGAGCCGCCGAGCGGGCGGCGACGATGATCTTCCTCGCCTCCATCGTCGGAGCACGCGGACAAGGCCGCCGAGGCGCTTCCGAACCGGAAGCCAAAGCCGCGACCACCGTGCCCGGGATCAACTACGGCATCGGGGACGCCGAAGGAGTCATCCGCGACCTCGCCGACCCCGAAACAGGCCTGGCCGCGCTGGAGCAGATCAAGGGCACCGGCGGTACGCCGCCCAGGTACTACCTGTCCACCCGTCAGACCCTCAACATGCTCGCCCGAGCCTCCCGTAGCGGCATCACCGACACCGACAGGGACAAGGTGATCGCTGATGCAGCGGACAGGCTGTCGTCCACGGGACCTTTCCGCGCGAAGGCGTTTGTTCGCGCCGAACCGGGCCGCGCACCGCTGGAGCTGCTCCAGTCCGCAGGACTGGACGACGCCCGGACGACAAGGCTCGTGGTCCTCGACCCCGCCGCCTACTCCCTCCGCAACGGCATGGAGGAGGACACCGTCAAGGCGCTGGAAGCCGCCGTCGGCCTAGGACCCGACAAGCTCCCCGCCTCGTGGGCGTCGTCGCTCGTATTCGCCGTCGTGAACACTCAGAGGCGGGCGCACGCCCGCGGCATCGCGGTCGAGTACCTGGCTTGGGAGCGCGTACTGGAAGCGCCAGAGGTGCAGGCCGACGAGGTGATGCGCGACAAGGCCCGCGACTCCCGCAACGAAGCGAAACGGCGCATGGAGGGCGCGGTCAAGCGCGCCTACCAGCACGTCGCGTACCTTTCTCAGCCCGACGCGGACGCCGAGCGGGAGCTGGACCAGATCACGTTCGACGACGACGCACAGAGCTCGCTCGACGGAGCACTCGTCTGGAAGGCGCTAGCGGCACGCGAGAAGGCATACGACCAAGGCGAGTTCACCGCCAAGGCACTCCTGCACCAGCTCCGCGACAGCGACTACGGCCGGCCCTTGAGCGAGATCCGGGACGCGTTCTGGCAAGCACCCCGCCTGCCCCTGCTGCACACCGGTGAGCCCGAGTTGCGGCACGCGATCTACGACGCGGCGCGGGCCGGCGACCTGCGGGTCGTCAACCGGGACGGCAGCGAAGTCGCGGTCACCGGCCCGAACGAGATCAACCTCCAGTCCCAGTCGCTCACGCTGGCGAAGCCCGCCCCTGTGCAGCCCACCGACCAGGAGCAGGATGACGCCCCCGAAAACGGCGACAACCCACCAGGCACTAAGGACGGCTCAAACGGATCCGACTCCGCTGCAGGGAAGGTTGTCACGCCCTCGCCGGTGCCGCCCGTAGCAGCGCCGGTGGAGAAGGAAGTGTCCCTGTCCATCATCAAGCGGTTCGCCGGCGAGGACGACGAGATCGACCGGACCGCAGCGCTACTCCGCCGTCTCTACGAGGCGATCGAGGCCAACGGTGCGTCCTACCTGCAGGGCACCCTTCGAGTCATCGTGGACGCGGGCAACGCCGCCGACATCGCCGCTGCCGCCAGGGACGCCGGGATCACCGCGGTCGTCCGCGACCAGTAGGGGCCGCCCCGTCGCTGCCCGCGGAACGTTGTGCCATTCGATCGCTAGGAGCCGGGCGGGTGGGTGCGCGGCCGTGATGCTGGACGGGGCGGCAACGTGACCCGACGTTCCCCACGCTGATCCTCGGCGTCGGCTTGGACCGGCCCGGCGCGAAGCCCTCGGAGCTGACCGTGAAAGCGCTCGCCTACATGAGGGAGAAGGGCATCCCGGCCGGGTTCATCGCGGGCGACCGGAACTACGCCAACCACCCGCTGCTGGAGAACTGGGCGTTCCCGCTGGTCGACCTCGGCTACCGGCAGGTGTTCGACATGCGCACGAAGGACCTGGCCGACGTGCGCCTCGTCGACGGCGCCGCGATCCTCGAAGGCAACGCGTACTGCCCCCTCATCATGTTCAACGACACGCTCGTGAACGCGACCCTCGACTTCCGGTACGGCCGGACCGTCACCGACCCCACCACGGGTAAGCGGACCACGCGCCGTCTCACGTTCCGGCAATGGCGCGACCTGATCGACGAACGCGCCAAGTACCTCCTCATCCCGCACGGCCGGCCCACCCGCGACGGGACCATGCGGTACCGCTGCCCCGCCACCGACCCGCGCCCCACCGTGTCCTGCCCGCTGCGCCGCAACCCGGAGCCCGACGACTCCCAGATGCCGGCAGACCCCGTGCGGCTACCCATCCCCGAGTACCGCGGCGGGCTCTGCAACAACGCCAGCGGCATCGCCACCCTCCTCCCCACGCCCCGCAACGCCACCCGTCCCGACGCGCCGACCAGGAAGCCCGCCGACGTGGTCCTCCCCCGCGAGCTCCAGCCGATCCAGTTCGGCTCCAAGGAGTGGGGCGTCCACTACGGCGTGTTCCGCAACACCGTCGAGTCCGTCAACGACACGCTCAAGAACCGGCACACGATCCGGTTTGAGTCCGCACACGGGCGCCGCGCCCGCGGCTACGCCGCCACCGCCATCTACGCAGCCCTCGCCGTCCTCGCCCACAACGTCAAGCAGCTCAACAGGTTCCTCGCCAAGCCCGCGCCCGTCGACCGCGACGGACGCGGCAAGGAGAAGATCCACAAGTACCGCCGCCGCGACCTCAAGGACGGGTACGGCCTGCCCAGGTTCTGGACGACCACCGAACCACCACGGCCGGACGAGATCCGCCCCGACAGCTACGACGAGTACCCCGAAGCCGCGTAGGACACCAAGAAGCCCCACCCCACCCAGCCGCACGAACCGAGGGCGCCCCGGCCTGCCACGGAGCAGGCCGAGGCGCCCTTCCACGTGCCCCGAGAAGCCGGAACCAGGCCGCCGACCCCGCCGCGCGAGCCCTGCTCACCTCCCGGAACCCTCCACAACGCGCCGAAACCCCTTCGCCGGGGGTTGCCGACCCATTCACGAAACGAGAACCGACCCATTGACGAAACGGCCCCCTGACCAAGATGGAGATCACCAAGATCCACATCAACTATCCCGGCCAGCACGCCGCCCTCGCCGCGCTCCGCGACGAGGACTATCTGCAACGCTCCACCGACCTGCTGCGCCGCAACATCGCCCACCTCCGCGAGACCGTCGACAGAATCGACGGAATCACGATGCCCGTCCAGCCGCAGTACGGCTTCTGCACCGTGCTCGACGTCGCCGAGTCCGGCGCCACGGCGCAGGAGCTCACCGTCTCCCTGCTCGCCCGTGGCATCGCGGTCATCCCCGGTGACGGTCTCGGCGACGTCGGCGCCGACCGCTACATCCGCCTCAACTACTCCTCGCCCGACATCAATGCGTTCGAACAGCGCCGCGCGGCGCTGCCCGACGCCATCGCCGAGGCCGCATCCGGTCGTTGGGCCGACCAGGTCGATGACTTCTTCGCCCGCGCCGACACCGCCCGCGGGAACACGATCCGAACCAGCCTGGCTCAGCGGACGAGCAACAACGGGAACGCGCAAACCAACGACCCCGACGTCGAGGAACACGCGTGTGGATTGCAGCGCTTCTTGGCGCGGTTATTGCAGCGCAAAATGGCGGGTGCCGCTTACTGTCGGGCCTGTACCTCGTGCTGACGCTACGCCTTCTAGCCTGCCTTGTTGTCCCGCGCGAATGCGCTGGCGAAGGTGCCGCTCAAGCTGGTGATCGCCTCGTCGATGCCGTCTCCGTCGGGGAGTATGCCGGTCAGGTCACCAGCCAACTCGCCTAGTCCCCGGTGTAGGTGATCTCGACCTGGGGTTGCCGAAGCCGCCCGTCGTCAGCTTGGCTTGATATTCGTCGACGATGAGGGCGCCGGAGAGGCAGCCGGTCCACCACTCGACCACAGGACCGTCCCGCCTGGCACACGCTGGACAACTACACATTGCCGTGCAACTATATTCGTATGCCCGCATATACGAATGGGACCTCGGCTGAGTTTGATGACACCCATGTGGAGATCGCCGCTGAGATCTTCGCCATGCTTGCCGACCCGACGAGGATCCGGATCGTCCTGGCATTGCGCGAGGACGAGTTGTCGGTATCGCAACTCACCGAAGCCGTCGACCGGTCGCAGGCGGCCGTGTCGCAGCATCTGGCGAAGCTGCGGATGGCGCGGATGGTGACGACCCGACAGGAAGGCAACCGGGTGTTCTACCGGCTGGCGAACGATCACGCCAACAAACTGGTGCGGGACGCGATCTTCCAAGCCGAGCACACGGTTGGCGACGTGGTCCGCCACCACCACA
>WBZS01001523.1_pt1 | contig 18053 bp, 13 predicted proteins | sample 5204201 | NCBI WGS metagenome assembly WBZS01 (sample SAMN12344357, study PRJNA552823) | activated sludge metagenome | biome: Activated sludge suspended growth; feature: Nitrification reactor; material: Wastewater; isolation source: activated sludge from nitrification reactor of wastewater...
CGGCCAGACCGCCGCCAGTAGCGCCGCTCCCGCAAGCGGCAGGAGCAGCACCCAGTTGTGCGCCACCGCCATGACTGCACCACTCGCCGCGACCATGGGACCTGTCAACGCGAGTCGGCCACTCCCGCTCAGGAGCATCGGCACGACCGCGACCCCCGCCACCGCCAGGACGAAGTTGTCGTATCCGGCCTGGTGCAAGATGGCGCCGCCCGGCGAGACCAGCCAGGCAATCAATAACGCGGCCATGGCCCACGCGGCTCGCTGTGGCTGACGCCGCACCGCGGGCAGTGCGCATAGCCCGGTCACGAGCATGGTGAGCGTGGCGGCATACACCAGGGTCGTCGCCTGCAGGTATGCCGCGACCTCGCCGATCCCGCTTCCCCCGCCGACCCCGTGGCGCAGTTCCATGAGCATGGCAACCGACGAATGCAGGCCCTGCGGATAACTGTCGTAGTACCACGGACCGCTCTCGCCGGGGGGCAGAAACGGGATCAGCCGGCCGCCATGCACAATCATCCGGGCCATGTCGTAGTGGCCGACATGATCCCAACCGCCGAGCACCACGCCCATGACGTCTGGGCCGGACCGCAGCCGCAGCAGCGGCCACAGGTATGCCGCGATCACCCCCACCCCGCCCAACGCCACCGCATCTACCGTCCGGATCCGGGGCACCAGCGCGGCGGCGCGTTCCCTGACCGGGCCACGCGCCACCCACCCCACGAGGCACCCCCAGACCAGCGCCGTCACGCCGCCGAACCGGGTGAGTTCACCGGTCGGCCAGTCGACCAGCCACACCAAGGGCGCCCAGCCGAGCGAGGTCGCCAGGACAATGGCTATCCGGCGCGACAACTCCCGGGACGCAGGAATGGCCAGAGCACCCAGGACACCACAGCCGGCAACGACGCCGCGCGGCAGCCAGCCCTGCATCTGCACACCCATAATCACCAAGGCGATCACGGCCCCGAGGGCCGTCGCCTTGGCGGTCGTCATCCCGTTCCGGGCCCGGAGCATGGTGCCACGACGATATCGTCTGGCATGCCTTCCGCGCCGGTGACCGCCCCTGGTCCCGGTTCAGGCTCAGGCTCGGATCCGGCCTGGGGCAGCACTTCTGGACCGACTCGGCGGTACGCCTACATCGACGCCCTTCGTGGTTTTGCCGCGCTCTGGGTGTTCACTTTGCACGTCCACGGCTATTGGCTGGACAACGTCCGACCGCCCAAACTCAGCGCCGACGGCATCCTTGTCCGGTTGATCGGCTTCGGGGGAGCCGGCGTCGATCTGTTCATCGTGCTGTCCGGCTTCTGTCTCACCCTGCCGATCCTGCGCCCGGGTGCCGAACCGCTGCGGGCCATCGACGTGCGCGGGTTCTTTCGGCGGCGGGCCTATCGACTCCTGCCCGCTTACTACGCCGCGGTGGCCCTGGTCATGGGGATCGAACTCGTCCCAGCCATCCGGGCCGCCTTGGTCCCTCGCGACCTCACCTGGGCCGACGCGGTCACTCACCTAACACTGACCTTCCCGTGGCACCGGGAGACCATCGCCGCCGTCAATGGATCGCTGTGGTCGATCCCCCTGGAGGCCACCCTTTATCTCGGCTTCCCGCTGCTCGTCTGGCTGGGGCGGCGGCACGGGATCCGTTCGGTGCTCGTCCTGACGGGTGCCGTCGCCGTCGCGTGGTGGCTGGTCACCCTCGTCGTCACGCTCCCCACCGCGGGCGGCTGGCTCCCGCAGCCCGACAAGTACCTCCCCGCTCGCTGGGTGCAGTTCGCGCTCGGCATGTATGCCGCGACGCTGGTTCGCGGCATACCTCACCCGCGAGGGCGGGTGCTCGCCGTATGGGGATGCGCGCTGGGTCTGCCGGCCGGCCTCTACGGGTATGCCGCGGGGCTCGAGCTTTCCCGCACTCTCGGCTTCGGCGCGTTGGGGCTCGGGCTGCTTGTGCTCTTGGCGCGCACCCCAGAACAGTTCTTCACCCGGGGTCCGCTGGCCTGGTTGACCGGTCTCGGGACGATCTCTTACAGCTTCTATCTCCTCCACCAGCCGGTCATCCTGCTGTTGTCCGGCTGGGGGCACAGCCTCGAACTTCCGGTCCTCCCCTTGTTCGCCGTGGCTATGGCGACGTCCGGCCCGCTCACTGTGGCGCTTGCGGGCGCCTTTTATCGCGGGATCGAACGGCCATTCCTCGTGCGCGGCAGCACCTCGGCGGTCGTGCTGGCGGACCGGAGCTGACTCGCCGCCTGCTCACGCGCGGCCGTCGAACAGGCTTGTCACCGACCCGTCCTCGAAGACCTCCTGGATGGCACGGGAGATCAGCGGCGCGATCGGCAGGATGGTCAGCTTGTCGAATCGCTTCTCGAGCGGGATGGGCAAGGTGTCGGTGACGATGACCTCGCGGGCGCTGGAGGCCCGCAACCGGTCGATCGCCGGGCCCGACAAGATCGCGTGCGTCGCCGCGACAACGACCCCTGCCGCCCCTTCAGCCATGATCGCGTCGGCAGCCTTGGTGATCGTGCCGCCAGTGTCGATCATGTCGTCGACGAGGATGCACATCCGGCCAGCGACGTCACCGACGACTCGGTTGGCCACACTCTCATTTGGGCGGGTGATGTCGCGGGTCTTGTGGACGAACGCCAGCGGTGCGCCACCCAGCCGAGCCGACCACTGCTCGGCGACCTTGATCCGACCCGCATCGGGCGACACGACCGCGAGCTTCTTCTTGCCGTAGTGCTGGATGACATAGTCCGCGAGCATCGGCAGCGCCATGAGGTGGTCGACCGGACCGTCGAAGAAGCCCTGGATCTGCGCGGTGTGCAGGTCGACGGCCATCAACCGGTCGGCGCCGGCCGTGCGGAATAGGTCGGCCATGAGCCGCGCCGAGATCGGCTCGCGCCCCCGATGCTTCTTGTCCTGACGGGCATAGCCGTAGAACGGCAGCACGACAGTGATCCGCTTGGCCGACGCCCGCTTGAGCGCGTCGACCATAATGAGCTGCTCCATGATCCACTCGTTGATCGGCACCGTGTGGCTCTGGATGACGAACGCGTCGCAGCCGCGCACCGACTCTTCGTAACGCACGTAGATTTCGCCGTTGGCGAACTCGTAGGCCTGCGTCGGCACCACCTTGGTGCCGAGGTCAGCCGCGACCGCATCGGCCAGAGTCGGGTGCGCCCGACCCGAAAACACCATGAGATGGCGCTTGGTCTTCCTGCGGATGACCGTCACCGTTGCGGCTCCTCACCGTTGTCGCCCGTATGCCGCCCGCTCGCCGCCTCTGCCACACTGGCCACCGCCGTTCGCGCTGCCGCGGCAGCCCGAGCCGAATCGGTGTCGGGACGGTTCGCCTCGACCCACCCCTCGACGATCCGTTGCGGAGCCTCGGACAGGGTGAGTGCCCCCGGCGGGACGTCGCGCCGGATGACGCTGCCCGCTCCTGAATAGACCCCATCTCCGATCGTCAGCGGCCCGACATACATCGTGTCGCTCCCCATCCGGCAGTGGTCGCCGATGGTCGTCCGATGCTTGCTCACCCCGTCGTAGTTGACGAACACCGACGCCGCGCCGATGTTCGTGCCGGTGCCGATCGTCGCGTCGCCGACATAAGAGAGGTGCGGGACCTTCGATCCCGCACCGATATTCGCGTTCTTGGTCTCGACGAACGTCCCGATCTTCCCGTCCGCCCCGAGTTCGGTCCCCGGCCGCAGGTAGGCCCACGGACCCACGGTGGCACCCGGGCCCACGACCGACAGGGAGCCCTGGGTGCGGCATACCGTCGCGCCGTCGCCCACCTCCATGTCGGTAAGGGTCGTGTCGGGCCCGATCTCACAAGCCGCGCCGATGGTCGTGGCCCCGTGAAGTTGCGTGTTGGGGTGGATCACCGTGTCGCGGCCGATCGACACCGTCGTGTCGATCCAGGTCGTCGCCGGGTCGCGGACGATCGCCCCGTCTCGCATCGCGGCTTCCACGGTGCGCCGGTTGAGCTCCGCGCCCAGCTTCGCGAGTTGGATCTTGTCGTTGACGCCCTCGGTCTGCCAGACGTCGGTGAGCACGTATGCCGCCACGCCTCGCCCTTGCGCTCGAGCGACGGCCACGACGTCGGTGAGGTACTTCTCGCCCTGGGCGTTATCGGTGCCCAGGCCGGCCAGGGCTTCGCGCAACAGGACCGCGTCGAAGGCGTAGATGCCGGAGTTGACCTCGGTGATGGCACGTTCGGCGTCGGTGGCGTCCTTTTGCTCGACGATCCTGGCCACGGCGCCATCGGCATCGCGGACGATGCGGCCGTAGCCGGTCGGGTCGGAGATCCGCGACGTGACGACGGTGACCCCAACAGCGGAGGCTTCGTGAGCGCGCAGCAGATCGCGCAGCGTGTCGGCGGTGAGCAGGGGGACGTCGCCGTAGGTGACGACGACGGTGCCCGCCAAGTCGGCAGGAAGCGCCGCCAACCCACACTCGACGGCCCGACCGGTGCCCTTGATCTCGTCCTGGTCGGCGATGAGACAGTCCGGGTCGCACGCTTCGATGTGCGCGGCCACCCGCTCTCGTTCGTGCCGGATGACGACCTGAAGGTGGATCGGGTCGACCCCGCGGGCGGCAGCGATGGCATGGTGCACCAGGCTGCGTCCACCGATCGTGTGCAAGACCTTGGGCGTCGCCGACTTCATTCGGGTGCCCTCGCCGGCGGCGAGGACGATGACCGCTGTCGGGCGCGTGTAGGTCACATCAAACCATCCTACCCGCCGCTGGGGGCCCGCGCCGATTCGGGCAGGAGCTGGTGGAAACGCTTGAACTGCGCGTCGAGAGTGAGCGTGAGGGCCCGTTCCCGGGCGCGTCGGCCGAGTTCCTGCGCGGCGACGTCGTCGGTGAGCAGCTGTTCTACGGCCGCGCCGAAGGCGTCCGGGTCGGCCGGATCGGCATACCGGACAGCGTCCCCGGCAAACTCGGGAACCCCGCCGCGCGGTGCGGCCACGCAAGCCAGGCCGCAGGCCATCGCTTCGAGCAGGGCCAGCCCGAACGGCTCGTCGAACATCGTCGGGAAGACGAAGACCCGGCCCTCCCGCAGGACTGCGGCGAGGTCGGCCCGTGGCACGAAGCCGGTGAAGTCGACCCGACCGGGAAGGGCCTCCGCCGCGACCCGCAGGTCGCGCTCGTAGGGGCTAGCCGCCTCGCCCGGTCCGTACCATCCGGACCCGACCACCCGCAGGGTCCAGTCCGTCGTTGTCATCGTCCGCAGCGCGGCGAGCACCCGGTCGGGGCCCTTCTCGGGGCTCACCTTGCCAGCCCAGACGACGACCGGATCCCGGACCAGCCCGCCCGGGCGGGGGGCGAACCGGACCGGGTCGACGCCGTTGTGGACGGTGACAAGCGCGGGGTGGTCACCGCCGATCCGCTCGCGGATCCGGTCGGCCATCGCGTCGCTGACGTGGATCCACCGGTGGACCCGATCCAAGATCCGGCGCAGCTCGCGCGGACCCAGCGAGCGGCTCATCGCGACGTGCGAGTAGAGCGAGTACGTGCCATCCGGTCGTATGCCGTGCAGGTGCTCGACCCCGCCGTAGGCGAACGACCCGTCATGCAGGACGACGTGCCCGATGCCGCTGAGGTGGGTTCTCTGCAGGCTGGAGCGGTAGAGCTCGCGAGCGACCGGGCGGAGACCGAGAGCCCGCCCCACAGCGTGGTCGAGCAGCGCCCCCGGTCGCGTGGCGACGCGGTTTCGTGGCTGGGCGGTGGCGACGATGCGGTCCGGAGGTAGGTCCCGACCACGCCAAGGCTCAATCAGGACGCGGTGGTCCAACCCGTTCGCTCGGGCCGACTCGATGAGTTCGCCCACGACGGTCAGGACCGTAGATCCCGGACCGACGGAGGGCGTCGGCAGGTGCGCGACCGAAACCTGTGGCTCGCCCATTTCGCCAGCATAGGTCGGCCCAGTGGTCCTAGGCTCGCCAGCAGCGCGCACCGACGAGAAGGGTCCCAGCGATGAAGTCTCGGCGTTTCTGGACAGCCACTGCCCTCGGCATCGTCTGCGTGCCCCTTGCGATCACCGGGTGCACCCTCGGGGCTGCGCAAGCCCCGGGAACGGTCACGGTGACGGTGCCCGCGCCTGCGGCGACCGGATCGGAGCCGGTCCCCACGGTGACCGCCCAGACCGCTCCGACCACCCACGCCAAACCCACCGCTCCAGCGACCACGCCCCCTGCGCCCAAGGTGTTCGCGCTCGGCCTGGGCTCTTTCGGTGGGCTCAAACTGCCCGCCACCCCGGCTGCGGTCCTGGCGGCCGCCAAACCCCTGCTCGGTGACCCCACGGAGAAGGTCGAGGGACAGGGGTGCGAGCTCGCCGGTCCCGGGCGGACCTCGCTCTCCCTGCAGTGGGGAGACATCTCGGCATACGGGGAGGCTGGCCCCGGCGAAGCGCTCACGATCGACGCATGGTCGGTGAACGGCAAGGCGACCCCGGCCCCGGTGACCTTGCCGTTCGGCACGAGCATCGGGATGAGTCGGACCTTGCTAGCCAAGGTTCTCACCAGCGAGACTGTCGACGACTCGCACCTGTTTGCCGAGGGCGACATCCTCCTGCAGAACGACACGTGGTGGTCATTCAACAAGGCCAACACGTCGGTCGTGTCGATCTGGCATAAACCCCACGTGTGCGAATGATCGGCGACGCCGACGCAACGGTGCTCCCCGGGCTGGAATCGAACCAGCGTCGCTAATCCTGATTCAAAGTCAGGCGGGCCCTGCCAGCAGACCAACCGGGGATCGCCGCCCTAGGCTACCTGCCGCGCGGGAGGTGAGCACACGGCATACCAACAGGCACAATGGCCCCGTGAGCCCCCGCGAGAGCACGCCCCCCAGCCGCCGCGCTCGAATGACCGGCAAGGAGCGGCGCGAGCAGCTCGTCGACGTGGGCCGAGCAGTGTTCGCGGCCAAGGGTTTTGAGGCGGCCACCGTCGAGGACATCGCGGCGAAGGCGGGGGTGAGCAAGCCCGTCGTCTACGAGCACTTCGGGGGCAAGGAGGGCCTGTATGCCGTCGTCGTCGACCGCGAGATGGCCGCCCTTCTCCACGCGGTCACCTCCGCCCTGGAGACTCCGGGGCCCACGCGGGCGGTTGTCGAGTCGGCTGCATTGGCCCTGCTGGACTATGTCGAAGGGTCGACTGATGGCTTCCGGATCCTCGTGCGGGACTCGCCCGCCGGGCAGTCGACCGGGTCCTTCGCGAGCCTCATCGGCGACATCGCGACTCAGGTCGAGGCGATCCTTGCTGCCGAGTTTTCCCGACGGAAGCTCGACCCGAAGGCTGCGCCGATCTACGCCCAAATGCTGGTCGGGATGGTGGCATTGACCGGTCAATGGTGGCTTGAGCACCGTCGGTTCAAGAAAGCCGATGTGGCCGCGCACCTGGTCAACTTGGCCTGGAATGGGCTCATCGCCCTGGAAAACAAGCCGACGTTGCGGACGACTCCCGGCCGCTGAAGCGCTGACGAAAGCCCAGGTAGACGCAGGTCAGATGTCCGACCGTCCTCGGGGAATGGCCCGAGGGAGACGACGACCACGGAGTCAGCCCACCGACTTGGTGGGCGATGTAACGATTACGGCACCCGATGGGCTGACTGTCACGAACACGAACGTCGTGGGGCTCTCGAGAATCGAAGGCTCGACGAGGCTCATGGTCCGCGTTGCCGTTGATGTGACCACCACCACCGGGATCTCCATGAACGGGGACGTCGACGTGCTCACGGTCGACTCCGTGGTTGTCTCGGTCTTGGTTGTCTCGGGGGTGCTCGTTGGCTCAGTAGTCGTGGTCTCCGTGGTCGTGGAGGTCGTCGTGGGGGATGGGTCGACGGCCGCGATCAGGGACACCTCGGTGCTGGTGACGGCGCCATCGGGGGCGGTCAATTCCAGGCTGATGGTGCCGGCGCTATCGGTCTTCCCCGTCGCCGCTCCCGCTGCGGCTGCTCCCTTGGACCGTACGGTCGGGAGCACCCAGAGGTCCATCGGGCCGGTTCCGGTGCAGGAGATCTTGGGGCCGCTGCTCTCGCACGCCCAGTCGGTGACCAGGCTCTTGTCCGGGAGCACGACCGCCGCGAGGTCGATCTGACCGGCGGGCACCGCCCTGATCACCAAGGACGAGGGCCCGTCCGACGGCACGACAACTTCGACGGTGAAGGGGGTCCCGACGATGGCTGCAAGGGGCGCGGTCAACGGCCGAGGGGGCGCAGTGGTGGTGGACGAGGACGAGCTCGAGGACGAGGAACTTGAGGACGAGGACGAGCTCGAGGACGAGGAACTTGAGGACGAGGACGAGCTCGAGGACGAAGAGCTCGACGACGACGAGGAACTCGACGACGACGAGGAACTCGACGACGACGAGGAACTCGACGATGAACCTGACGCAGACGAACTCGAGCTCGACGGGGGGGTCGTGGCGGGGGCCGTGGCCGTTTGGGTCTTGACCGCGTCATCGGCAGTGAGGGCCGGCACTGCAGTCTGAGAGGGAACGGAAGTCGGCGAGGGAACTGCCGTTTGCGAAGGGGCAGCCGTCGGTGCCGGTGGCACGGCGGGAGCGGCTCCCAGTGCGGCGGCAACAGGTGGCTTCGCAGCCGCGCCTGCCGCCGCGCCTGCACCAGCACCGGCCGCGCCTCCCCCTGCACCGGCCGCCCCGCCGGCGAGGTCAGCGCCGGCAGCATACCCTGTGGCGAGTACGGCAGCGACTCCGAGGGCAGCGACCTTGGTGCCGAGGTTCATCACCAGGGCCGCAGCGACCGCGGCCTTGCCTTCTTCCCGGGGCCCGCCGGCGGTGACGCTCGCGGCCCCGGCTGCGCCTGCGGCTCCGGCCCACGTGCCGGCGACCGATGACCCGGCCAGGAAGATCAACGGCACCATGACGGCCGGCAGCGCCCGGTTGACCTCGGCCATCTCATACGCCAGCCCTTGCGCGAGCCGACACGAGCGCAAGTGGTCTTCGACCCGAGCGCGTTGGCGCACGGGCAGTTTGCCGCGCACGAAGCGACCCATCTGGGCCAGCACCCAGCGGCATTCCTCGTCCTGCGCCCTGCTGATCGCCCGGTCGGCATGGGCGTCGAGGTACTTCGCGCGCAGGCTGTCCCTCGCACGCAGCGCTATGACGCTCACACCGTTGGCGCTGAGCCCGAGGTCATCGGCTACGGCAGCCGGAGTCGTGCCCTCGACGGCGGTCCGCCAAAGCACCTGCTGATCGCGCTCGGCCAAGCGTGCGAAGGCCACCCTCACCAGGGCGTGGTCGACGCCCGGACTCGGGTCGTATGCCGCGGTGGCCGGCGACGCCGTCTCCAGGGCAGCGTCTTCGGTCGGGACGGCGCGCAACTCGCCACGGGCGTGATCGACGGCGATGGTGCGCACGGCGGACAAGAAATAGGAGCGGAAGTTGGTCAGGGGGCCTTTACCGGCCTGGATGAGGTCATAGACCCGCAGACTCGCCTCCGCCACGACGTCCTCAGCGGACGTGCGTCCGCGGTGACGGTGCGCGACGGCATACGCGGCGGGCAGGTGGCGACGCCACAACTCGGCGTAGGCCTCGGCATCGCCCCCTCGAACCAGCCCCAGGAGGGTGACGTCGTCAGCCTCCGCCCAGGACTGCCCCCAGATCTGCGCTTGAGTCGACATGACGAAACCCTCCCTTCCACACCGAGACCTAGATCTATGACAGACGTAGAACCATTGTGCCTATGACGCCCGTTTTGAGGAAAGTTTGGAGTTTCTCGAAGTCAAGACTCTTGACGCCAACGATACATTGGAACCGTGGGTGAGGCGAGCACGCGACAGGGTGGCGACCCGGGCGGCGACCAGCCCGACGATGTCGATCGGATCGTTTCGGCTTGGCGTCGCGAGCTGCCCCATCTCGATGTCGAACCCTTGTTGGTTCTCTCCCGAATTACTCGGCTGGCCCGGCGGCTGGACCTGGCCCGGGGCGCGGCGTTTGCAGCCCATCACCTTGAAGGCTGGGAGTTCGACGTCCTGTCCGCGCTGCGACGTGCCGGCCCCCCCTATCAGCTCTCGCCCGGGCAACTGGTCACGGAGACCCTGGTGACGTCAGGGACGATGACCAACCGGGTCGATCGCCTTGAACACCGCGGCCTGGTCAGGCGCAACCCCGACCCTGGCGATCGGCGCGGCGTCAAGGTGCGCCTCACCCGAGCCGGCCGGGAGACCGTCGACGCCGCCCTCTCCGATCTGCTCGAGCACGAGCGCGAGCTGCTCAGCGAGCTGTCCCCGCTGGAGCAGGCCGATCTGGCTGGCATGTTGCGCCGACTGAACGCCCCCCTCGGGCCCTGAATCTCAGCCGACGATCTCGGCTGCGGCGAGCCAGGCCAACTCCAACTCGTCCCGCTCGTCGACGATCGCCCGCAGGTCGGCGTTGAGCCGCAGCACCGCGACATGGTCGGTCGCTTCCTGCGCCATTTGGGAGTGCACCCGCTCCTCGCGCTCGGCCAGCCGAGCTAGCGCCCGCTCGACCCTGGCGAGTTCCTTGCGGGCCTCGCGCAACTCGATCTGGGTCGGGCCGGTCCCCGGTCTCGTTTCCGCACCGGTAGGCGAGCCGCTCGCGGACGGCGAAGGCACGGCATACCCGGTGGTCGGGGGCATAGCTGCGCGCAACTGAAGGTACTGCGCGACACCACCAGGCAGGTCGCGCACCCGGCCGTCGCCTAGCAGGGCGACCTGCCGGTCACAGACCCGTTCGAGCAGGTAGCGGTCGTGTGAGACGACGATGAGGGTCCCCGCCCAGCCGTCCAGGACGTCCTCAAGCGAGGTCAGCGTCTCGATGTCCAGGTCGTTGGTCGGCTCGTCGAGCAGCAAGACGTTGGGCTCGGCCATGAGCAGACGCAGGATCTGCAGCCTGCGCCGCTCCCCACCGGACAGGTCACCGACGCGGGTCTGTTGCCGCTGCCCGGTGAAGCCCAGGCGGGTCGCCAACTGACTGGCCGTCACCTCGCGGTCACCGAGCATGATCGAGCGCCGGACCGCTTCGATCGCCTCGATCACCCGGTATGCCGCGAGATCGTCCAGCTCGCGGACCTCTTGGGTGAGGTGGGCGACGGACACCGTCTTGCCGACCTTACGTTTGCCGGCCGTCAGCCCGACCTCGCCCGAGATCGCCTGCAGGAGAGTGGATTTGCCCGCGCCATTGACTCCGACGATGCCGACCCGCTCCCCCGGCGCGAGTCGCCAAGTCACCCGGTCGAGCAACGTCCGCTCGCCGAACCGCACGGTCGCGTCGAGCAGGTCAATAACGTCCTTGCCCAGCCGCCGGGTCGCGAACCGCACGAGTTCGACCCCGTCGCGCGGCGGCGGCTCGTTTTCGATGAGCGCGTTGGCCGCATCGATCCGGAACTTCGGCTTGCTCGTGCGGGCGGGCGCACCCCGGCGCAACCAGGCGAGTTCCTTGCGCAACAGGTTGACTCGGCGCTCCGCGGTCACGGCCGCCACCCGGGCGCGTTCGGCCTTGGCCAGCACGTATGCCGCGTAACCCCCCTCGTAGCCGTGGACCGCCCCGCCGTCCACCTCCCAGGTGACCGTGGCCATCGCGTCCAGGAACCACCGGTCGTGGGTGACGGCGACCAGGGCCGTGTCGGGCCGGGTCCGGCGGGTCGCGAGATGCTCGGCGAGCCAGGCGACCCCTTCGACGTCGAGGTGGTTGGTCGGCTCGTCGAGCAGCAACAGGTCGGGATCGGCGACAAGCAGGGCGGCCAGGGCCAACCGACGGCGTTCACCGCCCGAGAGCGGTCCGACCAACGCGTCGGAGCCGCCGACGGCCGGCATACCGACCCCGCCGAGCAACCCATCGAGGACCTCGCGGACGCGGGCGTCGCCGGCCCACTCGTGGTCGGGCCGATCGCCGACGAGGGCCTGCCGCACGGTCGCGGCCGGGTTGAGCCGGTCATCCTGGGCGAGCAGCCCCACCGTCAAACCACCGACCTGGGTCACCCGGCCCGCGTCGGCCTCTTGAGTGCCGGCCAAGACCCGCAACAGCGTCGACTTGCCACCGCCGTTGTGGCCGACCACCCCGATCCGTTGTCCGCCGAGGACCCCGGCCGTCACCGAGTCCAGGACGTGAGCCACTCCGTGCACGACGGTGACGCGTTCGAGCGAAACGAGGATCCCCATGCGTGGGTCAGGGCTCAGTCGCGCGAGGGTCCGGCAAGGACCTGGGCGCCGTGGACGGGGCCTTTGGCCCGGGTGACCTGATCGACGACGCCCGAGGCGGTGAGCGCGACGCACAGATCGAGGGCATGCTCGGACGATCCGGTGAGGAAGGCGACGGTCGGCCCACTCCCGCTGACGATCCCGCCGAGCGCTCCGAACTCCAGGCCGGCGTCGAGCACCGCCCGCAGGCCCGGTCGCAACGACAGCGCCGGCTCCTGGAGGTCGTTGACGAGCGCATCGCCGAGTGCCTCGGGGTCGCCCGACCGCAGGGCCGTCATCATCGCCGGGGAGGGCTCCGGCTGCGCGATCCGGGAGCCGACGGTGAGCCGGTCGAACTCGGCGAACACCGTCGGCGTCGACAGCCCCTCCGAGCTCAGCGCGAACACCCAGTGGTAGGTCCCCCTGGCCAGCACCGGAGCAAGCCGCTCGCCGCGCCCGGATCCGATGGCGATGCCTCCGGCCAGGCAGAACGGCACATCGCTGCCGAGCCTGGCGGCGAGGTCGAGCAGCTCCTCACGGTCCATCCGCAGCCCCCACAGGTGGTCGCAGGCGACCAAGACGGCGGCCGCGTCGGCCGACCCGCCGGCCATTCCACCGGCCACAGGAATGTGCTTGTCGATCCGGATCGACACGACCGACCGGGTGACCCGCATATGTCGGGCCAACAACCGAGCGGCCCGCACCGCCAGGTTGTCCTCACCGTCGGGGACGTGGGCGGCATACGGGCCCGTGGTGGTGACCGACCAGCGGTCGGCGTGGGTGACGGTGACCTCGTCGTAGAGCCCAACAGCCATGAAGACGGTCGACAATTCGTGGAAGCCGGCGCGGCCGAGCGGTCCGACCCGCAACTCACAGTTGACCTTCGCGGGAGCACGGACTGTCACCGACCGGGGAGTGGCGGTGACGAAGTTCACGGCACCACCCTAGGGGGTCGCCGTGACCTCACGAGCAGCAGCGATAGCAGCAAAGGTCGCCACCGAGAGGGCCTCACCACGCGACTGGGGATCCACGTCGGCCGCCCGCAGCGCTGTCTCCGCCGCAGCCGCCCCGCCGGCCCAGGTGGCCAGCGCGGCTCGAAGGGTCTTGCGCCGCTGCGCGAACGCAGCATCGATGACGGCGAAGACCTCCTCGCGGCTCGCCGTTGTCACCGGGGGTTCCCGGCGGCGTAGCTCGACCAGCCCCGAGTCCACGTTGGGGACTGGCCAGAAGACGCTGCGGGGCACGGTCCCGGCGAGGCGGGCGGCGGCATACCAGGCCGTCTTGACGCTGGGCACCCCGTAGGCCTTGCTCCCCGGACCGGCCGCGAGGCGCTCGGCGACCTCCAACTGGACCATGACGAGCACTCGCTCGATTGTCGGGAACCGCTCGAGGAAGGACAGCACGACGGGCACCGACACGTTGTAGGGGAGGTTGGCCACGAGGGCCGTCGGCTGCGGGTCCGGGAGCGCCCGCACCTGCAGCGCGTCCGCGGCCAGGACGGTGAGGTATGCCGTGTGCTCGGGTTGGCGCGCCGCGACTGTCCCTGGGAGGGCTGCGGCCAACACCGGGTCGACCTCGACGGCGCTCACCCTCGCCCCGGTTTCGAGCAGGGCGAGGGTGAGCGATCCGAGTCCAGGTCCGACTTCGACGACGGTGTCCCCTGGACCCACTTCAGCGAGCCGGACAATCCGGCGCACCGTGTTGGCGTCGACAACGAAGTTCTGGCCCCAGGCCTTGGTCGGTCGAAGACCGAGCGTGGCCGCGAGCTCGCGGACCTGGGCAGCGCCCAGCAGCGCCGCCCCGGCGGTCACGCGGACGTCACGGCGACGGTCACGCGGCCCAGCGGCAGCCCCAGGGCTGCAGGCCGCGCTGCGCGTAGAGCCGGTTGGCCACGGTGATCTGCTCTTCGCGGCTGGCCAGGTCGGCGCGGGGGGCGAAGTCGGCGCCACCGACCGAGAGCCAGGTCGAGTAGTTGAACTGCAAGCCGCCGTAGTAGCCGTTCCCGGTGTTGATGTGCCAGTTGCCACCGGACTCACACTTGGCGATCCGGTCCCACATCGCGGCGTTGGCCAGGTTGAGGCCGGCCCCGGAGGTGTTGCCCGCGGAGATCGGGGCCGGGGCGGCGGTCGGGACCGGCTTGGTGCCCACGAGGAGGATCTTGTCCGTGGCCGGCTTGGTGGTCGTCGACGCGCTCTCGACTGTGCCCTCAAGCTTCCCGTCGACCCAGGTCTCGGTGTAAGTCACGCTGCGCTCGCCGTTCACACCGGGGGTCTGGACCTTGGTCTTCCCCTTGGTGATCGTCGCGTCGTCCTTGCGGATGGTCTTGAAGGCAACCTTCTCGGTGGCGGTCTTGGAGCGCAGCTCGACGCGCTGCACGGCGACGGCTAGCCCCTCGGTGACAGCAGTGTCGGCAGCCGGGATCACCCGGTCGTGCTGGCCCAAGCGGATGCCGAGCGCGGCGAGCAAGTCGGCCACGGTGGCGGTCGTCGTGCTCTCGGCGCGCGTTGCGCCGTCGACGGTCAAGGTCACCTGGCGGGGGTTGGTGACCGTGAGGGAGAGGCCCTCACGGCCAAGCCCGGCTGAGCGCGACACCGACAAGGTCGCCCCGGCCAGTGCCCGGATGCCCAACTCGCTCATCGCCTGGTCGACCGTGGTCGCCGTCGTCCAGTAGTCGCTTGTCACGCCATCGACGGTCGCGGTGAGCTTGCGCCCATAACGGACGACGATGGCGCTCCCGTCCTCGATCGCCTGGTCGGGCGGTGGGACAACGAGGTCGTGCTCGCCGATCGTCACGCCGCCCTTGGCGAGGGCGTCGGCCACCGTCGACCCGAAAACGTGCATCGACGTGAGCTGTCCGTCAACGGTGAGGTCGACGGACTTGTCGAGCTGAGCGGCACCGAAACCGGTGATGGCGAGAGCGGCGACAGCACCGACGGTGGCGGCGCGGCCGATGAGGCTGGTGATCACAGTGCTCCGAACGTTGAACGTCCCGGGCGGGCACGGGTGACGCCGTGGTGGGAGAAGCTGGCCACGGTGAGCCGATTTCTCCGCTCCAAAACCCCGTCGTCGGGGCCCGGATACGGCGCCGGAGAAGGGGTGGTGCCTCCCGGCGATCGGATCAACGGTGCCCGACGAACCCGCCGAAGGTCAACTTTTGATAACGGCCCGTCCGCTGAGGAGTGACGCAGGTCACATCCATTTCGCCTCACCCGCCCCGCGCGTCACACCCGTCCCACGCCATCACCACGGCCCGTAGAGGCGCTCGGAGTTGGCGGCGATCGACTGGCACAGCGTGGGCACGGCTACCCCCAACACATGCGCCATCGCCCGGACCGTCACTGGGACCAGATAAGGGGCGTTGGCAGATCCTCGCCATGGGTGCGGGGTGAGATAGGGGGCGTCGGTCTCGACGAGCACCTGCTCCAGCGGCACGATCGACAAGGCATCCCGCAAGCCCTTGGCGCTGGTGAAGGTGACCGTCCCGGCGAAGGACAAGGAGTAGCCCCGCTCGACCGCCCGCTGGGCCATGCCCACGTCGCCGGAGAAGCAGTGCAGGACGGTCCGCTCCGGTGCGCCCTCCTCGTCGAGGATCCGCAGGACGTCGTCGTGGGCGTCCCGGTCGTGGATCTGCAGGGTCTTGCCCAGTCGCTTGGCCAAGTCGATGTGCCAGCGGAATGCCTCCTGCTGTGCCGGTTGCCCCTCCGGCCCGGTCCGGAAGTAGTCCAAGCCGGTCTCGCCGACCACCCGCACCCGAGGGTGCCCGGCCAACTCCTCGATCTCGGCCAGCCCTTCCGTGAGCGCCGTCTTCGACGGAAACCGAGCAATCTCGTTGGGGTGCAAGGCAACTCCGCCGAGGAGGGCGGCATACTCATCGATCATCTCGACGGTCAGGCGCGCGCCCGGCAGGTCGCACCCGATCTGGACCATCCGCGGGACCCCGACCGCCGCCGCCGCAGCGATCGTCTCGCCCACGTCGGCGCGCTGCTCGCCGTGACGCGCGATGTCCAGGTGAAGATGGTTGTCCACGACGTCGACGGGCAGCGGGTCGGGAGCCGGCGGTATGCCGCGCCCCCCGCTCTGTCCGCCGTTCTGCCCCCCACCCTTGGCGCCCATCGGTTCAGCCGTCCCCGCGCATCCGGGCAATCTCCTCGTCGACCACACTCGAGTCGAACTTGGTGAAGACCGGCGTCGGCGGCCCGATCGGCGTGCCCGGGACGACCGGCCGAGACTCCCACCGAGGGGTCGCGGAGTAGTCGCCCATGATGACCGGATAGCCCGGCCCGCCGTCCAGGTCCTCGACCTCGCGTAGCTCGGGCATCGGCACGAACTCCCCTGTGCCGCCGAGGATCTGGTGGATCCGGTTGGCCCCGTGCGGGAGGAAGGGCGCGCTGAGGGTGTTGAGGTCGCTGACCGCCTGGGCCAGGACGTGCAGCACCGTGCCGAGCCGCTCGCGCTGCTCGTCGCCCTTGAGCTTGAACGGCTCAGTCGCCGAGACATAGGCGTTGGCCAAACCGACCAGGCGCATCACCTCACCGATGCCGGCCTTGAACCGCTGCCGCTCGATGTGCGCGCCGACCGTGGCGAACCCACCGCGGATCGCCGCGAGCAGGTCCGCGTCGATCGCCTCCAATGGCCCGGCCGCCGGGATCTCGCCAAACCGCTTGTGGATCATCGACGCGGTTCGGTTGACCAGGTTGCCCCATCCGGCGACCAGCTCGGAGTTGTTGCGTTGGACGAACTCGGCCCAGGTGAAGTCGCTGTCCTGGCTCTCCGGCCCGGCCGCGCAGATGAAGTAGCGCAGCGGGTCGGGCCCGTAGCGCTCCAGCACGTCACGGACGTAGATGACGTGGCCGCGGCTCGTGGAGAACTGTCGGCCTTCCATCGTCATGAACTCGCTCGCCACCACCTCGGTGGGCAGGTTGAGCACTCCGTATGCCGTCCCCGGCGCGCCTCCGCGGTCACCGCGACCGGCATACCCGAGCAGCTCGGCCGGCCAGATCTGGGCGTGGAAGGTGATGTTGTCTTTGCCCTGAAAGTAGTAGGAGACGGCGTCGGGCTCGACGTCGGCGTTCCACCAGGCCCGCCAGGCGTCAGGGTTGCCGGTGCGCCGGGCCCACTCGATCGACGCCGAGAGATAGCCAATGACCGCGTCGAACCATACGTAGAGCTTCTTGCTCGGGTTGTCCTCCCACCCGGGCAGCGGGACCGGGATGCCCCAGTCGATGTCGCGGGTCATCGGCCGCGGCCGGACCTCGTCGAGGATGTTCTTGGAGAACCGGATGACGTTGGGGCGCCACAGGCCCGTCGCTTCGCGGCCGTCGAGCCATTCGCCGAGCGTGGCCGCCAGGGCGGGCAGGTCGAGGAAGAAGTGGCTGGTCTCCTCGAACCGCGGGGCCTCCCCGTCGATCTTGCTCCGTGGGTTGATCAAGTCGGCGGGGTCGAGCTGCTTGCCACAGTTGTCGCACTGGTCGCCGCGGGCCTCGGCGTAGCCGCAGTGTGGGCAGGTGCCTTCGATGTAGCGGTCGGGCAGGGTCCGCCCCGTCGACGGGCTGATCGCGACCAACTGGATCTGCTCGATCATGTAGCCGTTGGCGTGATTGCCCCGGAAGAGCTCCTGGCTCACCGCATAGTGGTTGGGCGTCGTGGTCCGGGTGAACAGGTCATAGGCCAGCCCCAACCCGACGAGGTCCTCAGCGATGACCCGGTTGAACCGGTCGGCCAATTCGCGCGGGGTGACCCCCTCTTTGTCGGCCTGGACGAGGATCGGCGTCCCATGCTCGTCGGTGCCCGACACCATGAGCACGTCGTGCCCGGCCATCCGCATATACCGACTGAAGACGTCGGAGGGCACGCCGAAACCGGCGACATGGCCGATGTGGCGCGGGCCGTTGGCATACGGCCA
>WBZS01001524.1_pt1 | contig 18031 bp, 19 predicted proteins | sample 5204201 | NCBI WGS metagenome assembly WBZS01 (sample SAMN12344357, study PRJNA552823) | activated sludge metagenome | biome: Activated sludge suspended growth; feature: Nitrification reactor; material: Wastewater; isolation source: activated sludge from nitrification reactor of wastewater...
GTACACCCGCCTGCTGGCCCAGGCTATCAAGGATATCAAGGCTGACGCCGACGAGCCTCCGTCAGCCAATGGCGACGCGGTGAGTGGGCGACCGACGCGCATCACCCCGTCGCCCGTCTCGACGCGGCCCCTCGCGCCTGCCCCCACCATCGAGTTGCCGCTGGATGCGCTGCTACCCGAATCCTACGTCGCCGACGAGAGCCTGCGCCTGCGCCTCTACCGACGCATGTCCGAGCTTGACAGCCTCAGCGGCGTCGATGCGATGAACCAGGAACTGAGCGACCGCTTCGGCCCGCCGCCAGAAGCGGTACAGAACCTGTTGTTCCTGTTGCGCGTGAAGTTGCTCGCCCAAGCCGCCGGTGTCCATACCATCCAGCGCGAGGGGGATGCTCTCATCCTGCGCACCGACCGCATTCCACGCTCCGTGCAACAAACCCTTCAGAACAGGCTGGCGGGCAAGGCGCAGGTGGCCTCCAATCAGGTCCGCCTGCTTATCCGCGGCGACTGGACAGCCGCCGTGTTACAGGTTCTGGCAACCTTCGGCGAGGTCGTCCGCGAATTCGAGGCGGCCACGCAGCGGACCGATGCCTCATCCAGGACCACCCGCAAGAGCAAACGCCCCTCAGACGGCAACGACGAAACAGACGATGCCGCCCCCGCGCCCGCGCGCGGGTCCGCCACAGAGTGAGTCGCATGGCGCGGCAGCCCCCTGTGGGCGGGCGGGCGCTACCCGCCACCGCCACCAAGCGTGCGAGCCGACCCTGGCGACGCCTGGCCGTCGGCGTGGCCCTGGGCTATGCCGCCTTCTTGCTGGTATACGCCATCGCGGAATGGCTGTTCGGGCAACCAGTCGTGTCGGGGCGTGTATCAGGACTGTCGTCAGCGCTGGCGCTCATGGCCACGTTCGAGCCGTTCCTGCTCCTGCCATTGCTGCTGTGCCTGGGGCTGGCTCTGCTGGCGCGCTCGCGCCTCGCTCTCGTCGCCCTCGCGGTTGCCGCCCTGCCTTTCGTCCTGTACTACCTGCCTCTGTTTCTACCGCGCCTGCCTGCACCGGCTTCGTCCCGCACGGTCACAGTGATGACCCACAACATTCTTGCCGCCAATCGCGAGTCGGATCGCCTCGCCGAGACCATTCTGTCCCAGGACGCCGACATCGTTGCCCTCCAGGAGTTGGTCGGCAACCATGCTGCGCGCCTGGCCCCTAAGCTTGCCGCTACCTACCCCTACCGCGTCATCTACGCTGACCAGGGTTTGGGCCTCTACAGCCGCTACCCCCTGCGCGACGCCCAGCTGCTCACCCTGGGGGCCGAAGGCTCCTACGCCATCCGCGCTGTTGTGGATCTGCCCGGCGGCCCCGTGACCGTGTTCAACGCCCATCCGCGCCACCCGCGCATCGACTGGACGCCGGGCGCTGGCTCCCTGCTCTACGTCGCCAACTTCGACCCATCGCGGCGCGACCGCGCCGTGGCCTCCCTCGTCAGCGCCATCGACCGGGTGAAGGGGCCAGTCATCGTGCTGGGCGATCTGAATCTACCTGACCGCAGTGGCGCATACCGCCAACTCACCGAGTATCTCAAGGACGCCCACCGCGAGGCAGGCTGGGGCCTGGGCTACACCTTCCCTGAGGGCCTGGTTGGGGGCCGCTTCTGGACCCCCTTCCCTTTCCTGCGCATCGATTATGTCCTGCACTCGCCCGAGATTCGCGCTCTGGAAGCGAGACCCGGCCCCCCTAGCGGCTCCGATCACCTGCCTGTCGTCGCGCGCCTGGACCTACCGGGCTAATGACGAAGGGCCAGGGACCAACAGGTATTCCCTGCTGGTCCCTGGCCCCTTGCGGCTCGTTGCCGGCCGCTGTATGCCCTACGCTCCCCGCTTCACGCCGCCTCGAGCCAGATCGTTGCAAATACCCCATCCTGGCGAGCAACCACGGCCCGCTCCTTGACCAGTTCCAATAAGGCCAGAAAGCCTGCGACCACCTCATAGCGCGTCATCGCCTCGGCCAGCCAGGTATTGAAGTCCAGCCGTCCCCAGCGAACGCGCTCCCGGAGATCCACCATCTTGCTCTCGACTGTCACGCTATGCGGCCGGACGGGCATCTCGGCCGACGGCTCGGCCGGCAGCCGCGCCAGCGCCCGCCGCAATGCCGCCATCAGGTCGTCGAGGGTCACCCCGTCCAGCCCTGGCGTGGGCGGCCGCTCAGGCGTCGGCGCATCGCGGGCAAATACCTGCAAGTTGGCCGCCTCGCGCGCCTGTAGCCCGGCTGCCGCCGCCTTGAACCGCTGGTACTCGCGCAACTGGCGAGCCAGCGCCTCGCCCACATCCTCCTCCGCCTCCTCCTCCTCATCGGCGAGCGGTGGCGGTGGCAGTAGGCTGCGCGACTTGATGAGCAGCAGCTTAGCCGCCAGACTGAGAAAGTCGGCCAGTAGACGCGGCTCCGGCGCGTCCAGGGCACGCACGTAGGCCAGAAACTGATCGGTCACCGCCGCCAACGCGATGACAGTGATATCTAGCTCACGCTCCTCGATCAGGCTCAGCAGCAAGTCTAGGGGGCCATCGAAGGCGGGGAGTTGAACGCGGTAGATCTCGGTCACGGGCGTCAAAGGGGGCGGCCGCTACGAGGCGGGGTGGTCGGCGGCCGGGGGATACGGCGGCGCATCGACAGGCTGGGCCGGGGCCGGTGGCGCCGGGCGCTCGGCGTCGCCCGTCGGCGTAACCTCCTTGGCCTCGACATCCGCCGCACCGAACGGCCACTGCGGAACAGGCGGCTCCGCCAGCGACACTTCTTCGGCGGTCACCTCGCTGTCGGCGGTCCCTACGAAGGGTGTCGTGACAACAGTCGCCTCCACAGGCAAGCCATCCAGATCGCCAGCGCCATCGGTGGACACGGCCGGCCGCTCCGCGCCAGGCACACCAAGCGCCTCGCCCATCTCACGCTGCACGCGGTAGATGAGATCGTACTTCCACGCCGCCCCTAACAACCACTGGCCGCCTGGGCAGGTCACGTTGACCAGTTCGCGGTGTCCCTGAATCGCATCCACGGGCAGGCGCAACCCGCGCCGCAGCCACACGCACAGCGCAGCCGTCGCATCGAGTTGGTCCTGCGCCGGTGGGGCGCTCTCGAAGTCACCGAGCAAAGCAATGCCGACGCCCATGGCGTTGAACTGGCGGGCGTGGTAGGCAACGGTGGTTAGCGCATTGGTCTGCACAATCCGCCCATCGGGGTAGACGACAAAATGATAGCCGATGCCCGGCCAGTTCAGGTCAGTGACGTGATAGCCTGCGATGACCTCGGGGCCGACCTCGGCCGCCACGCCGGTATGGTGGATGACGAGGTGCGTGATCTGCTCAAGGGGGCGACTCTCGTAGCGCAACGTCGCGTGGCGCGGCAGGCGAGACACCAGCACCGGCAGAGCGAATGGGGGCGATGCCAGAACAGTATCGGCCCCTGTGGTCGCGCGTGTCGCATACCCACCCCGCCGCGCCAGCACCTCCACCCCTAATGGCTTCACCCGCACCTGGCCCGCCGCCTCCTCCAGCGCCAGGCGCTGGAAGTACTGGGTCAGCAAGCCATTCTCCACCAGGCGCTCCGTGATAGGCAAGCCGCAAATCTCAACGCCATAGCGATTGAAGAAGTCGAGAAAGATCCCCTCCACGCTACACCCGGTCTCCGGAAAAGCGCGCCCCCCGCCGGGGGCCGCTGTCGTCTCGAACATGCCGACCATCCTCCGCTCGTTGAAGCTGCAACCACGTCATTATACGTGTGGCTGTAGACGCGGGCAAATAGTGAGCGTCAGCGCCGCTATCCGTGCAACTCTGGCTGCAACCGCGCGTATAGCACAGTGAATGATCGCGGCCAGACCGCATGGACTTGAAAGGACGTTAGACGCTATGGATCGTCAAGAGAATTACAGTGTGGAGACCCCCGCGTGGCCTGTAGTCACGCAGACTCCCTTGCCCCCCGCCGGTGGCCCTGCGCCCGCGCCCGCGCCGACCTGGCTGTCAACCCAGGTGATCGACGGGGATGACCGCCTCATGGCCGGCCTGGCGCATGCCAGCATCTGGCTCAATCTGGTAACCGGCTTCCTCGGCCTCGCCGTCGCCGGCGGCATCTGGCTCGTCTACCGCAACCGCAACGACGGCCAATGGGTCGCGGGCCAGGCTCTACAGGCCACGTTCTGGCAGCTGGGCGTCCTGGCCGCCATGCTAGTGGGCGGCGCGAGCATGTGGCTAGGCGCGCACCTGTGGTGGACCATCATCGGCCTGCTGTTCTTCCCCCTGGCGTGCGTGGCAGGGTTCGCAATGATCGGCATGTTCCTGTACAGCCTGTACGCCGCCCTGCAGGGCTTCAGTGGCCGCGATTTCCGATACCCTATCGTCGGTGTCGCCGCCGATCCCCTGTAAGCCAACGGTATCCCGACGCAATCAAGAAGGACCAATGGGCGGTTGCCTGTTGGTCCTTTGGCTTGTGTGGCTCCGCCGCGCCGCGCTAGGGGAATAGCCGCCACCAGTCTTTACGCGAGCGCGGGTCCATGAATGAACCGGTATCGCGCACGGCGACCCCGACCTCGTAGCCAGTGGCGCGGCCGAGCGGCTCTCCGCCATGAAGGGCGGGCAATGTGCGACGGCCCGAGGCGTTCAGGCTGCGATACAGCGACAGGAGGCGCGGTTCGACACACACCTGCTCAAGGTGCACCGTGTAGCCGTGGACAACGTTGTCCTCGCGGGTGTACTTGAGGGTAATACGGCTCTCACTGGCATACAGGACCATGACCTCGTAGCCGCTGCCGATGTCATAACCCGAATCGGGAACACGCACTACCTCGCCGGGCGTCGCCGCCAACCCCATGAACGTGACCGGCCATCTCGTAATCAAACCCCCACGTGAGTTGCTACCCCAGTTCCAGTCGTAGACGCGATACACCGAGGCAATGTCAGCGCCGCGTGAGTTGGCGAACAGATAGCCGAGTTGGGGCGCGTTGCCGTCGGTATTGCCGCTATAGTCCACCAGAATGCGCAACTCGTTTGTCGGGGCGTAGCCGCGCAGGGCCAGGTTGAGGTCAGCGTGAGCCTCGGCCGGGCGGTCGCTGGGCGAGCCGTTGATGGCAATGGAGCCAAAGCTCGCGCCGGGAATCTCGGCGCAGACGTTGACAGGCGGCGGGGTGGGCGTCGGTGGTGGGGTAGGAGTTGGCGGCGGGGTCACGTTGACCGCCACGATGTTGCTGGCGCTGGCGCCGGTGTCGTTGCTGGCCTGGACGCGGAAATAGTAGATGCCAACGGGCAGCGTCGGGCTGTGCTGCCGCAGGCTACCCCTGTAAATGACCCACGCGCCGGCCATATCGGAGTAGCCACTCATCCAAAGATGGTAGGCGTCCGCACCCCCCACGCTCGACCAGGACAGCGTGAACTGACCGCCCGACGGCGCGCTCGCACTCAGGGCGGGCGCACTCGGATAGCCCGGCGCCACGTGGATGACGGTCGGGAGAAAGTAGAAATGGTTGTATTGTGCCTGCTCGATATTGGGTGACCCTGGCTCAGCGGCGGCGCGGGAGCCTGGCAGGACGAGCAGCGCGGCGAGCAAGAGGGCCAGACAGATCAGACGGAGGTGTAGCATGCACCAGATTCCAGGTCGGGAATGCCGACGGTATGAGCAGATAGGCCGATGATCGACCGATGGCGGTCGCCAAGATTCTCTACCCATACGTTTGGCACGCTGGCTTCATTGCAGACGCACCGGCAAACACACCTGACAGGTCTCGACGTGGACGACCGACAACCGACGGCCGAGGGCACACCACTGACCAGGTGACTCCGGTGGTCGGTGGTCAGTGGTCAGTGGTCGTCATGGCGCCAGGGCGCGGCGGGCCAGAAAGCCGACGCCGAGGACGATGGCGAGGAGAGCGGCTCCCAAGGCCCACAGGGAGGGCTTGCGCCAATTGAACTGGCGCGCGTTGACGGCGAGGTAGGCGGCCATCATCAGCGGCAGGGCCGGTACCGCTCTGCCAACAGCAATGCTGACCACCGCACTGCCTAGCAGGCCGAGGGCCAGGGCCGCGTGACTGCGGCGATAGGGAAACTGGAAGCGGTAGGCAGCCTGGGCGCACGCCGCCCAGACCAGGAAGTCGGTTGCCCCCACCAGAGGTGCGATACGCTCCGTGCCGAGGATGGGGAAGCGAATGGTCAGGGCGCTCACCAGCGTCCCACCGCGCTGCAGAATCGCCTGGGTAGGGCCGAAAAACACTGAGTAGGCGTCGATGATGATATAGAGAACGGCGATGAGCAGCACCAGGTCCCGGTCAACGAGCGCGAAGCGGCCGATAAGGACGCCGATGATGACCGCGCCAAGCAGCAGAGACAGGCTGGCCGCGCCCGGCGACTGGGCGTTGGTCAGGAAGACATTGAACCCCAGGGCGAGCGCCCCCACCACACCGAGGATGGCCCAGCCGCCAAGAGTGGGAAGGTTGAGGGCGCCGCCGAAATACTCGATCGGCAGGATGGCAACGACGAAGAGCGCCGTGGTAGCCAGAAGGCCCACCGCCGGGGCGAGGGGCAGGGCTGGCGCAGCCCAGCGGGCGAGGAAGAACACCGTCAGGAACCAGCCCGCGCCCAGCAACGTCCCACGCGCAGCCTCGATGGGCTGCGGGCGTTGGTCAGCCACCGGGCGGGGGAGAGGGGTGGGCGTCATGGTGTGAGGGTCAGGCGCTCGGCCCCATCGGCTTGAAGGGTTGCTGCGTCAAAGGGCATCGGGTGATACTCGACGCGCTGCCAGGGCTGGATCATATTATCGTAGTAGCGGCTGAAGGGCTGGCCGGATTGGCCCGTGGTGTGCATCGATTGCGAGGCGGCCAGGTTGCCGAGGTCGATGACCTGGCGGTAGGACGCGAGGGAACTGACGGCGTAGGGCTTCTGATAGTTGTAGCCGGCTGCATTGACGCTCAGCCCGCCACGAGCGCGAATCGGTCCCCGGTTGAGCCACTGCTCCAAGGGGGCGATGCCGCTCTGCCCGAGGGGCGTGTGCTGGAACGTGGCGGTGTGCAGGCGGCCCCACTTCCACTCGGCGGGTACGTCGCCGTACTGGCGGCCCAGCCAGTCCACCGCAGCGGCGAAGGACTGGGCGATGAGGTCGTCGCGCGTCTCGCGCTGCGGCGTCTGCTTGTTGTCCCACCATACACTGTTGGCGTCGTCGAGCAGGGCGTCGACCATCATACGATGCATGTTGCCCTCGGTCAGGTAGTCCTGGTAGAGGCTCTTGGGTAGTTCGTCGGCCAGGATACGTTGCAGCAGCTCCTTGTACGCGACTTCCAGGATGGCAGCGCCCGCGCTGTCGATGTCGTTGTGACCGTCCCAGGCGCGGACAGTCTTCAGCGCCTCCTCTTGCAGCCAACCCTGGGGCTGAACCTGAGACACATAGGCTTGCAGCTTCTGGCTGAAGAGTTGCTGCGTGTCAGCCTGGAGGGTCTGCATCTCGGCGGCCGTGAAGCTGCTGCCCTGACTGAGCACGTCGGTGATACGGCGAGCGCGGTAGGGGGCCGCCCACTCGGCGCTGATGAAGTAGGGGTAGTCGTCGGAGATGATCTTGTTGTTGGCCGTGGCGATGAAGTGAGCCGGTGGGTTATACATGGTCGGCAGCTCGTCGAAGGGGATGTTGCCGATCCACTCGTACTCGCCCGTCCAGCCGGGGGCGGGAACCAGGCCCTGACCCTGGGCGCGTCGGGGGATGCGGCCCGGCATCTGATAGCCAATGTTGCCGTCGACGTCGGCGTAGACGAAGTTCTGGGCAGGCGCGGCGAAGTAGCGTAGAGCGTCGCGGAAATCCTGGAAGTTCTGGGCGCGGTCGAGCTGGACGAAGGCGCGGAACAGCTCGTTAGGCTCGCTGGTCGCCGTCCACTTGAAGGCGACAGGTTGATCCAAACCGGAGACAACGTAGTTCAGCAACGGGCCATGGCGGGTTCTGACGATGCGGAGGCTCTCGTCAGGCTTGCCCTTGACCTTGATGGTCTCATAGCGAACCGTCGCCGGATACCATTGGCCCTGGTACTCGACCTCCGGCGTGTCGGTCGCCAGGCCACGCACGTGTTCCAGGTAGAGGTCCTGGACGTCGGGGCCGGCGTTGGTCACGCCCCAGGCGATACGATCATTGTGGCCGATGATGACGCCCGGCACACCCGCCATTCCTGCGCCGACGACATTGTAGCCGCCCCCATGCAGACCGACCTCCCACCAGATCGACGGCAGGCGGATACCCAGATGGGGATCGTTCGCCAGCAAGGGCTTGCCACTGGCCGTCTTCTCGCCGCCGACCACCCAGTTGTTGCTACCGATGCCCTCCTTGACGGGCGACAGCCAGCGGTTGACGTCGGCAGCCGCCGTTGCCACGTCTGGCGTTCCAGGTCGCGGTAGGCGTGGACTTCGCTGGGGATGATGAGCGGGTCGCTGGCGGGGTAGTTGGGCAAGAGTTGCTGCGCCGCAGCGGCCCCCAGCACGGCGACGATACGCGCGCGGAGAAGCTCCGTTTCCCAGTTGCCGCCGAGGTCCCAGGCTATCATCTTACCCCACACGAGGGAATCGACGGGTGTCCAGGGTTCCGGCTTGACACCAAGCAGCCTGAACTCGATGGGCAGGTTGCCCCGCTGTTGCTCGATGTAGGCGTTGACGCCACGAGCATAGGCATCGAGGTACGAGCGCGTCTGCGGGTCCATGATCTCCAGGTCGGCCTGGGCCGCCTGGGTGGTGCCCAGCGTGCGCAAGAAGCGGTCGGTGCTGAGGGTGGCATCACCGAGAATCTCGCTCAGCCGCCCGTGGCCGGTGCGCCGCTGGAACTCCATCTGCCACAGCCGGTCGCCCGCCTGGACATAGCCCTGGGCCATGAACAGGTCATCAGTGTTCTGGGCAAAGATGTGGGGGATGCCCCAACTGTCGCGATAGACGGTGACGGGGGCCTGGAGGCCGGGTAGGTTGAGATCGCCGCGCGTCGTCGGCAGCGGGCGGATGCCGACGTACCAGACACCCACGGCCGCAGCCAGGACGAGTAGGGCAGCGATGCTCAGCAGGACCAGGGTCAGGCGGCGAATGTTGCGGCGCATCGTGGCGCTCCTTCGCTATTCGGTCGCGGCAGGCGGCGGCGGCTGCCGCGATGCGTCGTATGCCTCGCGGGTGATGAATTCACCGCCCTCGATACTCTGGGCGGTGATGTTGTACTTCGCGTCGAAGGCCAGCTCCGCCCGCATGAGCCGGAAGCACTTGTCGTCCATCATCTCCTTGACCAGGGTGTAGCCGCCGCTGTCCCAGTCGGGCAGGAGATCGTTCTGACGGTTGATGCGGACCTTGAGGGAACGGCCGCAATTCCCGCAGCGCACGTAGAGGTAGATGCCGTCATCCTTGGGAGTGGACGCCCCGCCGAAGAGTTTGTTGAGGAAGCCCATATTGACTCCAGAAGAGAGTGGCGAGCGATCAGTGGTCACTGGCCAGTAGGCATTTGGCGGTCAAGTCGGGTAGCGTTGCCTCGTCGCTGGCCACGGGCCACCTCAGAGGTGCCGCTGAATGACCACCAGCCCATAGGCCGCCAGCGCGGCGACAAGACCTGTGGATAGGGCCAGCAGGACGCGCTCGTGCTGCCGCGCCCACACCTCACGCAGGCCCAGGGCAGCGAACAGGGTGATGGGCGTGAGGGCTGAGAACAGATAGCGACCCTGGAACTGGACGAACTTGAGATTGTAGAGCGCGACACCGGCCACGGCGCAGGCAATGACCAGGCCCAGCAGCCAGAACTGAGGGCGCGGCCAGCCCCAGCGCCCAATGGCATAGAGGATGAGACCGACGGCCGCCAGGGCAGCCAGAGTGTACAATACCCAGTAGACCTCGTAGGGATAGGGCGCGCCCATCCAACCGAAGATACCCCAGAAACTCTGGAAGACCGTGGCTAACCCCTCACGCAGACCGCGCGCCAGGCCCACCTGGGCCAGATAATCGCGGGAAGTCAGCTGGCCGACGACGATGCTATCGTGGCGCTGCCAGCCGAAATAGTCGCCGGAGCCGTAGACGGCCGTGTTGCGCACGAACCACCAGCCCGACAGGAGCAGCGCGCCAAGATAGATACCCGCGAGGACGGCCAGAGCAGGGGTAAGGCCGAAGCGGTGGCGTCGCCACCAGGCGATGCCCTCGGCGGCGGCGGGCAACGCTATAGCGGCCACATAGATCGTGGTCTTGGTCAGTAGTGCGGTGGCTACCAGAAGAGCGCCCAGCACGATGAAGCGGCGTTGGGGGACGTAGCCCACGACACGCGCCAGGCATAACCACAGCAGCAGCAGCAGCGTCAGTTCGGCCAGCGAATCATTGTTGACAGCGGCGGTGATGGCGAGATGCATGGGCAGAAAGGCGACAAGGCCGACCGCCGCCAGCACGACGGTGGACGACTCGGGCAGCGACAGTCGCCCCACCCGCCACGCGACATACAGCCCGACGCTACCCAGGGCAACCGACACCAGGCGGACGGCAATGACCGTGCCCCGCAGGCTCGCGCCGAGGGCCTGCGCCAGGCCGTAGATGGGGGCGGCGAGAAGGTAGAACAGGGGTGGCTGGTGGCTCTCGTAACGGATGGCATCCACGGGGCGGTCGGCGGGCCACTTGAGGCGTTTCAACTCTTCGAGGAGGTCAGCAGGGTAGTCGCCGGGCTGGAGGACGGGCAGAGAGCGGGTCTCCCAGACGTGACGGACGTAGTTGAAGTGGGCCGGTTCGTCGGGGCTTTGCCAGGTGGGGGTGACGACGGCATAGCCCAGCGCCAGGAGGAGATAGGCAACCAGGATGAGCCAGAAGACGGCGGGGGGACGCGCGGCGGTGGGCATTGGCGTATTGTACGGCGGTCAGCGGCGCGGGGCAAACCCAGGCGCGTTCACTGCGGCAGCTTGCCCGTCTCGCTGTGGGCAACGAAGGCGCCCAATGCGCCGTTGATGAAGCGGGGCGAGCTGTCGCTACCGTAACGCTTAGCCAGCTCGATAGCCTCGTTGATGGCGACCTTGTGGGGGGTGTCCAGGTAGAGCATCTCGGCCAGGGACAGGCGCAGGATGCTACGGTCGATGACGGCCATCTGCTGCACCGGCCACTCGGGGGCGATGGCGCGGATGATGGCGTCCAGCCGCTCGCAGTGGGTCATCGTCTGGTCCAGCAGGCGCGCCGCGAAGGCCATCACCTCCGGCGTCCACTGGCTGACCTGGGGCTGAAGCTCCTCCGGCTGGTCCTCCACGCTACGCGCCAAAACGACCTCGACCGGGTGGTTCGCCAGGTCGACCTCGTAGAGTGTCTGCAAGGCAAGGGTGCGCGCCTGGCGGCGAGCCTTCATCCCCAACCTCCAGAATCGTCGTCGCCGCTGATCGGGGCGACATCGCGAATACTCACATTCACCTGGCGCACCGGCATGCCAAGCATATGCTCAATGGCCCGCGCCACCTCGCTCTGAATCTGGGTGCCAACCTGGCGCATGTTCGCCTCGCGCGAGACAACCACGCCAACCTCGACCTCCACGGCATCGTTGACCACCCACACGCGGACGCCGTCGCCGACGGTCGGCTTGCCGAGGCTCTTGGCCGCGGCGGGCGCCGGGCCAGACAAGAGGCGCACGACGCCGGGAACGCCCTCGGTGGTGGTCTTCACGATGGTGACGAGCACCTGTGGTGCGATGGTGACAGTGCCAAGATTCTCGGTCACGAAGCCTCCCTCATCGTCGGTCTGATGTTCCAGCAAGCCTGGGGCCGGGGAACAACCCCGCCGCTAGATGACCAGCCCGCCATCGACCACGAGTACCTGCCCGGTGATCCACGCCGCCTCGTCCGAGGCCAGAAAGGCCACGGCGTTGGCGACGTCTTGCACGCTGCCCGCGCGCTTGAGGGCCGACATGTCGACGGCCGCCTGGATAAACTCGGCCGGTACGTCAGCCGTCAGGTCGGTCGGGATGAAACCGGGCGCAACGGCGTTCACGGTAATGCCCCGCGAGCCGATCTCTTTAGCGGTGGCTTTGGTGAAGCCGATAAGGCCCGCTTTGGCGGCCGAGTAGTTGGCCTGCCCCGCGTTCCCCGCCACACCCGCGACTGACGTGATGTTGATGATGCGCCCGCCCTTTTGGCGCAGCATCGGGCGCAGGGCAGCCTTCGTCACCAAGTATGCGCCGCGCAGGTTGGTCTCCATGACGGTATCCCAGTCCTCCTCCTTCATCATCGGCAGGAGGGTGTCGCGGGTCGTACCCGCGTTGTTGACCAGGATATCCAGGCGACCGAAGTCAGTGGTGGCGCTCTTGATCATCGCCTGGGCGGCCGCCGAGTCGCGCACATCGCCTTGAACCGCACGCGCCTGTCCACCCGCCGCCACGATGGCATCCACTACCTCTTGCGCTGCCGTGGCGTTGCTCTGGTAGTTGATGACGACGGCTGCGCCCTGGCGAGCGAGGGTCTCGGCGATGGCGCGGCCAATCCCGCGTGAGCCACCCGTGACGAGGGCAACTTTCCCGGTCAGGTCAAGCATTGAGGGTATCCTTTGTAGCAGCCAGGTAGGCGGCGATGTCGTCGGGGGTACCGAGGGCGCGAGCGTTGGCGTCCTTGACGATGCGCTTGACGAGGCCAGTCAATACGTTACCCGGCCCGATCTCGACGAAGCTGGTCACCCCGGCGTCGGCCAGGGCCTGGACATCAGCGACCCAGCGCACGGGGGCCGTCATCTGCGCCACGAGATCGCGGCGGACGTCGGCCACGTCGGTCAGCGGTTGAGCGGTAACGTTGCTGAGGACCGGCACGCGGGGCGCTCGCAAGGGCGTGACCTCGACGGCGGCGCGATACTCATCAACGATGCCTGCCATGAGGGGCGAGTGGGCGGCGATGCTGACGGCGAGGGGGATGACCTTGCGCACACCATGCGCCCTGGCAACCTCCGGCAGCGCAGCGAGGCCCTCCGCGCTACCCGACAGAACCACCTGGCCGGGTGAGTTGAAGTTGGCAACCTGGACCTCGGTCAGTGCCGCCGCGACGGCTTCGGCCGTGGCGTCGTCGGCCCCTATCAGAGCGGCCATGCCGCCGGGGCGGCTCGCACCGGCCTGCTTCATAAGGCGGCCACGCTCGCGCACCAGGCGCAGGCCATCCGGGAAGTCGAGCGCTTCCGCCGCGACCAGCGCGCTGTACTCGCCCAGGCTGTGCCCGGCGACGAGGCGCGGCGCGGGCAGGTCGATGCCTTCGGCGGCGGCCTGCTCGTGCAACGCGCGTAGCAGTGCGACGGATGCAGTCAAGAGTGCGGGCTGCGCGTTGAGCGTATCGTCGAGGTCAGATTGGGGGCCGTTGAATATGAGATCCGAAAGGGAGAAGCCGAGGGTGGCGTCGGCGGCAGCCAGGACAGCACGCGCCGTGGGCGAGACCGCCGCGACATCGTGGACCATCCCGACGGCCTGGGAACCTTGCCCTGGAAAGAGCCACGCGGTGGTGGGGAAGTGAGTCATAGCGCCTGAGTTGTGAAGGTGGTCGCCTGGTAGAGGAAAACGGGGCGAAGGGACATTGGTCTCGACGCCCCACCGCTACATGAGACTACTTCTTCTTCTCGGTATCGAGTTCGATGACCTGCACGCCGCGATACGTACCACACTCGGGGCAGACGGTGTGGGGCAGATGCAGGGCATGGCACTGGGTGCACTCCACCAGATGGATGCCGGGCAGCGCATCGTGGGAGCGGCGGCGGTCGCGGCGGCCCTTAGAGTGCTTTCGTTTTGGCAGAGGCGGCATAACGGGTAAATCTCCTTATCATCCACGCGCGGGCGCATTGGCGTCTCGTTTATAACCCGACAATTATGCACGGAATCGGGGCCTTTGGTCAAATTACAGTTGGGTGGCCAGCAAGACCGCGGGGGCGTTTAGCCGGAGCCAAACACCCCCGCGGCCGGGGCTCAAGGGACAGAGCCTATCCCTCGCTGTGCCCGTTCTGGAGCTTTTCGAGGGCGGCCCAGCGCGGGTCGGTGGGCTTCGGCTCGGCGATGTCGGTCAGGATGGCATCAGGGGGGCAGCCGTCGGGATGAACCGGATGCATGGGCACGGCGAGGACGAGGCTCTGGCGAATCAGCTCGGTGGCGTCGAGGATGTGCTTGCTACTGATAAGGGTGTCCGGATCGGCGTCGTCGGGGGTGGTGAGCTTGCGCCCGGTCTCCACCTCCAGCGTAGGATAGTACTGCTCCTCCAACTCGAAGTCCACCGGGACACTGACCGGCTCGAGGCAGCGGACACACGGCACGGCCACCTGGGTGTGCAGGTTGCCCGTCACCAGGATGCCGTCGGTATCGCGCATCAGCTGTATTTCGCCGGTCAGAGGGGCTTCGATGGTCAGGTCGTCAGCGCTGAAATGACTGATGTCCTCATTCATGGGGAAGCGGCGAACGGCGCCTGTATGCTCCTTCATGAGCTGCGCCACATTGAATTGCACGGGTCCTCCTATGGGCAAGTGCGCCCAGGCTCGAACCCTCAAAGTATAGCCGGGGGTGAGGTAGGGGACAAAACGAGGGGCAGCGTGGGCGGCGAATGGGGCGATCCGCTGCCAGCGCCTCGGCTACCCCTCAGCGGCCTTGGCAGCGTCGCTATCGGCAGCCCCGGGGCGCGCCGGCCGCGCCGGCGGGCTGGCGACACGTGGCTTGGCGCGGGGGGCAGGTGGGGCAATGGGTGGCTGGCCGCGCGTCTGGCGCAACAGGGCGATGCCATTGGCGAGGGTGCGCTGGTAGCTGGCGAGGGTGCGTTCCAGGTCACGCAGCACGCTCAGCGCGTAGTCGTCGGCCTCCTCGCGCACCGTCGCGGCCTCGCGGCTGGCGATCTCGCGAATCTGCGTCGCGTCGGCCTCGGCGCGCTCCAGGACAGCGCGCCGCTCGCCCTCGGCGCGCAGCAGGATAGACGACTCGCTGGTCATCTGGTCCGACTGCTCCTGAGCCAGGCGTAGGATACCCGCCGCCTTGTCCTCACCCTGGGCGATGATCGCATCGCGCTCCTGGAGGACACGGTTGGCTTCGCGCAATTGCACGGGGATCGTCTCGCGCAACTGCTCGACTAGACGCTGTAGCACATCCTCGTCCACCAGCATCTTGCCAGTCATGGGGACGCGGGGGCTTTGTTGGACTATCTCCTCGAGGCGGTCGACGACGAAGTCTATGTCGCTCATGTGTCCAGGTGTGCCATAGGGATGATGGTGGATTGAGGGTCACCGTTGATCTCCGCCGCACGCTGCAGCAGCGCGGGGATAACGGTGGACGGGACAAGGTCTTCGAGGGGGCCGCCGAGCATGGCGACGTCGCGGGCGATGGTGGAACTGATGAAGCCATACTGGGGGCTGGTCATCAGGCACACCGTTTCGACCTCAGGGGCCAGCTTCTGGTTGGTCTGCGCCAACTGATGCTCCCACTCGAAGTCGGTGGGCATGCGTAGCCCGCGCACGATGACTGTCGCCCTGTGGGCGCGGGCAAAGTCCACTGTCAACCCACTGTAGACAACGACATCGATATTGGGGATGTCGGCCAGGGTAACGCGCGCCATCTCGACACGCTCGTGCGCGCTGAACATGAGCTTCTTGTTGGGACGGTCGTAGACACCCACGACGACGCGGTCGAACAGGCGCGCAGCGCGGCGGGCAATATCGGCGTGGCCGAGGTGGATAGGGTCGAAGCTGGCAGGGTAGATGGCGACAGGCACGGGACAGCACTCTCCATTGAGGGCGATTAACTGAGGTCTCCCTCGCCCGCCCAAAATTTATCGATGGCGGCGCGCAAGCCCTGGTGATCGGGCGCCGACAGGTCCGAGTCGCGAGCGAATAGCTCTTCAGCCGCGCCCCGCGCCTGCTCTAGCGTCGCCACATCACTCAGTTGAGCGACGACGAGATCGGGCAGGCCGCTCTGACGCGTGCCGAAGAACTCGCCAGGGCCGCGCAGCTTCAAGTCCTCTTCAGCCAGCTCGAAGCCGTTCTGGGTGCGCTCCATCGCTTCGAGCCGCGTCTTGCCGACGTCGCTGATCTCCTCGTCGGCGACCAGCAGGCAGTAGGACTGGTGCTCGCCGCGCCCCACGCGACCTCGAAACTGGTGCAGCTGGGCCAGGCCAAAGCGGTTGGCCCCTTCGACCAACATCACCGTCGCATTGGGCACATCGATACCCACCTCGACCACCGAGGTAGATACGAGCACCTGGGTCTCGCCGGCGTAGAAGGCAGCCATGGCAGCCTCCTTATCGGCGGGCTTCATCTTACCGTGAAGTAGCCCCAAACGCAAGTGGGGGAAGACGTACTGCTGCAAGCGCTCATACTCTTGCACGGCAGCGCGCGTTTCCATATTCTCCGACTCTTCGATGAGGGGGCAAATGACGAAGGCCTGCCGTCCTTGCCGCACCTGCGCATCGACAAACGCATAGGCGCGCTCACGCTCACGGGGCGTGACCCACTTGGTCTTGATGGGGGTACGACCCGGCGGCATCTCATCGATGATGGACAGGTCCAGGTCGCCGTACAGGGTCAGGGCCAGGGTACGCGGGATGGGCGTGGCAGTCATTACCAGCAGGTGGGGGACGGCCGTCGCGCCTTTCTGGCGCAGGGTAGCGCGCTGGCCCACGCCGAAGCGGTGCTGCTCGTCGACGATGGCGAGGCCGAGGTTAGCAAACTCGACTCCCGACTGGATGACGGCGTGCGTTCCCACTACAAAGGGGGCCGCGCCTGAGGCGACCGCCGCATAGGCGGCACTGCGCTCGCTGGCGGTCAGGCTGCCGGTGAGCAGGACGACCTCCGGGGTGGGCTGGTCGGTGACCTCCGCCCAGCGGTCGAACATGCGCTGGAGGCCACGGGCGTGCTGTTCGGCCAGAATCTCGGTCGGGGCCATCAGGGCGGCTTGCGCGCCGTTGGCGTGGGCCGCAAGCATGGTAGCGGCCGCGACGACTGTCTTGCCCGAGCCGACGTCGCCCTGCAAGAGACGGCTCATCGGGCGCGCCGCCGCCATGTCCTGGAGAATATCGCCCAAGACACGCTGCTGCGCGCCCGTGAGGCCGAAGGGCAGCGCGCCCATGAAGCTGTCGAGGGCGGCGGTGGGGGTCGGGAGGGCGCGCCCATCGTTGGCGCGCCACAGACGGCGCTGACGCAGGACACCCAGCTGGATAACGAAGAACTCGTCGAAGGCCAGGCGGTGGCGAGCCTGGCCGAGCCGCTCGGCGCTGTCCGGGAAATGGGCCTGGCGCACGGCGTCGCTGAGGGGCAGGAGACGCTGGGCCTGGCGAATGTCGGGCGGTAGGGGATCGGGTAGACGTGGCGCGTAGGCATCCACAACGCGCTTCATAACGTTGCGTATCCAGCGCGGGCCGATGCCTTCGGTGAGGGGGTAGACTGGGACCAGGCGCGCGGTATGCACGAGGTCCTGGTCGAGGGGTTCCCATTCAGGGGACTGATACAGTAGCCGTCCCAGGTACGCCTCGACGCGACCGCTCAGCACAATCTGGCGGCCAGGGCGCAATTGCTGGAGCAGGTAGGGTTGGTTGAAAAAGGTCGCCTGCATACTGCCGGTGGCGTCGGACACCACGGTGGTGGTCACGGTCAAGCCGCGTTGGGTACGCCGCATGGTGGTGTTCTGGACCGTCCCGACAACCGTGGCTTCTTCGCCATAGACCAGTTGATGGATCGTCTTGAGACGGCTGAAGTCGTCGTGCCGGCGCGGGATCAGATACAGCATGTCGCGGATGGTGTGAACGTGAAGCTTCTCTAGCCGCCGCGCGTAGACGCTGCTCACGCCGGGAATCTGCGACACCGGGCCGTCGAGATCACCCGTGGCGGGAATCGTCGGCGCGGGGCCGCGCCGCACCGTCTGGACGCGAGGAAGGGGCGGTGGGTCGGCGACGGCAACCGGTGCCGCCGACATGGACAGGCCGCCGTCCGAGGCGTCGGAGCTACTCGGCTCGCTCGGCCGTCGCCCCTGGGGTGGGGTGGGAGGGGCCTTGGGATGCGACTTAGGCTCGGTTGGAGGGCGCGGGGTAGAACTGGCGACCCCAGCCGGCCCAGACTTCGT
>WBZS01000549.1_pt3 | contig 18023 bp, 14 predicted proteins | sample 5204201 | NCBI WGS metagenome assembly WBZS01 (sample SAMN12344357, study PRJNA552823) | activated sludge metagenome | biome: Activated sludge suspended growth; feature: Nitrification reactor; material: Wastewater; isolation source: activated sludge from nitrification reactor of wastewater...
TCGGCTTTCCGGAGATGCCTGCGATCAGGTCGAACGCCTCGAGAATCGAGATCGAGTTCGCTCGTCCGCCACCGATGTTGTAGACCTGACCGGCCGTCTTCCCGATGTTCTGGATCGCGGCGTCGTAAGCGCGCACGAGGTCGTCGATGTGCAACAGATCGCGCACCTGCTTGCCGTCGCCGTAAATCGTGAACCGCCGCCCGACCGTGACGCAGATCGCGAAATACGCCAGCCACCCCTGATCCTCGACGCCGAACTGGCGCGGGCCATAGATCGCGCTCTGACGGAAAACCACGGTCGGCAGGCCATAGATGCGGTGGTAGTCGCGCACGTACTGGTCGCCGGCGCCCTTCGAGCAACCGTAGGGGGAGTGAAAATCGAGCGGCCAGGTCTCGGCCACGCCGTTGGGCATGTCGGCGAAGCCATAGCGCCCGTTCGCCTCGATGATGCGCGCCTCTTCCATGCCGCCATAGACCTTGTTGGTCGAGCTGTACATCACGATCGGCTGTGTGCCGGCCGCCCGGGCGGCCTCCATGACGTTGAAGGTGCCGAGGGCGTTGCACTCGAAGTCCATGCGTGGATCGTTGACCGACGTGGTGACGGCCACCTGGCCCGCCATGTGCAGGATGACCTCCTGCCCGCGCGCGGCCTTGGCGATCGCCGCGTCGTCACGGATATCGCCGCGCACCACGGCAAACGAGTCGCCGAGCCCTTCATGCAGCCACGCAAGATTGGATTCCGAACCGCGGCGCGAGAAGTTATCGAAGACCGTGACCGAGTGCCCGGCCTTGACAAAATGGGCAGCCAGATTGCTGCCGATGAAGCCGGCGCCGCCGGTGATCAAGTACTTCATGTGTTCCTCCGTCATGCTGACGTGAGTCGCAGGTGCTGTCTGGGATCCCTCACCGACGTCCCCGAACCGCCACCGTCGACAGGCTTTCGTGCGCGGTCTCCACCGCGCCCTTCAAGGCGCTCAACCTCCCGACGCCGTGTCTACCGACATCAGGAACACCGTCATGAGGAGCGCATCCTCATGATCCGCATAATACCGCGGGCGCCGGCCGACCTCGAGGAAGCCGAAGCTGCGGTAAAGGCTCTGGGCCACGACGTTGCTCACCCGCACTTCAAGCGTCGCCGATACTGCGCCCAGGCGGCGCGCATCTTCAAGCAGACATGTGAGTAGGCGCTCGCCCACGCGTCGACCGCGCCAGGATGGGTGCACGGCCAGGGTGTTGATGTGAACCTCATCGATGACGTGCCACAGCCCACCGTACCCGACCACCGTGCGTTGCGCTCGACCCAGCACTCGATCGAGCAGCGACGGCCTTTGCGGCTCGGCATCCAGCGCGACCCAGAAGTGCGCGGCCGCGTTCTGTGATAACTCGAAGCGATACGACCCTTCGCTCCAGGGTTGCGGGAACGACTGGCGATCGATCGCCACAACCTGCTCGATGTCGCCGAGCGACATCGGTTGCAGGATGACCTGGGCCGGCGCCAGCGCTGTCATGCTCGACTCCCGGTGATCGTGCCGACGTAGAACGGAACGAGTTCGCCCGCGCCTGTCGCCTCGGTGTGCAGCCGGGCCGGGTCGTGTTGACGCCGCCAGGCCAACTCGGCCAGTGCCCCGGCCCGACGCACGGCGGCGTACGTCGGCGCCAGTCGGGTGCGCTCCGCCAGTTGCTCGAGGACGGAGTCGGGCAGTCCCTCCCATTCACCGACGACGGCCGCCGGAGGATGCTCCAGCAATTCCTGGCTGAGGCGCGCGACATCGCACACCTGGGCCTCGCCCTCCGCCTGCCAGGCCGGGCCGCCGGGCGCCCCGGCGACGAACCGCGCCAGGATGTGTCGGCCGCGCCCGGCAGGCACCAGCACGACCGCGGTCGCCGTGCCCGCCGGCACGCCGATCAGGCTGACCTCGAACGTCGAGAACCCAAGCAACGGCCGGCCGAGCGCCAGGCCCAGGCCTTTGGCATAGGCCAGGCCGATCCGCACGCCCGTGTAAGAGCCCGGCCCGAGACAGACCGCAAGCGCGGTCAGATCGGCCGGCGCGCAGTGCGCCTGTTCGAGCAACAACGCCACCTGCGGCGCCAGTTCGACCGTGTGCACGTTCTCGGCGCGCCAGGTGCGCTCGGCCAGCAGCCGATCGCCGCGATGGACCGCCAATGAGATGACGCGCGTCGCCGTGTCGATGGCCAGGATCATGCGCGCGGGTTCTCCTGCGCCAGTGACTGCGCGAGCGCGCCGGGCCGTGCACCCCGCGATTCCAGGTTAATCGTGCGCGTCTCGATGTCGGAAGTTTCGAGCCGAAGCGTGAGCCGTTCGGGTGGCAGGGCCTCGAGGATGTGCTCGGGCCATTCGATCACGAGCGATCCACCGGGCGTTCCAGAGGCCGCGTCGAGCAGATCGTCAAGGCCGAGCGCCAGGGCCTCGGCCCCGGTCGACAGGCGATAGCAGTCGAGGTGCCAGAGCCGGGCGCCGTCGGCGCGGGCGTATTCGTTGACCAGGACGAAGGTCGGGCTCGACACCGGGTCAAGCGCGCCCCAACCGGCCGCGATCCCTTGGGTCAGCGTCGTCTTGCCTGCACCCAGGTCGCCGGACAGGCAAATCACGTCGCCGGGTGCCAGGCGTTCGCCCAGGCGGCAGCCGAATTGTCGAGTTTCTGAGGCGGAACGAGTCACGAGGCGCATAAAAAAGGAAGCGAGGCGGCTGGGGCGGCCTCGCTCGGCTCAATCACCCATTATAGCAGGCGGCTGTGTTATCATCCTTCGCGGCTCCCATGCGCATCCTGATCATCTCGGACATACACGCCAACGCCGCTGCCCTTGAAGCTGTCTTGAGTCAGGCCGATCCCCATGATGCCGTCTGGTGTCTGGGCGACCTGGTCGGGTACGGCCCGGACCCCAACGAGTGCGTGGCGCGCATCCGCGCCCTGCCCAACCTGACCTGTCTGTCGGGCAACCACGACAAGGCGGTGCTGGGCGAGATCGATCCCGACACATTCAACGACGACGCCCGGTCCGTGATCATCTGGACGCGCAACGCGTTGAGCGCCGAGAACCTTGACTACCTGCGCGAGCTGCCGGTCGAGCTCGCGATCGGCGACTTCACGCTCGTGCACGGCTCGCCGCGTCAGCCGGTGTGGGAGTACATCCTCAACCGCTCAATCGCGTGCGAGAACTTCCCGTACATCGAGACGCCGTACTGTCTGATCGGGCACAGTCACATCGCCGGCGGTTTCGGCGAGGGTGTGCCGTGCTTCGACGTCCCGCCGGATTATGCCAACCCGTTGGCCCTGACCGAGCAGCGCCTGATCCTCAACCCGGGCGGGGTCGGCCAGCCGCGCGATCAAAACCCGATGCCGGCCTTCGCGATCCTCGACACCGAGGCGCACACCTGGCAGTACCGCCGGGCCAGCTACGACCCGCGGGTGACACAGCGGCGCATGCTCGACATGAACTTCCCCGAACGCCTGGTGCTGCGGCTGGCTTACGGCTGGTAAGGGGTGAAAACGCGACAGGCCGGGGCTCTGCCCCGGCCTGTCGCGTTTTCACAACATCTGTGGAACTAAATTTGCATCCCCTGCGTCATCGCTCCTCAAGAACAACACACCCGGAGGGAACGACGATGAACCGCCCCAAGCTTCTGATCGGTCTCGGCCTCGCGGCCGCACTCTTCCTGGGAGCCTGCGCTCCCCAGGCCGTCTTGCAGACTCAAAACACCGAGATGGACGGTCTCAAAAGTGAGCCGGGGGCTGCGCCCGAGCTGTCCATGGGCATGGTCGACTCCGTGACCGGGGCCGGCAGCTCGCCCGTCACAGGCGAACTCTACGCGGCCGCGCCGGCGATGGACCTGGTCCAGGAGCGACAGGCGGCCGGCGACATCGACCGGCTGGTGATCAAAAACGCGTCGCTGGCGCTGGTCGTCAAGGATCCGCAGGCCACGATCGAACAGGTCACGGCGCTGGCCGAGCGCCTCGGCGGCTACGTGGTCAACTCGCGCACGTACAAGCAGGGCTACGACGTCGAAGGCGCGGCCATGCTCTACGGCGAGATCAGCCTGCGCGTCCCGGTCGACAGGTTGAATGAAGCCCTGGCCGAGATCCGCGGCGGCGCGGTTCGCGTCGACAACGAGGCGATCAGCGGCGACGACGTCACCGCGACCTATACGGATCTGCAGAGCCAGCTGCGCAACCTCGAAGCCGCCGAGGCTCAGCTGACGACGATCATGGCCGACGCCAAGCGCACCGAAGACGTGCTCAACGTCTACAACCAGCTGGTCAGCATCCGCGGCCAGATCGAGCAGATCAAGGGGCAGCTCAAGTACTACGAGGAGTCGGCGGCGCTGTCGCTGGTCAGCCTGACCCTGACGCCCGATATCGCCAGCCAGCCGATCGAGCCCGCTGCCTGGGCGCCCGAGGGCGTGGCCAAGCAGGCGATCGAAGCCCTGGTCAACACGCTGCAGGGGCTGGGCTCGGCCGTGATCTGGTTCGGCATCTACACCCTGCCGCTGCTGCTGCTCTTCGGCCTGCCCGCACTTGTGGTGATCCTCATCGCCCGCCGCATGCTGCGCCGCAGCCCGAAAGTCGTGGCGCCGGCGCCCGCACCGAAGGCGTAGTCGAAAACGGAGGAGGGAAGAGGGAGGAGGGACGAGCGATCCCTCTTCCCTCCTCACGCTTCACCCCCGCTGCAACGCCGACCGCACCTCCATCGCCAGGGCCGTGAACCCCGCGGCCTCCATCCAGCTCAGGCCGCGCGGCCGTTTCCCGGGCACCCGCAACTCGCGGCGCAGACGCGCCGGGCGCGGGCCAAGCACCAACACCCGATCCGCCAATAACAACGCTTCCTGGATCGAGTGCGTGACCATGACCACCGTGGTGGCGCGATCAGACAGGATCTGGGCCAGGTCGAGCCCGATCTGCTCGCGGGTCAGCGCGTCGAGGCCGGCGAAAGGCTCGTCGAGCAGCAGCAGCTCGGGCTCGCTCATCAACGCGCGGGCCAGCGCCACGCGGCTCTGCATGCCGCCCGAGAGGTCGCGCGGCAACGCGTGCTCGAAACCGGCCAGGCCGACCAGGTGCAACAGATCGCGGGCGCGATCGCGGCTGAAGCCGGGGACGTCGCGGCCCGCGTCGGGTCCGACCTCCAGCGGCAGCAGCACGTTGTCGAGCGCGCTGCGCCAGGGCATCAGGCTGGGCGTTTGAAACATCATGCCGACCCGGGGCGCCGGGTCCGTGGCCGGCGGCTCGCCGTCGACGGCCTCCGCGCGCCGCCAGATCACCTGGCCGCGTTCCGGCACGATCAGGCCGGCGAGGATGCGCAGCAACGTGCTCTTGCCCGAGCCGCTCGGCCCGACCAGGGCCAGGAACTCGCCCGTCTCCGCGGTCAGGCTGACCGACTCGAGCACCGGCAGCACGCCGCCGGCCGACGCATACGCATGCGAGACATGATCGGCGATCAACATAGCCGGATCAGGGTGCGGGCAGGTAGTCGTTGGTGTAGGCCTGGCTCAGATCGAGCGGGCTTTGCAGCAGTCCGGCGTCGAGCAGGGTCTGCTGCATGCGCTCCCAGGCCGTCGGGTCGGAGGTGCCGATCCGCTCCGCCTCCCAGAACGAGACCGTGGCCGCCAGCACCTGCTGCTCGATGGCGTCGTCGCTGAGCTCGGTGACGATCGTCTTCGTGATCGTATACGCGCCCGCGGGGTCCGCGATCGCGTCGGCGGTGCCGTGCGCCAGGGCGCGCACGAAGGCCCGCACCAGCTCGGGCTCGTCGGTCAGCGTGGTTTCGTTGGTCAGGATGCCGTTCGCGGCCAGCGGCGCGTAGTCGCTGACCTGGATGACGTTCAGGTCCTGGCCCTGCGCCGCCAGCCGGATCGGCTCGTTGTTGGAGTAGACCACCACGGCATCGACCTGCCCGGCCGTCAGCGCCTCGACCTGGTTGAAGCCGATCGCCGAGATCGTCACCTCGTCGGGCGAGACGCCGGCCGCGGCGAGCAGCGCGCGCAGGCCGATGAAGTTCGCGCCGTCGAGCGTGGGCACGCCGATGCGCTTGCCGCGCAGATCCTCGGGCGTCGCGATGCCCGCTGACTTCGGCGAGACCACGGCCACCGGGAACTTGCTGAAGACGGTCATCACATAGCGCACGGGCAGACCCTGCGCGCGCGCCAGCAACACCTGCTCGCCCGAGACCACGGCGAAGGGCAGCTCCCCGGCGCCCACCAGCTGGACGCCGTTGGTCTCGAAGCTGTAGTCGGGCTGGACGTCGAGGCCCTCGGCCGCGAAGTAGCCCTTCGAGATCGCGACGTAGAAGTTCGCGTACTGCACGCTGGGGATGTAGCCCATCGGCAGCTTGATCACGCGCAGGGCCGACCCCGGCGTGGGCGTGGCGGTCGGCGCCGGGGTCGCCGGCGCGCAGGCCGTCAGCGCGGCCAGCGCCGCGGCGAGAAGGGCCAGTGTCGAACGCAAACGTGGCTGTGTGCTCCCAGACATATGATCCCCTTTGATCCACACACGCGGCGCGCATGGGCGTCCGCGTGGATTGTTTCTGCCCGGCTCAGGATTGTGGATGACGCGCCCAACCGACCGTGCGCGCCTCGAGCCAGGCGACGGCGCCATAGAGCAGTAACGCCAGCACGACCAGGGTCAGCACGCCGGCGATGACCAGCGGCGTATCGTACGTGCCGCGCGCGAAGTTGATCAGGTAACCCAGCCCGCGATCCGACCCCACGTACTCGCCCACGACCGCGCCGATCACGGCCAGCGTGGCCCCGATCTTAAGCCCGCCGATCAGCACCGGCAGCGCAGCCGGGACCTCGAGCGTGATCAGGGTCTGCCACGGTGTCGCGCGATAGACGCGCAGCAGGTCGCGCAGCTCGGGCGCGATCCCGCGCAGCCCGACCAGGGTGTTGACCAGCGCCGGGAAGAACACGATCAGGGCGCAGATCAGGGCCTTGGCCAGCAGACCGGACCCGAACCAGATGACGATCAGGGGCGCCAGCGCGACCACGGGCACGGCCTGCGAGGCCACGATGTAGGGCGTCAGGGCGCGCTCGAGGCGGTTGGAGCGCGCGATCAGATAGCCAAGCCCAAAGGCCACGCTCAACCCCAGCGCCAGACCCAACAGCAGCTGGCTGAGGGTGGCCCAGGTGTGATGCCAGAGCGTGCCGTCGGCCGCGATCGTGGCAAGGCGTTGCGCCACCGCCCAGGGGCCGGGCAGGATGAAGGCGGGCAGGCCGCTCCATTCCACGGCGGCCGACCAGGCGAGGAGAAACACCGCCAGCGAGAGCGGCCCCCAGACCCAGCGCCAGGAGAAGCGCACCGGGCTGCGCGGTTGAGGGACCGTATGGACCGTCTTTGTCTGTGTCACAACAAAAAACCCCATCTCCAGCAGAAGACGGGGCAAAGCCAAGCCTCGAAGCGCCCTGCCGGCGATTCGAAAAAACACCCGTTGCCGAAACGATCGGACAACGGGGCGCGCACGATCCGCACGAGCGCGTCTGCGTTGTGCGGCCGTGACCTTCTTTCATCCCGACTATACGGTCGGCCCCGGAATCACACCGGGTCATGCCGGCCGGCTTGCGCCGGACCGACTCGCGGGCTCGCCTGCATGCAGGCATACCGCCGATCGGGAATTGGATTCGAAGCGCTTTTCGCTTCGACCCTCACCCTGCCCCGAAGGTTCTGCTATAGAATCGGCGCGATGTCGATGCGCCGAAGTTGAGGGAATTATAGCGCACGACAGGTGTCGTGAAAGGTGAGCGGCATACAGTGTGCAAGCACGTGTTATGCGGATCCCAATCGCGAGTAGCGCTTATTGAGTGAGGTGACTGTTCGGCCCAGTGTGGAAAGACATGGCGAAAAGCGGGGTGCTCCGTGGGTCGGGGCTTCGCCCCGACCCACGGAGCACCCCGCTTTTCGCCCAACTTCCTGCTGGTTGAGCAATAACGAGTGCGTGGCAAAAGTCACTGGCACCTCGTCACATCGCGAGCCCATGGTTGGGCAGAGAAGAGCGACGATGCTAACAACCCTGATCGGAAAAATCGAAAGCCGCGCGGCGATCGTCGGCGTGGTCGGGCTGGGCTATGCCGGTCTGCCGCTGGCCGTCGGGTTTGCGCAGGCCGGTCTGCGCGTGATCGGCGTCGACGTCGACGCCGGGCGCGTGGCCGAGCTGACGGCGGGCCGTAGCTACGTCGAGGACGTGCCGGCGGCGACGATCGCGGCGCTGGTCGACGCCGGGCGGCTGCGCGCCACGGTCGACGCCGCCGCGCTGGCCGAGGCCGACGCCATCATCATCTGTGTGCCGACGCCGCTGCGAAAATCCCGCGAGCCCGACCTTTCCTACGTGGTCGCGGCCTCGGATCGCGCCGCCGCGCTGGCGCGCCCCGGACAACTCTTCGTGCTCGAGAGCACGACGTATCCCGGCACCACCGACGAGATCCTGGCCCCGCGGCTGACCGAGCGCGGCCTGCGCATCGGTGAGGACGTCTTCCTGGCCTTCTCGCCCGAACGCGTCGACCCGGGGAACAAGCGCTATGGGCTGCGCAACACGCCCAAGGTGGTCGGCGGCTGCACACCGGCGTGCACGGCGGCCGCCACGGCGCTGTATGCCACGGCCGTCGATCAGGTCGTGCCGGTCTCGTCGCCGCGCGCGGCCGAGATGACCAAGCTGCTCGAGAACACGTTTCGGGCGGTCAACATCGCGCTGGTCAATGAGGTCGCGCTGATGTGTTCGGCGCTCAAGTTGGACGTCTGGGAAGTGATCGCGGCTGCGTCGACCAAGCCGTACGGCTTCATGCCGTTCACACCGGGCCCCGGCATCGGCGGCCATTGCCTGCCGGTCGATCCGCTGTACCTTTCATGGAAATTGAAGGCCCTGAACGCCAACGCGCGCTTCATCGACCTGGCAGACGAGGTCAACAGTCACATGCCCGCGCACGTGGTCGAGTTGACGGCGCAGGCCCTCGACGAAGCCGGCGCGCGCCTGCGCGGCTCCGACGTGCTCGTGATCGGCGCGGCGTACAAGCCCGACATCTCCGACGTGCGCGAGAGCCCGGCGCTCGACGTCTTGATCGAGCTCGAGCGCCGCGGCGCCCGGCCGGCCTACCACGATCCGCACGTGCCGACGCTGCACATCGACGACCTCGATCTGCGCTCAGAGGCGTTGACTGCCGAGCGCCTGGCGGCGGCCGCGGCCGTGATCGTGGTGACGGCGCACAAGGCCGTCGACTACGATCTGATCGCGGCCCATGCGCCGCTGGTGATCGACACGCGCAACGCGCTCGGCGCGCGAACGACGACGGCCCGCGTGGTAAAGCTCTAATCGTATGCGCCGCCTGGTCTGGCCCGCGCTCCTGATCGGGGTGACGTTGGCGATTTACGCGCCGGCGGTCGGCTACGGCTTGATCTGGGATGACCCGCGCTGGTACGGCCAGGCGGCCGGCAAAACGCTGGGCCAACTCTTCTTCGGCCTCGAGAGCTACCAGTTCTATCGCCCTCTGAGCCTGCTGCTCAACCAACAATTCGTTGCAGCCGACGGCCACATCCTGGCCGGCGCCGCCCACGTCGTTCAAATCGCCGCGCACCTGGCGGCCGTGCTGCTGCTCGCCCCGGCGGCGCGCGCGCTCGGTCTGCGTCGGTGGCACGCCGATCTGAGCGCACTCGGTTTCGCGCTGTACCCGGCGGCCTTCCAGGCCGTGGCCTGGGAGGCGCCGCAGGGGCCCTGGGTGTTGGCGCTGCTCCTGGGCGCGATCACGGCAGCCGGACGTTTCTCGCAACGCCCGCGCCTCATCTGGTCGGTGCTGGCCGTCGTGAGCTACGCCGCCGCTCTGCTCTTTCAAGAAAGCGCGTTGCCGCTGTTCGCCTTCGTGGTCTGGGCCGGCTGGCAGCCGCTCTGGCAGGCTACCGAAGCCAGGCCATGGCAGCTGCGGCTGTCGTCCATGGTCCGCGGTCTGCGGTCTGCCTATGGCCTGTTCGCGCTCGCGATCGTGGTGGTCGTTGCCGCCTATCTCGCCATCTGGCTCAACGTGCCCCGCGATGCCGACGTCACCGGCGAGGGTCGCGATCCGCGCGTGCTCGCGTACTTCCTGCAGGCTGCGGCCTGGCCGGTCGCGCGCGCGCTGGCGATCCCGCTGGCGAGTTGGCCGCCGCTGAGCCTGGCGGCGGGCTTCGGCCTGGTGGCGTTGACCCTGGCGCTCGGTCTGGGGCTGCGCGGCGAGGGGCTCGCGGCGCTGATCGGCCTGGGCTGGGTCGCGGCGGCTCTCCTGCCGCCGTACGTCGGGCTGTCGTGGGAGTACGTCAGTTACGGCGAGCGTCTGACCTACGTCATGGGCCCGGGCGTGGCCGTGCTCTGGGCCGGGCTCGCGGTCTGGCTGACCCCGTGGGGCCGTGCGCGCCGTGTGACCTGGGCCATCTGGGCCGCGCGGAACCTGGCGCCGGCCGGGGCAGCGCTGGGTCTGGCGGCTTACGCCGGGCTGGCGCTGGCGCAGCTGCGCGACTTCCGCGCGCTCTATGGCGCGGGCACCGGGCACCTGGCCGCCGCGGTCGAGGCGCTGGCCGCCGCGCCCGACGAGGGCTCGCTGTTCGTGAACTTTCCTGATCGTTACGAACTGCGCGTCCCCTACTACCCGCTGGGCTTCTGGGGGATCGTGCTTGCGCCGGTCGTGCAGGACCTGCGCGATTTCGCCGTGGCGGATGCGGGCCGGAGCGGCGCCGATCACTCGCTTTCGGCCTTCGTCACCGGCACAGCCGACCGTGAGGCCTGGAGGTATCGCGTCGACATGCGCGGCGTCAACGCCGGGCCCGAGGCCCTGTTCGCCGAGTGTCGCGCGGCCGATCGCGTATGGCTCACCGACTACCTGCCGGGCGGCGGTCTGCGGCTGAACGCCGTCGGCGACGTGGTCGCGGACCCCGGCGGAAGCTCGCTCGCCACCTTTGGCGATCTGCTGGCACTGCGCGCGGCCGCGCTCACGCCCGATGGCGTGCTCGAGTTGCGCTGGGCGGCGCTGCGTCTGCCCGGGCTGGACGACGCGCTCTTCATCCATGTCTGGCGCGACGGTGCGTTCGTGACCGACGTCGGCGGCGACGCGCTCGGCGGCCTGCTCCCGCTCTGGACCTTTCAACCCGGCGCCCTCGTCATCGACCGGCGGCACATCGGCCTGCCCGGCCCCTACGAGATCCGCGTCGGCGTCTACGACCGCACCAATGGAGAACGCTATTCTGTCAGCGGAGCGATCAGCAAAGATGACGCGTTCGTGGTTCCGTGATTGCTGATTTCTGATTGCTGATTGGGCAGCCAATCAGCAATCAGAAATCAGCAATCGCAAATGCGCTAGACTCTCCCCGATGTCCCAATATCTCCCGATCATCCTGGTCAGCGCGGCGTTGGCCTTCGTGTCGACGCCGGCGACGCGCTGGCTGGCGGCACGCTGGGGCGCGGTCGCCCAGCCGGGCATCCGACGCGTGCACCGGTCGCCGGTGCCGTTGTTGGGCGGCATCGCCTTGTACGTGGGCGTGACGCTCGCGTTCGTGCTTTTCGGTCAACGCGATTGGCTGACCGAGGGCATCGGCATTTTGGGCGGCGCCACGTTGATGTTCGTGGTCGGTCTGTGGGACGACCGCTTTGGGCTACCGCCGCGCTTCAAGCTGGGCGCCAACATCGTGGCCGGGCTGTTCCTGATCGGGTTCGGCGTGCAGGTGCAGCTCTTCGGTTTCTGGCCGCTGGATTGGGCGATCACGTTGCTGTGGGTGGTCGGGATCACGAACGCCGTCAACCTGATGGACAACATGGACGGCCTGGCGGCGGGGATCACGGCCACGGGCGCCGCCGTCTTCTTCGGGCTGGCCGCGGCGCAGGGCCAGGGCCTCGTGGCGAGCCTGGCCGCGGCGCTCTTCGGCAGCGCGCTCGGCTTCCTGTTCTACAACTTCGCGCCGGCCGTGAGCTTTATGGGCGATGCCGGCGCGTATCCGCTGGGTTTCCTGCTCGCGGCGTTGGCGATCAAGCTGGAGTTCAAGACCCTGCCGCTTGCGAGCACGTGGATGGCCCCGATCCTGGTGCTGGGCGTGCTGATCTTCGACACCACGCTGGTCACGGTGTCGCGACTGCGGCGCGGTCTGCCCATCTCGCAGGGCGGATCCGACCACACCTCGCACCGGCTCGTGCAACTCGGCCTGAGCCGGCCGCGGGCCGTGATGACGTTGTACGTCGCGGCGCTGGCGCTTGGCGCGGTGGCGATGCTGACGATCACGCTCCCGCCATGGCAGGCCAACGGGGTCTTTGGCGTGGCCGTGATCATCGGGCTGGCGGTGCTGGCGCGGCTCGAGCGTGTCGAACCGGCGTTGGCCGGCGACCCGCCCGTGGTCTGGGTGCCGGGCGGTGGCGCTGCCGCGCTCGAGGCGTTGCCGATGTTGCGCGGCCTGAGCCAGGACCTGATCGTGTTGGCAGCCGAGCCCAACACCGCCGCCGGGCCCGGCCTGTCGCGTGACGATGTAGCCGCATTGCTCAGCGCGCTGGGCGACCCGCCGGAGGCTGTGGGCGTTGTGGTTGCGCGTGCGCTCGGCGACGACTGGCCGGCGGATGTGGACGTGCTGCAATCCGCGCTCAAGCTCCATGGCAACTGGCTGATCGCCGGGCCGGCGACGACGGCCGAGGTCGCGGCGGCGCTCAAGCGCGCGCGCGTCGTCGTCTTTGGGCCCGGCGACCCCGGCGTGAACGTGGCGGCCGTCCTGGCGCAGGCCGGGCTTCGCGACAATCTGGCAGCCAATCGGCGAACGGTCGTGTTGAACGCGAGCGCTCAACCCTCCGCCGCCCCAGGCGACCCGACCCCCACGCACCGACTCGACGCCGAGATCCACAGGCGGCTGCTCCGTGTCGCAGCCAAAGAACGAAAGACATCGGGCGCTTGAGCGATCGAGGACAATGACCAAAGGCCCATGACCTGCGCCCTTTGAAAGCGCCTATACTCGGGCCTTATGGCAAAGCTCCTGCGCTCACCCGGATTCTGGATCGGCCTGATCATCACCATCGCTTCGCTGGCCTATGTCTGGCAGACGTTGCAGGGCCCGGCGCTGCAGGCCTTCGTCTCCAACATCGGGCACGGGAACTACCTCTGGCTGCTGGCGGCGTTTGTCATGCAGACGCTGTCGGTCATCGCACGTTCGCAGCGCTGGCAGGTCTTGCTCGGAACGAAGAACAAGCTATGGACGGCCATCTGGGCTCAGGGGATCGGCTTCCTGTTTACCAACACGCTGCCGCTGCGGTTGGGCGAGGTCGCGCGTGTGCTGGTCATGTCGGAGCGCGCGCAGGTGCCGTTGGTGCAGGTCGCGGTGACGGCCGTCATCGAGCGCGTGTTGGACGTCGCCACGACCGTATTGCTGCTGCTGTTCGTTCTGCCCTTCATGAATGTCCCGCCGCTTGTCGCCCAATCGGGTCTGACGCTGGGCATCGTGGTGTTGCTCGGGCTTGTGGCGTTGCCGTTCGTCGTGCGCTATGAGAAGAAGATCGCGACGCTGATCGCGGCCCTGGGTCGGCGGGTGCGCTGGCTGCCGGTGGGCGGTCTGCTCAAGCGCTGGGACGAGTTCGTGGTCGGCCTGCAACCGCTCACGCGACCGCTGTCGGCGCTGAGCGTCCTTGGTTGGGGCGCGATCTCGTGGTTCTTCTCGGTCATGATGTTCCTGTGCGGGCTGTTGGTCTTTCAACCCAACGGGACGCTGATCGAGGCGACGTTCATGATCGTGACGTTGGCCTTCGCCATCACGGTGCCGTCGAGCCCGGGCTTCCTGGGCGTCTATCAGGCCGCGGGTCAGTTCGCGTTGGCCACGGCTTTCGCGGCCAAGTACGACGACCCGCTGGCTTTGGCCTGCACGATGGCGTGCTGGGTCGGCTACTACGCCACGACCACGGCGATCGGCGCCATCGGCGTCACCCAGGTGGGCGCGTCCTTTGGGGAGCTGGGCAAGCGGATCCTGTCACGGTGAGTCCGGAGGCTGAGGCGGGTGTCAGCCTCACTTGGAGCCAACGGCCCGACGGGTGTCCAGTGGGCGCGGCCAGGCTCCATTTCGGGGGCGGCAAGTGCCCTGATTTTTCTGGCCCGGGAACCGTCCAACCGCAGAGCTCGGAGAGAGTGGATGCCCATCAACGACTTCAATGGCGTGGTCCATGCGTTGCGCACGACTTACCTGGAGAGGATGCCGGCCGGCGCCCAGGTGCTGGTTAGCGCCGGTTGCTCAGGACGCTGGTATTTTGACTGGATCAATGACCACTATGGGCGCGTGAGGCGCCACTATGGCGTCGAAGCCTATTCACCACAGCCGTCGGATCTACCGGACAACGCGGTGTGGCTGCCCGAGACGCTTGACGCCATGCGCTCAATCCCCGACGGCTCGGCAGACCTGGTTTTCGCCGGCCAGACCGTCGAACACCTCTGGCCCGCTCAACTCGCCGGGTTCTTGCTGGAAGCACGACGCGTGTTACGCCCCGGCGGTTGGCTCGTGATGGACAGCCCCAACCGATTGATCACGCAACTGACGCGCTGGTATCAGCCGCAGCACACGGCCGAGCTGCGTGTCGACGAGATTTCGCGGTTGACGGCCCTGGCCGGTTTCGACGTCGAGCGAATCAAGGGCATGTGGCTTTGCTACGATCGCGATTTGCACGCATTGCACGGCTTCGAACCGACCGATTACACGACGCTCGATCTGACACACGAGCGTCGCGCCCTGGACGCGCTTGATCGGCCGGAAGACAGTTTCATCTGGTGGCTGGAGGCCAGCCCGGGGACACACCTGCCGCGTCCCAAAGCCGAGCTGGAGGCTGAGATCCGGGCGATCTATCAGGAGGCCTTTGACGCCGCAACGATCCGATGGTGGAACGCGATCGGCCGGGTAACCGGGCATGGCCGAAATCGCCTGGTCAGCGCTGCCGCGGGCGAGGCCGGCTATCTTTTGTACGGCCCGTATGTGCCGTTGCAGGCGGGCACCTATCGGGTCTCGTTTTTCGTCGGCCTCAGCGAGCCTGGCGGCCTCGGCGCCCGGAGCGCGGCGCTCATCGACGTGACCTGCGAACAAGGAACCCGCACGCTGGCGAGCCGTCAACTGGCCACCTGGAAGTTGCCCCACGGCCGTTTGAGACGCTTTGATCTCACGTTTTCGTCGAAGGAAACGCTGTTTGGTGTCGAGTTCCGTGTCTACGCGCATGGTCAAGCGGCGGTCGTCGTACGGGCGCCCGTGGATGTGGTCGATCTGAGCCAATGGGCGGCCGTTGGGATGGCGCCGACCGTGTGAACACTGGAGCCGTGCTCCGGGACCTTCGAGAGACGCCGCATGTCCGCGATCTGCTTTGTCACCGACGAGATCTTCCCAGCGACCAAGGGGGGAATCGGTCGGCTCGTGTTTGAGACCGCGAAGGCGTTATTGACCTCAGGTCACACGATCCACTTCTTGTTGGCCACGACGTCGAGGGAAGCCCATCGGTTTCGAGGCGTTGCGCGCGAGCAACTTCCGGGCAGCGTGGTCTTCTGCGTCGATGACCTCCTGGCTGAGATCGACCCGGTCGAAGACATCCCGCTCTGGGCCTTTCACTTCCTGCCTTACTTCCAGTCGTACAGGATCGCGCTTGCGCTCCGCAAGCTTGTGGGCCAGCATGCCTATGACGTGATCGAGTTCGCGGACCATCGCGGGCCTGGCTACGTGACCCTCAAGTGGCGCCGGCTGTGGGGCGAGCCCTTTGCCACAGCCCGGATCGTCGTGCGTCTGCACGGCACCTATGAGCTCTGGGTCAAGGCCGATCGGGCCGAGAACCACTCGCGCCAGGAGCTCCACACGTTTCGGATGGAGCGCTATTGTCTGAAGCATGCGGATGGCTGGCTGAGCCCTTCAACCGGCGTGGCGAACTGGTACCGCGAGGCCTATGGGGTGACCGAGAAGCGCGTGGCGGTGTCGACGCCGGCGTTTCAGCAGATCGGTCCGGGAAGAAGCCATCCGCGCCGGATCCAGCGCCCGCTGGAGGTGCTGTTTTACGGCAAGCTCCAGCACCTCAAGGGACCGGACGTGTTCATCCGGGCTGCGCTCAAAGTCTGCGCCGAGGTGCCCGAGCCGGTACGATTTCATCTTGTCGGCCATGATGTGCGCGACCTGCTGGGTCCCAGCTACCGTGCGCGTCTCGAGGCCGCGATCCCGGCGCACTGGCGGGATCGATTTGTCTTTCACGGCCGGATCACGCCCGAACAGCTGCCGACCCTGGCAGGTCGCTGCGTGGCGGCCGTCATCCCGAGCCGAGTGGAGACCTTTTGCCTGGCCGCGCACGAGCTGAACTGGATCGGCGTGCCCCTGGTGCTCCGGGATCTGCCCGCGTTCAGGGATTTCTTTCACGACGGCTTGGACTGCCGTACTTTCGGTGACAATGCATCCGACGGGGCAGAGGCGCTGGCACGGGTGCTGAGCGAGATCCTGCGGGCCGAGGACCCATTCTCGGGCTGGACCTGGAACGCACCCGCCGTGCTCGCATCGCAGCGTCTGACTGCGGCCTACGACGAGGTGTTGCGCTGGCAGGTCGCGCTCGACCCGAATCGGGGTTCGACGGCTGCGCCGACGGTCAGCGTGATCGTCCCGTATTTCAACGCTCAGGCCACGCTGGACGCCACGCTGTCCTCGGTGCTGGCCAGCACGCACGCCGCGCACGAGGTCATCGTCGTCGACGACGGCTCGACGCAACCGGAGGCGGTGGCCCACTTCGACGCGGTGCGGGCGCGCTTCGGCGAGGATCGGCGTTTTCGTTTCGTGAACAAGCCCAACGGCGGGCTCTCGAGCGCGCGCAACGCCGGTCTGGCCCTGGCGACCGGCACGTATGTGTTACCGCTCGACGCCGATGACCTGATCGCGCCCGAGTATCTGGCCCTGGCAGTCACCGCGCTCGAGCGCAACCCCGAGCTGGCGGCCGTGAGCTGCTATGTGAGCTATTTCGCCGACGGCCGGGATCCGGTCGATGCGATCGATTACGTGATCGCCTACGACCTCGATCCGCTGTTGATCACGCTCGAGAACCGGGCCGGTGTGGCCGGGAGCGTGTTCCGGCGCAGTGCCCTGCCCAAGGGCGGGTACGCGGAGGAACTGCCTGCGTATGAAGATTGGGACCTGTGGTGGGCGCTGGCGGAGGCCGCGGCCGAGGCCGAGGTCATGCCGCGGATGCTGTACCGCTATCGCCGCCGCGCCGACGGCCTTTACGCGCAGGTTGGTCGGTCACAACATGTGGAGTTAATTGCCCGCATCGAAGCGAGGCATCCTGTATTGCTGACTCGGGTACAGAACGATCGTCAGCCAGCATTGATTCGACTCTCTACGGAGAGTGGTCGGCTTTTCAAGATTCGAAGGCGCCTTAGGGATCTCTATCTAAGGCTTAGCTCGTGAGGGCAAAACAGAGTTCGTGTTCGGGTAATATACCCGGATCAAATCTCCTGTCAAATCCGCCTCAGAATCCGCAGAAACTTAGCCAAGAATGGCAAATTGGGTCCAAATTATGGGATAATCGCCCTGGTTTGCCCAGATATGACATTATGACAATACGCAACTCCTTACAGTAGGACAATCAACTCGTAGTTATGGCTGCCGCCCAACCCCCTCTTACCCTCAACCACCCATACGGAGGGCCACTCGTTGACCTGATGCCATCCGACCCGAATCAAACAGCCGAAATCATGGCTCGGGCCACTGCGCTGCCCTCCCTACAGCTTGAAGCGCGAGCGCTCTGTGATCTGGAGTTGATTTTGACCGGAGGGCTATCGCCGGTCGATCGGTTCATGGGACTTGCCGATTATCGCAGCGTCATCGAATCCATGCGTCTTGCCAATGGATTGTTATACCCGATACCGATCACGTTAAGCGTATCGCGCAGCTTCAAACCAAGCCTTGACTCTGAAATCGTCCTTCGCGACCATCGAAACAATCCCCTGGCGGTCATGCGCATCGAAGAGCGCTATCCACGGGATCACGAAGGGGAATGTCTGGCGGTAGCCGGTACCCGCGACCCGGCGCATCCGCTTGT
>WBZS01001525.1_pt1 | contig 18009 bp, 15 predicted proteins | sample 5204201 | NCBI WGS metagenome assembly WBZS01 (sample SAMN12344357, study PRJNA552823) | activated sludge metagenome | biome: Activated sludge suspended growth; feature: Nitrification reactor; material: Wastewater; isolation source: activated sludge from nitrification reactor of wastewater...
TGAGCTCGCGCCTGCGAAGCCCAAGACTTTAGCATGCCCGCGTGGGGCCGTTGCGGGTTGGCGCCGCAAACCGCGCCGCATCAGCGCCGTCGGGCGTGACGGACGCCCGCCACGCGCGACATTTGCTGCAGCAGCGGCGCCAAACGGCCGACTTCAGGCAGCTCGACGGTGAAGATCATCAGTGCGGTGGCGCCGGCGCTTTGGCGGATGGTCTGGGTGTGCACGCCGATGACGTTGGTCTTGTCCTTGGCCAGCACTTCGCCCAGGTCGCGCAGCAGCCCGGCGCGGTCGGCGGCCTCGACGTGGATGTCGACCGCGTAGACCGGCGCCTCTCCACGCGCCGGTGGCTGGCCCCAGGCCACGGCGATGACACGCTCGGGCTGGCTGGCCGCCATCTGGCGGAAGTTGGCGCAGCTTTGGCGGTGGATGGCCACGCCCTTGCCGCGCGTGACGTAGCCGCCGATAGTGTCGGGCGGCGCCGGCCGGCAGCAGCGCGCAAGCTGGGTCAGCAGCGACTCGACGCCGACCACCAGCACGCCGCCGTCGTGGCCGCGGCCATGGTCGACGCGGGCGCGCTTGAGCGCCACCGCCTCGGCCGGCGACTCGGCTGGCGGCGTCGGCGCCGGGCGCAGCAGGGCCTCGATATGGCGCAGCGAGAACTCGTCCTTGCCGACGACTTCGAACAAGGCCTCGGCGCCCTTGAAGCCGAGCTGCGCCGCCAGCTCGTCGAGCTTGACCGCGGTGCGGCCTTCGCGCTGCAGGAGCTTGTCGACCAGTTCGCGGCCGCGCGCGATGGTGGCTTGCGTGGCCTGCAGGTTGAACCAGGCGCGCACCTTGGACCGCGCGCGCGGGCTCTTCAAGTAGCCGAGCTCCGGGTTCAGCCAGTCCAGCGACGGGCTGCCCTCCTTGGCGGCGATGATTTCCACCGTCTGGCCGTTGGCCAGCGGGGTGTGCAGCGGCACCATCTGGCCGTCGACCCGGGCGCCGCGGCAGCGGTGGCCCAGCTCGGTGTGCAGCGCGTAGGCGAAGTCGATCGGCGTCGCCCCGGCGCTGAGTTCGATCACCCGCGACTGCGGCGTGAAGACGTAAATGCGGTCGCTGAAATCGGCGCCTTGGGCGCTGACCACCGCGGCCGGCCCGGCGGCACTTGCGTCTTGTCCCGCGGCGCCCTGCGGGCCGACGAAATCGCGCTCCCAGGCCAGCAGTTGCCGCAGCACCGCCTTGCGCGCCTCGGCCAGCCGCTCTTCAAAGCTGCCGACCGCGTTGACCCCGGCGTAGCCGCGCGTGCCGGCTTCCTTGTACGCCCAGTGCGCGGCGACGCCGTGTTCGGCGTGCTCGTGCATCGCCGCGCTGCGCACCTGCACCTCCATCGGCCGGCCATCGTCGCCCAGCACCACCGTGTGCAGGCTTTGGTAGCCGTTGGGCTTGGGCCGTGCGATGTAGTCGTCGTACTGCCCGGCCAGCGCTGGCCAGTGGGCGTGCAGCACGGCCAGCGCGGCGTAGCAGGCGTCGATGTCGCCAACCACCACGCGCAGCGCCCGCATGTCGAACACCTGGTCCAGCGCCAGGTCCTTGCCGCGCATCTTTTTCCAGATGCTGTAGAGGTGCTTGGGCCGGCCGTAAACCTGCGCGGCAATGCCGGCGCGCTGCAGCAGCGCGGCCAGCGCGGTGCGCGCCGCCTCGACGCTGGCCTCGCGTGCGACGCGGCGCTCGGCCAGCGCGCCGGCCAACTGGCGATAGGCCTCGGGCTGCAGGAAGCGAAACGACAAGTCCTCCAGTTCCCACTTGATCTGCCAGATGCCCAGGCGGTTGGCCAGCGGTGCAACCACCTCCATCGTCTCGGCGGCCAGCCCGGCCGGACAGGCGGTCTTGCTCGACGCGTGCCAACGCAGCGTCTGCAGCCGCGAGGCCAGGCGCAGCAGCACCACCCGCAGGTCGCGTGAGAACGCCAGCAGCATCTTGCGCACGCGCTCGGTCTGCTGCGCGCGTTGTTCAGCGTCATTGGCGGTGACGACGGCAGCGGCGGCGGCGCGCACCTGGGCGTCGCGCATCGCGCGCTGGGCGAGCATCAGTTTGCGTGTATGCACGACCAGCTCGGCATAGCCGGGGCCGAAGTTGCGCGCCAACGTGTCCTCGGGCCGCTGCAGAAAGTCGCCGGCATAGACCAGGTAGGCGGCGGCCTGCACCGCGGGCGCCGCGCCAATGGCGGCCAGGATCGCGGCGACGCCGTCGGCATGGCCTTGCGCGTCTTCGCCGCTGTCCAGCGTCTGCCCAGCCAGCAGCGGCTGGGCAAAACCGCGTGCGCGCGGCAGCAGCCCCGCGCTGTCGTCGGCCAGCCTGGCGTCGGCCGGCGGCGCGTCGCGCAAGGCCTCGACGATGCCGACCGCATCGACCGCCGGCGCAACGCCTTGACCGGTCTTCATGCCGTGCGACGCCGCTGGCGCTGGGTCAAGCTTCGGTCAAAAAGCCCTTGACCACCGCGACCTGGTCAGGCTGCACCAGCGTCGGCGCGTGGCCGACGCCTTCGAACTCGACGCAGCGCGCGCGTGGCCCGCGCCCGGTCATCGCCTGCGCGGTGTCGGCCGCCAACAGGTCGGACTGCGCGCCACGCAACAGCAGCGTCGGGCAGGCGATGCGGTCGTAGGCCTGCCACAGCGCGGCCTCGTTGGCGCGGTTCAACTCCGGCGTGGCCAGCTTGAAGGGCAACGCCACCGCCGGGTCATAGTGCGGCTTGAAGCCGTCGCCGTCGGCCACCAGCTGCGGCCGGCACAGCGCCAGCCACTGCGCGCGGCTGTGCGGCCCAAAGCCCTGCGAGATGGCCCACAGCGCGTTGGCGGCGGCGTCCAGCGTCGGCCAGTGCGCCGGCTGGCCAAGGTAGCTGCCAATGCGCTCGATCGCCGGCCATTGCAGCGCCGGGCCGATGTCGTTGAGCACCAGCCGGCGCAAGGGTGATGCGGCCAACGAGGCCACGGCCATGCCGATCAGCCCGCCCATCGAGGTGCCGACCCAGTCGACGCTGGCGGCATTGAGCCGCGCCAGCAGCGTCACCATGTCGGCGACGTAGGTCGGCACCGCGTAGCCCATCGGGTCGGCCAGCCAGTCGCTGCGGCCGCGGCCGGCGACATCCGGGCAGACGACGCGGAAGTCGGCCGCCAGCGCCGCGGCCAGGGTGTCGAAGTCGCGCCCCTGGCGGGTCAGACCGTGTACGCAGACGACGACATTCGGGTTGGCCGTGTCGCCCCATTCCCAGTAGGCCATGCGGTGCAGACCGCGGCCGTCCAGGCACTGCACGAAGTGAAGACGCGGCTCAAGGGGGTCGGGTGGGCGCATGCCGATAATCATCGCAGTTCTTGCCGCGCGGCGCGGCGTGTGCCCGCGGCCCCGGCGGCAACCGGGCGGCAAGCAAGGTTTTCAGCAACCACAAGGAGCGGCACGATGTTGAAGGGTAAGACGGCGCTGGTGACCGGGTCGACCAGCGGAATTGGCCTTGGCATGGCGATGGCGATGGCGCGCGCCGGCGCCCACGTGATGCTCAACGGCTTTGGCGACGTTGACGCGGCCAAGGCGCAGGTCGGCGCGGTGGCGTCGGCCCAAGGCGCGCGGGTGTCGTACCACGGCGCCGACATGAGCAAGCCGGCCGACATCGAAGCCATGGTGCAGGCCTGCAACAGCGAATTCGGCGCGCTGGACATCCTGATCAACAACGCCGGCATTCAGCACGTGGCGAGCGTCGAGGACTTTCCGGTCGAGCGCTGGGACGCCATCATCGCCATCAACCTGTCTTCAGCGTTCCACACCACGCGGCTGGCCTTGCCGGGCATGAAGGCGCGCAACTGGGGCCGGGTGGTCAACGTTGCCTCGGTGCACGGGCTGGTGGCGTCGGCGCAGAAGTCGGCCTACGTGGCGGCCAAGCACGGCATCGTCGGCTTTACCAAGACGGTGGCGCTGGAATGCGCGACCACCGGCGTCACGGTCAACGCCATCTGCCCGGGCTGGGTGCTGACGCCGCTGGTGCAAAAGCAGGTCGATGCACGCGCCGCGCAGGCCAACGTCAGCCAGGACGAGGCCAAGCGCCAGTTGCTGGCTGAAAAAGAGCCGTCGCAGCAGTTCACCACGCCCGAGCAACTGGCCGATCTGGCGCTGTTCATGTGCAGCCCGGCCGGCGACAACCTGCGCGGCGTGGCCTGGGCGATGGACGGCGGCTGGACCGCGCAATAAACGCCGGCGGCGCCGGTCAGCGCGCCGAGAGCTGGATGCTGCCGCTGACCGTCACCGTGACGGTAGACTGACCCGGGGCGATCGGCTGCGCCTCGTCGGCGGCGGCCATCGCCTGCGCGCGCGCCATGCGCAGCATCGGCACCGGCCCGGGCTGCGCGGTGTCGCTGCCGACCGAGACCTCGCGCAGGCTCCAGCCGCCAAAGCCGAATTGCTTGGCGCAGTTGTCGGCGCGCACTTTGAACGCCGCGATGGCGCGCGCGGTGACGTCGGCCTCGCTGCGCTCGCGCGCCTCGCGCGACAGCCCCGGCTGCACCCGCGTGGTGGCCAGCCCGGACAGCCGACCGGCCAATTGGCCGATCGCCGCCAGGTCGCGGCCCTCGATCACCAGTTCGGCCTGGCCTTGCCATCCGGCGATCGTCGGCGCGCTGCCGCTTTTGTTGGCATAGCGCGGATAGAGCGAAAAGGCGCCGGTGCGCACGTCGACCTGGCCCGGCCGGGCCGCCTTGCGCGCCTCGGTCAAGGCGTTGTCCAGCGCCTGCCGCAACTGGCTTTGCACCAGCGCGGCGTCGTTGCCCTCGCGCGTGGCCTGCAAGGTGATGCTGACCATGTCCTGCGTCACTTCGGCGCTGGCCTGCGCGGTCAGCGAGACGACGTTTTGCGGCGCCGGCAGCGCCAGCGTCTGTGCCGAAGCGCCGGCGCTGGCGGCCACGCACAGTGCGGCGGCCAGCGCCATCGCCGCGGTGGCCGGCACACGTGCGTCGCGCGGCAGGGCAAAGCGGTCAACGGTCTTCAGGACAACAGGGCGCATGGCGGTCCATTCAAACGAATGAGGGCCGGGCATTGTGCGCCGGGCCTTACTAGGCGCGCCGCGGCCTGCGCGCGGCCGTGTGCCAATTCACGGACCGAGCGCAAGCCGTGTGTGAGTTGTAACAGGGGGTCAATACCGGGGTTAGACGTCGATTGCCGACATTTGCCGGCCCGCACAATCGGCCCGCTGTTACAAATAAGGAGTACCACCGGATGAATGCGCCCGTCAGCCCACGACCGGACCGCATCGTTGTTGTCGACGATGACGCCCGAATCCGCGACCTGTTGCGGCGCTACCTGACCCAGGAAGGTTTCGAGGTGCTGCTGGCCGAGGACGGCAAGACCCTGAACCGCCTGTTGACGCGCGAGAACATCGACCTGATCGTGCTTGACCTGATGATGCCCGGCGAGGACGGCCTGTCGATCTGCCGCCGGCTGCGCGCCGGCAACGACATGACGCCGATCATCATGCTCACCGCCAAGGTCGAAGACGTGGACCGCATCGTCGGCCTGGAGGTTGGCGCCGACGACTACCTGCCCAAACCCTTCAACCCGCGCGAGCTGTTGGCCCGCATCCACGCCGTGCTGCGCCGCCGCCCGGCGCCGGAAGCCCCGGGGGCGCCGAGCAAGGAGGCGCAAATCGTCAACTTCGGGCCGTTCGAGTTCGACTTGTCGCTGCGCCGGCTGTCCAAGGACGGCGAGTTGATCGCGCTGACCACCGGCGAGTTTTCAATGCTCAAGGCGCTGGTGCGCCACCCACGGCAGCCGCTGTCGCGCGACCGGCTGGCGCAATTGGCGCGCGGCCGTGAATTTGAGCCGTTCGACCGCAGCCTGGATGTGCAGGTGTCGCGGCTGCGCAAGATGATCGAGCCCGACCCGTCGCAGCCGCGCTACATCCAGACCGTGTGGGGCGTCGGCTACGTGTTTGTGCCAGACGGCGCGGGTTGAGCGCACCGTCCGCACGCGGGCGTCGACACAGCGGACGCGATTGACGTCCGCGGCGACGGCAAACGTTGGGAATAGAACACTGAAATGGCCCGCCAGAAAGTCGCGCTGAGCCTGTTTTGGCGCACCTTTGTCTTGCTGCTGCTGCTGTTGACGCTGGTCGGCGCGGCCTGGCTGGTGACCTGGCGGCTGTTGTTGCCCGACAGCGGCCGCGCCGACCTGGACGAGCCGCGCGTTCTGCTGCCGCTGGCGCTGGCACTGGCGCTTCTGGTCACGCTGGCGGCCTCGGCCTTGATCGCGCGCTACATCAACAAGCCGCTGCGTGACCTGTCGTTCGCCGCCAGCAAGATACGCGGCGGCGCCTACGACTCGCGGCTGGACGAAACCAACATCACCAGCGAGATCCGCGAGGTGAACATGGGTTTCAACCGCATGGCGCGCGAGCTGGCGCGGGTCGAGGAAGACCGCGCGGTGATGCTGGCCGGCATCAGCCACGACCTGCGCACGCCGCTGGCCCGGCTGCGGCTGGAAGCCGAAATGAGCGTGCTCGACGACGACGCGCGCCGCAACATGGCCGATGACATCGAGCAGCTCGACCGCATCATCGACAAGTTCATGGACTACGCCCGGCCCGGTGAAACCCACCTGCGGTCCATCCTGCTGGCCAAGCTGGTCGAAAAGGAAGCGGCGGCGTTTCGCGACCCGGCGGAGATTCAAATCACCAGCAAGGTCGAGGCCGACGTGCGGGTGCAGGCCGACGAGGTCGAGCTGGGCCGCGTCTTTGCCAACCTGTTCGAGAACGCGCGCCGCTACGGCCGCAACATCGACACCGGCATCGCCGCGGTGCAGGTCAGCCATTTGCGCACCGGGCCATGGGTGATTTGCAGCGTTCGCGACACCGGCTCGGGCGTGCCGGCCGAAAAACTCGGCCAGTTGACGACGCCCTTCTTCCGCGGCGACGCCGCGCGTACCGCGGCCACCGGCGCCGGCCTGGGGCTGGCCATCGTTGAAAAGGCGATGCAGCGCATGGGCGGCCAGGTCGAGATCGCCAACGCGGTCGACGGCGGTCTGGTGGTGCACCTGCGGCTGCGCGTCACCAAGGCGGCCTGACGCGGCTTACGGCGGCTTACGGCGGCTTAAGGACGGCTTAAGGGCGGCCTAAAGGGCCGTGCCGCCAAGCCCACGCGGTGGCGGCTTGGCCTGGTGGCGGCTCGGCGAGAATTCGCCATGGATGCACACAACGCGGCGACGCCGCCGCCGCCCAAGGTGGGCTTTGTTTCGCTCGGCTGCCCGAAGGCCTTGACCGACTCCGAGCTGATCCTGACCCAGTTGTCGGCCGAGGGCTATGCCACCAGCAAGACCTTTGCCGGCGCCGACCTGGTGATCGTCAACACCTGCGGCTTCATCGACGACGCGGTCAAGGAAAGCCTGGACACCATTGGCGAGGCGCTGGCTGAGAACGGCCGTGTCATCGTCACCGGCTGCTTAGGCGCCAAAGCCGACGCCGACGGCGGCAACCTGGTGCGCGGCGTGCACCCCAAGGTGCTGGCGGTGACCGGCCCGCACGCCACGCAGGCGGTGATGGACGCGGTGCACCAGCACCTGCCCAAGCCGCATGACCCCTACCTCGACCTGCTGCCGCCGGTGGGCATCAAGCTCACGCCACGGCACTACGCCTACCTGAAGATCAGCGAAGGCTGCAACCACCGCTGCACCTTTTGCATCATCCCCAGCCTGCGCGGCGACCTGGTGTCGCGCCCGGTGGACGACGTTCTGGCCGAGGCGCGCGCGCTGTTTGCCTCAGGCGTCAAGGAGTTGCTGGTGGTCAGCCAGGACACCTCGGCCTATGGCGTCGACGTCAAATACCGCACCGGCTTCTTTGACGGCCGGCCGGTCAGGACGCGGATGACCGAGCTGTGCGCCGCGCTGGCCGACCTGGCGGCGCCGCACGGCGCGTGGGTGCGGCTGCACTACGTCTATCCGTACCCGCATGTCGATGAGCTGCTGCCGCTGATGGCCGAGGGCCGCATCCTGCCCTACCTGGACGTGCCGCTGCAGCATGCGCACCCCGACGTGCTGCGGCGCATGAAGCGCCCGGCCAGCGGCGAGCGCCACCTCGAACGCATCCAGGCCTGGCGCGCGGCGTGCCCGCAACTGGTGCTGCGCTCGACCTTCATCGCCGGCTTTCCCGGCGAGACCGAGGCCGAGTTCGCGCATTTGCTGGACTTCATCGCCGAAGCGCAGATCGACCGCGCCGGCTGCTTTGCCTATTCGCCGGTGGCCGGCGCCGCCGCCAACGAACTGGCCGACGCGGTGCCGGCGCCGCTGCGCGAGGAGCGCCGCTCGCGCCTGATGGCGCTGGCCGAGGCGCAGTCGGCGGCGCGGCTGGCGCGGCGCGTCGGCAGCACGCTGCAGGTGCTGGTCGACTCGGCGCCGGCACTCGGCCGCAAGGGCGGCGTCGGCCGCAGCTATGCCGACGCGCCTGAAATCGACGGCCAGGTGCGGCTGCTGCCGCCGCTCAAGGCCAGCACGGCATTGAAGGTCGGCAGCTTCGCCCGCGCCCGCGTAGTTGCCGCCGACGGCCACGACCTGGTCGCGCAACCCCTGTGATGCCATGGCTGACCACACCGACCTGACCACCGGACTGATCCACCACCCCTACCAGCCGCCGGCCGGCTTTGGCGCGGTGATGCCGGCGATACACAAGGCCAGCACGGTGGTGTTTGCCAACGTCGCCGCGCTGCGCAGCCGCGACTGGAAAAGCCGCGCCGGCTACACCTATGGCCTGCACGGCACGCCAACCACCTTCACCCTCGAACAACGGCTGGCGACGCTGGAAGGCGGCAGCCACTGCGTGCTGGCGCCGTCGGGGCTGGCGGCGATTTTGCTGGTCAACGTCGCGCTGCTGAAGGCCGGCGACGAGGTGCTGCTGCCGGACAACGTCTACGGCCCGTCCAAGGACATGGCGCGCACGCTGCTGGCCGACTGGGGCATTGGCCACCAGCGCTACGACCCGCAGGACGCCAGTGATCTGGCGCGGCGCCTCGGCCCGCGCAGCAAGCTGGTGTGGCTGGAAGCGCCGGGCTCGGTGACGATGGAGTTTGGCGACCTGCCTGGCCTGGTCGCCGCGGCACGCGCGGCCGGCGTTGCCACCGCGCTGGACAACACCTGGGGCGCCGGCATCGCGTTTCGACCGTTTGAGCTGGACATAGACATCGTCATGCAGGCGCTGACCAAGTACCCCTCAGGCGGCGCCGACGTGTTGATGGGTTCGGTCGTTACCCGCGAGCGCGGCCTGCACGAGCGGCTGATGCAGGCCCACGGCCGGCTCGGCCTGGGCGTTGGCGCCAACGACGTCGAGCTGGTGTTGCGCTCGCTGCCCAGCCTGGCGCTGCGCTACCACGCGCACGACCGCGCCGCGCGCGCGCTGGCCGGCTGGCTGGCCGGGCAGCCACGGGTTGCGCGCGTGCTGCACCCGGCGCTGGCCAGCGGCGTCGGCCATGCCCACTGGGCCGGCCTGTGCAAGGCGGCGGCGGGGCTGTTTTCGGTGTTGCTTGACCCGGCGCTGGACGCCGCGCGCGTGGACGCCTTTGTCGACGCGCTGCGGCTGTTCAGGATCGGCTACTCGTGGGGCGGGCCGGTCAGCCTGGTGGTGCCTTATGACTTGTCGGCGATGCGCGAGGACCGCAGCGCGCTGCCCGGGCACCTGGTGCGCTTTTCGATCGGCCTGGAAGATCCGGCCGACCTGCAGGCGGACCTTGAACGCGCGCTGGCGGTGCTGGGCTGAAGAGCCTGGGCAGACGATCAGGCCTTGCCCGGCCGCTCGCCCGGCGCGCCGAGCAGCGGAATCGAGCCCTGCGAGCCGCTGCCCAGCAGCCCGCTGCGGGTGTAGACACCGAGCTTGTCGCGGGTGTCGGTAATGTCCAGGTTGCGCATCGTCAGCTGGCCGATGCGGTCGGCCGGGGTGAACGCCGCGCCCTCGACCTTTTCCATCGACAGCCGCTCGGGCGCGTAGGTCAGGTTCGGGCTTTGCGTGTCGACGATCGAGTAGTCGTTGCCGCGGCGCAGTTCCAGCGTCACCTCGCCGGTGATGGCGTGCGCCACCCAGCGTTGCGCGGTTTCGCGCAGCATCAGGCTTTGCGGGTCGAACCAGCGGCCGTGGTAGAGCAGCTTGCCGAGCCGGCGGCCGTTGCTGCGGTACTGCTCGATGGTGTCTTCGTTGTGGATGCCGGTGACCAGCCGCTCGTAGGCGATGTGCAGCAAGGCCATGCCCGGCGCCTCGTAGATGCCGCGGCTCTTGGCCTCGATGATGCGGTTTTCGATCTGGTCGCTGGTGCCCAGGCCATGGCGGCCGCCGATGCGGTTGGCCTCGTCCATCAGCGCCACCGCGCTGGCAAAGGTCTGGCCATTCAGTGCCACCGGCTGGCCTTCTTCGAAGTGCACCGAGACGGTCTCGGCCTTCACCGCCACATCGTCGCGCCAGAAAGCCACGCCCATGATCGGGTTGACGATCGACAGGCCGTTGTTCAGGAACTCCAGGTCCTTGGCCTCGTGCGTCGCGCCGAGCATATTGCTGTCGGTGGAGTAGGCCTTTTCGACGCTCATCTTGTAGTCAAAGCCGTGGGTGATGAGGTATTCGCTCATCTCCTTGCGCCCGCCCAGCTCGTCGATGAAGTCCTGGTCCAGCCACGGTTTGTAGATGCGCAGCGCCGGGTTGGCGAGCAGGCCGTAGCGGTAAAAGCGCTCGATGTCGTTGCCCTTGTAGGTGCTGCCGTCGCCCCAGATGTGCACACCGTCGTCGCGCATCGCCACCACCAGCGCGGTGCCAGTGACCGCGCGGCCCAGCGGCGTGGTGTTGAAGTAGGTGGCGCCGGCGGTGGTGATGTGAAACGCACCGCACTGGATCGCCGCAATGCCTTCGGCGACCAACTGCGCGCGGCAGTCCACCAGGCGGGCGATCTCGGCGCCGTAGGCCAGCGCCTTGCGCGGGATGTCGTCGTAGTCGCTCTCGTCGGGCTGGCCCAGGTGCGCGGTGTAGCAGCAGGGAACCGCACCCTTGGCGCGCATCCAGTGCACCGCGGCGCTGGTGTCCAGGCCGCCGGAGAAGGCGATGCCGACGCGTTCGCCGACGGGAAGCTTTTGCAAGATGGTGCTCATGAAGACAGTCAGGGCGTAATGGGCGGCGGCGATTGTCGCAACCCGGGTGGTGTGGGCAGCGCAGGCGGCGAGGCCCGCGCGCGCCGCGGCCGCTGCGCGGTGCGCTCAGCGCAGGATGCCGCTCAAGTCGACGCTGCAGCCCGGCAGCCCGGGCAGCGCTTGTTCGCCGGGGTCGGTGTCGCTGCGCATGTCGGCGTATTCACCGTCTTGCGGGCGGCGGAAAAAGCGCGCCCGGGCGGCCTCCAGGTCGAGCAGCCAGACCTCGGCAACGCCGTGGCGGGCGTACAGCGGCAGCTTGATCTCGCGGTCATAGCGGGCGCTGGAGTCACCCACCTCGATCAGCAGCAGCACGTCGTCGGCGCCGGGGTGCGAACGGGCATAACCGTCCTCGCGCGGGCGCAGCAGCATCAGGTCGGGCTCGGGCTCGCTGCGGTCGGACAGGCGCAGCGGGGTCTGGTTGGTCAAATACGCCTGCGCGCCAACGGCAGCAAACAAGCGCGCCGCCAGCCGATTGACTGCCGACGCATGCCGACTCTTTTGCGGCGCCATGTCGATGATCTCCCCGTCAATCAGCTCGACCCGCGCGTCGGGCGCCAGCACGCCGACTTCGGCCATGCGGTAATACTCGTCGACCGTCACCCGGTGACGAACCAACAGCAGCGGCAATTCGGCGGCACCCATGGCGCGGATTGTAGGAAGCGGCGGCGCGCCCGGCGTGGTGCTGCAACGCCGCAAATCCCACCCCTAGAATCATTCGCACAGCCCAGCCACCGCGCTGCGCTGGGTGAAAAAACCCCGCCGAAGCGACGCCACCATGCAAGTCTCCCCTGCCCTGTTCAAGGCCTACGACATCCGCGGCATCGTCGGCGCCGGCGTCGACGAGGCGTTTGCCGAGCACCTGGGCCGCGCCTTTGGCACGCAGGCGCTGGCCGCCGGTGAACGCGCGGTGGCGGTCGGTCGCGATGGCCGGGTGTCGGGGCCGGTGCTGGCCGCGGCGCTGGTGCGCGGCCTGCAAAGCACCGGCCTGGATGTGGTCGACCTGGGCGCGGTGACCACGCCGATGCTGTACTACGTCGCCGCCACCCGCGGCGCGCACGGCTGCCGGTCGGGCATCCAGATCACCGGCAGCCACAACCCGAAAAACTACAACGGCTTCAAGATGGTGCTGGCCGGGCGCGCGATCCACGGTGCCGAGATCCAGCAATTGCGCCAGCGTATCGAGGCCGAGGACTACGTGCGCGGCAGCGGCCGCCAGGCGAGCATGGACATCGTGCCCGAGTACAGCGCGCGCATCGTCGGCGACGCGCGGCTGGCGCGGCCGATGAAGATCGTTGTCGACTCCGGCAACGGCATTCCCGGCGCGTCGGCGCCGGCCATCCTGCGTGCGCTGGGCTGCGAGGTGATCGACCTGTATTCGAAGGTCGACGGCGACTTTCCCAACCACCACCCCGACCCGAGCAAGCCCGAAAACCTGGCCGACCTGATGCTGGTCGTCAAGGCCACCGACGCCGAACTGGGGCTGGCGTTTGACGGCGACGGCGACCGGCTCGGCGTGGTCACCCGCGACGGCCACATCATCTACCCCGACCGGCAGTTGATGCTGCTGGCGCGCGACGTGCTCTCACGCCAGCCCGGCGCCACCATCTTGTTCGACGTCAAGTGCTCGCAGCGCCTGGCGCCGGCCATCCGCGACGCCGGCGGCAAGCCGATGATGTGGAAGACCGGACACTCGCTGGTCAAGGCCAAGATGAAGGAACTCGGCAGCCCGCTGGCCGGTGAGATGAGCGGCCACATCTTCTTTGGCGAACGCTGGTACGGTTTTGACGACGCCACCTACACCGCGGCGCGGATGCTCGAAATCCTGTCGCGCAACGCCGACCCCAGCGCGGTTCTCAACGCGCTGCCGACTTCGTTCTCAACGCCTGAGTTGAACGTCGCCTGCGCCGAAGGCGAGCCGCCGCGGGTGGTTGACGCGCTGCGCGCCACCGCACAGTTCGGCGGCGGCGAGCTGTCGACCATTGACGGGCTGCGCGTGGACTGGTCCGACGGCTTCGGGCTGATTCGCGCCTCCAACACCACGCCGGTGCTGGTGCTGCGCTTCGAAGGCCACACCGCCCAGGCGCTCAAGCGCATCCAGGACCATTTCATGGCCGCGTTGCGCGAGGTCAAGCCCGACGCCCGCATCGAACAGGCCGCGCATTGACGGCTGCCGCGAAGCGTGACGCGGCGATTGGCTGAAGCGCTGGCGCTGGCCGCCTACGCCATGCTGCTGCGGCTGGCCACGCCGCTGTACCTGCTGCGGCTCTTCTGGCGCGGCCGGCGCGAACCGGGCTACCGGCAGGCGGTCGGCGAACGGCTCGGTTTCTACCGCCACGAACCCGCTAAACCGCTTCCCGGCGCGCTGTGGCTGCACGCGGTGTCGCTGGGTGAGACCCGGGCCGCGGTGCCGCTGGTCAACGCCTTGCGCGCGCAATTGCCGGGCCTGCGGCTGTTGCTGACCCATGGCACCGCCACCGGGCGTGCCGCCGGTGCGGCGCTGCTGCGCGACGGCGACTGCCAGGCCTGGCTGCCCTACGACACGCCCGGCGCGGTGCGGCGTTTCCTGCGCCACTTCCAGCCGGCGGTCGGGGTGTTGATGGAAACCGAGATCTGGCCACAGTTGCTTGCCGAGGCACAGCGGCAACGCCTGCCGGTGGTGTTGGCCAATGCCCGGCTGAGCGCGCGCAGCGCGGCGCGCGGGCAACGGCTGGCGCCGCTGCTGCACCCAGCCGCGGCGCGGCTGGCGCTGTGCCTGGCGCAGACCGCGGCCGACGCCGAGCGCTTGCGCGCCGCAGGCGCCAACCCGGTGCAGGTGGCCGGCAACCTGAAGTTCGACGCCACGCCCGACCCGCTGCTTGTCGCCCGCGGCCAGGCCTGGCGCCAGCCGCTGGCGCGCGCGGTGGTGCTGGCCGCCAGCAGCCGCGAGGGCGAAGAAGCGCCGCTGCTGGCCGCCTGGGCCGCGCTGCCGGCACCACGCCCGCTGTTGCTGCTGGTGCCACGCCATCCGCAGCGCTTTGACACCGTCGCCGATTTGGTCAGCGCGGCCGGCTTTGCGCTTAGCCGGCGCAGCACCTGGGGCGATGCGCCGCCGCCGCAGGCCTTGTCGGCTGACGTCTGGCTGGGCGACTCGCTGGGTGAAATGCCGGCCTACTACGCGGTGGCCGATGTCGCACTGCTCGGCGGCAGCTTTGCGCCGCTGGGCGGACAGAACCTGATCGAGGCCGCCGCCTGCGGCTGCCCGGTGGTGATGGGGCCGCACACCTTCAACTTTGCCGAGGCCAGTCAGCAAATGGCCGCCGCCGGTGCGGCGACCCGGGTGGCCACGATCGAAGAAGGCGTGGCCACGGCGCTGGCGCAGGCCAACTCAGCCGATCGCCCCGCGCTGGTGGCCCGCGCGCTGGGCTTTGCCGCGGCCCACCGCGGCGCCGCCGAACGCAGCGCGGTCGCCATTGCGCGCTGGTGCAACCCGACGCGTTGAACCAAAAACGCGCGCCACGCGCGTGGCGTCGTGGCGCGCAAGCGGCCCGGGTTTCTCCGACAGTCGGTCAGGCGACGCGCTGAGGGCGCGCAAACGGCTCGCCGGCCACCGCCGCCGCCTGGGCCAGCTTTTCAGCGTCGGCCGGGATCAGCACAACCGTGTCGGCCCATCCATTGGCGATCACCTGCGCGCGCCGCCGTACCGCATCGACCGAGGCGATATCGAGCTCGTTGGCATGCGCACCGTACTGTCGTGCCAACAGCACCAGGCGCAGCATGGCCGCCAGCGTCCACGCGGTCAGCAACCCGGCCAGCCCCATTTGTTGTGACGACGCCAGCCAGCTACCAAGGAGCAGCATGCCCAGACCGACGCAGGCGTCGATCAGTGTGGCCAGTTGCCGCTGATCAACGTTGACCAGCGCGCGCGCATACATCCGGGCCAGGCTTTCCACCAGCACGGCGGCCAGCGCCAGCGGCAGCAGTCGCTGAACGCCGTTGGCGAGCGACCCACGCCCCAACAGCAACGGCACCAGCTCGATCCCGATCGCCGCCTGCGCCAGTGCCAGCAAACCCAGCAGCCCGGCAGTAAACAGCGCGCACCGCTGGCCAACGCGGCGCAGGGTCGCCGGACGGCGCTGCGACTGGGCGCGCGCCGCCGCCACGCGTTGACCGCCGGCCTGCGCCAGCCCCAGTCCGACGGCCAGCGTCGACGCGAGGAACATGCCAAGCGCCGCCGCAAGCCGCAGCGGCTCGACACCCAACCCGGCTGCGGCCAGCGCCAGCCCCAGCCAGGGCAATGTGGCGACCGCCGCCAGCGCCGGCGCGGCCCGGTCGGCCAGCGGCCCGCGCTCGCTGACCTCGGCCGACGCCAGGCCAGGCAGGCTGGGCAGGCCGCTGCCGGCCCACGGCAGGAACCAGGACAGCCCCACCAGCAGGCCGGACATCACCAGCCACACGACCAGCGTCGACGCCGCCACGCCGCCGGCGCCGGCATCTACCCAACCACCCAGGCCGTCGATCAGCCACAGGTTGAGCGCCATGTTCAGCACCTGACCCAGCACCACCGCCAGCACCAGGGTTTGCGTCAAGCCGGCGCCGAAGGCCGAACGGCCGCGCGCCAACGCCAGCCAGACCAGCGGCAGCGCGGTGCACAGCAGGCCCAGCGCCACACCGGTGGCCTGCGCCACCTCGTCCGGCAAGCCCAGCCACGCCAACAGCGGCCGCGCTGCCTGACGCAGAAAGACCCCGGCAACAGCGGCCGCGCACAACGCCAATACCAAGCGGCGCAAGACCTGCATGCGTTCGCCGGGCGCAAGCGGGGCTGCACCGCTGCGCCAATCGGAAACCGCGCGCCACGGCGCCGGCGAGTCGCCAGCCTTGCCCAACAGCGCCAGTGCCAGCGCAAAACCACACGCCGCCAGTGCGTAGGCCAGGCCGTAAGCGGGCAGCCCGGCATCGCTGCGCTGGGAGAGCATCAGGCCGTCGATGCCGACCAGCGCGGCCAGCGCGACGCGCCAGACCACCGCCTGTCCAGCCGCCGGCAGAAAGCGCTCTGCCTCACGCCAGGCGCTGCCCGAAGCGCCGCCTATGGGCACGCCATTGCGGTCAAACATGGCCACCCCTGGCAGGGCCGGTTGGGTGGGCATGTGCGCACGACAGGCGATCGGCAATCGCCCCCAAAAAGCCCGCCGATCTGCATGACCGGACGGGACAAACTACACAGGTCATCACGACTACTACCTCCGACGACCGGGCGCCGCCTGACCAATGGCTGGGCCACCCGTTGCGGGCACAGCGCCAGAACAAACTCTGATCTGTCGCCGCGCAAACGTTGCCGAAGACAACGCCCAGGGTGCCGTGCCCGTGGGACCGACACCCCCCACACCAACGAGTCTAGCCAGCGCCTACCCGGCCGCGCAGCGCCACAGCCCCAACGGGGGGTGTAAATCCTTCGCGATTGCGGGTCCGCCGCAAGGGTAAATCGAGGCCAGTGTGCGGATTGCTCAAAAATGAGACATCAAGCAACATCTGCAAATCTATTATCAGTCAGCAGCAAGCACACCGCACGCGCCTCGATCGCCAGCGCCTCGCCGACCGGCCCCATCCGCTCGGCGGTCTTGGCCTTGACGTTGACCTGACCGGCCGCCAGCCCCAGCAGCGCCGCAATGCGCGCGACCATCGCCGGGATGTGCGGCGCCAGCCTGGGCGCCTGGGCGACGACGGTCGAGTCGATGTTGGCGATGCGCCAGCCCGCCGCCGCCACCCGGCGCGCGGCTTCGGCCAGCAGTTGCGCCGAGTCGGCGCCCTTGAACGCCGGGTCGGTGTCCGGAAAGTGCCGGCCGATGTCGCCCAGCGCGGCGGCACCCAGCAAGGCGTCGGTGATGGCGTGCAGCAGCGCATCGGCGTCGCTGTGGCCGAGCAGGCCGTGGCTGTGTGGGATCACCACACCGCCAAGCACCAGCGGCCGGCCGACGACCAGGCGGTGGATGTCCCAGCCTTCACCGATGCGCAGCGTCACTGGTCGCCCTCCCCGGCACGCAGCGCGAGCAGCCGCTCGGCCAACGCAAAGTCGGACGGGTAGGTCACCTTGAAGTTCTCCCATTCGCCGCGCACCAGCAGCGGCCGCTGGCCGGCGGCCTCGACCGCGCTGGCCTCGTCGGTCACCGCGGCGCCGGCGGCACGCAACGCGGCCTGCAATGCGCCCAGGCGAAACATCTGCGGCGTCTGCGCCGCCCATTTGTCGCTGCGGTCGAGCGTGGCGAGGGCGCGGCCGTCGGCCGCGTGCTTCAAGGTGTCGGCCAGCGGCAGCGCCAGCAGGCCGCCGACCGGATCGGCGCGGCAGGCGTCGATCAGCCGCCGCACCCACGCCGGGCGCAGCAGGCAGCGCGCCGCGTCGTGCACCAGCACCCAGTCGTGTGCCGGCACGCCGCGCGTGCGCAACTCATCCAGCCCGGCGGCCACCGTCGCGGCGCGCGTGGCGCCGCCACGGCGCACGGTCCAGGCGCGTTCGCCGGCAAAGCCCGGCACCTGGCGCTCGAACTGATCGTCATCGGCGGCCAGCACCACCAGCGTGGCGGCAATTTCGGGCAGCGCGGCCAGCGCGGCCAGCGTGTGGGCCACCATCGACTGGCCGGCCAGCGCCACGTATTGCTTGGGCCCGCCAGCGCCGGCGCGGCTGCCGCTGCCGGCGCACGGCACCAGCGCCCAGCAGCGCGGCGTTGCGCCGGGCAATGAAATCGTCATTGGTAGATGTTGGCCCCTATCGAGCCAGAAGGTTTCGATAGAAGCCAACACCCCCGTTCAAACCGTGCATGCGAATTTCCCGCACACGGCTTACCAGTGGCCCGTCGGCTCGCAGCATTACGC
>WBZS01000937.1_pt1 | contig 18003 bp, 18 predicted proteins | sample 5204201 | NCBI WGS metagenome assembly WBZS01 (sample SAMN12344357, study PRJNA552823) | activated sludge metagenome | biome: Activated sludge suspended growth; feature: Nitrification reactor; material: Wastewater; isolation source: activated sludge from nitrification reactor of wastewater...
CGGACGGCGCGGTGCAGAGCCAGGTAGCCGTCGGGGGAGCGGTGCCGGAACTCGGCCTCGAACAGCTCGCGGACGACGTCGTGCAGGTACAACCCGACGGTTCCGTGCCGCACGTACGGGCGCGCCGCGAGCCAGGCCCAGACCGGGCCGGCCTGGTCGCCGACGGTGCGGTGCAGCAGGTCCTGGGTCGCCTGCGCCGCGTGGGCACAGGTGGCCAGGCCGAGGCGGTGCGCCGGGCTCGGTACGTCGTCCAGGATCTGCGCGCACAGCCGGGCGACCACGCCGGGGGCGTCCGCGAAGTCGGCGATGCCGCCCTGCCGCCGGCTGGCCTCCGCGAGCAGCGCCAGCACCAGCGGGTGTCCCTTGGCCAGCCGGGCCAGGGCGGGCCGGTCGGCGTCCGGCACGCCCAGTCGTTCGAGCAGGGCGTCGCTGTCGGAGGCATCGAACGGGTCGAGCCGGTGGGTCGCGGCCAGCGTCCGCCAGCCGGCGTCGAGCCACCAGCCGTCGGACGGCGTGGTCCGCCCGGCCAGCACCGTCACCGTCTCGGACGGCAACGACGGCAGGAACACCGCCCGGAACCAGCCGTCGAGCGGGGCCAACAGCTCGTAGCCGTCGATCAGCAGCAGCGCCGGCTCGCCGGCGGCCGCGGTCGCGTCATGCCAGCCGGTGACCGCGGAGACCGAGCAGACCACCTCGCGGGCGTCCAACCGATGGACCGCGTGTCCGGTCGCGCCGCCGAGGCGTTCGGCGGCGTCCAACAGGGTGGTCTTGCCGATGCCGCCGGGGCCGTGCACGAGGTGGACCCGCTGCGGCGCCGTGCGTTCCAGCGAAGCCCGGATCGCCCCCAGGGGTGCGCCGCGGCCCACGAAGGCCTCGGCGCGCAGCTGGTCCAGGGTGGTCGCCCGGCGTGGGCCTGGGTCGTTCATCGGCGCCCACCACCCGGCGGGTGGGGGAACGGAGCGCAGGTCGTCGCTCGCATCGAGCCACGGTATGTCCGCCCGGTCCCGCCTGTCGACGGCCGGGCGTCCTCCGCTGGCCCGGCCACCGGGCAGTCCTGCCCATAGGCGGACGCCGGTGCCGGCACGGCCGGCTTCTATAGTCGGCGCATGATCATCTGGCGTGGTTGGGGCATCCTGGCGGTCCTGATCGGCGGGATCTGCGCAGGTTTGGGCGCGGCGGTGTCGTCGGCGAACCCGTCGCTGGCCCCGATCTTCGTGGGGTTGATGCTGATCGGCGGCGGCGTCGGCACCTGGTTCCTCGGAGACTGGCTCAACCAGAAGCGTCCGGTGGCCGAGTTCGACGGCTGGTTCGCCCGGCGCCGCGAAGAGGTGGCCGCCCAGGTGCGCGGCGGCGCCTACGACAACGTCGCCGATCCGCAGCGGCCCGGGCAGCTCGCCGATCCGTGGGCCGTGGGTGAGTACGTGCTGCAGCAGGAGAGCGCCCGGGTGCGGTCCGCCCTGACCAACCGGCACTCGCTGTTCTTCATCCCGATGCAGTACCTGGCGTTCCCGATGGGCGCCATCGGCGTCCTGGTGATGATCGTCGGGGCGTTCCGGGGCTAAGTCCCCGGCATCCGGGCCTGTCGGAGCGGCCTCGTAGGGTGTGCCCCATGTTTGGATGGACCAGCTACACCCACGCCGACCCAGCTCCCGAGCCGACCGATGCCACCCTCGAACCGGGGCTGGCCGCCGAACTGGCGGCGAACCTGAGCGCCGTCCTGGCAATGGCCGCCCGTGCGACGCCGGCCAGGACGTCGGCGACCGCCCGGCTAATCGAGCGGCATCTCGGCGTCCCCCTGGCCGAGGCCACCGTGGTGAGCGCCAACTGGCCGTTGTGGCAGCATGCCTCGGTACAACGGGCAGTGGACGCCCATCTGGACGGTGCGGCCGAATGGCTCGGGCTGGCGGTCCCGCACGCCGAGCACCAGGAGCTCGGCGACCTGCTGCTCCAGGAATCCGGTTCCGGCCGCGCCACGTTGGCACAGCCGCAGTGGGTCGAGGTGGCCAACGGGCCGCAGACGATGGTCGAGGCGGTGAAACTGGGGCTGACGCCGGCCACTACTCCGGGCGGGCAGCCGGTCATGCTCTGCCTGCGGACCACGGAAGGCCACCACGGCAGCGAGGTACGGGTCGAACTGGTGCTGGCCGACGCCGTCGCCGGCGCGCCGCTGCTGCAACGGCTGCGCGACCTGGTCGACGAGCTGGACGTGCTGCGCGGTCAGGTGCTGTCGTTCGGGACGAGTGAGCACTACGGAAACCACCTGGTGACCTTCCTGCCGCGGCCCGACGTCGGCGCCGGCGACATCGTGCTGCCGTCCGAAACCCTGGGGCAGCTGCGGCGGCACGTGCTCGAGATCGGCGCCCGGGCCGCTCGGCTGAGCGAGCTGGGCGTGCATCTCAAGCGTGGACTGCTGCTCTATGGGCCGCCCGGTACCGGGAAGACCCACACCGTGCGACATCTGATCGGCCAGGCCGCCGACCGCACCGTGATCGTGCTGTCCGGACAGGGCCTTGGCCTGATCGAACCGGCGGCGGCGCTGGCCCGGCGATTGGCGCCGTCCATCGTGGTGGTCGAAGACGTTGATCTGATCGCGCAGGACCGCGGCTACAGCCCTGACGGCAACCCGCTGCTGTTCTCGCTGCTGGACGCGATGGACGGAGTCGCCGCCGATGCCGATGTCACCTTCCTGCTCACCACCAACCGGGTCACCGATCTCGAGCAGGCGCTGGTGCAGCGGCCGGGCCGAGTGGATCTGGCGGTGGAGATTCCCCGTCCGGACGCCGAAGGACGCGAGCGGCTGTTTCGGCTGTATGCCCGGGAAGCCCGCCTGGAAGCCGATCTGAGCGATGCCGTTGCGGCGACCGAGGGGGTGACGGCCTCGGCGATCAAGGAGCTGATGCGCCGGGCGATCCTGACCGCGATCGAGGCGGGTGGCAGCACGGTCACCGATGCCATCCTGTCCGCCTGCCTGGCCGACTTCTTCGCCGATGAGGCTCGACTCACCCGGGCGTTGGTGGGCGCCGAGCCGGCGTCGGAGCCCGGCGATGGTCGCGATCCGTGGGCGAGCGCGGTGCCTTTCGACGTCGACTAGCCCAGCGGGTGCCGACGCCGGCGATGTCGGCGCCCGGCGATAGATTGACCGACGTGATCGCAGACGACATCCGTGCCCGGCACGCCGAGCTGGCCCAGGAGATCGAGGAGCACCGCTTCCGCTACTACGTGACGGACGCGCCGACCGTCAGCGACGGCGACTTCGACACGCTGATGCGCGAGCTCGAGGCGATCGAGGACGCCCACCCCGAGCTCCGGACGCCGGACTCACCCACCCAGAAGGTCGGCGGTGCGCCGTCCGCCACGTTCGCGCCGGTGACCCACCTGAGGCCGCTGATGAGCCTCGACAACGTGTTCTCGCACGAGGAGTTCGACAAATGGGCCGCCCGGGCCGCCAAGGAGCTCACGATCACGGCCTGGCTGTGCGAGCTGAAGATCGACGGCCTCGCGCTCGATCTGGTCTACCGCGGCGGACGCCTGGCCAGCGCCGCCACCCGCGGCGACGGGCGGGTAGGTGAGGACGTCACCGCCAATGTCCGCACGATCGCGTCCATTCCGGCGCGGCTGACCGGCGACGCCCCCGAGCTGGTCGAGGTGCGCGGCGAGGTGTTCATGCGCCCCGAGGATTTCGCGCTCCTCAACGAGGGGCTGGTGGCGGCCGGGAAGGCGCCGTTCGCCAATCCGCGCAACTCGGCGGCGGGCTCGCTGCGGCAGAAGGACCCGCGGGTCACGGCGTCCAGGAACCTGCAGTTCCTGTGCCACGGGCTCGGCGAGGTCTCCGGCGTCACGATCGACAGCCAGTCGCACGGCTATGAGTTGCTGGGCGCCTGGGGGCTGCCGGTCTCGAGCCACTACCGGGTGGTGCCGGCCATCGCGGACGCCTGGGGCTACATCGAGCACTACGGCGAGAATCGGCACGGGGTCGAGCACGAGATCGACGGCGTGGTGATCAAGGTCGACGACCGCGCCCAGCAGGACGAGCTGGGCAGCACGTCGCGGGCGCCGCGCTGGGCCATCGCCTACAAGTACCCGCCCGAAGAGGTCACCACGAAGCTGCTGGAGATCCGGGTCAACACCGGCCGCACCGGCCGCGTGACGCCGTATGCGGTGATGGAGCCCGTGTTCGTCTCCGGCTCGACCGTCGAGCAGGCCACCCTGCACAACGCCTCCGAGGTGAAGCGGAAGGGCGTGCTGGTCGGCGACAGCGTGGTGCTGCGCAAGGCCGGCGACGTGATCCCCGAGATCGTCGGGCCGGTGGTGGCGCTGCGCGACGGCACCGAGACCGAATGGGTGATGCCCACCCATTGCCCGTCCTGCGGCACCGAATTGGCGCCCGAGAAGGAGGGCGACGCCGACCTGCGCTGTCCGAACACCCGCTCCTGCCCGGCCCAGCTGCGGGAGCGGCTGTTCCACCTGGCCTCCAGGCAGGCGCTCGACATCGAGGTGCTCGGCTGGCAGGCCGCCGACGCGCTGCTGTCCGCGGGGCTGCTGGCCGACGAGGGCGACCTGTTCACCCTGGACGCCGACGCGCTCGTCACCGTGCCGATGTTCACCCGCGGCCCGCGCAAGGGCGAGGATCCCGGCGGGCGCTACCTGTCGGCCAACGGCGAGAAGCTGCTCGCCAACCTGGCCGAGGCGAAGACCCGGCCGTTCGCCCGCTTCCTGGTGGCCCTGTCGATCCGGCACATCGGCAAAGGCGTGGCGCCCGACGTGGCCGCCGCCTTCCCCAGCATCGAGGCGCTGCGGACGGCGTCCGCCGACGAGCTGGCCGCGGTCGAAGGAATCGGGCCCACCCTGGTGGCGGCGATCCGCGACTGGTTCGAGGTGGACTGGCACCGCGAGATCGTGCGCAAGTGGGAAGAGGCCGGCTGCGAACTCTTCGACGAGCAGGCCGAACGCACCGACGAACAGCCGCAGACGCTGGCCGGGCTGTCGATCGTGGTCACCGGCTCGATCCCCGGCTACACCCGCGACAGCGCCGCGGAGGCGATCACCTCCCGCGGTGGCCGCTCGGCGGCCTCCGTCTCGGGCAAGACCGACTTCGTCGTGGTCGGCGAGAACGCCGGCAGCAAATACGACAAGGCGGTGGCGCTGAAGCGTCCGATCCTGGACGCCGAGGGCTTCGAGGTGCTGCTCACCGACGGCCCGGACGCCGCCCGCGCCGTCGCCAAGGAATCCTGAACTGAATCTCGCGCAGGTTGTCGATCCGGCGACGGCCCGGACGACATCCTGGTGACGGCAACCGCCGTCGCTGACCGAAGGAGACGCGATGAAGTACCTGGTGTTGTTGATCGGTGACGGCGAACTGCCGCCCTGGGACTCGCTCAGCCCCGAGGAGCAGGCCGCCGGAATGAAGCAGTTCGAGGATTTCGACGCCGCCTGCAAGGCCCGCGAGGGCGTCCAGATCCTGTCCGGCGAGGCGCTGGCCGGGCCGTCCGCCTCGACCACGCTGCGCACCCGCTCGGGCAGGCTGGCGGTCACCGAGGGGCCGTATGCGGAGGCGATCGAGGGGCTGGGCGGCTACTACCTGATCGAGTCGCCCGACCTCGACACGGTGATCGAACTGCTCGGCGTGCTGCCCGCCTACGACATGCAGATCACGCCGACGATCGACCCGTACCTGATGTGACGTGCCGGACGTCCTCGGCCAGGCTCTGCGCGACGACTGGGGTCGGCTGCTCGGACGGCTGATCCGCAGTTCCGGTCGTCCCGATCTGGCCGAGGACGCCCTGGCCGAGGCGTTCGTCCAGGCCGCCGAACAGTGGCACGGGCGCCACGTGCCGGCGAACCCGGCCGGCTGGCTGTCCACCACCGCCCAGCGGCGGTTGATCGACGCGCAGCGGGCGGAGGTCAGGCGGCGCACGCCGGAGTTCCGCCGGGCCGTGGCGTCCGCCGAATCCGTGGCGCCCGTGGAGCCGACGCCCGGCGACGGCGTCGACGACCGGATGGCCCTGCTGTTCATGGCCACCCACCCGGCCCTCGCCGACGACGTCCGGCCGGCGTTGGCGCTGCGCTTCGTGCTGGGCATTCCTACCGAGGCGATCGCCCGGCTCTTCCTGGTTCCCACCCCGACCATGGCGGCCCGGCTGACCCGCGCCAAGCGGCGGCTGGCCGAGATCGGCGCCGCGTTCCGGGTGCCGCCGCCGTCCGCGTGGCCCGAGCGGGTCGACGACGTGGCCCGGGCGATCTACCTGGCGTTCACGGCCGGCTATGCACCCGGCGGCGACGAGGTGCGGCGGACCGCGGACGCCACGGACGCCGTCCGGCTCTCGGTGCTCGCCGCCGACCTGCTGCCCGGCCGGCCCGCGCTGGAGGCACTCGCCGCGCTGGTGGTGCTGCACCACTCCCGGCGGGACGCCCGGTTCGGCGCCGACGGCAGCCTGGTGCTGCTCGCCGATCAGGACCGGACGCGCTGGCACGGCGACGAGATCGCCGCCGGCCTGCGCCGGCTGACGGCCTTGCCGCCCACCGACGGCTACGCCGAGGAACTCCGGCTGCAGGCCCTGATCGCCGCGTTCCACGCCACGGCCGCGACGGCGTCCGACACCGACTGGACGGGCATCGCCCGCGCCTACCGACGGCTCGAGGAGCTGACCGGTTCGCCGATCGTGCGGCTCAACCGGGCGGTGGCGGTGGGTGAGGCGGTCGGGCCGCTGGCCGGGCTGGCGGTGCTCCGCGCGGCGGGCGAACGGCTGCCCGGGCACCACCGGGTCGCCCTGGTGCGCGCCGAACTGTTGCGCCGCGACAACCGCCCGGACGCCGCACGCCAGGCCTACCACGAGGCCCTGCGGCACGCCCCCGACGGCGCCGAGCGCCGGCACATCGCCTCCCGGCTGGCCTCGCTGGGGCCCGCCGCCGACGAGTCCTGACGCCCCGGTGTTAGCCTGACCCGACCGATCCGGTTCCGCCCGGACGGCGGAGGTGCCGCCCATGTCGCTGTTCGATCAGCAGCCGATGGGGCCCGTGCCGGCCCGACGCCCCGTCGTCATTCCGGAGGATCCCGCGCTGGCCGAGCTGGGCATCGACCCGACCGGCGTCCCGATCCGGGTGGTCGAGCCGGCGCCCGCCGAACTGCGGCGGGCCATGCCGTCGAGGCCCCGGCGGCACCGGCTCAGGGTGGCCGTCGGGTTGTTGCTCCTGCTGCCGACGGCGCTCAGCCTGGGCGCCGGCATCCTCAGCCTCAGCGGTGCCTGGGCCAGTGCGGACGCCCCGCCCATCGACACCACGACGCGGATCGCGTTCCTGCTCGCGGTCGCGCTCGTCGGCGCCATGGTGGTGGGCGCCTACGCCATCTTCCGGCGGGGCAGCCGGTAGCCGCGGGGCAGCCGGTAGTCCGCGCCACGCGGCCGACTAGACTCCACCGCGTGGAGGGCCTGAACAGCAACCTGAATCTCAACGCCGGCGCACCCCCGCGGGTCTGGCCGAAGTTGGGGGAGTGGGGCCCGTCCGAGGTGCCCTCGACGCGGCAGAAGAAGCGACTGCGCTGGTGGGTTTCCCTCGGGTTCGTGGCCGTCGCGGCCGTGCTGTTCGCCTACGGCTGGTACACCTTCACCATGATGAGCGGGGCCGGCTGACGGTGGCCGGCGGCTGCACCAATGCCATTGCCCAACATCGATACAACCGCCACCTCGGCCCCCATCCTCGGTGGCCGGACGAACTGACCGCTCCGCGGGTGAGACACCGCACAAGCGTTGATTTCCCCCGACTGGCTGCGACCTGCGGCGCGAGGCGCGTGCGCTGCCGTCCGAACCAGGACCAATGTTAGCAGAGCTAGGTTTTCCTTGCGGCGCCCGAGAAGTGCCCCCCGGGTTCGCCCGGGTCAGTTGGTGAGGGCCGCCAGATGCCGCAGCCGGGCCAGCTCCGACTTGATGAATGCCGGGCCGCCCGTACGGGCCAGGACCAGCGCCGACCGGTTCTTGAACGGCGCCGCGGCGATCAACGTCTCCGGCCAGCCCGGCAGCCAGCCGGCGGCCACCTCGACGTAGTCGGCGGCGCCCAGATCGCCCAGCGAATCCAGCGGGAACCGCTCGACCTCGGGCGCCATCGACGTCCGGGTGATCACCCGGCCGTCGCCGCTGTCGACCTGGGCCGCCCAATTCACCCGGAACACCGTGGGTGCGGCATGGGTCAGGATCGACGCCGCCTCATCGGGGTTCTCGGTCATCTCGTCCAGCACGGCGACGTCGGCCTGCAGCCCCCAACCCTCGGGATAGTGCGAGAACCACAGCACCGACACGTCCGGAATGGTGGTGCAGGCGGTGATCAGCGCATCCGGAAGAGTGCCCAGCGGCACCTCCACCATGAAGTCGTCGACCGCGAAACCGGCGTGCTTCTCCACGATCTCGACGGCCTGGATGTCGGCGCCGACCGTGCCCAGGGCGGAGGCGACCGCACCCAGGGAACCGGGCCGGTCGGGCAGGCCTACGCGTAGCAGAAACACCACCCCAGTGTCTCGCAAATTTGTTACAACCGATCGTGTCCCGCGCCATCGACGGTGGACTGCCGGCCAGCCCGTCACCACTAGCCGAGGATCGCTAGCATGGGCGGTCGGACGAGAGCGAGGAGCAACGGTGGCCCTGACCACAGCCGAGGTCGCCCGCCTGGCGGCGCTGGCCCGAATCGAGTTGTCGGCCGACGAGTTGGCGACGCTGGCACCCCAGCTCGACGTGATCCTGGATGCCGTGGCGCAGGTCACCGAGGTGGCCGGTGACGACGTTCCGCCGATGTCCCACGCGCTGCCGCTGACCAATGTCTTCCGGGCCGACGAGGTGCGGCCGTCGTTGCCGGCCGAGCAGGTCCTGGCCGGCGCGCCCGCCGTCGAGGACGACCGCTTCCGGGTGCCGCGGATCCTGGGGGAGGAGCAGTGAGCGAGTTGTTGCGGTCCGACGCCGCTGGCCTGGCCGCCCGGATCGCCTCCGGCGAGGTCTCCGCCCGCGAGACCACCCAAGCCCACCTGGACCGAATCGCCGAGGTGGACGGCGAGGTTCGGGCCTTCCTGCACGTGGACGCCGACCGTGCGCTCGCCGCCGCGGACGCCGTCGACGCCCGGCGTGCCGCCGGCGAGGAGCTCGGCCCGCTGGCCGGCGTGCCGCTGGCCGTCAAGGACATCTTCTGCATGACCGGCGCACCCACCACCGCCGGGTCACGCATCCTCGAGGGCTGGCAGCCGCCCTACAACGCCACCGTCACCCAGCGCGTCCTGGACGCCGGCCTGGTGGTGCTCGGCAAGACCAACCTGGACGAGTTCGCGATGGGCTCGTCGACCGAGAACTCGGGCTATTTCACCACCCGCAACCCCTGGGACCACGACCGCATCCCGGGCGGCTCCGGCGGCGGCTCGGCGGCCGCGCTGGCGGCGTTCGAGGCGCCGCTGGCGCTGGGTACCGACACCGGCGGCTCGATCCGCCAGCCGGCGTCCGTCACCGGCACGGTCGGGGTCAAGCCCACCTACGGCGGCACCTCCCGCTACGGGGTGATCGCGATGGCGTCCAGCCTCGACCAGCCGGGCCCGTGCGGCCGGACCGTCCTCGACACCGCGCTGCTGCACCAGGTGATCGCCGGATGGGATCCGCGGGATTCGACCTCGATCGACGCCCCGGTGCCGGACGTCGTCGGCGCGGCCCGGCGGGCGGACGTCCGGGGGATGCGGCTCGGGGTCGTGAAGGAGCTGGGCGGCGAGGGCTACGCGCCCGGGGTCGAGCTGCGCTTCCGCGAGGCGCTGGACGCCCTGGAGCAGCAGGGTGCCGAGATCGTCGAGGTGTCCTGCCCGAACTTCCGCTACGCGCTGGGCGCCTACTACCTGATCATGCCCAGCGAGGTCTCCTCGAACCTGGCCCGCTTCGACGCCATGCGCTACGGCCTGCGGGTCGGCGACGACGGCGGCGCGAGCGCCGAGGAGGTGATGGCCCGCAGCCGGGGAGCCGGCTTCGGCGCCGAGGTGAAGCGGCGGATCATCATCGGCACCTACGCGCTGAGCTCCGGCTACTACGACGCCTACTACGGCTCGGCGCAGAAGGCCCGCACCCTGATCGCCCGCGACTTCGAGGCGGCCTTCGACTCCGTCGACGTGCTGGTGTCGCCGTCCACGCCGACCACCGCGTTCCGGATCGGCGAGCGCACCGACGACCCGCTGGCCATGTACGCGGCCGACCTGTGCACCATCCCGTCCAACATGGCGGGCAACGCGGCCGGGTCGTTCCCGTGCGGCCTGGCCCCCGAGGACGGCCTGCCGGTCGGCTTCCAGGTGATGGCGCCGGTGCTGGCCGACGACCGGGTGTACGCCGTCGGCGCCGCACTCGAGGGCGCGCTCGGATCGCGCTGGGACGGCCTGCTCACCGACCAGCTGTGGGCGCGGGAGAACGGGGGAGCGCGGTGACCGTGATGCCTTACGACGAGGTGCTCGCCGCCTACGATCCGGCGCTGGGCCTGGAGGTCCACGTCGAGCTGAACACCGCGTCCAAGATGTTCTGCGGCTGTTCGACGGCCTTCGGCGCGGCACCGAACACCCAGACCTGCCCGGTCTGCCTGGGCTTGCCCGGGTCGCTACCGGTGGTCAACGGCAAGGCGGTCGAGTCGGTGATCCGGATCGGGCTGGCGCTGAACTGTTCGATCGCACCGTGGTGCCGGTTCGCCCGGAAGAACTACTTCTACCCCGACATGCCGAAGAACTTCCAGACCTCGCAGTACGACGAGCCGATCTGCTTCGACGGCTGGACCGAGGTCGAGGTCGACGGGGTGACCTACCGGGTCGAGATCGAGCGGGTGCACATGGAGGAGGACGCCGGCAAGCTCACCCATGTCGGCGGCTCGACCGGGCGCATCCAGGGCGCCGAGTATTCGCTGCTCGACTACAACCGGGCCGGCGTCCCGCTGATGGAGATCGTCACCAAGCCGGTGCTGGGCACCGGCGCGGCCGCGCCGAAGGTGGCCCGGGCCTACCTGACCCAGCTGCGCGAATTGCTGCGCGCACTAGGGGTGTCGGACGTCCGGATGGAGCAGGGGTCGCTGCGCTGCGATGCGAACGTGTCGCTGGCGCCCGCCGGCTCGGAGGTGCTGGGCACCCGCACCGAGACCAAGAACGTCAACTCGCTGCGCTCGGTGGAGCGGGCGCTGACCTATGAGATCCAGCGTCAGGGCGGGGTGCTCAGCTCCGGCGGACGCGTCCATCAGGAGACCCGGCACTGGCACGAGGACGGCGGCTACACCTCGCCGGGACGCTCCAAGGAGCAGGCCGAGGACTACCGCTACTTCCCCGAGCCCGACCTGGTTCCGGTGGCGCCGGCGCCCGACTGGGTGGAGGAGCTGCGGCTCACGCTGCCCGAGCCGCCGGCCGAGCGACGCCGCCGGCTGGTCGCCGAGTGGGGCTTCACCGAGCTGGAGATGCGCGACGTGCTGGGCACCGGCTCGCTCGACCTGATCGCCGACACCGTGGCCGCCGGCGCCGCCCCGACCGCGGCCCGCAAGTGGTGGTCGGGCGAACTGGCCCGCCGCGCCAACGCCGCGGGAGTCGAACTCGAGGACGTCGGCATCAGCCCGGCCCAGGTGGCCGAGCTGCAGGGCCTGATCGACGCCGGAACCATCAACGACAAGCTGGCCCGGCAGGTGATCGACGGCGTCCTGGCCGGCGAGGGCTCGCCGGCCGTGGTGGTCGAATCCCGCGGCCTGGCCGTGGTCTCGGACGACGGCGCGCTCACCGCGGCCGTGGACGCCGCGATCGCGGCCAACCCGGACGTCGCGGAACGGATCCGCGCCGGCAAGGTGCAGGCCGCCGGCGCGCTGATCGGGGCCGTGATGAAGGCGATGCGGGGCCAGGCCGATGCCGGCCGCGTCCGCGAACTGATCCTGGAAAGGCTCGGCTGACCCGGGGCCGCCCCGCCTATCCGCCGGTGGACGCGAGCAGCCGCCAGCACAGCGGCAGTTCGTCGCCCGCCCGGTTCAACGCGGGGTCGACGGTGAAGCCGAACCTTTCGTCGCGGGCGAGCGCCACCAGTGTGTCCAGCGGAACCGGGAACTTCCTGGTCTTGTGGTCGGCGCGCTTGCTGGTGTGGGTGATCACCAGGTATCCCCCGGGAATCGGCCGGCTCACCCAGACCGTGGCGGGGTACTCCTCGGGTACGTCGAATTGCCAGGCGATGGTCAGGTCGGCACGCTTCGCACAGTCGTCCATGCCCTTGCAGTCGGGCTTCTTGGTGGTCACCGCCGCGGTCACCTGCTCGTCCGCCGAACCTCCGAGATAGAGGGTGCCGGCGACGTCCGCCTTGTTGGGATGGCCGACCCGGCCCCACCCGCAGACACCGCGGACGCGTTCGGCGACCATCGCTACCAACGCTCGCGGCGTCGGCGCCTGGGCGGGCTCCGAGCTGCGGGCCGGCGGCGTCCGGAGCGGGGCCGGCGATCGTGCCGCCGCGCACTCCGGATCGTCGTTCCACGGCGTCGTCATCGGCTGGGGGACGGTGGTGGCGTCCGCGCGCGGATCCTTCGCCAGGGCGATCAGCGGCGACACCGCCGCACGCATCTCCTCCTCAGGGGTCTCCTTGGTGAGCCCCGCGTCGCTCAGCCAGACCGTCACGACGCCGGAGGCTCTCGGCGACGCCACCCAGACCATGTCCCGCTCGGGCGTCCAACCCACCCGGACGCCTTCACGCGACTCGCACTGCACCGGCGGAGTTCCCGTGCTTGCGTCGCTGCACGCTCGTTCGTCCACCGCCCACGCCGGTCCGTCGCCGTACTCGAGCACCACCGTCCGGGTGGTCGCCCAGGGTGCGGCGCCGTAGAGCACCACCGCCTCGACCGATGCGCTGGAGCGTTCGTCGTAGGCGACGAGCCCGGCACCCAGGTGGTCCTCGACCAGTGCCGCCAAGGCGCGCGCCGCGACGGGAACCGGGGTCGTCGAGGCAAGCGGGGTGGCGGCCGGGGAGCTCGCCGGTTGCGGCGTCCCGGCACAGCCGGCGAGCGCGAGCAGCGCCAGTGCGAGGCCGGCGAGGCCGGACGGCCGTCCGCGGGGGTGACTCATGCCGCGGAGTATAGGCAGCGACGGCCCTCCGGCCGGGGACGCGGCGAGGCGCCGCTCGGCGGCTATCTCGGCACGTCGGTGAGCGCGAAGTCCTCACCCTTGAACAGCAGGGCCTCACCCGTCGTCCGGGCCAGCGCGTAGCTGAAGCAGTCTCCGACGTTGAGGCGTGCCGGATGCCCTGACCCGCGTCCGTACCGTCGGTGAGCCTGCCGGGCTTCGTTGGCGAGTTCCACGGTGATCGGTTCCCACTCGACACCCAGTACGTCGAACAACCCCGTGGAAAGGCTGGATGCTCGAGGGTCGGCTCTGGAATCGAGCACGATGCCGAGCTCGACCAGCACCGTGACTGGGGCACGTAGCCGATCGGCTCCGCTGAGCCGCTGAAGCCAGCTCTCTCGGTCAGGCTCCGCGAAGAGGACGGCGCACAACACCGACGTGTCGACGATCATCCGGCGTACTGGTCGTCGTACATGTGCTCGGCCGCCTCGCGCATCGCTTCGATGTCGGCCGGCGTGGTGATCGCGTCGAACTCCGCGAGCCATTCGCGGACGCGGGCCAGGCGGTCGGCCCGCTCGTCCGGCAGTGCCGCCAGGTAGGCGCTGAGAGCCTCGCCGATCACCGCGGTCTGGCTGAGCCCGGTCCGCTGGGAAGCCTGCCTGGCGAGCGCACAGACGTGTTCGTTCTTGATGTTGAGCCCCACGTCGCTCCTCGGGTAGAGATCTACCATCGCATTCTACCTTCTACCAATCGGGGTCGCTGACGTACGGCGAATACGGCCGGCGCCGGAAGCGGTCGCGCGCACGGCCGCGGACCCAGTAGCTGGCGTGCGCCCAGGCGGCGTCCTCGTCGATGGAGAAGTGCGAGGCACGGACGGCCCGCTGGGCACGCAGCGCGATCAACTCACCCATCAGGTCGTCGTCCTCGAGCCGGGGCCGCAGTTGAGCGAACAGTGCACCCTCCGCCTCACCACCGGAGGCCAGCAATGCGTAGGCGACCGTCACGGCGTCCGCCGCCGCCAGGCCGTCGAGGCCGGTGCGCACGACCTCCTGGTGGATGATCGGACGAGGCGGCGGCGTGAGCAGCATCTCGGCGTGCCAGTCGTAGTCGGGATCGGCCAGCGCGGCGCGCAGGACGGGAAGCAACTGATCGGCGAGGCAGTCGCGTTGGGCCAGCGGGACCAGCCGCCGCAGACGCTGCCACACCGAGTTCTCGACGCGTCCGACCCGCTCGGCCAGCGCGGGGACGTCGAGCCCCTCGCGCACCCCCTCGACGAGCAACTCGTAGTCGAGCGGCTCCCACAGCTTTCCCGATCGCTTGGGCTTGTCGGCGCGCGGCGTGGAGTGGAACAACGGCGTGACGGATTCCATGGATGCACCTTTCGGACTCGGTCCTGCGAGCCTGTCTCGCCAGTGTTGTCACAGGTGCTGTCCGAGGGACCGTCGGTGTCGTCCGTACCGCGGAGAGGCACTGGGTAAGGCTTACCTAAGCAACATAGGATGACTAGACCGGATCGGGCCGGAGAACCGGAGGATCCATGCCGGACGTTCCCGCGGAAACCGCCCGCGGAGCCATGCACAAGGAGAGATCGACGTGACATCTGCCCTGGAGCCCCGCGGCGCCGAGCATCGCAACAGCCGGCGGGGCCTGCCGGCCGCCGGCCGGGCCGCCGCCATCGTGATCGCCGCCGCGCTGAGCCTCGGCAGCCTGTCCCTGCCCGCCCGGGCCGGCACCGGAACCGCCGTCGACGGCGCCACCGCGACCGGTCCGGACGCCGTGGTCGTCGGCAAGTCGATCCGGGTCTCCGGCACCGGCTGGATCGCTCCGGACGCCGCGGGCGGCGGCGGTTCGGTCATCGGCGTGAAGCTGGACGACAGCGTCCTGACCCCGAAGACGCCGCCGGTCAACCCCGTCGACAGCCAGCCGAACACCCGGGTCTGGGCGGTCGTCCAGGCCAAGGCCGACGGCAGCTGGCAGGTCGACCTGCCGTTCCCGACCACGGCGAACACCGCTCCCGCCAGCGGTTTCGTCGCCGAGAACTGGGTGGCCGGGACCACCCACAACGTCCGGCTGCTCACCGGTTCGTTGAAGCCCAATGACACGATTCGCAGCGTGTCCCTGCCGTTCACGGTGACACTGCCTTCGCTCACCGGCAGCACCCCGAAGATCAGCGGTACCGCGACGTTCGGCAAGACGCTCACCGCCAAGCCGGGCACCTGGACCAAGAAGACCAAGCTGTCGTACCAGTGGAACCGGGACGGGCTGGCGATCAGCGGGGCCACCAAGTCGACGTACAAGGCCGCCGTCGCCGATGTCGGGACGAAGCTCACGGTGACGGTCACCGGAAAGTTGAGCGGCTACGCCGACACCGGCAAGACCTCGAAGACGGTGACGATCAAGGCCGCCAAGCTGACCACCAAGACCCCGAAGATCAGCGGCACGGCGAAGGTCGGGAAGACGCTCACCGCCAAGCCCGGCAGCTGGACCAAGGGCACCACGCTGACCTACCAGTGGCTCGCCGGCGGCGTGGTGATCGACGGTCAGACCGGCAAGACGCTGAAGCTGGCCGCCGAACAGAAGGGCACGACGATCAAGGTCAAGGTGACCGGCAGCAAGGCCGGCTACGCCACCGTTGCCAAGACCTCGAAGGCGACCAAGAAGGTCAAGTAGTAGCCCGGCACCGGGATCCTCGGTTCGTCCTTGGATCCCGGCTTTCGCCGGGATGACTGGGTCCGGGCCGACCCGGTGCGGGTACGACCCGGCGAGCGGCGGATCGCGTTCAGATCAGGCGCGCGGACAGCACGCCCTCGATGCCCTTGATCCGGTCCAGCAGGCCGCCGGGCACCGTCCCCTCGACGTCGACCAGGGTGTAGGCCAGGTCGCCGCGGGACTTGTTCAGCAGGTCGGAGATGTTCAGCCCGGCGTCGGCCAGCATGGTCGAGATCTGGCCGACCATGTTCGGCACGTTGCTGTTGGCGATCGCGATCCGCCGGGTGCCCTCGCCGCGGGGCAGCCGGGCGTCGGGGAAGTTCACCGAGTTCTGAATGGTGCCGTCCTCGAGGTACCAGCGCAGCTCGTCGGCCGCCATCCGGGCGCAGTTCTCCTCGGCCTCGTTGGTGGACGCCCCGAGGTGCGGCAGGGTGACCACGCGCGGCCGCTTGTTCAGCGTCGGGGTCGGGAAGTCGCACACGTAGCCGCGGATCTCGTTGGTCTCCAGGGCATGCAGCAGGCTCGGCTCGTCCACGATCGGTCCGCGGGCGAAGTTGAGCAGCACCGCGGACGACTTCATCGCGGCGAACTGCGCGGCGCCGATCAGGCCCTTGGTGCCGGCCACCAGGGGCACGTGCACGGTGACGATGTCGGAGCGCTTCAGCAGGTCGTCGAGCGAGGTGACGTGCTCGACCTGGGACGACAGCGCCCAGGCGTGCTGCACGGTGATGCCCGGGTCGTAGCCGAGCACGTGCATGCCGAGCGAGACGGCCACGTTGGCCACCTCGACGCCGATGGCTCCCAGGCCGATCACGCCGAGCACCCGTCCGGGCAACTCGAAGCCGACGTAGTTCTTCTTGCCCGCCTCGACCAGCTTGTCCATGGTGGCGTGGTCGCCCTCGAGCCGGTGGGCGAAGGCGGCGGCGTCCACGATGTTGCGGGCGGCCAGGAACAGCCCCGCGACGACCAGTTCCTTCACCGCGTTGGCGTTGGCGCCGGGGGTGTTGAACACCGGGATGCCGTGCTTGGAGTACTCCGGGATCGGGATGTTGTTGGTGCCGGCCCCGGCCCGCGCGACCGCCAGCACGGACGCGTCGATGGGCTGGTTGTGCAGGCTCGCCGAGCGCAGCAGCAGGGCGTCCGGGTGGGTCACGTCATGGCCGACCAGGTAGCGATCGGCGGGCAACCGGGAAAGCCCCGACTGGCTGATTGCGTTCAGGGTGCGAATGCGAAAGGGCATGGTTGTGTGAGCATCACCCGTGGGTGCGCTCGAACTCCTTCATGAAGTCGACGAGTGCCAGGACGCCCTCCAGGGGCATGGCGTTGTAGATGCTAGCCCGCATGCCGCCCACGCTCCGGTGGCCGGCCAGGTTGGTGAGACCGGCCTGCGCGGCCTGGGCGACGAACGTCTTCTCCAGTTCCGGCTTGGCCACCAGGAAGGGCACGTTCATCCACGAGCGGCTGTCCGGCTGGACCGGGTTGGAGTAGAAGTCCGAGCCGTCGATGAAGCCGTACAGGGCGTCCGCCTTGGCCTTGTTGCGTTCGGCCATCGCCGGCAGCCCGCCCTGGGCCCGCACCCAGTCGTAGACCAGGCCGAGCAGGTACCAGCCGAAGGTCGGCGGGGTGTTCAGCATCGAGCCGTTGGCGGCCATCTGGGCGTAGTTCCACACCGCCGGCGTGGTCGGCCGGGCCCGGTCGAGCAGGTCGTCGCGGACGATCACCACGCACATCCCGGACGGCCCCATGTTCTTCTGGGCGCCGGCGTAGATGACCCCGAACCTCGACACGTCGATCGGCCGGGACAGGATCGTCGAGCTGAGGTCGGCCACCAGCGGCACGTCGCCGCTGTCCGGGACGTAGCCGAACTCGACGCCGCGGATGGTTTCGTTCGGCGTGTAGTGCAGGTAGGCGGCATCGGCCCCGACCTGGAAGGAACCCTCGGCGGGCACCCGGACGTAGTTGTCGGGCTTCTCGTCGGCGATCACCCGGGGCGTGACGTACTTCTTGGCCTCGGCGATCGCCTTGGCCGACCAGTCGCCGGTGTTCAGGAAGTCGACCGGGTCGCCGTCGGAGGCCAGATTGAGCGGCACGGCGGCGAACTGCCCGAACGCGCCACCCTGCAGGAACACCACCGTGTAGTTCTCGGGAATCCCCATGACGGCCCGCAGCGTGGCCTCGGCCCGTTCGGCGCAGGCGATGAACTCCTTGCTGCGGTGCGACACCTCCATCACCGA
>WBZS01001528.1_pt1 | contig 17997 bp, 13 predicted proteins | sample 5204201 | NCBI WGS metagenome assembly WBZS01 (sample SAMN12344357, study PRJNA552823) | activated sludge metagenome | biome: Activated sludge suspended growth; feature: Nitrification reactor; material: Wastewater; isolation source: activated sludge from nitrification reactor of wastewater...
TGTCGGCCAGCCACGACGTCAGCTGCAGCATGAGAGCGTTGATGACCAGGGTGAACAGGCCCAGGGTCAGCCAGATGAGCGGGGTCGCGAGGGCCTTGAGGATCGGCTTGACGATGGCGTTGACCAGGCCGAAGACCAACGCGACGAGAACGACGGTCTTGAGGGTTCCGGTCCACTCGGCGCCGCGGCCGAACTCGATGCCGTCGATGACGATGGCCGCTAGCCAGAGTGCGAGTCCGTTGACCAGCGTCTTGATCGCGATGTTCTTCACCGTCTTCATGAGGTCCATCGTGCCAGGCGGGCTACCGGCCTGGCCCCAACCGGAACCGGCTGCCGCTTCGGTGAGCCCGCGGCATACCTGATGCGGCCCGGGGCCCGTAGATTTGGCGACATGAGCAGCGTTGCCGACGGTTCGATCCAGCCCACCTTGCGCACGGCCCTGAACGCGGTGCCGGCCTACGTCCCCGGGAAGCCGGCGAGCGCGCCCGAGGGGGTCACGGCATACAAGCTGTCGAGCAACGAGAACCCGTTCCCGCCGCTGGACTCGGTGCGGGTCGTGCTCGACAAGGCGCTCGACGTGGTCAACCGCTACCCGGATATGGCCTGCGTCGACCTCATCGCGGCCATCGCGGCGTTCGTCGGCTGCGACCCGGCCAACATCGCGGTCGGCACCGGCTCGGTCGGGATCCTCGGCCAGATCATCCAGGCGACCTGCGACGCCGGCGACGAGGTCGTCTTCGCGTGGCGCTCGTTCGAGGCCTACCCGATCGTCGCGGCGCTCGCCGGCGCTCGGTCGGTCATGGTGCCGGTCGACGCGGGGCAGCGCCACCAGCTCGGGCTGATGGCTGACGCAGTGACCGAGAGGACCCGGGTGGTCATTGTCTGCTCGCCGAACAACCCGACCGGGACGGTCGTGCACCGCGCCGAGCTGGAGGACTTCCTCGCGCGGGTGCCACGCTCGGTGCTCGTCGTGCTCGACGAGGCCTATCTCGAGTTCGTCAGCGACGCCGACGCGCCCGACGCGGTGGCGGTGTGGCGCGCGCACCCCAACGTCATGGTGCTGCGGACGTTCTCCAAGGCTTACGGGTTGGCCGGCTTGCGGGTCGGGTATGCCGTCGCCCACGCCCCGGTCGCGGCCGCGTTGCGCAAGTGCGCGGTGCCGTTCGGGGTCAACACGCTGGCGCAGGTCGCAGCGATTGCGTCGCTGGGGGCGCGCGAGGAGCTCATGGCCCGGGTCGAGGTGATCGTCGCCGAGCGGGCTCGGGTGGTGGCGGGGCTGGCCGAGCAGGGCTGGCAGTTGGCACCGTCGGAGGCCAACTTCGTGTGGTTCCCGCTGCGGGCGCAGTCCGGCCCGTTCGCGGCGGCGTGCGAGGCGGCCGGGCTGATGGTCCGCCGGTACGCCGACGACGGGGTCCGAGTCACCATCGGCGAACCCGAGGCGAACACCCGCTTCCTGGAGGTATGCCGCTCCTTCGGCCCCCGCTGACGACTGGGTGTGTGTCGGGGCGGGGAAGAGGCGGTCTGGATGAGGTTGGTGACGCCTGGATGAGGGTGCACACTCATCCAGGCGTCATGAGCCTCATCCACGCGATCAGGCGGGCCGACGGCGGAGAGTCTGGTCACGCTGCGCCGCACGACGGACGGCGGCGACCCACGCAGCCGGCGCGGGGCGGCCCTTGGTCCGGTTGATCGCCTGACCCATCCGACGGGCCAGCAGCGCAGGATGGTCGAGCTCGCTCCACACGATCCGTTCCACCTCGAAGCCAAGCCCGCGGAGCCAATCCTCGCGAGCCTTCTCCGCGACCAAGGCGGTGCGGCCGCTTCGGCCGTGGCGGTCTTCGTATTTGACCAGCCCGTCAAACTCGGCAATCACCGGATAGTCCAGCAGCATGAAGTCCGCGAAGGCCGTGCGCCCGCCGTCGGTGATTTCGGCCTGGGAGATGGCGGCCAAGCGCATCAGCCGGAAGGTATGCCGCAGACGCGTCTCCCCCGGTGATTCGGCCCGCGCGTCGGCACCGGCCAAGAACTCGGCGAGCTGATGCGTGCCCGGCAGCCCGGTGACCAGCGTGAGCGCCGCGCCCAACTGAACGTGCGTGATCAGGCCCGCATGCAACGCGGCGTCAGCGGCGATCAGGGCGTCCATCGGGCCGCACACCATCCCGGTTTGGACGATGGCCAACGCCGGCGCGAGTCGCTCGCCCAGCCAGCCACCGGCGGTCAGCGCCGCCGTGATCGAGCGATGCACGGTGAGGCCGGGGCGGGCTCGCGCCTGCCCGGACCGCAACCGGGTGAGGTGGACGGTCGCTAGATCGGCGCGGTAGAGCGGCAGCCCGAGCCGCACCAGTTCGCTGTAGTGGCTCGGGATGGCGGACCCGGCATAAGCCCGGCGATGGGCCTCGGTGACCAGCCGGTGCCGATCGACGGGATCGGCGGGTGAGCGGGCGGCATACCAACCGCGAGTCAGCGGCACGAGCTCGCCGCGGCGCACCAACGCGGCCGTATGCCGTGCGTCGACACCCGCCGCGCGCAGGTCCGCCACTGACACGACGTCGTGCTGGTCAATCGGTAGGTGCGTCATGGGTCAAGCCTGACGCGAGGGCGCGCTGATCTGCCGACGGGCAAGGCAGCCTGTGGATAAACCGGGTGGCTGGTGGCCGGGTGGCTGGTGGCCAGCTGCCCGGTGGTCGGCGCAGCCCGCCGGCGCCTGGATGAGGTTGGTGACGCCTGGATGAGGGTGCACCCTCATCCAGGCGTGATGAGCCTCATCCAAGCGCTCGCCCGGCCGGCACCGGGCCGACCGCGGCCGTCCGGCATATGAGAACGAGCCGGATGTGGCTATCGTGTGCCGAACACCAAGAGCGACAGCAGCACGACAGCAGAGCCCCAGCAGAGCCACACCAGAGCGACAGCGGCACCGACGCCGAGGGCGCCACCCGCCGGCGATCCCGGCTCGCGCCCAGCGGCCCGACCAGATCTCGGTCACCCCGAGGTCAGAAGGAGAGCCTGTGTTCGACGTGACCATGCCCAACCCGACACCGGGGCGCCGCCTCGCGGACGGTGGGCCCGACATGATCCAGGTGCTCACGCCTGAGGGCGAGCGAGTCGACACCGCTCCCCAGGACATCCTGGACGTCGTCGAATCCCTCACCGACGACGAACTGCGCGGGTTCTACCGCGACCTGGTGATGATCCGGCGATTCGATGCCGAAGCCACCGCGTTGCAGCGCCAGGGCGAGCTTGGTCTGTGGGCCAGCCTGCTCGGTCAAGAGGCCGCCCAGGTCGGCTCGGGCCGGGCGCTGCGAGCCCACGACTACGCCTTCCCGACCTATCGCGAGCACGGCGTCGCCTGGTGCCGAGGGGTGGATCCGGTCAACCTCATGGGGATGTTCCGCGGTGTCAACCACGGCGGCTGGGACCCCAACGAGAAGAACTTCCACCTCTACACGATCATCATCGGCGCCCAGACCTTGCACGCCACCGGTTATGCGATGGGCATCCAACGAGATGGCGCCGTCGGCACCGGCGACCCCGAACGCGACACCGCCGTCATCGCCTACTTCGGCGACGGCGCCACTAGCCAGGGCGATGTCAGCGAGGCCCTCGTCTTCGCAGGGGTCAACAACTCGCCGGTCGTCTTCTTCTGTCAGAACAACCAGTGGGCCATCTCCGAACCCAACGAGAAGCAGACCCGCGCCCCGCTCTACCACCGCGCCCGCGGCTTCGGCTTCCCCGGCATCCGGGTGGACGGCAACGACGTCCTCGCCGTGTATGCCGCGACGAGACTCGCGCTCGACGCCGCCCGGTCGGGGCAGGGGCCGAGCTTCATTGAGGCATTCACCTATCGGATGGGCGCCCACACGACCTCCGACGACCCGACGAAATACCGGATGTCGGCCGAGGTTGAGGTGTGGAAGCTCCGCGATCCGATCGAGCGGCTCAAGGCGTGGCTGGCCCACCAGGGCAAGGCGGACAGCGCCTACTTCGCCACCATCGCCCAGGAAGCCGACCAACTCGGGGCCGACGTCCGGGCCCGGTGCCTGGCCCTTCCGGACCCTGCGGGCACCGACATGTTTGCCCACGTCTACGGCGAGCCACACCCGGTGATGGCGCGAGAGGAAGCCGAGTTCACGGCATACCAGGCCAGCTTCGAGGGAGCGCACTGACATGGGTGAGCTGACACGCAAAGACGGGCCCACGGCATACCCGATGACGACGACCCTCGCGAAGGGGATCACCAGCGGCCTTCGGGCTGCCATGGATCGCGACCCGAAGGTGATCCTCATGGGTGAGGACATCGGCAAGCTCGGCGGGGTGTTCCGGGTGACCGAGGGCCTGCAGAAGGACTTCGGTGAGGACCGGGTCATCGACACGCCACTTGCCGAGTCGGGCATCATGGGGACGGCGGTCGGGCTGGCGCTGCGGGGTTATCGGCCGGTCGTGGAGATCCAGTTCGACGGGTTCGTCTATCCCGCGTTCGACCACATCGTCAGCTCGATCGCCAAGATGCGAGCCCGCTCGCTCGGCCACGTCGAGATGCCGATCGTCGTGCGGATCCCATTCGGAGGGGGCATCGGTGCCGTCGAGCACCACTCCGAGAGCAACGAGGCTTATTTCGCGCACACCGCGGGGCTGCGCGTCGTCGCCTGCTCCAACCCGCACGACGCACACTGGATGATTCAGCAGGCCATCGAGTGCTGCGACCCGGTGATCTTCTATGAGCCCAAGCGCCGCTACTGGGACAAGGGCGAGATCGCGGCCGAGCCCGGACGCGGGTTGTTCGAGGCCGCGACGCTGCGGCACGGCACCGACGTCACGGTGCTGGCCTATGGCCCGATGGTGCGCACTTGCCTGCAGGCCGCGCAGGCCGCCGCCGAGGAGGGCCGCAGCCTTGAGGTCATCGACCTGCGCACGCTGTCGCCGTTGGACACCGATGCCATCGTCGAGTCGGTGCGCCGGACCGGGCGTTGTGTGATTGTTCACGAGGCGTCGACGTTCCTCGGTTTGGGGGCTGAGATCGCCGCGCTCATCCAGCAGGAGTGCTTCTACTCCCTGCAGGCACCGGTCGCCCGGGTCGGCGGCTACAACGTCCCCTATCCGCCGAGCCGGATCGAAGAGGAGTTCCTCCCCGACCTCGACCGGGTGCTCGATGCCGTCGACCGCCTGATGGCGTACTGAAAGAGGCTGTGCCGCATGGGAATCCGTGAGTTCCTCCTGCCTGATCCCGGTGAGGGCCTGACCGAGGCCGAGATCGTCACCTGGCGGGTCGCCGTCGGCGACGTCGTCAAGGTCAACGACATCGTCGTCGAGATCGAAACCGCCAAGTCGCTCGTCGAGTTGCCCATTCCGTGGGCGGGGACGGTGGCCGCGCTGCTCGCCCCCGAGGGTGCGACTGTCGAGGTCGGGTCCGCGATCATCGCCATCGACGACCCCTCGTATGCCGGTGGCCCACCGTCCGCGCCAGCCCATGCCGGCCCCACTGCGGCGCCCGTCGGCTCCGCCAGCTCCGCTCCCTCTGGTTCCGCTTCTCCCTCGGCCAGCGCCTCTCCCTCTCCCTCTTCCTCACCCTCCGCCTCCCCCAGTTTGGCCGCCATGGCGCCCAATCCGGTCGGTGGCGCTCACATCTCACCGCCATCCACCAGTTTGGCCGCCATGGCGGCCAAACTAGAAGGAGCGGGAGGAGCGGGAGGGGCGGGAGCAGTGGGAGGGGCGGGAGGGGCGGGTAGCGGACAAGCGACCGGAGGCGGGGACGAGAACGTCGCCGAAGGGTTGATCGGCGGCACCACCTCGACCGGCCGCACCGCGGTCCTCGTCGGCTACGGCATCAAACAGACCGAAGCGGTCCGTCGCCCGCGCCGCAAAGACGACTTGGTCCGCACCGTCGCCGCGCCACCTGACAAGGAGGGTGGCCACATCGAGCAGCCGCCCACCGCTCGGATGGGGGGCCTCGTGGCCGCCCACGCCCCGGAAGTCCGCCGCGACACCCGAAACCTCACCGAGCTGGCCCAGGCGGGCGCCGCCGCCTCGCCGACCGGCCCAGCCCGGGTTCTTGCCAAGCCCCCGGTCCGCAAGTACGCCAAGGACCTCGGCATCGACCTCGCCCAGGTGCCCGCGCCGGGTGGGATCGTCACCCGAGCGGACATCGACGCCTACATCCACGGCGGCGCGCCGGACGAGACGGTGACGGCGGCGGCATACGCCTCCGGTATGCCGCCGCGCGGCGACGCCCGCGGGGAGACGCGAGTCCCGATCAAGGGCGTTCGCAAGATGACCGCCCAGGCGATGGTGGGGTCGGCGTTCACGGCCCCGCATGTCACCGAGTGGATCACCGTCGACGTCACCCGGACGATGGAGCTCGTCGAGCGGCTCAAGGCCGACAAGGAGTTCAAGGACGTCAAGGTGACGCCCCTGCTCGTGCTCGCCAAGGCCATGTGTCTGGCCGTGCGGCGCCATCCGGAGATCAATGCTGTCTGGGACGAAGCGGCGCAGGAGATCGTCGTCAAGCACTACGTCAACCTCGGGATCGCCGCGGCGACACCCCGTGGGCTGATCGTGCCGAACATCAAGGACGCCGACCTCATGACGATGCACGAGTTGGCAGCCGCGATCGCCGCGCTGACCACTACCGCTCGTGAGGGTCGCACCCAGCCGCCTGAGATGTCCGGAGGCACGATCACCATCACCAACGTCGGGGTGTTCGGCGTCGACACCGGCACGCCGATCATCAACCCAGGCGAGTCGGCGATCATGGCGTTCGGCGTCATCCGCAAGCAGCCGTGGGTGGTGACCAACTCGGCCGGCGAGGACGAGATCGCGATCCGGCACGTCACCAACCTGGCCCTGTCCTTCGACCACCGGCTCGTCGACGGCGAGCTGGGCTCGCGCTACCTTGCCACCGTCGCCGCCATCCTTGAGGACCCGGCTCGGGGCCTGGTCTGGGGCTGACTGAGGCACACTGGAGGTGACGCCCGACGGCCGAGGACCTGGTTGAACGGTGCAGACACGGGAGGACGCCATGGGTAGGCAGAAGGATGACCGGGCGAAACTGCCGCATTCCTATGACGAGGAGTTGCGGCAGCGGGCTCTCAAGCGGCTCAAGGCCACGGCGGAGTTCCGCCAGCACCTGACCTCGTACGTCGTCGTCAACGGCTTCCTCGTCGCGATCTGGACGATGACCGGGCGTGGCTATTTCTGGCCGATCTGGCCCATCCTGGGCTGGGGCGTCGGGATCGCCTTCCATGCGTTGTCGCTGCGCTGGGACGACGGCGGTCCGACGGCAGCGCAGGTCGAGGCGCAGGCCGAGCGACTGCGCGCGCGTGACCAGCGGCTCGGCGTGGCGATTCCCCCGGGCCAGCCCGCGGCGCCCGGTGCCCTGGCCGACCACGCGCCGCCCGGTCCCGGCCTCGACCCTCCGTCGGGTTATCGGGCTGCCGGCCCCGGCCCGTGGGACCTCACGCCCGGCCCCCAAGACGCCCGCTGACCCGGGCGCTGGCCATGGCACGCCTCGGGGTGTGCGCCCCGCCGTCCGGCATACGGGCGACCGTTGTTCGTGGGTGTGAGTGAGGTTCCCGTATGCCGGTGCGCTGGGGCCCCGAGCAACGGTCGCCTGAATGCTGAGACACCCTCAGACCCATCCGCCGACGGAGGGCCCATAGCGAGGCGCCCGGGCGGAAGTGTTCAGTTGCGGTGGCGGCCTTCGTAGGCCACAGCCGCGTCCGGGAGCTCGTCCAGCGAGTGGCCCCCGGCCTCCACGGTCACGGCATCGACCAGGTCACGGGTGACGGTTCGGTGTGTCGTCGGATCGACAGCCCGCGAGTCGTCGGTGCCGGCCGCGGACCCGTTCGCAGCGGCCCGGGCGGTCGCGTCATCCGCAGCGCGCTGCTGGGCCGAACGCGAGCTGAGGTGCACCTCGGGCATGAACAGCAGCACCAACAGACCGGCCGCGCAGACGATCGCACCCAGCAGGAACACCAGGTCCATCGACGTCGCGAAGCCAACCTTGAACGGATGCGCCAACCGCGGGTCGAGCGCTCCGATGACCGACGAGTCGCCCAACACGTTGCCGAACGCTGAGGTGTCGCGGGCCGCCAGGGCGGTGACAAAGGCCTGGTTCGTCGGGTTGGCCAGCACGGCCGGGTCGCTCGTTGCCGCCAGAAACGCCGGGTCGCCGGCGGCCGCCACGAAGGCGTTCTTGATGTTGTCGCTGACCGTGTTGAACAGCACCGACAGGAAGACCGCAACGCCGAGCGTCCCACCCATCTGCCGGAAGAAGGTCGCCGCGCTCGTGGCCATTCCCATGTCGCGGGGGTCGACGACGGCCTGCACGGCCAGGGTCAGCGGCTGCATGGTGTTACCGAGCCCCAGCCCGAACAGGAACATCAAACCCATGACGACCCGGATGTCGGTGTCGGCCGAGATCCGCGACAGCGCCAGCAGACCGATGACCATGAGCAGCACGCCGACGATCGGGAAGATCCGCACCTTGCCGGTCCGGGTCATCAGCTGGCCGGACACGACCGACGCGATCATCATCCCCAGCACCATCGGCAGCATCTGGAAGCCCGAGGTCATCGGCGTCGCCCCATGAACGATCTGCAGGTAGAGCGGGATGACGAGCATCCCGCCGAACATCCCCGACCCGATGACGACGCCGCCGCCGAGGGCGATGGCGATGGTCCGGTTGCGGAAGATCCGCATCGGGATGAGCGCGGCGTCCCCCATGCGGGTCTCGACCCACACGAAGGCGAGCAGCCCCACCAGCCCGATGGCGTATGCCGTGAGCGCACTTCCCGACGTCCAACCCCACTCGCGGCCCTGTTCGGCGACCAGCAGCAGCGGCACCACGCCGATGACCAAGGTGAACGCGCCCCACCAGTCGATGGCCGACACGCGCGGGAAGTGGGACACATGCAGGGTCCGCGCGACGATGAATAGCGCGACCAGCCCGACCGGCACGTTGACGAGGAACACCCATCGCCAGCCGGTGATGCCGAGGATGGAGTCGGCCCCGGCGAAGAACCCGCCGATGATCGGGCCGAGCACCGACGACGTGCCGAAGACGGCCAGGAAGTAGCCCTGGTATTTGGCCCGCTCCCGAGGCGGCACGATGTCGCCGATGATCGCCAGCGCCAGCGAGAACAAGCCGCCTGCCCCGATGCCCTGAACCGCCCGGAACGCCGCCAATTGATACATCGACGCGGCGAACGAACACATCGCCGAACCGATGATGAAGATCGTGATGGCCGCCATGAAGAACTTCTTACGGCCGTAGATGTCCGACAGCTTCCCGTAGAGCGGGGTCGCAATCGTCGAGGTGATGAGGTAGGCGGTGGTCACCCAGGCCTGCGCCGACAGGCCCTGCAACTCGTCGGCGATCGTCTTGATCGCGGTCCCGACGATGTTCTGGTCGAGCGCGGCCAGGAACATCCCGGTCATCAGCCCCGACAGGATCGTGAGGATCTGCCGGTGGGTCAGTCCCTCGGCGGGTGCCGCCGGGGTGGGGGTGGGCGGCATACCTGCCGCTGCGGGGGTTGACACGAGGGCTCCTGGAGGTGGTTGCGTGAGTCGAGTGGGTATGCCGGTCAGCGCGCCGTGCGCTCGAACCGCACCTTGGCGGTTTCGAGCGAGTCGGCGAACCGGTTGAGCTGGTGGAGGAAGTCGCGGGCGTCGGCGTCGGACCAGTCGGCCATGATCGCGGCCAGCCATTCGCCACGGCCGGCGATGGTCCGGTCGATGACGGTCCGGCCGTCGTCGGTGAGCGAGACCCGGTGGGCCCGGCCGTCGTCGGGGTCGGCCACCTTGGCGAGCAACCCGTGGTGGACTAGGTGGGTCACTTGTCGGCTCACCGTCGAGACGTCGGCGTGCGCGCATCCGGCGAGGTCGGAGATGCGCTGCGGTCCGGCTGCCAGCGCGAACAGCACGGGGTAGTGGGTGTGGTCCACGGCCGGGTGTGGGACCGGAGCGTGCTGGCGCATCGCCACGAGGAGCTTGACCAGCGTGACGAGCTGAGCACCCAGAGCCTCGGAGGTGTCCGGCGCGACGCCCTGAACCGCAGTCGCGCTCGAGGAGATAGTTGCTTGCACCACGCAACTCTAAATTCGTTTGCTGCATGCAACCAAATTGCGCCCGCAAGGTAGGACCTGCGCGGCGGCTCGGTTGGCGCTCGCTACGGAGTGATGACGAGGTGCTCGACGACGGCGGCGGCGATCGCGGGGTCGCCGGAGACGGCATACGGGGTGGTCGCGAGGTCGCGTCGCCCAGCACCCCGGCGAGTGAACGCCTCGGTGCTCAACGTGATCCGGGTGACTGGTCCGCTGCCGGCGTCAGGTTCGACGACCACCCCATGCGGCCGGCCGTCGGAGCCTGCCCCGGTGCGTTGTTCTACGCGCACCGCTACGGTGCCGTGCACCGGACCGGTCACCTCGACCAGCACCGTCTGCCCGACAGGCACAGCCGCCTCCCGAGCCACGATCATCGGCAAGGCTCCGAGCACCCGGCTCGTGAACAGGGCCGCGCCCGCGGTCTCGAGGGCAAGCGGCATATCCAATGCGGCGCGAATGTCCTGCTCGTGGCACCACACGTCGCTGACTCGCAGGCCGACGAACGCGCCAGCCGGCCGCGGACCGATCGTGCTCTCGATGACCGTGTCGAGGGTGAGCGCCGGGTCGGACAGGGCGGCGATGCGACGGGGCAGTAGCCCGGCCAGTTCCTCGACCACCTCCGCGCCGGACCTGCCGCGGCGGGCATGGACGCCCGACTCCATGAACCGCGCGATGTCGCTGCGTAGGTGCGGCAGGTCGGGCACCTCGACGCGCAGCGGCGGCTCGCCGGCGAACGCCGACTCCAGCGCAGCGACGTGGCTCACCTGATCCTGGACGCTCCACCAAGGACACTCCGTATGCCGTGCGAAGTCGTCCTCGGTGCACCCCCGACCGAGGTCGACCACCGCCTGCGCGGTCTGGGCGAACGCGACGACGAGACCAGCCAGATCCGAAGGGGGCACCGGGTGCTGCGGCATGGGGGCACAGTACCTAGGGTGGAGGCATGTCCACTGCCTTCTCGGACAAACGCCCAGCCCTCGTTCGCGCACCGCTGATCGTCACCGGTGTCGTGGCCCTTGCCGCTTGCCTGGTGACGATCGTCGTCGGAGGTGCTGCTGCACCCGCTGCGCCGGGGCTGCAGGATCCTGGCGCTCTGGTCCGCTGGGGGTTGCCGATCATCCGCGCAGTGCACGACATGTCCGCGTCACTGACCGTGGGGTTGTTCCTGCTGGCCGCGGTCGCCATCCCGGACCGAGCCAAGGCCGCGCTCGAGCGGGCGCCCCGATTGGGCATCATCACGGGCATCACCTGGGTCGTTTCGGGGCTCGTCGTTGTCGTGCTGGGCTTCGCCGATATCGCCGGGACGCCGCTTGGGTCACCCGGCTTCCTCAGCCAGTTCCAACGGTTCGTCTGGTCGGTGGAGACGTTGCGTGAGGGGCTGATCAGCGCGTTCCTGGCCGCGATCGCGGTGACCGTCGCCGCGGTCTGGAGCAGCCGCCGAGCCGTCTTGTGGGCCGGCATCCTGTCGGTCGTCGCGATCCTGCCGTTGGCCCTGGCCGGGCACGCAGCGAGCACCGTCGAGCACGAGACAGCGGTCAACGGGTTGGCCTTCCACCTGGTTGGGACTGCCGCGTGGGTTGGCGGTCTCGGTGCGCTCATCCTGCTGCGCCCGGCGCTCGGCAAGTGGCTGCCCGTCGTCGTCGAGCGATACTCCAAGGTCGCCGCCTGGTCGCTGCTCACCGTGGCCCTGTCCGGGGTGGCGAGTGCCGCAGTCCGGATGTCGGGGCTGGGAGACTTGGGGACGGCATACGGGGGAATCATCCTGGCCAAGGTCGTTGCCGTCGTCGTGCTCGGTCAGCTGGGGTTGGCACAGCGGGTCAAGGTGATCGGGCGGCTGCGCGAAACCCCGTCGTCCGCGCCGCTGTTCGCACGTCTGGTGGCGGTCGAGTTGGCTGTAATGGGGGCCGCGATCGGCATCGCCGCCGCTCTGGCGCGCACCGGCAACCCCAACCTGGAACGTCCTCCGGCCGCGACGCTGGCCGAGTCGTTGACCAACTATCCGGAACCCCCCGAGCCCGACTCGATGGCCTGGCTCACCACGTGGCGTTGGGATTGGCTGTGGGGCACCGTTGCGCTGGTCGCCATTGCTCTCTACGTGGGCGGGGCGATGCGGCTGCATCGGCGCGGCGACCGCTGGCCGATCGGGCGCACCATCGTCTGGGTGTTGGCCTGGATCACCTTCATCTGGTCAGTGAGTGGGGCACCGGGTGTCTATGGCCGCGTGTCCTTCTCGTGGCACATGACCAGCCACATGACGATCGCGATGATCGTCCCGATCCTGTTGGTCTTGGGCGCGCCGATCACCATGATTGCCCGGGTCGAGCCGCACCGCAAGGACGGCACCTACGGTCCGAGGGAGATCATCTTGGGCCTGGTTCACTCGAAATACGTTGCCTTTTGGGCCAATCCGATCGTGGCCGGGATCAACTTCGTCTTCGGGCTGATCATCTTCTACTACTCGCCGCTGTTTGGGCTGGCTTTGACGACCCACACCGGCCACATCCTCATGGTCGTTCACTTCCTGTTGGCCGGGTATCTGTTCGCCATGGTCCTCGTCGGCACCGATCCCGGGCCGCCCAAGTGGGCGCCGGCCCTGCGGTTGGTCGTGCTGTTCGCGACGATGTCCTTCCACGCCTTCTTCGGGGTGGCTATCCAGTCGAGCAACACCCTGCTGGCTTCCGACTTCTTCTCGATCGTCAACATCCCGTGGATCCCCGACCCGCTGCTCGACCAGCAGCACGGCGGCGCCATCGCCTGGGGGATGGGCGACGTCCCGTCGCTCCTGCTGGCGATGCTGCTCGTCCTGGCCTGGGTCCGCTCCGACGATGCCGAAGCGCGCCGGCACGACCGCCAAGCCGACCGCGACCACGATGCCGACCTCGCGGCATACAACGCGCGTCTGGCGAGTATCGCCGAACACGACGCGAAGGAGGCCGCGCGCGAGGCGGCTCACGCGTCCGGTATGCCGCGTGAGGACGGCTCGTGAGCCCGCTGCGGATCGCGGTCGTCCAAGTCGCCTATGGGGATGAGGAGTCGGTCGCCGATCGGGTGGCCCGAGTGGCCGACATGGTGCGCGGACAGGCGGGCCACGACCTGGTCGTGCTGCCTGAGCTGTGGCCGACCGGTGGGTTCGACTACCGACGTTGGGCGGAGCGCGCCGAGGCGGCGGATGGGCCGATCGCGCAGGCGATGGCTGGGGCGGCGCGGGATGCCGGGGTCGTCCTGCACGCCGGGTCGATCATCGAGCGGGGGCCAACACCCGGGCCGGAGGGCAAGTCGCTCTGGAACACGTCGCTCGTCTTCGGGCGCGACGGCTCCGAGGTGGCGCGCTATCGCAAGATCCACCGGTTCGGGTTTGCCGCGGGCGAACCGGAGCTCATGGAGGCCGGGGATGCGGTGGTGGTGGTCGATCTGCCGCTCGGGCCCGACGGAGCGGGTGTGTCGGTGGGCCTGTCGACGTGCTACGACCTGCGCTTTCCGGAGCTTTATCGCCGACAGCTCGACCTCGGCGCGACGGTGCTGCTCGTGCCGGCGGCGTGGCCGGCTGCTCGGGTCGAGCATTGGGGCCTCTTCGCTCGGGCTCGGGCGGTCGAGGAGCAATGCCTCGTCGTCGCGTGCAACACAGCGGGGACCCACTCGGGCGTGACTATGGGCGGGCGTTCGGTCGTGGTGCTGCCAACCGGAGAGGTCGTGGCCGAGGCCGGACCGGACGACGAGGCGGTGCTCTCGGTCGAGGTGGATCTGGACGTCATCGAGCGAACCCGGGCGAGCTTCCCCGTCTTGGCCGATCGTCGATTGCGGCTGCCCTGACCTCGATCTGCTCTCATATGGGACAGTGTCGACGTGAACTCCACCCTGCACCCGGCCCCGCCTGTCACGGCGCGTGGCGGGACTGCTGCTGCCATGGCCGCGGCCACCCCCGCTGATCGGGACCGCTGGGCCGATGCGCTGCGGGCCGGGTCGCTGCTCGTCGTCATCTTGGGGCACTGGCTCATGGTCGCTGTCACTCCTGCGGGGGAGATCACCAACACCCTCAAGCTCATTCCTTGGCTCCAGCCGGTCACCTGGGTCCTCCAGGTCATGCCGTTGTTCTTCCTCGTCGGCGGGGTGGCCCACGCGTACTCCCTGGATTCCCTCGCCCGCCGCGGCGGCACCGGCCCCGGCGCGTATGCCGCGTTCATCGGCGCCCGGGCGGCCCGTCTGTTGCGACCGACCCTGGTCTTCCTGGTGGTCTGGGTGGTGCTGGGAGTCGTCGCCGACCGCACCGGATTGACCGCTGGCCCGGGCTCGAAGGCGGCGCTCGTCGTCGCAGCGTTGGTCATGGTGCCGCAGTTGTTGTGGTTCGTCGGTATCTACTTGGCGATCGCGGCGTTCGCCCCTGCGCTTTATCGTGCTCATCGACGTTGGGGCTTGTGGGGCTTGGTGACCTTGTGTGCGGGGGCGTTGCTCATCGACTTCGCGCGGTTCGCCGGGGGGCTGGGCGTGGTCGGGAATCTCAACTTCGCGCTGGTCTGGCTGGCCGTGCATCAGGTCGGGTTCGCCTGGCGGGACGGGCTGGTGACCAAGTCGGTTGCGCTCGGTCTGCTCGGGGCTGGGGTCGCAGGGTTGGCCCTGTCTATCACGGTGGGGCCTTACCCGGTGTCCATGGTCGGTCTGCCCGGTGACGAGATCTCGAACATGGCGCCGCCGACGGTCGCGTTGCTGTCGCAAGGGTTGGCTCTGTGTGGTGTGGCGGCCCTGGCGCGCGGGCCGATGGCTCGGGTGCTAGCCAGACCTCAGGCGTGGCGGGCGGTCGTCACCGCTGGTGCGTTCGCCATGACTGCCTTCCTCTGGCACCTCACCGCGCTGTTGTTGACCCTGCTGATCGTCCAGGCATTGAGGATCGGGTTGCCCGAGGTGGGCACTGCGACATGGTGGTGGACCCGACCGTTATGGTTCGCTGCCTTGGCTGTCCCGACGGCGTTGCTCGTGTCGATCTTCGTGCGGTTTGACCGCGGCCCGCGATCAGCTGCGGGCGTTGCCCAGGGCCAGCCGCGGTGGATCGATGGGGCCGCCGTAGCCGGTGTTGTGGTGACGGTTTTCGGGATCCTCATGGTGTCAATCGTCGGCGTCGACATCCTCGGCAATCGGCCGCAGTTCTTTCTCGTCGGAATGCTGACCCCTGCGCAAGCCTTTGTCGTGCTGCTCGTCGGCCTCGGGTTGCTCCGGCTGGCCTCCCCCAAGGGGGTCCCCAGCACCTGAGGCGTTGACGACTGCCGGTGATCAGTGCCTCAGCCGTCGAGACCCTCGGAGCGAAGCGGCGCGGCATCGCGAAAAGCGGAGCGGCGCGGCATACCGAAGAGCCGGTATGCCGCGCCGCGCGCCTCGGAAGGTCAGGCTAGAACGCCGACTCCGGCACTTCCATGAGCGACAAGTCGGTGGCCTCGGCCATCGCGCGCTCGGCGGCGAGCCTTGGGAGCACCTGGTGGACAAAGAACTTCGCGGCGGCGATCTTGCCGGTGTAGAAGTCCAGGTCCTTGGCCGCAGCACCCGCGTCGAGCGCATTCTTGGCAACCTCGGCCTGGCGCATGAGCAGCCACCCGACGATAAGGTCACCGGCCCCGAGCAGCAGACGGGTGGTGTTCTGGCCGACCTTGTAGAGGTTCTTGATGTCGCCGCCGGTGCGTGGGTCGGACTGGAAGGCCGCGCCGGCCATGTAGCCGACAATGCCCTGGATGTTCTCCAGCGCCTTGCCGAGGGCCTCGCGCTCGGAGTCGAAGTAGCCAGCCTGGGCCCCGAGATCCTTGGCGAACTGGGCGATCTGCATCGACAGGCTGGTCATCGACTGACCATGGTCGCGGACGATCTTGCGGAAGAAGAAGTCCAGACCCTGAATGGCCGTGGTGCCCTCGTAGAGGGTGTCGATCTTGGCGTCGCGGACGTATTGCTCGAGCGGGTACTCCTGCAGGAACCCCGACCCGCCGAAGGTCTGCAACGACTCCGTGCCGAGCAGCACCCAAGCCCGCTCCGAACCAAGACCCTTGACGATCGGCAGCAGCAGGTCGCTCATCCGCGAAGCCACATCGGCTGTCGAACCCTTATCGGGGTGGACCGAAGGGATCCCGCCGGTCTCGATGTCGACGGTGTCCTGGAACGTCGCGGCATACACAACGAGCGCCCGCAGGCCCTCGGAGTAGGCCTTCTGGAGCATGAGCGAGCGGCGCACGTCCGGGTGGTGCGTGATGGTGACCCGCGGCGCGTCCTTGGCCGGGGTGGTGAGGTCGGCGCCTTGGACGCGCTGCTTGGCGTATTCCAGTGCGTTGAGGTATCCCGTCGACAGCGTGGCAATCGCCTTGGTGCCCACGAACATTCGCGCACCCTCGATGATGTGGAACATCTGCGCGATGCCGTCGTGGACATCGCCGAGCAGAGTGCCGACCGCCGGCTGCTTCTCGCCGAAGGTGATCTCGCAGGTCGTCGAGACCTTGAGGCCCATCTTGTGCTCGACGTTGGTGACAAAAGCGCCGTTGCGCTCGCCCAGCGCCCCGGTCTCCAGGTCGACGTGGAACTTCGGGACGATGAACAGGCTCAGGCCCTTGGTGCCGACGACCGCACCCTCGGGGCGGGCGAGCACGAAGTGGACGATGTTGTCGCACATGTCCGACTCGGCCGAGGTGATGAAGCGCTTGACGCCGGTGATGTGCCAGGTCCCGTCGGGCTGCTGGACCGCCTTGGTGCGGCCGGCACCCACGTCCGAGCCGGCGTCGGGCTCGGTGAGCACCATCGTCGTGTGCCAGGCGTTGTCAATGATGAGCTTGGCGAGCTTTTTCTGCTCGGGGGTGCCGAGGAACCACAGCAACTTGGCGAAGGAGAAGGTCGCGCCATACATGTGGATCGCCGGGTTGGCGCCGCACACCATCTCGGCGATCGACCAGCGCAGGGAGGGCGGGACGGCCATGCCGCCGAGCTCGACCGGGGTGTCCAGCCGGCCCCACTCGCCGTCGAGGTAGGCCTGGTAGGACTTCTTGAACGACTCGGGGATGGTCACCGAGCAGGTCGCCGGGTCATAGACCGGCGGGTTGCGGTCGGAGTCAACCAGGCTCGCGGCCAGCTCGTTCTCGGCGAGCCGGGCAACCTCGCCGAGGATGTCCTTGGCAGCTTCGACATCGAGGTCGGCATAGATCCCCTTGCCGAGGATCTCTTGGCGACCGAAGACCTCGAAAAGGTTGAACTCCAAGTCGCGGACGTTGGCCTTGTAGTGACCCATGACACAGATCCTTCGGAGGGTAGGGCGGATTGCCGCTGGGGCCCAGTGGTTACGGCCAGTTTGCTACTCGCGGGTAACAACGCGCAAGGGGTATGCCGTGTGCCCACCATCACGGGACTACCTGACCTGCCCGGCGACGTCAGCCCTTGACGCACAGCAACGTCGTCAGCCGAGTGACCACCTCGACCAAGTCGGACTGTGCGGCGATAACCGAGTCGAGGTCCTTGTAGGCCCCGGGGATCTCATCCACCACCCCGGCGTCCTTCCGGCACTCGACGCCGGCCGTCTGCTCGACCAAATCGGCCTCGGTGAACCGCTTCCGAGCCTGGTTCCGCGACATTCGCCGCCCCGCGCCGTGCGACGCCGAGCAGTATGAATCGACGTTGCCCCGGCCCCGAACGACGAACGAGCCCGTGCCCATCGAGCCGGGAATCAACCCGAGATCGCCGGCGCCGGCTCGGATCGCCCCCTTCCGGGTGACGAGCACGTCGATGCCGTCATAGGTCTCCTGAGCCACGTAGTTGTGGTGGCACTGGATCATTTGACCCCACTGCACCGGCAGTCCGCGCGCCTCGAAGTGCGCGCCGACGACCCGCTGGACGAGGGCCATCATGACCGCGCGGTTGCGCAGCGCATAGTCCTGCGCCCACTCCA